>Ga0302279_10008264_pt1 | contig 10291 bp, 9 predicted proteins | sample III_Bog_N3_3_FD_194541 | JGI IMG/M metagenome (GOLD analysis project Ga0302279, IMG submission 194541) | Peat permafrost microbial communities from Stordalen Mire near Abisko, Sweden - III_Bog_N3_3 | ecosystem: Environmental > Terrestrial > Soil > Wetlands > Peat | place: Sweden: Abisko...
GAAGTACAAGCGGATCATCCTGAAGCTATCCGGCGAGGTCCTGCGCGGCGGCAAATCGGGCGATCCGATCGACGCCGCCACCCTCGAGCGCACCTGCGCCCAAATCAAGGAAATCCACGACCTGGGCGTCCAAATCTGCGTCGTGATCGGCGGCGGCAATATTTTCCGGGGCCTCAACGGCGAGAAGCGCGGGGTCGACCGGACGACCGGCGACTACATGGGAATGCTGGCCACGGTGATCAACGGCCTCGCCCTGATGGATTGCCTCGAAAAGATGGGGGTGACGACCCGGGTGCAGAGCGCCATCCCGATGAACCAGATCGCCGAGCCCTTCATCCTGCGCCGGGCCGTCCGCCATATCGAAAAGGGCCGCGTGGTGATCTTCGTCGCCGGCACCGGCAACCCCTATTTCTCGACCGACACCACGGCCGCCCTGCGGGCCTCCGAGATGCACGCCAACATCATCATGAAGGCCACGAAGGTCGACGGCATCTACGACAAGGATCCCAAGAAGTATCCCGATGCCGTGAAATATGAGGAGATCACCTTCGTGGACGCGCTCAAGCAGCGCCTCAACGTCATGGACTCGACCGCCTTCTCCCTCTGCCTCGACAACAACGTGCCGCTCCTCGTCTTCGACCTTGACGAGGAACACGCCATCCGCCGCGCCGTCCTGGGCAAGAAGATCGGCACCCTCGTGCGCAACTGACTTTACCCCAATATCCTACCGCCATGAATCCCCTCCTTGCCGAAACCAACATCAAGATGAAGAAGGCCGTCGATCACACGCTGCATGAGTTCAGCGCGATCCACACCGGCAAGGCCACGCCGTCGATGGTCGAGGGCGTCATGGTCGAAGCCTACGGCACCCAGATGCGCCTGCGCGACTGCGCCGCCATCACCACCCCGGACGCGCGGATGATCCAGATCCAGCCGTGGGACGTCAGTCTCGCCAAGGCGATCGAGAAGGCCATCCAGACCGCCAACCTCGGCTTCAACCCGATGATGGACGGGAAGATCATCCGCATCCCCCTCGCCGACATGAGCCGCGAGCGCCGCCTGGAATTTGCCAAAACCGCCCACCGGCTCGCGGAGGAGGGGCGCGTGCACGTCCGCACCGTCCGCCGCGACGTGATGGAGGCGGTGAAGCGGGCCAAGCTTCCGGAGGACCAGACCAACCGCCTCGAGAAGGACATCCAGGCGGTCACCGACAAGTCGATCAAGGAGATCAACGACCACCTCGCCAACAAAGAGAAGGACCTGCTCACGATATGAGCAAGAGTCCCACCTCCCGTTTTACCCGCGGCCGCCCGCGCCGGATCGTGGTAAAACTGGGCACCGGGGTCCTGATCGCGTCCGGCGCCAAGCCCGACCGGGCCCGCTTTGCCGCCTTCGGCCGCCAGCTGGCCGCGGTGCGCGCCGCGGGCACGGAGGTTCTCATCGTCTCGTCCGGGGCGGTCGGCCTGGGCATGGGCGCCCTCGGCCTGGCCAAGCGCCCCAAGAACGTCTCCCAGCAGCAGGCCTGCGCCGCGATCGGCCAGAGCCTCCTGATGCAGATGTGGCAGTCCGCCTTCGCCCCGCATGCGCTCACGGTCGCGCAGGTCCTGCTCACCCACGACGACCTCCGCGTCAGCAGCCGCTCGCTCGGCGTCCAGGAGACGCTCCGGCAGATCATCGCCTACGGCGCGATCCCCGTGATCAACGAAAACGACACGGTGAGCGCCGCCGAGATCCACGCCATGCTGAAGTTCGGCGACAACGACAAGCTCTCGGCGATGGTCGCCAGCCTGGTCGGGGCCGACCTCCTCTTCATTCTCTCGACCGCCCCCGGGTTGATCGACCTGCGGGGCAGCGGCCAGATCGTGCCCGTCGTCGAGAAAATCACCCCGGAGATCGAGGCGATGGCCAGCGGGACCACGAGCGAGACGGCCGTGGGCGGGATGATCAGCAAGATCGCGGCCGCCCGCCTTGCCACCCGGGCCGGCTGCGGCATGTTCATCGCCAGCGGCGCCGAGCCCGACATCGTGCCCCGCCTGCTCGCCGGCACCGGCGCGGGCACCTTCTTCGCCCCGGGCGCGGTGCTATTATAGGAGGCATGAATTTCGCCCTGGAAGACCACTCCGCGCCCGACGCCGTCCCCCCGATCGATTTCCGCGCCCAGCTCAACGATGAGCAGTACGCCGCCGTGACGGCCCCGCCCGGCCCGTTGCTCGTGCTGGCCGGCGCCGGCTCGGGCAAGACCCGCACCCTCACCTACCGCGTGGCCTGGCTGCTCTCCCAGGGCGTGCGGCCGGGCGAGATCCTGCTGCTCACCTTCACCAACAAGGCCGCGAAGGAGATGCTGCACCGGGTCCAGGACCTCACCGGGGTCGAGCCCAGGCGCTTCTGGGGGGGCACCTTCCACAGCATCGGCCATCGCGCCCTCCGCCTGCACGGGGAGGCCGTCGGGCTCGCGCGTTCCTTCACCATCCTCGACGCCGACGAGTCCGAGGGCCTGCTGCGCGACGCGGTCGAGGAGAGCGACAAGGCGTTCTTCAAGGACAAGACCCATCCGCGGCCCGGGCCCCTCCACGAGATGATCTCGCTCGCCCGCAACACCCGCCTCTCCCTCGCCGAGACGGTGGCCCGCCAGTTCCCCCAGCACGAGGAGCTGATCGACCGGCTGATCCTGTTCGCAGCCAAGTACGCCGAGCGGAAGCGGAAGACCAATGTCGTCGATTACGACGACCTGCTCGAGTTCTGGCTCGACCTGCTCCAGAAGTCGCCCGACTCCGCCGCCTATTTCCAGCACCGCTTCCGCCATCTGCTGGTGGACGAGTACCAGGACACCAACCGCCTGCAGGCGGAGATCGTCGACCTGATCGGCGCCCACCACCGCGTGATGGCGGTGGGCGACGACGCCCAGTGCATCTATTCGTGGCGGGGCGCCAGCGTCGAGAACATCCTCACCTTCCCCGACCGGCATCCCGGCACCCAGATTCACCGGATCGAGACCAATTACCGCTCCACCCCGCAGATCCTCGAACTGGCCAACGGCGTCCTCCAGGCCCAGCCCAAGGGCCGCCATTTCGACAAGGAGCTCAAGGCCTTTCGCGCCGACGGGGAGAAGCCGTTCTTCGTGCAGGCGATGGACGGACGCGAACAGGCGCAGTTCATCGTGCAGCGCCTGCGGGGCCTGCTCGACGAGGGCGTCCCGATGCGCGAAATCGCCGTCCTCTACCGCGCGCATTTCCAGGCCCTCGACCTCCAGCTCGAGCTCTCCCGGCTCCAGATCCCCTACCAGATCACCAGCGGCGTGCGGTTCTTCGAGCAGGCCCACATCCGCGACCTGATCGCCCTGCTGCGCTTCGCCTACAATCCGAGCGACGTCATGGCCTGGCAGCGGATCGCGGTGCTCCTGCCGAAGATCGGCGACAAGGGAGCCCACAAGATCCACGCCGCCGCCCTCGCCCGCGCCCGGGCCGCCCAGCAGGACTTCCTCGACGTCCTCGGCAGCGGCGAGCTTCTCCCCAGCGTCGCGAAGGACGCACGGGACGAATGGCCGAAGTTCGTCGCCTCGCTCCAGGAGGTCGGCGCGGCCATGCGCACCGCCAAGCCCTCCGACACGGTCGATCTCGCGATCGAGGGCTGGTACGGCGACTACCTCAAGGGCGCCTACGCCAACTACGTTTCGCGCCTCGACGACCTGAAGTCCCTGATCGGCTTCGCCGGCCGCTTCGAGGACATGCAGGAGATGCTCGCCCAGATCATGCTGCTCAACGGCGAAACGAGCGACCGCTCCGCCGATCCCGACGCCGATGCCCTCCGGCTCACCACCGTGCACCAGGCCAAGGGCCTGGAATACGCCGTGGTTTTCATCATCGGCCTCGGCGAGGGCCTTTTCCCCCTGCGCCGCGCGATCGAGAACGGGGACATCGAGGAGGAGCGCCGGCTCTTCTACGTCGCCGTGACCCGCGCGCGCGATGAGCTCTATCTCTGCTTCCCCCAGGTCAACACCAAGGGCGGCCCCGCGATGCTGCTGGAGCCCAGCCGCTTCCTCCAGGAGCTGTCCGAGGACCTCTACCAGCCGCTCAAGCTCAAGCGCAGCTACGCCTGGTAGGGACCGAAGTTTAAACAGGAAGACCGGGAAGAGCGGAAAGGTCGGAGGCCCGGAACCAAATCTTCCCGCCCTTCCCGAACTTCCTGTTCAAATCCGGCCTGCGCGGAGCTTGCCGATCACTCATTTCCGGCTTTCCTCCAGTCCATGACTACCCCTGTTGAAAACGTCGTCATCGTCGGCACCGGTTGCGCGGGGCTCACCGCGGCGATCTATGCGGCGCGCTCGAATCTCAACCCGCTCGTGCTCGAGGGCGCGCAGCCGGGCGGCCAGCTCACCACCACCAGCGAAGTCGAGAATTTCCCGGGATTTCCCGAGGGCGTGGACGGCTACCAGCTCATGGAAAATCTGCGCACCCAGGCGGCCAAGTTCGGCACGCGCTTTGAGCAGACGCTCGTGCATTCGGTCGATTTCTCGGTCATGCCGCGCCGGCTGATCTGCGCGGATCGCACCGTGCTGGCCCGGGCCGTGATCATCGCCACCGGCGCCTCGCCCCGGATGACCGGCGTGCCCGGGGAAAGGGAGCTCTTCGGCGGCAAGGGGGTGACGACCTGCGCGACCTGCGACGGGGCCTTTTATCGCGACTGCCACGTCGCCGTGATCGGCGGCGGCGACAGCGCGGCCGAGGAGGCGCTGTTCCTGACGCGCTTCGCGAGCAAGGTTTACCTCGTCCACCGCCGCGACGCCCTGCGCGCTTCCAAGATCATGGCGGACCGGGCGGTCGCGCACCCCAAGATCCAGCCGGTGTGGGACAGCGTGCCGGTCGAGGTCGTGGGCGTCCACGACGGGCGCGTCAGCGGGCTGAAGGTCAAAAATGTGAAGAGCGGCGCGGAGTCCCTGCTCGCGGTCAAGGGCATCTTTGTGGCCATCGGCCACCAACCCAACACGGGGCCCTTCGCCGAGGCGCTCGACGTCGATGAGAACGGCTATTTCCAGCCGGTCGCCGGCTCGCAGGTGAAAACCAAGGTCCCCGGCGTCTACGTCGCCGGCGATTGCGCCGACCATATTTTCCGCCAGGCCATCACCGCGGCCGGCATGGGCTGCCAGGCCGCGATCGAGGCCGAGCGCTGGCTGGCCGAGCACGGCGGGTGAACGGGAGAACTTCGATTCATTTGAACAGAAAGGACGGGAAGACCGGGAAGAAGGCCCCTGTTGCCTTGGATCCTTCCCGATCTTCCCGTCCTTCCTGTTCAAAGGGATCGCAGATCGGATCCGTAGATGCGCTGGGCATCCCCGCGAACTACGGCGTCGTCCGCCGACTCAGGCGGCACGCCGAAGCAAAGCGGCTGGTTGCCATCGGCCGCAATCCGGACGGCGACATCATCAAGCTGTCTCCGCTCGCCGCCGCCGCCTGGCAGCAAATGCATGCCGCCGCCGCCCGCGACGGCATCGTCCTGCTGCCCTTGTCCGGCTTCCGCAGCGTGGCCCGTCAAACCAGAATCATCCGCCGGAAGCTCGCCGCCGGCGAACCGATCGACGCCATCCTGCAGCTGGTCGCCGCGCCCGGCTATAGCGAGCACCACACGGGCCGGGCCATCGACATCGGTGCCCCCGGCGATCCGCCCCTGGCTGAGCATTTCGCCAAGACCCCGGCGTTTCGCTGGCTGAGCCGGCGAGCCGGAGAGTTCAAGTTTCACCTCTCCTATCCCAGGGGCAACCGGCACCGAATCGCCTACGAGCCCTGGCATTGGTGCTACGCGAAGTAGCAGCGGCAAAAAGTAGCGCAGGCGTCCCGCCTGCCGTCGTCGAGATTGCAGGCGAGACGCCTGCGCTACTTTTGTCTTAGAATAGTTCCAATACCACTTGAAACTTAGAACCATTCCAATACGCTTCTGAGACCCAATCCTTTTATGCCTGAGACTGCCACTCCAGAAGCTCCCGCCCAAAAGCTGTCGGACAGCGGATTACGCTCCACGCCGCAGCGGGAAGTCGTTTATGATGTGTTACTAAAGAAACGGGACCACCCCACGGCCGACGAGGTGTTCGCCCGGGTGAAGTCCGAGATGCCCACGATCTCACTTGCGACCGTCTACAACTGCCTGGAGCGGTTGGTGCAGTGCAACTTGGTCCGTCAGGTCAACTTCGAGCGCGGTCCGACCCGTTACTGCCCCAACCTGCGCCCCCACGCGCACTTCCACGATGAGAAGAGCGGCGCCACCCTCGACATCGACCTCCCCCCCAGCGTCCTCGAGCAGGTCAGCTCGGTCCTCCCCGCCGGCTTCGCCGCCAAGTCCATCGAAATCACCTTCCGCGGCGCCCTCCCGCCGCGCCCCCCCACCCCCTAAGCCTTCCGCCTTCCGCCCTTCGCCTTCCTCCTTCCTCCTTCCTACTTTCAGCAATGTCTTCCCTAGAAATCAAAGACCTCCACGTCTCCATCGGTGAAAAGGAAATCATCAAGGGCTTTTCGCTGACCATCGGCACCGGCGAGGTCCACGCCCTGATGGGTCCCAACGGGACGGGCAAGTCGACGTTGTCCAAGGCGATTGCCGGACACCCCGACTACACGATCACCGGGGGCGACGTCCTGCTCGACGGGAAATCCATCCTCGCGATGGAGCCCGATGAACGTTCCCGGGCCGGCGTCTTTCTCGCCTTTCAGTACCCGAGCGAAATCCCCGGGGTGAGCATCGCCAACTTCCTCCGCGCCGCCGTCCAGGCCCACATGGGCGAGGGCGAGGAACTCGACGCCACGGCCTATTACAAGCGCCTCTACCAGAAGATGGACCTGCTGAAGATCGATCGGAAGTTCACCTCCCGGGCGGTCAACGAGGGCTTCTCCGGCGGCGAGAAGAAGCGCTGCGAGATCCTGCAGATGGCGATGCTCGAGCCAAAGTTCGCCCTGCTTGACGAGACCGATTCCGGCCTGGACATCGACGCGCTGCGGATCGTCTCGGACGGGGTCAACCAGCTCCGCGGGGCCAATCTCGGCGTGCTGGTCATCACCCACTACCAGCGCCTGCTCGACTACATCGTGCCGGACCGCGTCCACGTGATGTGGGACGGCCGCATCGTCAAGAGCGGAGACAAGTCCATCGCCCTCGAACTCGAGGCGAAGGGCTACGACTGGGTGAAACAGGAACTGGCCCGCGCCTAAACCCAACCTCCCATGCCCGACACCGACACCCTAGCCACCGAGGCGACCACCGGCAACGCCGTCGCCGGCATCGACCAGTCCGCCGGCAACTTCAAGTACGAGGAAAAGCACGACTTCGATGCCGGCACCGGCCTGACCGCGCGCACCGTCGATTACATCAGCTCGGTCAAGAAGGAGGCGCCGTGGATCCACGACTTCCGCCAGCAGGCGCTCAAGACCTTCTTCGCCAAGCCGCTGCCCACCCACTGGGCGACGCGGGACCTCGAGAACATCAATTTCGACAAGATCCGCTACTATCTCTCGAACGGACAGAAGCCCAAGCGCACCTGGGAGGAGGTGCCCGACGACATCAAGCGCACCTTCGAGCGCCTCGGCATCCCGGAGCAGGAGCGCAAGTTCCTCGCCGGCGTCGAGGCCCAGTTCGACAGCGAGGCGGCCTACTCCAACATCAAGGAGGCCGTCTCGAAGCAGGGCGTCATCTTCGTCAACTCCACCGAGGGGCTGCGCGAGCATCCCGAGATCTTCCGCAAGTGGTTCGGCAAGGTGATCCCGACCGGGGACAACAAGTTCTCCGCCCTCAACAGCGCGGTGTTCTCCGGCGGCTCCTTCATCTACGTGCCGCCGGGCGTGAAGGTATCCCATCCGCTCCAGGCCTACTTCCGCATCAACGCGGAAAACTTCGGCCAGTTCGAGCGCACGCTGATCATCGCCGACGAGGGCGCCGAGGTCACCTACATGGAGGGCTGCACCGCGCCCAAGTTCACGACCACGACGCTGCACAGCGCGGTGGTGGAGCTGGTGGCGCTCAAGGGGGCGAAGATCCAGTACATCACCGTCCAGAACTGGTCCTCCAACGTTTTCAACCTCGTGACCAAGCGCGGCCTCGCCCATGAGGAGGCCGAGATCAAGTGGATTGACTGCAACATCGGCAGCCGCCTGACCATGAAGTATCCCGGGGTCGTGCTCAAGGGACGCAAGGCCCGCGGGGAGGTCGTCTCCATCGCGCTCGCCAACGACGGGCAGCACCAGGACACCGGCGCCAAGATGATCCACGCGGCCGACGAGACGACGTCGAACATCGTGGCGAAGTCCATCTCCGTCGGCCAGGGCCGCAGCACCTACCGCGGGGTGGTGCACATTCCCGCCCATCTCAAGGGCTGCAAGAACAACACGGAGTGCGACGCCCTGCTGATCAACGCCAACAGCCGGACCGACACCTATCCGGCGATCACGATCCGCGGCTCCGCCAACAACGTGCAGCACGAGGCGAGCGTCTCGAAGGTGAGCGAGGAGCAGATCTTCTACATGCGGCAGCGCGGGCTGACCGAGGGCCAGGCGATGAGCCTTTCGGTCAACGGCTTCATCAACGACCTGACGCGCCAGTTCCCCATGGAGTACTCCGTGGAACTCAAGCGCCTGATCGATTTGGAGATGGAAGGCAGCGTCGGCTGAGGGCCCCGCCATGGCTTCGACCACCGCTGTCTCCTCCCCTCCCGCCCTCGGCAGTTTCACGTCCGAGGTGCTGGCCGCCCACCTGGCCGCGCAGGCCGGCGCGCCGGCGTGGTGGCTTGAGCGCAAACGCGCCGCGTATGCGAAGTTCGCGGCGCTGCCCCTCCCCGGGCGCACCAGCGAGTCGTGGCGCTTTTCCAGCGTCAAGGGCCTGGACCTGGGCGGAGTCTCCCTGCCGGAGCCGGCAGGCGCCGGGATGCCGGCATCCGCCCTGCGTTTCAAGGCGGCCGCGACGCTGACTTTTGCCAACCACCGCCTCGTCGCGAGCGACGCCCTCCCGGCCGAGCTCGCGGCCCGGGGCGTCATCGTCACCACGATCGCCGAGGCCCTGCGCCAGCACGGGGACCTGCTCCAGGCCCACTTCATGACCCAGCCGCAGCGGCTCGGCTCCGAGAAGTTCGCCGCGCTGCACGCCGCCTTCGTCGGCGACGGGGCCTTCATCCACATTCCCAAGGGCGTCGAACTCGACCACCCGATCCTGGTGACCCATGCCATCGTCGGCGACGGCGCCGCCGTCTTCCCCCACACGCTGGTCGTCGCCGGGGACAACTCCCGCGCCACCATCGTGGACTATTTCACGGGTGGGGGCGCCCGGTGCCTCGCCGTCGGCGCCAACGATCTTTACGCCGGCCACGGCGCGCGGCTCACGTACGTCGCGGCGCAGGATTGGTCGCGCGACACTCTCTCCTTCCAGCTCAATTCCACGGTGGTCCGGCGGGATGCCCGCATGCAGTCGCTCAACGTCCACCTCGGCGGCCGCCAGGCCCGCCACGAGTCGCTCAGCCAGCTCCAGGCCCCGGGTGGATTCTCGGAAATGCTGGCGCTGACCGTGGCCGACGGCACGCAGGAATTCGACCAGCGCACGCTGCAGATGCACCAGGCGCCGAACACCAGGTCGGACCTGCTCTACAAGAATGCCCTGCTCGGCTCGGCCCGGACCATTTTCTCCGGGCTGATCGCCGTCGATCCCGATGCCCAGAAGACCGACGCCTACCAGAGCAACCGCAACCTGATGCTGAGCGACGCCGCCGAGGCCAATTCGCTGCCGGGCCTCGAGATCCAGGCCAACGACGTGCGCTGCACCCATGGCGCGACCACCAGCCGGATCGATCCGGACCAGCAATTCTACCTCCAGTCGCGGGGCATTCCCCCCGCGGCCGCGCACCAGCTGCTCATCTCGGCCTTTTTCGAGGAAGTGCTCGGCCGGCTGGAGAACCTGGAGATCCACGATGCCCTCAACCGGCTGATCCAGGCCAAGCTGGGAGCCTGACGCCATGGACAAGGAACGCATCCTCTCCCGCGAGGTCGTCGCCACCCAGATTCCCTCGGGCGACAAGCAACTGCTCCCCGGCGGCACACGTCTTTTCATCCACCAGACTCTCGGCGGCAATTTTACCTTCCAGACCGATTTCGGCCTGTTCCGCCTGGACGGCAAGGACGCGGACGCCATTGGCGAAAAGCCGGCCGGGGCCCCGCCCGCCGCAGTCCCGTCCGACGGGACGAAGGAGGGGACGACGGACACCCCACCCGATCCCGAGGCCATCTGGGCCCAGTTGCGGCACGTCTACGACCCGGAGATCCCGGTCAACATC
>Ga0302279_10008270_pt1 | contig 10282 bp, 9 predicted proteins | sample III_Bog_N3_3_FD_194541 | JGI IMG/M metagenome (GOLD analysis project Ga0302279, IMG submission 194541) | Peat permafrost microbial communities from Stordalen Mire near Abisko, Sweden - III_Bog_N3_3 | ecosystem: Environmental > Terrestrial > Soil > Wetlands > Peat | place: Sweden: Abisko...
CAGGACGCGGTTGCCGTGGCGGCAGCGGAGGGCGTTGACGAAGGCGTCCACGCGGGGGTTGTCGAGGCGGCGGATGACCATGCCCATGGGGTGGCCCATCAGCGAGTGGTAGAAGCTGGATAGCTCCCACGCGCCGAGGTGCCCGGTGAGCACCAGCACGCCCTGGCCGCGGTCGCGGGCGGCGAGGTAGTTGTCTAGGCCTTCGTAGCGGATGAACTGCGAGGCCTGAGCGGGGGTGAGGCGGGCCATGTGGCAGAACTCGGCGAGCTGCCAGCCGAGCGAACGGTAGACGCCGCGCAGGATGGCGGTGCGCTCGGCTTCAGGTTTGTCGGGGAAGGCGAGGGCAAGGTTCTGCTCGCCGACGCTGCGCAGGCGGGGGAGCAGGTGGTAGACGAGGGCTCCGAGGGCGGCGCCGACGGCGCGGGCCGCGCGGCGCGGCAGCAGGCCGATGGCGACTACGCCGAAGCGGACGACCCCGTACTCGAGGGCCTGGCGAAAGAGGCTGGTGCGGCGTCTGCGGGGCGTATTTGGGGGTGAGCTGGCCAACCGCTCCAGTTTACGACGGGGGTTTGTGGCAGGAGAGGGGAGAAGAGGCAACAGCTTTGAACGCAAAGGACGCGAAGGTGAAACGCAAAGGGCGCAGAGGAAGAGCAGAAGGGTCCCAAGGCATTAAAAAACAGGCGGGACGGCCGAAGCCGCCCCGCGTCTGCTGTTGGGTTGTTCGTTCCTCGATCTGTGCTGCTTAGCGGTCGGCGCGGTCGGCGCGGGCCACGTTGAAGTACCGCGCGACGGTGTGCACAAAGTGGACGGAATCCGCAGGAGCCGGAACCTCGCCGTGGAGGACGCGCCCAAATGGGATGTCAGAGCCGTACTCCGTGCGGGTGTCGTCGCCGTTCTGCGACAGAACCGTGCCGTCCAGGTCGATACCGGCGAAGAGGCCCTTGCTGCGCGAGTAGGTCAGGAACTCGGCGCTGAGCTTCCAGTCGGTGCCCGCCTGCGCGTTGCGTCCTACCGGGCCAGCCGAGGCCGCGGCATCGCCGCCGATCTTGAACTTGTCCTTCAGCATGTCCTGCAGGCCGCGCTCATTCATCGCGACCAGCACCAGATCTGTCTGCTGACCGCCGGCCTGGAAGCCGAAGCTGCCGCCCTCCAGCCGGACAAAGACCGGCGCGCTCCAACCGCGGGGTGTGCGGCACGTGGCCACGCCCTGGCCATACTGCACGCCGCCGATGAAGGCGCCCTTTTTGAAGCCGGGAATGACCACAACGCACTTGGCGCCGGCGAGGATGGACTGCGGAATGCCCCGGTCCGGCGTGTGCATCACCTCATCGATCACGACGGCGGCGCGGTTCAGGCGTTCGTCAAGCTTCTCGTCCTGGGCACGCGCCGGGACGACCGTGGCGAAGATCGCCGTAAAGCAGAGGATTCCAATTATTTTTTTCATTGCACAGCCTTTCAGAGCTAAAGTCGCGCGGCGCTATCGCACCTAAGCGCTACTTTACGTCAGACGGATTCAGCCGATAGGAGGTTGTACCCGCCGAAAAAATGGGGGTTGCGAAGATATCGCTGTCTCCAGCGACACTCGCAACCCCTCTTCTCCCAGGTCTGTACTGGAATAACTGTGCGCTGTCGCAGCCACGGCATCAAGAGTACAGAGGACTGTAGACCTTTGAGCGGCAAATAGCTACGGGGGTCGCTCCTGCTCAGGAGGGGCGCTTGCGGACGGACGGCCGGACCCTGGCTGCGCGTTCCTCGATGGCGCGCAGCGTCAGTTCCACACGGTTGGTGGACCGGGTCTTGCGCAACATGCGGCCCAGGTGGGCCTTCACGGTCACTTCATCGATGCCCATGGCGAGTGCGATATCGCGGTTGTTACGCCCGTCCATCAGCAGGTGCAGCACGTCCAGCTCGCGGGGCGTCATGGCCTGTTCGATGGAGTCTCCGGGGAGTGCCGCGCCGGCCATTCCCGCTCCTGGGCCGCCGGCCTCAATCAACCGGGCCAGCACCTTGCGCGGCGCCCAAATGGAGCCGTCCAGCACCACCTCCATGGCCATGCGGATCTCGCTCTCGCCGGCGGTCTCGGCCAGGTAGCCCTTGGCGCCGGAGCCGATGATGGCCTGCACGTCATCCGGGTCCAGCGGCGGCCCCATGGCAACAATCTTCACCCCGGGCCGCTCTTTGCGGAGCCGCGCAATCAAGTCGGTCAGGCCGTCCAGCGAGCTGCGCGAGTCCAGCAGAAGAGCGTCCATGGGCGCGGTGAAGATCGCCTCCATCTCCAGCGCGGCCACCTCCGCGCCCAGCGCGTCTTCCAGAATGGCCACCAAGCCCACGGAGCGCAGGGGGTCTGCCGCAATCACCCCCAGCCGCGCTGACGATTTGGTTGTCACAGAATCGCTCCTGGGCGCGAGTATCCCCGGCTTGCGGAGATGCGGTATCGCTAACGGGGTGGTGACCAAAGCAGCTCCTTCTCGATTCAGACCTGGCCTGTCATCAAAATTTTCGTCGAACTCTAGAGCTTCGGCAACACGATTCCTTGTTGCTTTTGGTACTTGCCGTTGCGGTCGCCGTAGCTGACCTCGCAGACCTCATCGCTCTGGAAGAATAGTATCTGGCAGAGTCCCTCATTGGCATAGATCCGCGCCGGCAGGGGTGTCGTATTGGATATCTCCAGCGTGACAAACCCCTCCCACTCCGGCTCAAAGGGGGTGACGTTGACGATAATCCCGCAGCGGGCGTAGGTGCTCTTGCCCACGCAGATGGTCAGCACGTCGCGGGGGATGCGGAAGTACTCCACCGAGCGGGCCAGCGCGAAGGAGTTGGGCGGAACGATGATGCTGTCCGCCTCCACCGACACGAACGAGCGCTCATCGAAGGCCTTGGGGTCGATGATGGCGCTGTTCACATTGGTGAAGATCTTGAACTCGTTGGAAACCCGCAAGTCGTAGCCGTAGGAGGACAGACCGTAGGAGATGACCCCGTCGCGCACCTGCTTCTCGCTGAAGGGCTCAATCATCTTGTGTTCCCGGGCCTGCTGCCGGATCCACTTGTCGCTTTTTATGGACATCCTTGCTCCCCACCCCGCGGCGCGCATCGTGCGGCGACGTTCCTTTCCGTGAATAACGTTGCTTCGAGCCTATCGCAAACCCCTGTGCGAAGGTTCGGCCACGTTGACATTCCACAGGGGGCTTTCTACCATCGAGGGACGGACCGGACTCACCGGCGCCGGGAGGGTAATCCATTGATCAAGCAGGACCTCATCCAGCGCGTTGTGGAACGGACCGGGCTGCCGCGCGTGAAAGCGGAAGCTGCGGTGGACGCCATCTTTGAAGCGATGAAGGCCGCGCTCGGGCGGGGCGACCGCATTGAGTTGCGCGGCTTCGGCGTCTTCAACGTCAAGCCCCGTAAGACCGGCGTGGGCCGCAATCCGCGCACCGGCGCTGAGGTCAGCATCGCCCCCGGCAAGGCCGTGCGCTTCAAGCCCGGCCGCGAGCTGCATATGCTGGACGCCTAGAGTCTGCAGATTGTCCTCACATCAAGTGCACTGGGTCCACGTCGATGACCACCGCCCGGCGCGGTATCTCCTCACGGTCCATCCAAAGCATCAGCTCGCGCAGCGCCGCGCCCAGCGTGTCGCGACGGTCCGACTTCAGCACCAGTTGATAGCGGTAGATGCGTTTGAGCCGGGAGCGCGGCGCCGGCGCCGGCCCCAGCACGCGCACGCCCTCGAAACGGCGTTCGGTAATCCACCGGCCCAGCCGGGCCGCAAATCCCAGTGCCTCCTCCAGCCGCTCGCCCTGCACCATCACACTGGCCAGTACTGTGAACGGCGGGTAGCGCATAGCGCGGCGGAAGTAGAGCTCCCGGGCCGCGAAGCCCGTGTAGTCGTGAGTCTGCGCGAAGGTGTTCACGTAGTGGTCCGGCTGATACGTCTGCACCAGCACGCGGCCGGGCAGCTCGCCGCGGCCGGCGCGCCCGCTCACCTGGGTGATGAGCTGGAAGACGCGCTCGGCGGAGCGGAAGTCCGGCAGTCCCAGCGCGAAGTCCGCGCCCACCACGCCGACCAGCGTGACGCCGTGGATGTCGTGCCCCTTGGCGATCATCTGCGTCCCCACCAGCAGGTTGATCTCGCCGGAGTGCAGCCGCGATAGCAGCCGCTCCATGTCTCCGCGGGTGCGCACGGTGTCGCGGTCCATGCGGCCGATGCGCGCGTTGGGAAAGATCTCCTGCAGCCGCTCCTCGCCCTGCTGCGAGCCGGCGCCGAGGTAGTACAGATGTTCGCTCTGGCACTTGGGACACTTCTCCGGGACGCCTCGCCGGTAGCCGCAGTAGTGGCACTCCAGCCGCTGGCCCACCCGCGCTTCTCCGTTCAGTTCGTTCTCATTGCCGGGCTTGTGGTAGGTCAGTGAGATGGCGCAGTTTTCGCACTCCAGCTTCTCGCCGCAACTGCGGCACATCACCACAAAACTGTAGCCGCGCCGGTTGAGCAGGATGAGCACCTGCTCGCCGCGATCGAGCGTGGCCTGGGTCTCCGCGATGAGTGCGCGCGCGAAGATCTGCTCCTTGCCCGTGGCGCGGAACTCCTCGCGCATGTCAATCATCTCCACCGCAGGCAGCGGCCGCTGCTCCACGCGCTCCAGCATCTGCACCAGCGCGTAGCGGCCGCGCTCGGCATTGTTCCAACTCTCGAGAGACGGCGTCGCCGAGCCCAGCAGAATCGTGCAGCCCAGCAGCTTCGCGCGCATTACGGCCACGTCGCGGCCGTTGTAGCGCGGCGTCTCTTCCTGCTTGTAGCTGGAGTCGTGCTCCTCATCGACGACGATCAGATTCAGCTCCGGCAGCGGCGCAAAGACCGCCGAGCGCGTTCCAATGACCACCCGCGCCTCACCGCGGCGGATGCGGTGCCACTGCTCGGCGCGCTCATCCGGCGTGAGCTGCGAGTGCAGCAGCGCCACCTCGCCGCCGAAGGCCGCGACCATCTGCGCGGCCGTACCCGGCGTCAGGCCAATCTCCGGCACCAGCAGCAGCGCGCTCTTTCCCGCCGCCAGTGCCCGCTGCATCGCCGCGATGTACACCGCCGTCTTGCCCGATCCGGTGATGCCGTAGAGCAGATGCGGGCGGAAGCCCCCCTGCTGCATCGCCGCCGCGATGGTCGCCAGCGCCTCGGTCTGCGCCTCATTCAGCGTGTGCTCGTGAGCAAACTTCTTTGCGCCGCCGCGCTCCTCACTGCCCAGCCGGCTCACGTGGAAGGCCTGCGCGGTCTGCTCCAGCCGCACCAGCCCGCGTTTGACCAGCGTGCCCAGCGTGGACTCCGGCACACCCCTCCGCGCCAGCCGGACGCGCAGCTCTCGAACCAGTTCGCGCCCGCCGCATCCAGCCAGTTCAGCCATCACCGCAAGCTGATTCTCATTGAGCTTCGGGAGTCGTTTTGCTGCTTCGCCTTCTGGACCCTGGACCCTGGACCCTGAGTCCTGTTCTTGCAGCACCGCCACCGACTCCAACCGCCGCGCATCCCGCACCTCGGCCAGCGGCTCACGCAGCAGCCACTTCTTCCGCGCCATCGCGTCCAGCAGCGCCTTGTTGGCTCCGGTCGCGCTGCGAATCGTGGTGGCCTTCGCCGGCTCGCCGTTCTCCAGGTAGTTGAGCGCAGCGTACTCGCGGTTCTGGTCCTCGACGCTCAACTTCGAGCGCCGGGATGAGCCCTTCAGCGCACTCTCCTGCAGCACCCGCCTGCCCGCCTCGGCGATGCGGTACTGCCACTGCCGCCGCACCTCGGCGGTGAGCGGCATCATGCCGCGCAGCACCTCGCCCAACGGAGCACAGTAGTAGCTCGCTATCCACTTGCCCAGTTCGATCAGCTCCGCAGACAGCAGCGCCGCGTCGTCCAGCACGCGCTCTACCTGCTTTACGTCCACATCCTCAGCGGGCCGCTTGTCATGCAGTGCGACCACCACCCCGACCAGCCGCTGCCCCGCGAAGGGCACCAACACCCGCGCGCCGACCTCAGCCTGCAGCTCGCCCAGCTTGTAGGTAAAGGCCCGGTCCAGCGGCACGGACAGCGCGACATCGCAGTACAGACTCACCACCCCAGCCTATATCTCGCGGACCACACTGCTTTCCACACGCCCTGTCACCTCGCAGCCCACCGGCAGCGGCTTTCGCAGGATGTGCCAGAGCTCGCCTGCAGGGTCTTGATCGACGCGCTCCACGGGCACCTCCAGCCGCGCTCCGCTGCGCGCCACGGCGACCAGAACGCCTCCCGAGCCCCCCGGCACAAACGCCGTGCGGTCCAGCGCGACCTGCCACCAGCGCTCACCGCCGGCCTCCGACTCCAGCCGGATGTCCGTCACCGTCGCGGAAAACTCCGCGCCCTCAATCCGCTCCGCCACGGTCACGGCTTCGCCGCCAGCACGGCCTTCTGCAGCGCCTCCACCTCGCGCCGGCTGCCCACAACAAACGGCGTGCGCTGGTGGATGTCCTCCGGCTGCAGGTCAAGCACGCGCTGGTGGCCATCCACCGCAGCGCCGCCCGCCTGCTCCGCGATGAAGGCCAGCGGATTGGCCTCATACAGCAGCCGCAGCTTGCCCTTGGGCGTCTTCGCCGTCGGCGGATAGAGAAAGACGCCGCCCTTCAGCAGGGTGCGATGGAAGTCTGCGACCAGGCTGCCGATATAGCGCGAGCTGTATACGGTGCCGATCCCCCCGTTCTGCAGCGTCGCCACATAATCGCGATAGACTTGCGGCCAGTCGGCGGCCCGGGATTCGTTGGTCGAGTAGTACGGCCCGGACTCCGGCATCTTCATCGACTCACTGCTCAGCACATACGCGCCGATGGTGGGATCCAGCGTAAAGCCGTGGACGCCCTGCCCGGCGGTGTACACCAGCACGGTCGACGGCCCATACAGAACATAGCCCGCCGCGACCTGTTTGTATCCCGGCTGCAGGATGGATGCGTTCAGGTCGCCGTCGGCCTCCTCCATGCGGCGCAGCACGCTGAAGATGGTGCCGACGTTCACGTTCACATCAATATTTGAGGACCCGTCCAGCGGATCAAAGACCACTATGTACTTTCCACGTGCCGGGTCGAGGTTGACCGTGATGGGATGCTCGTCCTCTTCGCTCACCAGCGCGGCCACGCTGTCGCGGAGTCCCAGGCAGTGCAGCAGCGCCTCATTCGCGTAGACATCCAGCTTCTGCTGCTGTTCGCCCTGCACGTTCACCGCGCCCTGCGCTCCCAGCATGTTGGAGAGGCCGCCCACGCGGATCTTGGCCTCCACCATCTTGGTGGCCAGCGTGATGCCGCCCAGCAGCCAGCTGAAGGTGCCGGTGGCGTCGCTGACGCTGCGCTGCTGGATCAGCAGATGCTGCTGAAACGTAGTGATCATACTTCTCATGTGCCTGCCCTCCGTCGCGCTGCCTGGCCCGGTGGTAGCCAGACCATAGCATCCGGAGAATGCCGCAGCCAACCACGCTGCGCGAACATCGAAGCGCGCATCCTGCAAACGCAGACAGGTATTTGTAGCGGTCAAACACCTACAATGGCATCCATGCCCACCCGCCGCCGGTTCTTGCTCTCCGCCGCTGCCGCCGCTCCCGCGCTGGCGCTCACCTCGTCCGCCCAGCGGAACGAGCCCTCCGCTGAACCCGGCGCACTCCCCGCGCCGGTGCTCGCACTCCAGAACCGCGCGCATGAGGCCGTGCCCATCTCCACTGCTGAGCGCCAGCACCGCACTGAACGCGCCCGCGAACTGCTGCGGCAGAACAAGCTCGCCGCGCTGACCGTCTGCGGCGGCACCACGCTGGAGTACTTCCTCGGCGTACCCGCCGGGCAGTCCGAGCGGCTCTTCGCCTGGACGCTGCCCGCCAGCAGCGACCCCTTCATCGTCTGCCCCACCTTCGAAGAGGGGCGCGTCCACGAATCGCTGCAGCGTTCTCCCATTGGCGCCGTCACCAGCGTCTATACCTGGGACGAGGACGAGGACCCCTACGCCTTGCTGGCGAAGTCGCTGAAGGCAGCGACCAGCTCGTCCCTGCCGCTGGCTCTTGATGAGCGCGTGCAGTTCGTCTTCGCCGACCGCATCGCGCAGGCCGTAGCGCCTCGGACGGTCGCCAGCGGCATCCCGGTGGTTGCCGGCTGCCGCAGCATCAAGTCCCCCGCCGAGCTCGCGTTGATGCAGCTCGCCAATGACATCACCCTCTCAGTCTATAAAGCGGTCTACCAGTCCTGCGGACCGGGCAGCACCAACCGCCAGTTCACCGCGCTGGTGGACGCCGCCTACTCGCGCTGCGGAGTACGTGGCGAGGCCTCCTGCCAGGTCGCGGCCTTCTCCGCGCAGCCGCACGGCAGCCCCACGCCGCAGGTCATCCGCGAGAACCAGGTCGTGCTCATCGACGACGGCTGCTACGTGCAGGGCTACCAGTCCGACATCTCGCGCAGCTTCGTCTACGGCAAGCCGACCGAGAGCCAACTGCGCGTCTTCGACGTCGTGCATCGCGCGCAGGGCGCCGCACTCGCCGCCGCCAGGCCCGGCGTGGAGATGCAGGCCGTCGATGCCGCCGCCCGCGAGGTAATCACCGCCGCCGGCTTCGGCCCCGGCTACAAGCACTTCACCCACCGCGTGGGCCACGGCATCGGCATTGACATGCACGAGTGGTACTACCTGGTGCGCGGCAACACCCGCAAGCTCGAAGCCGGCATGACCTTCTCCGACGAGCCTGGCATCTACCTCGCCGACGACCCCGAGCCCTTCGGCATTCGCCTGGAAGACGATATGTACATCACCGTGGACGGCGCAAAACTCTTCACGCCGCAGAGCCCGAGTTTGGAGCATCCATTCGGTTGAGAAACGGCCAGAATGGCCCTATTCATGCACCTTTTGAGGTGCTGATTCCTATCCAACTACACACGCAATAGAGGTAAAATAGAAGCAGGAGATTGCCATGGCTGCGTCCCAAGTGCTTCCGTCCGCCGCAATCAAACCCGTTGGTGAAGCGGAAAGCCAACGACGCCGCGCAATGGCCGATTCAGCGTTGGGAACGACACTGGCAGAGGGCATTTCTCCCGGCCCCGAGGTCCTTGCGCTGGCGGAACGCTATGTATCCGGTGAGATTTCGTTGCAGGAGTTCAGTTCCTCCGTGCGCTCCATGTCGGGAATCTAAGTCTTGGCCGGCATTCTCTACGACGCTCACTTTGACGACGAGTACCGGGTTCTTCGCAACAGGCTCGGTATCACAGATGCGGCCGAACTTGAATCACACATCGATCGGCTGTCCTACATCCGAGTCTTTGAGTTGGAAGACACACCCCTTCCAGGCCACTTCGACATCCCCCATCTTCGCGCCATCCACAAGTACATCTTTCAGGACGTCTTCCCCTAGGCCGGGGACTTCCGCGAGGTTACCACCTCACGGACCGACTCGTTCGGCTTTCCACCTCCGCAGTTTCTTGTGCCGTCGCTCGAAGGCATCTTCGCCGACCTCAAGGCCGAGAATTACCTGAAACAGTTGGACCTTGACGCCTTCGCTCTGCGTGCCGGGCACTACCTCGGCGAGATCAACGCCGTGCATCCGTTCCGCGAAGGCAATGGGCGCACGCAGCGCGAGTTCATCCGTACACTCGCCCTCGCTGCCGGCCCATCGCCTCACCTGGGCAGGCCTAACTCCCGACGAGAACAACACCGCCTCCCGCGTCAGCTACGCGACCGGCGACAGCTCAGCGCTCGCCGCGCTCATCCGCAAACGCCTGCTCTAAGAGCCCTTCTACTCGTAATGGTCGGCTTGCGCTTGCTGCCGCCATTCACTACGCTTCGGCTATGCGCCGAGCCCTCTGGCTGATTCCACTGGCCGCACTGATCGCGGTCGCGCCGCTCGCGCTGGGCGGCCCTTCCTGCGGTCGGGACTTCAGCTTCCATCTCCAGTCCTGGATCGACGCCGCCGTGCAGCTCCGCCACGGCGCCCTCTACCCGCGCTGGACGTTTCTCGCCGCCTACAACGCGGGCGAGCCGCGCTTCATCTTCTATCCGCCGCTCTCCTGGGAGCTGGGAGGGCTGCTCACGCTGCTGCTTCCCTTCCCGGCCGTGCCCGCCGTCCTTAGCTGGATCGTTCTCACGATTGCGGGATTCACGATGCACCGCCTCGCGCGGACCTTCGCCACGCCCGCCGCCGCGTTGTTGGCTGCGTGCCTGTATCTCGCCAATCCCTTCATGCTCTTCACGCTCACCACGCGCGCCGCCTTCGGCGAGCTGCTCGCAGCGGCCTTCTGTCCGCTGCTCTTCTCTGCGATGCTC
>Ga0302279_10008273_pt1 | contig 10279 bp, 11 predicted proteins | sample III_Bog_N3_3_FD_194541 | JGI IMG/M metagenome (GOLD analysis project Ga0302279, IMG submission 194541) | Peat permafrost microbial communities from Stordalen Mire near Abisko, Sweden - III_Bog_N3_3 | ecosystem: Environmental > Terrestrial > Soil > Wetlands > Peat | place: Sweden: Abisko...
TCATGCCTGAAAACCTAGCACAGAATAAGCACAATTCCCTAGTTCGATCTCAGTTCTTGTTTGTTTTCAATAAGATAGAAGTGGAGGCGCGGGTCGGGATCGAACCGACGCATAAAGGTTTTGCAGACCTCTCCCTTACCACTTGGGTACCGCGCCTCTTGAGGGGCCTGCGCATTCACGCACACCCGGCTGAATGAGGAAGAGTGTATCGCAGGTTGGAAGAAACTGGAGCGGGAGACCGGGGTCGAACCGGCGACATCTTCCTTGGCAAGGAAGCACTCTACCACTGAGCTACTCCCGCTCGCACATGTTGAAGTATAGCGGCCACACTGCGCACGGTCAACGCTCCCGGCAGGGTTTCGTTGCGCGAAACCTTCCCCAGTCCTTAATTCATCGCCTGGGCCGGTACCGGAATCCGCGGGCCCAGCAAAAGATCGGGAGGCCGTCGCACTATATGCGGCGTCACCAGCACCACTAGCTGGCTGCTGTCCTTTTGAGCATTATCTTCCGTAGGCATCTGGAAGCCTGGCAACTCGCTCAATCCGGGGATCCCTGTCATCGCGGCCAGTTCGGTCTTGCTCACGTTACTCACCATCAGCACGCTTTCGCCATCTCCAACCGTCAGGCCGGAGGTGAATTGGCGATTATTCAGGACTGGGTTGCCGTCGTTGGTGCTGCCGGAGAGCGCCTCAATCTTGAGGTCAATGCTCAGGCTGATTTGGCCCGATCTCTGGATGACCGGGGTTGCCTTCAGGGTCACGCCCAGGTCCTCGTAGGTGACCTGGGGAATCGTGGCGCTGGTTCCTCCCGCATACTGTTGCAACAGGCTGGCCACGCTTACGCCGTTGATGGTTGCGTTGCCCAGTGCGGAACCGGCGGTCGACAAGCCTGTCGAGTAGGACGAGCTCACGATTGGGTAGCGAGTTCCTTCGCGGAACGTCGCTGCCTGGTGGTCGCCCACCCGCTGCTGCACGTCATCCAACGCTCTCGTATCGGTAGAGTTCAGGCCCAGGTTGAACGTGGTGTTGGTCGACGCCGATATTCCCGTCTGAAGCGCTCCACCTCCGATTACCCCAATCAGATTCGCGGCCAGACTGCTCTTCACCAGCCCAAGGTTGATCAACGCAAGCGCAATTTCCAGGTTGCTTGTGCCTGGAGGCACCAGGCCCTGCGCAATTGCCTGCTGGACGATTGTCTGGTTCGCGTTCACCACCTGGTTCGCGGCCTGGTCGACGTTGAACACGCTGAACTGCGTCGGAACGTTCCCGCCGGCATTTACCATGTGCGTCATATCAACTTCGTACAGCTTCACCTCGACCATCACCTCGCCGGCCGCGTTGATCAGGTCCTGAAGCGTCCGGTTCAATGGGTCGAGAACATTCTCGGGGGCGCGCACGACAATGTTCCCCTGCGAAGTGTCGATTTGCTTCACGCCAAATATGTTCTTTGCTACAGAGACCAGTTCGGTGATCTCTGCAGCCGAGTACCCCGGTACATAGATGGTTTCCTGCAACTGAGGCTCCAGGCGTCCGCGGTTCGTCGCATCGTCTCGGGCAACTACGATGCCCGTCTCATCCACCGTCGCCGCAAAGGTGTGCGTCATGCTCAGCAGCACCTCCATGGCTTTCTGGTAGGTCACATTCTCAAGGTCAAACCGCAGATTCTTCCGATCCACGGAATCGTCCACGGCAGCGTTGATCCCATATGTCCCGGCTACTTGGCGAAGGACGTCCGCGGAGGCTCCGCGCAGATGAAAACTCTTCACCCCTTCTATGGGCGTCAAGTGGATCGCGCCCGCCAGCACCGGCGTCTGCAAGATCGAGGGCCGATCGCCCTCCGCACCCGCAATCAGCTTGGCCCGATCGGCAAGCGTCGCAGTTGCGGCTCTCCCGTCCTCATTGTTAGTTGACGTCTGACCCAGAGCAGCAACCGTCTGCGGAGCGCTCGCGTTGCTGACGTAGAACGGTCCGCTGTGCTCTAGAACGATGGGGTTATCCGGATCGATCGACCGCGCTTCCGCCAGCAGCGTCTCCGCCTTCTCCTGGTCTCCGGTTTGCCTGGCTTTGGTCGCTTGCTGTACTAACTCGTTCAGCCTGTGCTGGCGCGCTACTGAAATTGCGATGGCGTAGTTGCGATTCGCGGGATCCAGCTTCAAGGCGCGCTGAAAATCGATCTCCGCGGCGTTCAGATCGTCGTGTTCCAGCTTTTTCGCGCCAGAAAGATACGCGCTTTCAGCCTCGCGCAGTTGGCGTTTTCCCTGCACCGGCCCACTGCGAGACGCACCCACAGCCACCACCGTAGTCGCTGTGCCCGAATTCTCCACTGGCTGCGAGGGCACACCTGATTCTGTTTGTGAAGGAGCCTTTTGCGCCGCGACACCTGCATCCTGACCCTGAGTCGCCTCCGTCTGGACCAGGGCTGCCTCGCTGCGAGTCAACACCGCAAGACAGCAGAGCAATCCGACGGCAAGCCGACGACTGATCCCAAACGCGCGAAGTTGGTTCAGATGGGTCATCCACTGCTATCTTAGACGCGTCATACCGAAAACCGCGCAACTACAGCGAATCGCGTCCACCTCGCGACACTCATAAGTTGCGTCAACTCAGGGTTGTTAGAGGTGCCGCGCGTTCACCGCAACCGGCATCCGCGGCCGCTGGTCTGTGGTTGGACGTTGACCCAGCATTGGCCGTTCGCTCATCACCGGACGGCGCATGCCCTTGCGGATCTGTGCCGTGTCCAGGTCAAGCTCCGCGAGCGTACGACTCAATGTGTTGCGATGCATTCCCAACTCAATCGCGGCCTTGCACTGATTGCCCTTGTGATGTGACAGCACTTCCAGAATGTAGCGCTTCTTGAACTGTCGAACGGCATCCGCGTAGGAGATACCTGCACTGTGTATCTGGATGATCAATGCGTCCAATTCGCGCTTCAAGGGCTTCCTCGCTTCGTCGTCGTTAATAGATGAACCCCTACTGTAGAACACTCAGTGCTGATTGATCCAGTCCGGCGGGGCCTGTTTGAAATTAAATGCGCCGGCTGACATCAGTTGCTGAAGGTATTGGGGTACGAGGAAGGATACATCATGCGCGATGCCAAATAAATAGGGACTTAAGACCGACGTTGTAACCACCCATGACTGAGGCGCGAAGTTGGTTGTGACCATCAACACAGCGATCCCGATCACGCAGCCCCGGACAAAACCGAATACCACACCCAGCAGGCGGTCCGCAAAACCCAATCCCACGACATGGAGCAACTTTTGCACCAGCAGCCCCGCCAACTCGAACCCGGCTACTGCCACTACGACGATCAGGAGATAGGCAAGTATGCGCGCCGTCGCTGTGGACGCAATCACCCGGATGTGAATGATCCAGTCGCCAAGCGCGGTGTAGTACGAACTGGCGATCATCAATCCGCCGAAGAATCCCACCAGTCCGAACAGCGTGCGCACAATGCCGCGGCGAAATGCAACCCCCATGGAGATGAGCAGAATCGAAATCAACAGCCAATCAAACGCGTTCCAGTCGGAAAGCCTCATCGTCGCACCCTCGAGAGGTCAAACTGCTCGGCCAGCCTCACAACGCACTTCGTCCGGTCAGCAGCCGGAACGCTTCCAAATACTTCTGTCGCGTACGTGACACAACATCCTCGGGCAGCCCCGGTGCAGGCTCCTGTTTATTCCACCCGATCGACTCCAAATAGTCGCGCACATATTGCTTGTCGAAGCTTGGCTGTGGCCCGCCCGGAGCATAGCCCTCGGCAGGCCAATAGCGTGACGAATCCGGAGTCAGTACTTCATCCGCCAACACAATCCCAACCCCATCAATCCATCCGAACTCAAACTTCGTGTCGGCCAGAATCAGCCCCTTCGCTGCTGCATACCCCGAGGCTTTCGCATAAATCTCCAGCGTCAGCCGGCGCAAAGTCGCTGCTGTATCCGCGCCTACCATCTCCTCCACCTGGGCAAACGAGATATTCTCGTCATGCCCACCAGTATTTACTTTGGCTGCGGGAGTAAAGATCGGCTCCGGCAACCTATCCGACTCGCACAGCCCCGCTGGCAACTGGATTCCGCACACGGCTCCAGTCGCCCGGTAATCCTTCCACCCCGATCCCGAAAGGTAGCCTCGCACCACGCACTCCACAGGAAACATCCGCGCCCGTCGCACAATCATGCTACGGCCCGCAATCTGTTGCTGAAACTTCTGCTGCATAACAATGCTGTCCGGAGCTAGGTGCTCGCCAAAGATACGCTCCGAGCAGGATGCCAGCGACGTGGCCATCTCCAACGGCTCTGTGGCTACAAGATGGTTTGCTACGGTGTTGTTCAGGAACTCAAACCAGAACGCCGAGATCTGCGTCAGGATCTTGCCTTTGTCCGGGATGCCCGACCCGAGAACATGATCGAAGGCCGAGATCCTGTCAGTCGCTACAAACAGCAACTCCTCTCCCAAGGAGTAAATGTCGCGAACCTTGCCTCGCGCGACCAGGGGTAGATCGCCGAGATCAGTAGTGAGAACCGCCTTTGTCATACAAAAACGGTATCACCATCGCATCTACCCTTGAATATGCACTCCAGCAGCCTTGCGGTGGCATACAACTTTCGTTACACGGCTTCGCGAAAGTGGGCCGCCAGCGCGCCCGCCAGCGCGGGGATGGTCGATTCGGCGGCTTCAACATGAGGCGGTAGACCAAGTTCTCGCAAGGCTCGCGAGGTAATCGGTCCGATGGATGCACGAACAACCTTGGCCGGCAGAACCAGACGTGCGGCGGCCATCAGCGCCACCAGGTTGGCGGCGGTGGATGCGCTGGTAAAGGTCACCGCATCGGGATAGCTGGCCGCGTCGCCGAAGAGGGAAGCGATCGCCACTAGCGATGCCTCGGGGAGGCGGTTGCGGTAAGCTGCGGCCACGGTCACGTCGGCTCCGGCGGCTGTCAGTGCATCGTGCAGGATCACAGGCGCGTCCTCGGCGAGCACCAGAAGAACCCGCAGGCCGGACGCTTTGGGTGCCAGCGTCTCTGCCAGCGCCTCGGCCGTGTACGTCGTTGGCATGACATCGACATGCAGGCCGATAACCTGCAGCGCGCGTGCGGTCGCCGGCCCTACTGCGGCAACCTGCCTCGGCAACGCCGTGACCCCTATCAACTTCGCCCGCTCGTGGAATGCCTCAACGGCGTTGCCGCTGGTGAATGCGATCAGATCGAAGCTCGATAGCGACGCAAGCGCGGCGTCAAGCCCAACGAACGAACTCGGCGGCCCGATCTCGATCGTTGGAATTAGAATCGGTGTCGCTCCAAGCACGCGCAGACAACCAGCCAGCTCCGACGCTTGGCGCGGCGTGCGCGTAATCAGAACGCGCCTGCCCGCCAGCGGCAGGGATCCGGAACTCGAGTTAACCGAAATTGTTATGGATTCCTCCCGCCCACCGGGTGCCTGCGCTCGAGGACGCATGGACGTGGCAAATTCTATCAGCCTGTTCAAGAACTGGGCCCGTATGATTAATCTCCTAACCCACAGCCGGACCGAGTTGGCAGCGTCTAACCAGTGGAGAAGACGGCTCGCGGAGATCGATTCTCTGCGAGCGGAGGCGTACCATGGCAGGAATGAGGCGCCTGTTTGCGGTTGCGGTAATGGTTGCTGGAGTGACTCTTTCCGTCTATGCCCAGCGCGGCGGCGGCCACGGCGCTGGTGGATTTTCCGGCCAAGGCGGCAGTTTTGCTAGCCACAGCGCGCCGCAGTTTCACGCGAGCGTTGCTCCCATGGGTCGCGTCAACTTTATGGGTTCGCCGCAACTCAGTGCCAACCATTACGCCGCTGTCGCGCACCTGAGCCCTGGCCGCGGCCCGGGTACCGCCTATCCGAGCCGGCGTCCCAGTTCTCCCGACCGCCGCAGCGGCTATCGCCGCCCCTACGCCCCCTCTTACGGCCTCGGCTTCCCGTCCGGATTCTCCATATGGCCCGGTTCCCTGGGGGACTCCGGCTTCTACGACGACTCTGGCTACGCGAATCCCGCCCCGCCGGCCGACTATGGACCCCAACAGTATGCAGCGCCCCCGGTCGAACAATCCGAGACTGCGGCACCCACTGCGTTCCGTCCGACATACGAGAAGCCACAACCTCCACCCGAGCCTGAAAATGCGCTCACGCTCGTCTTTAAGGACGGCCGTCCCACCGAGCAGATTCACAACTACATGCTCACGCGGACCACGCTGTACGTCCAGGACGAACATCGCCGCGAGATTCCAGTCGACGACCTCGATCTCGCGGCCACGCAGAAGGTCAACAAGGGCGACGGCATCGATTTCCAGCTTCCGGGCGCCGGCCGATAACCTGGCGCACGTTCCACATTCCAATCAGCGGTTCCCATAAACTGACAGAGTTTGCAACATTCCTTTCATAATGGGCCGGTAGGGTTGCGATATAGGTGGAGATAACGCCATGAAGCGAATATTTGCGGTGTGGATGTGTGCGTGGGCGCTATTTGCGGCGGCCTCGGGGTCGCAGGCGCAGACGATGAAGCCGGCCAAACCGGCAGCAGTCGCGCCGAAGGTCGCCTATTATTTCGATCCGATGGTCCTGGATCTGCCCGACCTGATCCCGAATCCTCCCACCGTGGATTCGACGGCAAATCAGGCCGAACTTACCGAACTACATCAGATAGAGGGCGCCCGGACTCCCGCACAGGTTGCCGCTGCAAAAGCCGATGAGGACGAAGAAGACATGTTCGCCTATAAGAATGTGCTCGGCGCGGCCTTCAATCCGGACGCGCTGCCCATAACCGCCGAGCTTGGCGTCCACGTGAAGAACGAGCAAAGTGTCGCCGGCGCAGCGCTGAAGACCGTCTTTGCGCGGCCGCGGCCCTATCAGACAGACAAGACGCTGCATCCTGCCTGCGCCCTCACCGAGGCGGCGAACTCCTACCCCAGCGGCCATGCGCTCACTGGTTACCTCGAAGGCCTGACGCTGGCCGAGATCGTTCCCGAAAAGCGCACGGAGATTCTCGCCCGCGCGGACGACTACGCGCACAACCGCCTCGTCTGCGGTGTGCACTATCCCAGTGACATCGAGGCGAGCCGCCGAGTCGCGTACATGGTGTTCGGCTACATGATGGCTTCGCCGCGTTTCCAGCGTGACCTTGCTGCCGCCAAAGCGGAGACTCATACGAAGCTCGCCTTGGCAACGAAGTAGCGAGCTTCCCCGCAGGTTCGAGGTGCTGATTTGCCGGATGTTCTGGTTGACTCGACCTCTGCCTTCCGGTAGCCTCTTGCTTCCCTCTGCATGCTAAGATCCTTGCGCTGGGCGCAATTGCAAAGGGAGTTCAAGGAGAGTCAGATGGCCATGTTCTGCACGAATTGCGGAGCTTCTCTTCCAGCTACCACGGGGTTCTGTCCCTCCTGCGGAACTCCGATCGGCGCTCCCGTTCAAATGCCGCAGCAAGGTTCCACGGCCGTTCCGGTGCAGGCGCCTCCGCCTCCGCCGGCGTATGTGCAGGCTCCTCCGTCTCCCTCTCCGTCGGCGTATGTGCAGGTAGGCGCTTACCCTGCTGCTTCGCCGAAGAGCGGTGCGTTGAGGATCGTGCTGATCGTAGTTGCTACTGTGGTCGGACTCGGCGTACTGGGCTTTGGTGCGCTCGTATTCATTGGGTGGCGGGCCGCGAAGTCAATTACCACAACGAACAACGGAACCGGGGCGACCACGACGGTGCCAGGCGTAGGCACAGTCACGACTGGAACTGCGGCGAAGGTGACTGATCAGGACCTGGGCGTGCCGTTATATCCCGGTGCGAGCATGGATGCGTCCGCATCGTCCACGATTGCTAAGGGCACGACTAAGGTGGTGCAGGCAACATACTGGACGACCGACCCGGTGAGTTCGGTGACGTCGTTCTACCAGGCCAAGCTGGGCAGCGGGCTGAACGTAATGGCCCTGGGCGACGAGACGATCATGAGTTACGGTGGCGGGAACAACACCGTAACGTTGATGGTGGACTCAGAGAGCGGCAAGACCAAGATGAACGTGATTCATACGGTGACTCAGGGCCAGTAACAGACCGCAGATTCACCCGAAGAGTTGGTCTAAGTGGAGCGTGAGCGGTTCAACCGAACCTCGCTGCCGCCAAGGCCGGACAATCTCAAGGAGACTCGATATGGCTGGCATCTGCACGAAATGCGGCGCTCCTCTCGCTTCCACTTCTGGACTCTGTGATTCCTGCGGCACTCCTCTCGCGACTGCGCGGGTGAAGAGTTCAAGCGCGGTAACGAAGATCGTTCTGATGATTGTGGTCGGAATCGGAATCCTCGGCGCAGGTGCGTTTGGGTTCATGGCGTGGCGGGTTTCGAAGTCGGCCGCAGCGAGCGACAAAGGCAATGACGCTGTCTTTTCGATTCCTGGTCTGGGCTCGATTTCGACTGGGAACGATGCAACCGCGGACCCGACCCAACTGGGCGCGCCCGTTTATCCGGGAGCGGTGCAGGAGAAGGGCGCTGTGACTTTGGGCACGTCCAAGGCGGCGGGGGCGGAGGCGCATTTCACTACGGGCGATCCCATGAGCCAGGTTGTGAGTTTCTATACGTCCAACATGGCCGGCGCGATCGTTGCTTCGACGGGGAAGGGAACGGTGATTAACGCGGGCCCGAGCGCAAAGGACAGAGTGACGGTCACGATCAGTCCGGGCAGTGGAAGCAATGCGGGCAAGACGACGATCGTGATCGTGCGCACGACGAAGAGCTGAATTTCCGGGTCAAGCCGGCGCGGACACGTCCGCGGTGAGGAGTTCAAGGGCGCCACGGGATTTGAGGTCGTCGGCGACTTGAAGGCCCAGAACGCGGGCGGCAATGCTAGTGGGCACCTCAGTGGAAGCGCAGATCATGCGCTCTCCGTCGGGCGCCAGCACCTGCGCGTGAACGTGCCACGCGACGGTGGTCTCGTCCTCGCGGATAGGCGAGCAGTGAACGCCAATGGGAATTGAGCATCCACCTCCGAGTGCATCGAGCACTGTGCGTTCGGCTTCTATGGCGAACCGCGTCTCGGGGTGGTCGAGTGCGGCAACGGCGTGGCGGATATAGTTGTCGCGCTCGGGCTCGGCGAAAACGGCGTAACTGGCCGCGCGCGTCTGCAACGCCAGCGCACCTTGCCCTGGCGCCGGGCACAACTCGTCGACGGCGAAGCGCTGATGCACCCATTCAGCGCGCGTAAGACGGTCCAGCCCAGCGGACGCGAGCACCAGCGCATCGCATTGGCCCTCTGCAAGCTTGCGCAGCCGGGTGTCGATGTTCCCTCGTGTCTCGATGAAAGTAAGGTCCGGCCGCAGGGCCAGCAACTGGGCCTGCCGCCGCGGGCTGGTGGTGCCGATGCGGGAGCCCATGGGTAGCGTGTGGAGTGCCCAATATTGTTCGCATACAAACGCGTCGCGGGCGTCGGCGCGCGGCGGAATGGCCGCCAATGTGAAGCGCGGATCAATCTCCGTGGGCAGGTCCTTCAGCGAGTGCACGGCGAGGTCGATACGGCCTTCAGCGAGGGCTTCCTCGATCTCCTTGATGAAGATTCCCTTGCCGCCGGGCAGCGGTGCTAGCGACGGCAGGCCGTCTGCGCCGTCGGGCTGCTGCATGCGGTCACCGGTGGTTCGAATGATCTCGATCTCGACCGTGTGACCGAGGTCACGGAGTTGCGCGGCGATATGGTTTGCCTGCCAGAGAGCGAGTTGCGAACCTCGGGAGCCGATGCGGATGGGTTCAGTCATGTGTGCTTTCAAGAATACGGCAGGTTCGGCCGTATGCTCGGTTGGGGCGGATGCGAAATGAATTCTGCCTAAGCTTCGCGTTTCGGATGACTTGATCTTGATCCTCATTTTTCTAAGCACCCCCTCCCCCCATTTGTGCATAATCTTCGAAACAAGAGACTTAGCTAACACTGGCAATTGCAAGATCTTGATTCCACGCGAGTTGTTTTCTAAGTATACCTGGAATCAATGAGTTGGCTGCAGCTTGACAGGGCCAGGCGCTACGCCGCGCTCCTGTGTATCAGGTGTATCGATTCTATCGGATGCTTCAGCAGTTGGATGTGTCCGCGGTCACTTGTCTCACGAGAATCTCCATCTTTTGTTTAGTGGGAGAGCGAGATCGCTGGCTCTCCGGTTGGCCTCTGCTCGATGTATTGCGCGAGACGATCGGCAAAGCTAGTTTCGGTTTGGAAGTTCGGGCCAGGGTTTGACAGGACGACTACGGCAAAGTCGCCCTTCGGATTGAAGAAGGCATAAGACCTGTATCCAGGGTTTGCCCC
>Ga0302279_10008275_pt1 | contig 10278 bp, 8 predicted proteins | sample III_Bog_N3_3_FD_194541 | JGI IMG/M metagenome (GOLD analysis project Ga0302279, IMG submission 194541) | Peat permafrost microbial communities from Stordalen Mire near Abisko, Sweden - III_Bog_N3_3 | ecosystem: Environmental > Terrestrial > Soil > Wetlands > Peat | place: Sweden: Abisko...
AGGTCGCCGGCATCGTGGTGGTGGTGGCCGGCGTGATCCTGCTGTCCACATCCCCGCTGGTGGCCGGGGCGAAGGACGAGACCGGGGCCGGGGACACGTTGGTGCGCCAGCCCCGCCGCCGGTCGGTGACTCCCGGGGCACCCGGCTGACGCCGGCCCGGTTGGGCCGCGCACCCCGGTGGTGCGGCATGCCGGGGCGTCGTGATCAGCTGGCGGCCAGGACCGATCGCACCGCTTCGTCCAGGTCGGTGTGGGCGAACCGGTAGCCGGCTGCGGTCAGCCTGGCGGGGAGCACCCGCTGGCTGGCGAGCACCATGTCCGCGGCCATTTCGGCGCCGAGGACCACCTTGAGTGCGGGGGTCGGCACGGCCACGAACGACGGGCGGTGGAGGGCCGCCCCCAGCGCCTTGGCCAGCTCGGCGTCGGTGGCCGGATGCGGGGCCGTCGCGTTGACCGGGCCGGAGAGCGACGGATCGGTGATGCAGTGGAGCACCGCGCCGACGTGATCGTCGAGGGTGATCCAGCTCCGGTACTGACGGCCGGACCCGATCTTTCCGCCGACCCCGAGCCGGAACAGGGGGAGCTGTTTACCGAGGGCACCGCCGCTGCCACTGAGGACGATGCCGGTGCGCAGGACGACCGTACGGATTCCGGCGGCGGTCGCCGGGGCCGCCGACGCCTCCCACGCCACGCACACGTCGGCCAGGAATCCGTGACCGGCCGGCGAGTCCTCGTCGAGCACGTCCTCACCGCGGTCGCCGTAGTAGCCGACGGCCGATGCACTCACCAGTACCGGTGGTGGTGTCGGGAGGTCGGCCAGGGTGGCGACCAGCAGGCCGGTCGAGTCGGTGCGGCTGGTCAGGATGACCTGCTTGCGGGCCGGCGTCCACCGCTTGTCGCCCACGCCGGCACCGGCGAGGTGCACGACACCGTCGATGGTCGCCCCCTCCGCCAGGGAGGCGCTGTCGATGGTGCCCTTCGCCGGGTCCCAGCGCACGTCGGTGATCCCGTCGGGTCGGGGACCGGGCACCGCGGTGCGTCGGACCAGGCGGGTGACCTGGTGCCCGCCGGTCACCAGGGTGTCGACCAGTGCGGTGCCGATGAGTCCCGAGGACCCGGTGACGAGGACGTGCATGTACTGGGGTTCTACCCGCCCGGCACCCCGCTGCGTTCAGGGCCGTGGGTGACACGGGCCACGGCCCGCCGCACGAACTGGGCGAAGGCGTCGGGGTGGGTGAGGTGGGCGCCGTGGCCGGCCCCCTCGAACTCGACGAGTTCGGCACCGGCGATGTGCTCGACCAGCCAGCCCACCGCCTGTCGGTGGTGGGGGAGCGAGTCCGTCCCCCGCCCGAACACGGCGGGTACGCGCAACGAGGTGGCGTCGAAGGGAGCGACGTCGATACGGATGGCGGCAAGCTCCGCAGCCAGGGCCACCCCGTCGGCCCGGCGCGCCTCCCTGGCCGAGTCGGGCAGGCGGTCCCAGGCGGAGTCACCCACCATGCGGCGGAAGAAGTGCTCGGCCACGTCGCCGGGATCCTCGTCGGGACGAACCGGAGCCGGTCCGCGACGACTGCCGTTTCGGGTCGCCCAGGAGCCGAGCCACGGGAGCGGCGGCTCGTAGGCGGCCAGCGCCACGATCGGCCCGGGGCCGGTGGCGCGGGTGGCGGCGGCCAGGCCGATGGTGCCGCCGTAACTGTGGCCGACCACCACCGCCGGCCGGCCGGCGATCACCGCCAACAGGTCGTCGGCGTGTCCCTCGAGTGTGTCGTGCACCGGGGTGACGTGCCGCGACCGGTGGTAGCCGCGACGGTCGTAGGCGATCGTGTGGAGTTCGACGAGTCGACGGGTGACCCGGGCGAAACTTCCCGCCCGGTCGAGGGAGCCGTGGACGAGGACCACGAGCGGTCCGGACCGGTCGGGGTCATCGGGCAGGTGCTCGGTGAGCGCGAGTTGTTGGTCGGCGGACATCCGCTCCCAGCCTTCCAGGGTGGACGTCGCCCGGCCAGTTCCGCGCCGCGTGGGCCGGAGGCCGGCCCGGGGCCATCGGTGCGCGTTGGGCCGGGAACCGCCCAGTTCAGGGGTCCCGCCTGCCAAATGCACACATTGGACCGCCAGATCGTGCATTGTTAGGGCTTCCATTTGACCAAGGAGAAATAGTGCCCCTTACCAAGACCGATCTCATCGCCGCCGTCGCCGCGCACACCGGCTCGACCTCCAAGGAAGTCGCCACCGTGCTGGGCGGGCTCGAGGACGTGATCACCGCCAACGTGGCGAAGGGCGAGAAGGTTGTCATCACCGGCTTCCTGACCTTCGACCGGGCCCAGCGGGCCGCCCGCACCGGTCGCAACCCGCAGACCGGCGAGACCATCAAGATCAAGGCCTCGAAGAGCCCCAAGGTGTCGGCCGGCGCCTCGTTCAAGAAAGTCGTGAACGGCCAGGCTCCCGCGCCGAAGATCACCAAGGCCAAGTAGTTCCGACAGAAGTAGTTCGGTGAAGGGGCGGTCCGGGGCAGTTTCCCGGGTCGCCCCTTCGTCGCGTCCCCACCGCGGTCAGAGCTGCCCGATGGCCTTGTGGGTCTGGGGGACGACGCGGACCCGGGGGTGGATCGACAGGGCCCGTTCCTGCAGCGCCAGGACCTGGTCCGGTCCGGGTGCAGTGGTCGCCACCCCGAACGGCGTGAGCGGCTGCAGGAACACCTCGATCGCCCGGGGCGCACCCGCCGAGGCCGCCGCCACCATGGCGATGTCGGTGTCGGGACCGACGACCACCTTCACCCAGGTGGTGGCCCCGGTCGCCAGTGCGGCGCCGAGGAAGGTCGCCTGGGTGGACGGTGACACGGTCTCGTGGTCGACGCTGCGCAACTTCAGGTCCATGCTGACGTAGGCCAGGCGGCCCGCCATCCGCTTCAACGGTGGCACCAGCGTCCCGTTCGTCTCGAGCATGACCGGCCAGCCCCGCTCGGCCAGGAGTCCCACCAGCTTCTCCACCCGGGTGCCCTGCAGCAGCGGTTCGCCACCGGTGAGGCTGATCGAGTGGTGGGGCACCTGCGCCCAGAGCTGGCCGATCACATCGACCAGTCGGTCGATGCCCAGCGGACTGGAGGTCTCCGTCCAGTCCCGGCGGCCGGCGGTGGCCTCGATCCGACACGGCCCCGGGCGGCGCTCCAGCGCCTCGGGCTGGTCGCAGTAGTCGCAGCGGATGTTGCACCCTGTCAGCCGGACGAACACCTGCCGTTCGCCGACCAGGGCCGCTTCACCCTGGATGGCGGAGAACACCTCGGTGACGAGGATGTCCTTCGGCCCCGCACCCGGCGGTGCCACCGGTGCACCGGTGGGCCCGATCACGCCAGTGCCGGGTCGGCGACACCCGCAGCTGCGAAGCCGGCCGCCCGCAGGACGCAGGCGTCACAGGACCCGCACGGGGTGGTGCCTCCGCGGTAGCAGGACCAGGTCAGGTGCAGTGGTGCGTCGAGGTCCACCCCGAGCCGGACGATCTCCGCCTTGGTCCGTTCGATCAGCGGCGTGCGGATGGCGATCGGGTCGCCGTCGACGCCCCGGCGCTGCCCGGTGGCCGCCACCCCCCGGAAGGCCTCGATGAACTCCGGCCTGCAGTCGGGGTAGCCCGAGTAGTCGATGGCATTGACCCCGATCCACACGGCGTCCAGGTCCCGTGCCTCCGCCACGCCGAGGGCCACGGCCAGGAAGATGCTGTTGCGGGCGGGCACGTACGTGTCGGGGATCCCCCCGGACGATCCGGCCTCGGGCACGTCGATGGACGGATCGGTCAGTGCCGAGCCCCCCCAGGCGGACGTGTCGAGGTGCACCACCAGGTGCTCGGACCGGTAGTGCCCGGCCACCCCGGCGGCACGGTCGAGCTCGGTGCGGTGGCGCTGGCCGTAGTCGAAGGTCAGGGCCAGGGGAGGGGCACCGGCCTCGGTCGAGGCCAGGGCCATGCACACGGTCGAGTCGAGCCCGCCGGACAGCACCACGAGATGGCCCGCCACCTTCAGGACCCCGCCGTCGCGGGGTCGCCCCGGGTCAGGTCGACCCACGAGTCCCCGGTCTCCCACAGCCGGAGTGCGGCCAACTCCAGGCCGGCGGCGGTCAGGAGCTCCCACGCCCGGTGGGCGAGGAGCTCGGCGGTGGGGTTGTCCAGGACCTCGTTGAGGTCCCGGTGGTCCCACCGGTCCACGACCTGGGTGCGCACCACCTCCTGGAGCGTGTCGAAATCGAGGACCACCCCGTTGGTGTCGAGTGCACCCTCGACCGAGACGTCCAGCCGGTAGGAGTGCCCGTGGAGGTTCCGGCACTTGCCGGGATGCCAGGCGAGACGGTGGGCGGCCTCGAAGGTGAACGTGCACGTGACCCGGGTGCGCGGTGCGGTCATGGGGCGAACGCTAATCGACGGTCTGTGCCGCTCCACCCGGGGCATCGGCCCCGTGGCCTCCCGGTAGGCTGGAGGCCAATGGACAGCCCCGGAGTTGGAGACGCGACCGTGCACACGTCGGACGGACAGGGGAAGGCCGCGGCAGGCACCGGGGCCTTCGGTCCCAACGCCTGGCTGGTCGAGGACATGTACGAGCGGTACCTGGCCGACCGGGACTCGGTCTCAGCGTCCTGGCAGGAGTTCTTCGCCGACTACCGTCCCCAGACCGGAGCAGGCGTCGCCAGTGCGTCTCCCGCACCGGCAGCGGCCACCGCTGCGGCCGACCCGACTGCGGCGCCCGCGGTCCCGGCGCCCGCGGTCCCGGGTCCTTCCGCCGCGTCCCCGGTACCCGCCGCCGTCCCCGTGGCCGCCGCCGCATCCCCGGGGGTGGAGGGCGCCACCGCGCTACGCGGGGCTGCCGCCCGCATCGTCGCCAACATGGAGGCGTCCCTCGGCGTGCCCACGGCCACCAGTGTCCGGGTGGTGCCGGCCAAGCTGCTCGAGGTCAACCGGACCATCGTGAACAACCAGCTCCGGCGTACCACCGGTGGCAAGGTCAGCTTCACCCACCTGATCGGGTATGCCGTGGTCAAGGCCCTGGCCGCCGTTCCCAACATGAACGCCACCTTCGTGGCCGACGCCGACGGCAAGGGCACGCCCGGGGTGCTCCGTCACGAGCACGTCGGCCTCGGGTTGGCCGTCGATGTCGAGAAGTCGGGTGGTCGCACCCTGCTCGTGCCGTGCATCACCGACGCCGACACCCGGGACTTCAAGAGCTTCGTCGGGGCCTACGAGGACCTGGTGCGCAAGATCCACACCAACAAGATCGCCCCCGACGACTTCGCGGGCACGACGGTGACCCTGACCAACCCGGGCACCATCGGCACCGTCCAGTCGGTGCCCCGGCTCATGCCCGGCCAGGGGGTGATCGTCGGCGTCGGTGCCCTCGGTGTCCCGGCCGGATTCGAGGCGGCCGATCCCCGGATGCTGGCCGAGCTCGGTGTCGGCAAGACCGTCACCATCACCTCCACCTACGACCACCGGATCATCCAGGGCGCGGAGTCGGGGCTCTTCCTGGCCCACGTGTCCGAGTGCCTCATCGGCGGCCACGGCTTCTACGAGGAGGTGTTCGACTCCCTCGAGGTCCCCTACGAACCGGTCACCTGGCAGCGCGACGACAACTCGGCCGTCGAGGACTCCGACGGCGGACACGAGCGCCTGATCAAGCAGAACCACGTGCAGACCCTCATCAACATGTACCGGGTCCGGGGTCACCTGATCGCCCATCTCGACCCCCTCGACGCCGAGCCGGTCGACCTGCACCCCGAGCTCGACCCCCTGCACTACGGGCTGACCATCTGGGACCTGCCGCGCCAGTTCGTGGCCGACGGACTTGCCGGCAAGCAGCTGGCCACGCTGGACGAGATCCTGTCGGTACTGCGGGACGCCTACTGCCGCACCCTGGGTGTCGAGTACATGCACATCCAGGACCCGGACCAGAAGCAGTGGATCCAGCAGCACGTCGAAGGCGTCTCGTCGGCCACCGGGCCCGTCGAGCAGCGCCACATCCTCGACCGGCTGAATGCCGCCGAGGTATTCGAGCGCTTCCTCCACACCCGCTACGTCGGCCAGAAGCGCTTCGGACTCGAAGGGGCGGAGTCGGCGATCGTGATCCTCGACGCGCTACTCGACGAGGCGGTCCGGGCCGGGCTCCACGAATCGGTCATGGGGATGTCCCACCGCGGCCGGCTGAACGTGCTGGCCAACATCGTGGGCAAGTCGTACGGCGAGATCTTCGAGGAGTTCGAGGGGAATCTCGATCCTGATTCGGTCCAGGGCTCGGGTGACGTGAAGTACCACAAAGGCGCCAAGGGGACGTTCGTAGCCGGTAACGGAGGGACCATCCCGCTGACCATGGCGTCGAACCCCTCGCACCTGGAGGCGGTCGACCCGGTGGTGGTCGGCATGGCCCGCGCCCGCCAGGACGCCCTCGGCGGCGAGCGCGGCTGTGGTCGGAACCTGGTCGACGGGCCCGGCGACCCGTTTCCGGTCCTGCCGATCCTGCTCCACGGGGACGCCGCGTTCGCCGGGCAGGGCGTCGTGGCCGAGACGCTCAACCTGTCGGGGCTCGCGGGCTACCGGACCGGCGGCACGGTCCACGTGGTCATCAACAACCAGCTCGGGTTCACCACCGCTCCCGAGGCGGCGCGCAGCAGCGTCTACCCGACCGATGTGGCCAAGATGGTCCAGGCCCCGATCTTCCACGTCAACGGCGACGATCCCGAGGCCTGTGCCCGGGCCGCCCGGCTGGCCTTCGGGTTCCGCCAGGCCTTCCACAAGGACGTGGTCATCGACATGGTCTGCTACCGGCGGCACGGGCACAACGAGGGGGACGACCCCAGCTACACCCAGCCGCTCATGTACGCGCTGATCGACGCCAAGCGCTCGGTGCGCAAGCTCTACACCGAGACCCTGGTCCGACGGGGGGACATCTCGCTGGAGGAGGCCGAGCAGGCGCTCGACGACTTCTCCGCGCGTCTCCAGGCGGCACTCGACGAGACCCGGGCCGAGGCCGAGGGCGGCCCACCGGCACCGCTCGGTCTCCCCGAGTACGTCCAGCCCGACCTGTTCCTGCCCAGGATCGAGACCGGTATCGACCACGAGACGGTCACCCGCCTGGCCACCGTCGTCCGCTCGGTGCCCGAGGGCTTCGTGATGCACCCGAAGCTGGCCCGGCAGTTCGAGCAGCGGGACAAGGTGGTGGCCGACGGCGAGATCGACTGGGCGCTGGGCGAGGCACTCGCCTTCGGGTCGCTCCTGCTCGAAGGCACCAACGTCCGGGTCACCGGCCAGGACACCCGGCGCGGCACCTTCTCCCACCGTCACGCGGTGCTCGTCGACCACCAGACCGGCGTCGAACACGTCCCGCTCGGAGGACTCGAAGGCGGCCGCTTCACCATCCGCGACTCGCTGCTCTCGGAGTACGCCTGTGTGGGCTTCGAGTACGGGTACTCGGTCGAGGCCCCGAACGATCTGGTGGCCTGGGAGGCCCAGTTCGGTGACTTCTGGAACGGCGCCGAGATCATCGTGGACAACTTCCTGGTGGCCGCCGAGGACAAGTGGGGACAGAAGTCCAGCCTGGTGCTGTTGCTGCCCCACGGGTACGAGGGGCAGGGTCCCGAGCACTCGTCGGCGCGCATCGAGCGGTTCCTCACCCTGTGTGCCCGTGGCAACCTGCGGGTCACCCAGCCCACGACCTCGTCCCAGTACTTCCACCTCCTGCGGGCCCAGGTGCGCCTGCCCGAGCACAAACCGCTCATCGTGTTCACCCCGAAGTCGCTGCTGCGCGCACGACAGGCACGCTCGCCGATCGCCTCCTTCACCACGGGGTCGTTCGCCGAGGTGCTCGACGATCCTGCAGCCGGCGACGGGCTCGACCCGGCGCAGGTGAGTCGGGTGGTGCTGTGCTCGGGCAAGGTCGCCTTCGACGCCATCGGACGACGGGACGAGCTCGGTGACGCCGGCTCCCACGTGGCCGTGGTCCGGATGGAGCAGCTCTATCCGTGGCCCAAGGACGGTCTGGCCGACGTGCTCGGCCGCTACCCGCAGGCCGAGGAAGTGGTCTGGCTGCAGGAGGAGCCCGAGAACATGGGTGCGTGGAACTTCGTCCACAACCGGCTCCACCGTCAGCTGCGCAACTCCCACCTCCTGCGCCATGTCAGTCGGGCCGAGTCGGCCAGCCCGGCCTCGGGCAGCGCCGCACTGCACCGGCTCGAGCTCGAGGACCTGCTCCTGCGGGCGGTGGGCTGAGCCGCCTCGCGTCGAGGGGCGGAGTCGGACAGCGGCGCTCAGTCCAGGAAGTCGTGGGCGAGGCCCATCCACATCTCGGTCGACAGTCGCAGCGACTCCACGTCGACCCGCTCGTCGATCCCGTGGAACATCGCGCCGTACTGCTCGAAGCCGATGGCGCTGCTGTGCAGGCCGAAGCCGTACGACACCGAGCCGAGTGCGCGGGTGTAGCGGGCGTCGGTGGCCCCGACGGTCAGGTAGGGCACGGTGGTCGCCCCGGGGTAGAAGACCTGGCTGACCCGCTGCAGGGCATCCCACAATGGGGTGTCGATCGGCGAGGTGGAGGCCGGCTCCTCGGCCTGGAAGGCGATCTCCACGTCGTCGGCCAGATCGCCGAGCACGTCGACGAGCATCGCCCGCACGTCGTCGGTGCCCCAGCCCGGTAACGCCCGGATGTCCACCTCGAGGTCGACCCGGTCGGGGATCACGTTCGTCTTGGAGCCGGCCCGCATGACGGTGGGAGCCATGGTGGTGTGGGTGCATGCATGGGCCTGGCGGGCCAGTCCCAGGAGCGGCAGTTCCTCGCAGAAGGCGTCGATCCGGTCGGGGTCGAGGAACGGCTCGGTCAGCTCGGACGGGAATCCCAGGCCGTCGATGAACCGGGTCCACGCCTCGTGCAGCTCGGCACGCGGCCGGTACTCGTCGATGCGGCGTACCACCTCTGCGGCCTTGACCAGGGCGTTGTCCGTCCGCAACGGCTGGGATGCATGGCCGGGCGTTCCCTTGACGGTGAGGATGCACCAGAAGACGCCCTTCTCGCCGACGATCACCGGCAGCCGCGGCAGCCCGTCGGACCCGTTCATCGGGAACCCGCCTGACTCGGTGATGACGTAGTCGGTGCGGATGTCGTCGGCCGCATTGGCACACAACCAGCGGGCTCCGAACGTGGACAATGCCTCCTCGTCGGCCACGGCGATGTAGGTGAGGTCACCCCGTGGTGCGAATCCGCTCAGGGCCAGGTGACGCAGCCCGGTCGCCATCGTGGTGGTGAGGTTGAGCATGTCGATCGACCCCCGACCCCACACCACGCCGTCGATCAGCTCGCCGCCGAAGGGGTCGTGGGTCCAGTCGTCCGGGTTGGCCGGGACGACATCGGTGTGGCCGAGCAGGGTGAGCGAGGGCGCATGGGGATCGGATCCGGTGATCCGGGCCACCAGGGAGGTCCGCCCGGGGGAGGGCTCGTAGGTCTCCATGTCGACACCGGAGCCCTCGAGGTAGTTCCGGAGGAGGTCGGCACTGCGTTGTTCCTGGCCGGAACCGGGCGTGCCGTCGTTGACGCAGGCATTCCGGATCAGGTGCTGCAGCAGGTCGGTCGCCTCGTTGGCCCGGTCGGTGTCGGTGGTCACGCCACGATCCTACGGTCCCGCAACCGGTGTGGCCCGGCCGGTCCCGGGTCGCCGCCGTCGAGGTTCCCGGGCCCGGGGACCCGGGCCGGTGGGCACCATACGCAGGAGGGGCCCCCGCCAGGTGATTGACTGGGAATACCTATGGACTCCCAAACCGCCGCCCGGCGGCGCATCGTCGTCGACGGCTCCAATCTTGCAACCGAGGGTCGCACCCTACCCAGCCTCGCCCAATTGAACGAGGCGATCGAGACCTTCCTGGAGGAGTACCGGGGGTTCACCGCCGAGGACGTCACCGTCGTCGTCGACGCGTCCTTCGGCCACCGGATCGATCCGTCGGAGGTCGGCGAGTTCGAAGCCGCCATCGAGCACGGCGAAATGGTCACTCCACCCGCAGGTGCGGTGGGACGAGGCGACGGGTTCATCCTGCGCATCGCCGAGAAGTCCGGCGCACTGGTGCTGTCGAACGATTCGTTCCAGGAGTTCCACGCCGAGCGACCATGGCTGTTCGAGGCGGGCCGCCTCATCGGGGGCAAGCCCGTGCCCGGGGTCGGCTGGGTGTTCACCCCCCGGACGCCGGTGCGCGGACCCCGCAGCCGGTCGGTGACGGCCAAGTCCAAGCGCGATGCCCGGGTGGCCGACGGCGCACCCGACACGGCCTC
>Ga0302279_10008279_pt1 | contig 10271 bp, 10 predicted proteins | sample III_Bog_N3_3_FD_194541 | JGI IMG/M metagenome (GOLD analysis project Ga0302279, IMG submission 194541) | Peat permafrost microbial communities from Stordalen Mire near Abisko, Sweden - III_Bog_N3_3 | ecosystem: Environmental > Terrestrial > Soil > Wetlands > Peat | place: Sweden: Abisko...
CGCCGAGCATCCCTGCTCCAGCAGCGGCTTCGCCTCGGCATAGCGTTTCTCGTTGAAAAGCGACTCAGCCTGCTGCTCGGAAGGCGCCGATACCGGCTTCCCCGCCGGTCGCCCGGCCCCGCTGATCATTGCGTCGGAGACCTCTTCCATCAGCTCGACATTGCCACCCGGGTCCTGTTGCCCATCCGCTCGCTTCGGTCCCTCGCCCTGCGGTGAATCGGGCGTCTTTCCCGCCACCGCCGGCGAGGTCTGAGTCTGCGCCGGCCCAAATGCCGGAGAGAATGCCGGCCTGGGCACACTAGCCTGCCCCGCGCCAGATTGCCCCGGCTGAGCCGAGCTCTGTTGAACCGCCGGCGCAGAACTCGGCCGCCCATGAAAAAGCAGAATCGAAGCGATCGCCGCCACCCCCAGCCCCACGGCCAAGCCAAACCATCCCCAGGGAGACAGCTTCACCGAGTCTTTTCCATGGCCCTTTCCAGACTTCTCTCCAAACTCGTTCGCGTCTCGCGGCGCTTCAACCACCTTCGCCGCCGCGGCCGGCACAGCTTTCACCGTCTCCGGCGTCGCCTGATGAGCCGCGCGCACCACCGCATCCATCAGCCGCACCGTCTCCGCCGCGTCCCTGGGCCGCCGCTCCCGGTCTTTCGCCAGCAGTTGCAGCACCAGCGCATCCAGCCCCGGCCAGTTGGCCACCTCCGGCCGCAGCCGGCTCGGCGCTTGCGGAGTCGCCTGCAAGTGCTGAAACATCCACCCCTCGGTGTATTCAGCATGGAAGCACGTCTTTCCGGTCAGCATCTGGTACAGCACCCCGCCCAGCGCATACAGATCCGCCCGCCCATCCACCTCCGCCGCCGCCATACCCCGCCACTGCTCTGGCGCGGCATAGTGCGGCGTCAGCATCATGCCCTGCGTCTGCCCCACCGTCGTCACGCTCTCCCGGATGGCCGCGATCCCAAAATCCAGCAGCTTGGGCGTCTCCGCCGAACCTCCCGCGCCCGCCAGCAGAATATTCTCCGGCTTCACATCGCGATGCACGATGCCTTTGCCGTGCGCCGCGCCCAGTCCCAGCGCCACCCCCCGCGCAATCGCCAGCGCCCGTCCCACCGGAAACATCCCCCTGGCCAGCGCCCGGGCCAGATCCGGCCCCTCCACATACTCCATCGCGATGTACGGCGACCCATCCTCGGCCTGATCCAGGTCGTAGACCTCCGCCACGTTCGCGTGCCGCAGCTCGCTCGCCGCCTGCGCCTCCTGCCGGAACCGCTTCAGAAACTGCGGGTCCTGGCTCAGATCGCCAGAGATGAATTTGAGCGCCCGCTGCCGCCCCAGCAGCAGATGCTCCGCCTGGTACACCGTCCCCATCCCGCCCCGGCCCAACTGGCGCACAATCCTGTACTTGCCGCGAATCACCGTCCCCGGCTCAAGCTCCTTCGATCCCACCAGGCGCGCGCCATCCGTCGGGCAGGCGTTGTAGTCGCTCGGGTAGCCCTCGCTGCATACGGGACAAGTCTTCATCGTTTTGCCTTGTTCCTGCCCAGACTATCGCCAAGCCCCGATTTAGGCCAGCCCCTTTTCGCGGCCCGGGCCCGGAATGCGCCGCCTCTTACAATCCCCGAACAATCACCCGCCCAATAAGCCGCCCAATAAGCCGCCCAATAAGCCGCATGACCAGCCACCCAGCCCAATCCGTTAAAATCCCAGATTGATATGAACAACAGAAAGATCGCCTTCCTCTTTCCCGGCCAGGGCTCCCAAACCGTCGGCATGGGCCGCGCCCTCGCCCAAGCCTTCCCCGTCGCCGCCTCCACCTTCGCCGAGGCCGATGAAGCCCTCGGCTTCCCCCTCAGCCGCATCTTCCTCGACGGCCCAGAGGAAGAGCTCCGCCTCACCGAAAACACCCAGCCGGCCATCCTCGCCGTCAGCGTCGCCGTTGCGCGCGTCCTCCTCGAGGCCGGAGTTCACCCCGCTCTCGCCGCCGGGCACTCCCTCGGCGAGTGGTCGGCCCACGTCGCCGCCGGCACGCTCAGCTTTGCCGACGCCGTTCGCGCCGTCAAGGCCCGCGGCCGCGCCATGCAGCTCGCCGTCCCCGCGGGCCAGGGTGCAATGGCCGCCATCCTCGCGCTCCCCGCCTCCCAGGTAGCCGAAGCCTGCGCCGAAGCCGCCGCGCAGACCGGCCTCCCCGTCTCCGCCGCCAACTTCAACTCCCCCGACCAAACCGTCATCTCCGGCGCTGCCCCGGCAGTCGAAAAAGCCGCCGAGCTGGTCAAGTCTCGCGGCGCGCGCAAAGTCGTCATGCTCCCCGTCAGCGCCCCGTTCCACTGCGCTCTCATGCAACCCGCCCAGGAAGAAGTCGCGCGCGTCCTCGCCGCCCTCAGCCTAAGCGACCCCAAATTCCTCGTCGCCGCCAACGTCACCGGCCAAATGGTCTCAACCGCTGCCCAAACCCGCGACGCCCTCATTCGTCAGGTCACAGGTACAGTCCGCTGGGTCGAGTGCGTCCAGTCGCTCATCTCCGCCGGCGCGGAAGTCTTCATCGAAGCCGGCCCCGGCAAAGTCCTCACCGGTCTGCTCCGTCAGATCGACCGCGGGCAGCGGTGCCTCAACGTCGATGACCCCGCCAGCCTCGAAAAAACGCTCGCCGAGCTGGCCGCACTCCAGACGCCGGAAGCCTGACGCCAGCGCCGCGCTCAAAAGCGGCTGAAATCCACCCCTCCGAGCAAAGAAATGGGCCGCGCGATAAGTTACATCGCCCGGCCCGCTTCTTATAACTCCGACTTTTCGTGATGGATAACCCGAGTTATGCGTTGAGCGTCTCCTGAAGCTTGTTGATCGTCCGGTTCAGATCCTTGTCCGAACGGCGCAGCTCGTCGATCTTCGCAATCGAGTGCATCACCGTCGTGTGGTGCTTGCCCCCAAATTGCCGCCCAATCTCCGGCAGGCTCCCATCTGTCAGATTCTTCGCCAGGTACATCGCAATCTGCCGCGGCACCACCACCGCCCGCGAGTTGTTCTTCTGTTTCAGTTCGTTCACCCGCATCCCAAACTGCTCCGCAACCGCCTTCTGGATCGCGTCGATCGAGATCTTCCGCGTCTGAATATCGATGAACTGCTTCAGGCACTGCTGCGTCGTATGCAACGTAATCTCGATCTGGCTGTGCGCGCACCAGGCAATCACCCGCGTCAGCGCACCCTCCAGCTCACGCACATTCGTCCGCACGTTCGTGGCGATGAACATGGCCACATCGATCGGCAGATGCGCCTGCTCGCTCTCCGCCTTCTTCTGCAGAATGGCGACCTTGGTCTCCAGATCCGGCGGTTGAATGTCGGCAATCAGCCCCCACTCAAAGCGCGAACGCAGCCGCTCTTCAATCTCCGCCAGCTCCTTCGGCGGCCGGTCGCTGGCGATCACCACCTGCTTGTTGCTCTCGTGCAGCGCGTTGAACGTGTGGAAAAACTCCTCCTGCACCCGCTCCTTGCCCGCAATGAACTGAATATCGTCGATCAGCAGCACATCCACACCGCGAAAACGGTCCCGGAAGCTCGTCATCCGGTCGTTGCGAATGGAGTTGATCATCTCGTTCAAAAACTTCTCCGCCGTCGCGTAGCACAGGCTCGCCATCGGCTGGCGCCGCTTCACTTCGTGCCCAATCGCCTGCATTAAATGGGTTTTCCCCAAGCCAACGCCGCCGTACAGGAACAACGGATTGTAGGCTTTCCCCGGGCGCTCGGCCGCCGCCAGTGAGGCCGCGCGGGCAAACTGATTCCCGTTGCCGATCACAAAGTTGTCGAACGTGTAACGCGGGTTCAGTTGCGCCGCCGAGGACCAGTCGAACCGGCCCTGCGCCTCCGGCACATACCCGCCGTTCCGGCGCGCGCTCTGGCTCGGTGGCGGATGCGGCGTCTGCGCCGATTGTGGCCCAAACCCGCCGTCCTGCCGCTTCACCGGCTCCGCCGGATCCCGTTCGACCGTCACCAGCGACACATCGTCCAGGTCGCTGCGCAGCCGCAACTGGTCGATCGCTTCCTGGATCAGGTCGCTGTACTTGTCGCCAATGTGTTGAAATTCCTCGGTGGGAATCCGCACCACCAGCGTGCGCCCCACGATGTGGCTGAAACGTGTCGGCTTGAACCACGTGTCAAACGACTGGCGATTTACCTTCTTTTCGAGTGCCGACAGGATTTGAATCCAGGGGTTGACGGTCGCTGCTGGACTGGGTGCAAATGACATGAATGGGTCCTTACTCTTCACTCTGCTCTGGCCGGGACTCCACGCATGGTCCTGGTCTTTCCGGATTTCAACAAAAAAAGCTCCGCCTCTGGGCGGCAAACGCGGAATTCGCTGCCCAATTCGTTTTCATCAATGCCGTGAGGCGGTTTGGCCGGAGTGCCCGAATTTTGTTGAATCTCGAGGAAAAACCAAGACTGCGAGGACTTCAGGAGCGTCAGATATCGGGTCTGATATTAGCACAATTTGGAGACTCTGCAACGTCTCGTTCACATAACTCAACGATTTGCACCAGCCTTGGTGAAAGTCGCCGAAAGACTGCGGCGGAACCAAAATTCAGGTTACTTTCGCGTATTACCTGAAGCGGGCCGGAGGGCGGAACCGAAAGCGGAACTGAAAATCCCCCGAGCCCCGCCATGAAATTCATCCTTCATCCGAATTTGGATTCTACACCCCGCCGCGCCCCAGGAAAAGTCGAGAATGCGCTGGATTCCAATCCATTTCTGCGATACACTTAAGACTTGCCGCGAAGGCATTCATTCTGCCCAACAAACCTCGCGAGTTCAACAGGAGCGCATTTCCATGCCCAAGCGCACATTTCAGCCAAATCGCCGCAAGCGCGTCACCACCCACGGCTTCCGGGCCCGCATGAAGACCAAGAGCGGCGCCGCCGTCCTCAGCCGACGCCGCGCCCAGGGCCGCAAACGTGTCGCCGTCAGCGCCGGATTCCGCGACTAATCTGGCTTCCTGCATAGCGCCTAATCTGGCTTCGTGAAGGGTACGGGCTTCAGCCCTTACCTAGCCTCAGCAGAATCAACCCCGGCTTGAGCCGCCAACGGATGTCGTTCCGGCATTCCGCCCGGTTTTCGAGCCTGTCGCTGCCTATTGCCCCACCTGGCGTAGATCCCAGCTATCGAGGCCCCCATCGCGACTCACCCACCCGCCGTTGAGCGTCTTTTGGCCTCAGAATGACCTGCACCCCCAACACCGGCGCGAAACCCAATGCGCGCGACACCCGCCTCCGCAAGCACGCCGACTACCAGCACGCCTACAAGGCCGCGCGCAAGCAGTTTTCCCCGTCCATCGCCTGGTTCCTCGCCCTGCGCCCCGCGACTCCGCCGCACGGCCTGCCACCGGCGCGTTTTGTTGGGCCCACCGCGCCTCCCCGCGTCGGCCTCACCGTCGGCAAGGTCCTCGGCAAGGCCCACGAGCGCAATCGTATCAAGCGCCGTATGAGGGAAGCCATCCGCGCCCACCTCGCCGAGCTGCCCGCCGGCATCGATCTCATCCTCCATCCCCGCCGCCAGGTCATGACCATGGACTTCGGGAAACTTCAGGCCGAGATTTTGCGTATCTTTCGTCAGGCCGCCGCGCAGACCGCGCAAGCCCGGCTCCCGGCCAGCCAGAAGAACCGGCAAAACGCCCCGGCCCCCAGGACGGAACCCGACCCGCAATGAAACGCCTGCTGCTCGCCACCATCGCCCTCTACAGCCGCTGGCTCTCCCCTGCGCTGCACGCGATTTTTCCCGGCGGATGCGGCTACCGGCCCACCTGCTCCGAGTACGCTGTCGAAGCCATTCAAATCTGGGGCCCTGGCCGCGGCGGCTGGCTGGCCCTCAAACGCCTCCTGCGCTGCAATCCGTTCACCCGCGGCGGCTTCGATCCAGTCCCTTTTCCCCCGCACAGGCACCACCCGTCCCGCTCAACCGCAACCGACCCTTTACCATAGAAGAGCAGCGCCGGAATTCGGCGCGCCTCCGCACCAGACGACAGGAAAAGAACCTTTGGCTGAACATCGTAATCCGAACTCTTCCCTTCAAGGCCCCGGCGCAGGCGGAGGCGGGGGCGATATGCGCTCCATGTTCGCCTTCACCGTGCTGGCTCTCATCGGCCTTGTGGCCTTCCAGTACTTCAAGCCCGCTCCGCCCGTCCCGCCCGCGCAGGAGCAGCGCCAGGAGGCCGCCAGCAAGCAGGCCCAGACGCTCAGTCCCGCTCAGGCCGCCGCTGCAACGCCAGCCACTGTCAGCACCGCCACCATCGGTGCCTCCGCCGAGACCCTCACCATCGTCGAAAACGAGCTCTACCGCATCACCTTCACCAATCGCGGCGCGCTCGTCAAGAGCTGGATTCTCAAGCGCTACAAAGACTCCAGCGGCCACCCCCTCGACCTCGTCAATCAGCGCGCCGCCCAGGACTTCGGCTTCCCGCTCTCCGTCTTCACCTATGAGCCGGACCTGACCCAGCAGCTCAATTCGGCGCTCTACCTGCCCTCGTCAACCGGCATCGTCGCCGCCCCCGCCGGCGTCATCTTCAAATACGCCAACGGCCCGCTGACCGTCACCAAGACCTTTACCTTCAACGAAAGCTACGTCATCGACACGGCCGTCTCCGTCACCCGCAATGGCGGGCCCGTCCGCGCCCTCGTCCAGTGGCCCAGCGGCCTCGGCGACCAGGAAGAAGTCGGCCAATTCGCCAAAGGCCTCTTCGCCTTCTCCAACGACGGCAAGCGCGACTCCATCGGCCCCAACAAGGTCAGCGGCAACGCCACCATCAACCAGCCCTACGACTACGCCGCCACACTCGATCTCTACTTCGGCGCGGTCTTCCTTCCCGCCGTCCCCTCCCAGGCCACCGTCGTCACCCTGCACAACGCCATGTCCGTCCCCAAAGACGCCGCCAGCCCCAACGTGGACAAATTCCCCGGACAAGTGCTCGGCGTGGCCGTCGGCGACGTCACCGGCCAAACCCACGCCCGCCTCTTTGCCGGCCCCCTGCAACTCGACGTCCTCAGCAACATCCACTCCACCAGTCCCGACGGCCGCACCACCGGCGAAGACCTCAAGCCGCTCATTCAATTTGGCTGGCTCACCGTCATCGCCGAGCCGCTCTTCCTCTTGCTGCGTTTCGTCTACGAGCACGCCGTCCACAACTGGGGTTGGGCCATCGTCCTCGTCACCCTCCTCTTCAACCTCGTCATGCTCCCCACCCGCTTCATGATGATGAAGTCGTCGCTCAAAATGCAGCGCATCCAGCCCAAGATCGACGCCATCAAGAAGAAGTACGCCCATCTCAAGGCCACCGATCCCAAGCGCGCTGACATGAACCAGGAGACGATGGACCTCTACAAGGCCGAGAACATCAACATGTACGGCAGTTGCCTGCCCATGCTCGTCCAGATGCCCCTCTTCTTCGCCTACTACCGCGTCCTCGCCAACGTCATCGAGCTCCGTCAGGCAACCTGGGGATGGCTGCCCAACCTCGCCATCGCCGACCCCATGCACATCCTCCCCATCGTCATCATCGCCAGCATGTTCCTGGTCCAGTTCATCACCCCCTCCCCCGGCATGGACCCCAGCCAGCGCCGCATGATGGCCTTCATGATGCCGGTCGTCTTCGGCTTCTCCATGTGGAACTTCGCCTCCGGCCTCGCCCTTTACTGGACCACCAGCAACCTCTTCAACCTCTCGCTCCAACTGCTCATGAATCAGTCCTCCCTCGGTCGCGAACTCCACGCCATTGCCGCCAAGCGCGCGGCAAAAACCGGCAACAAAACCGGCCCCAAGACCATCCAGGGCCGCCGCTGATCCCCGCCACCCATCCACAGTTCTGGGTGCCCTACCCTTGACGGAAGCACTTCCCCTCAAGGGTGGGCTCACCGAAGCCAGCCCTGTCGTTGCCTTTGCTGCTGCACTTGCCTTTCGCTCCGTAATCCCAAAATACGAAAGGCCCACTTTCCCGGCGGAAAGCAGGCCCTCCATCTCAATTGCAACGCCTTTGCAGCCTCAGCTCCGCTTCTCCACCGTCACCGCCAACCCGCGGAACATGAAACTGACCCCTGATCCCTGACCCCTGACCCCTGATCCCTGACCCCTGACCCCTGACCCCTCGTTCCTCGCTAGTCCTCGGCGGGCGGGTCGTCACGATGATGCGACCGATGCTCCTTGATCTGCTCGCTCAGCTGATCCGGATTCACCGAGATCTGAATCACATTCAGATCGTGCCCATCCAAATCCACCACCATCATGCCCAGATGATTCCCCTCCGGCCGCACAAAGATCAGGCTCTGGTCGGTTCCGCTTCGGCTCGTCTCCCGCACAATCCGCTGCCACCCCTCGCCGATGTGCTGCGTCACAATCGTGTTCAGCTCTTCCCCATCGATCGGCCCGGAAAAGTTCTCAAACTCCGCCAAATGCAAGTTGTGCACGCCGCCATGGGTGCTCACCCCGGCAAGTGCGCTGATCAGCCCCATGAAAGGAATCTTCGTCGCGCGAGCGTGGTAGCGGCTCTCGATCCCATGCACCACCCCATCGAATCCACCCCCGCCCCCGCTCGCCGCAAGCACAATCGCGGGAGCCATCACCGCGGCCAGGCCGGCGGGGAGCAGAAGCATAAGCCACGGAAACGGTCTCGACTGTTCGGATCTCATTTCACCACCTTCTTCTCGGCCTTCTTCATCGCGTCCTTGGGGATGCCGAAGTTGCCGCCAAGTTTGCCCAGATTGTCCACGTCGATAGGGCCCAGAATCAGCACCAGCGACAGCTCCTTCTCCTCCGCGTCCAGCACAAACAGCCCCTGCATCTTCCCGTCCACCAGCTTGATGAAGACGTCCGTGCCCTCCGCGTGTCCCTTGCTCCGCTCCTTCACCATCGGCGACCACTCGGAGCTCTCAAAGTACTTCCGCAGCCCCTCCAGGTCATCCTCGGTATAAGCGTGCTCCTTGTCGAATTCATATTCCCGCACGTACACGCCATTCAGGTTTTGGATCATTTGCCGGGCGGCCTGCCCTTCCTTGTCGTTGTCCTTGTCCATAAACTTGGCCGCGAACGCCAGCATGTTCTTGTCCAGGGTCACCTCGGTCACGTGTTCGGCCCGCGCCGCCAGTTGTTTTTCAATTGGCGAGGGCGCGGGCAGTTGATCCTGCGCGCTTGCCGCACCGGCTCCCGTTAGAAACAAAGCCGCAATCGCGGCTAAAAACACCATTCGTTTCATCGAATTCCACTTTCTTCCCGCATCGGGGATTGGTTTATGAATCAAAATCCGCTTCTCGTACACTCACTTACTTGCTTTCGTCCACAAGATGATCGCTTACCCGGTCCAGCGTCCGATTCGTGATGCGCAGCGCCGTCAGCACCTGTTCCCGCGCCGCCTCCCCTTTCCGCCGCTCTTCCTGCTGGCGGTACACCGCAAATCCGCCAAACGCCGCCGCCAGCAGCACCGAGGCGGCAATCCGCTTCAGCACCCAACCCCGCCCCTGCTGCACCTTCCGTCCTTCCAGCCGCCGCTGCCGGGCCTGCGCCAGCACCCGCTGCTTCAGCCCCAGCGGCGCTGGACGCCGCTGAAGAGCCAGGCGCAGCTTCCGCTCCAGTTCCTCGAGTTCCTTCGGTTCCAAATCGTCAAGCTCCACGCACATACTCCTTCAAACTCTGGCTGGCCTTCGCCCGCAGCCGCTTCAACCCGCGCTGCAACTGGCTCTTCACCGTCGCCACTGGAGAGTTCAGCGTAGCCGCAATCTCCTCCGGCGTCATCTCCTCCTGGTAGCGCAGCAGCAGCGCCGCCCGCTGCGCCTCCGGCAACTCCGCCAGCAACGCCTCCACGCGCGCCCCCAGCGGCGAATCCAACTCCGGCTCCGCCAGCCCGTGCCGCTCTTCCAGCTCCACCCAGAAGCCCTTTTCCCAACCCGGCTCCCGCCTCTGCCTTCTCCGCAGCGCATCGGTCGCCCGATGCATCGTCACCCGCCGCAGCCAGAATCGCGCATGATCCTCCGACGTCAGCTTGCCCAGATTCCGGTCCAGCTCCAGCAGAACATCCTGCGCAATCTCTTCCGCCAGCCCGCGATCCCCGGTCATCCGCCACGCCAGCGAGAAGACCATCGACTGGTGCCGGTCGATCAACTCTTCCAGCTCCAGAGCCCGGGTTGTCTCCTGCCGCCACGGCAGCACTTGCTGCAAGTTCATGGGCTCCTTCACGCTTCTACTCTCTTATCCGCAGATTTCCGGCCTTCGGGATGCACAGCCTTACGTTTTTTTCCTGAAAGATGTTTCAAGCC
>Ga0302279_10008281_pt1 | contig 10267 bp, 6 predicted proteins | sample III_Bog_N3_3_FD_194541 | JGI IMG/M metagenome (GOLD analysis project Ga0302279, IMG submission 194541) | Peat permafrost microbial communities from Stordalen Mire near Abisko, Sweden - III_Bog_N3_3 | ecosystem: Environmental > Terrestrial > Soil > Wetlands > Peat | place: Sweden: Abisko...
CGCAACAGCCACCTGATCTGAACCTGTCCCAGCCGCGTGCGAGACCGAGCGATGCCAAGGCAGGCGCGGAGGCGTACTTACGTACGCCGCACAAGCCGAACGCCGGCAGCGCGAAGGTATCGCGCGTGGATGGGGCAGGTTCAGTGGCCAGGCCCGGAGTCGAACCGGGGACACGCGGATTTTCAATCCGCTGCTCTACCAACTGAGCTACCTGGCCGCGCCCCAACTCGAAGGCCGCGAGAGCGTGACCATCGCCTCGCACCACACGGGTTGTCAAGAGGCTCGGCGTTCAAGCGGCGCGTCCACCGGTATGGGGTGTGGTACCCCTCTCCGCATGCCCCCCGATGAGACCCTCGAGGAGCCCGCGGCTGCGCGGGTGGATGATGGGCCCGAGCCCTATTCGATGGTCGAGTGGCCGACCGTCGAGAAGACGCGCATCTCCGACGGCACCGAGTTCGTCCTCGGCCGTCACGGCGACAACTGGGTCATCCGCGTCGGCGCGCGGATTCTCATGTCCAACCGGATGCACGATTCCGAGGAGGCTCTCGCGGATCTCGCGCTCGCGCGCGTGGCGCACGCCGGCTCCGTGCTCGTCGGCGGGCTCGGCCTGGGATACACGGCGCGCGCGGTGCTCGATCGGGTCGGCACGGGCGCTTCCGTAACCGTGCTCGAGCTCATGCCGGAGCTCGTTGAGTGGAATCGCCGCTACCTCGGGAAGTTTGCCGGCCATCCGCTCGACGATCCGCGATGCCATCTGGTCGTCGGCGACGTCTTCGATACGCTCCGGAGCTCACCCGCGGCGTTCGACGTCATCCTGCTGGACGTCGACAACGGCCCGCAGGGGCTCACGCAGCCTCGCAACCAGCGCCTCTACGGCGAGAACGGCGTGCGCGTGTGTCTGGCCGCGCTGAAGCCTCATGGCGTGCTCGCGGTCTGGTCGCAGGGGCCGAACGCGAACTTCGCCCGCCGCCTCGAGAGGCTCGGCACCGAGGTCGAGGTACATACGGTCGACGCGCGATCCGGGTCACGCCTTCGCCATGTGGTGTTTCTGGCGAAGGCTCGCGCGGAGCAGACACCACCGCCGCGGCGCGACAGCTCGCGCGCCTGAATCAGGTGCACCCTTCGGGGCCGCACGCCGCGCCTTCGTCTTCGGCGTGGTGCTCGGGCCGCGCGGCCACATCGGCCCACGCCTTCTCGAGCGCGCCCTTGAGAACCGCCGACGGTTGCGCTCCGGAGATTCCGTAGCGCCCACCAATCACGAAGAACGGGACGCCCGAGATGTCGAGCTCTCTCGCCTGCGCCTCGTCGGCCCGGACCTCGCGCGCGTAACGGTCCCCCTCGAGCACGGCGCGGACCTCTTCGCGGTCGAGACCGGCCTCAACGGCCATCTCCGTGATGGCCGCGCGGTCCCCGATGGGGAGCCCTTCCGTCATGTATCCGCGCAGAAAGCGTTCCTTCGCCGCGTCTTGTACGCCTCGGTCGTGGGCAAGGTGCAGGATGCGGTGCGCGTCGAACGTATTGCCGGAGCGAGCCTTCTCGAAGTGAAAGTCGAGCCCGTCGCCCGCCGCCACCTGCTTGAGGTTGGCCATCGCGGTCTCGGCCTTCGCCACGCTCATGCCGTACTTCTTCGCGAGCCGCTCGGCGTGCGAGACGCTCGGGTCATGCTCCGGCGGGGCCGACGGATCGAGTTCGAACGCGCGCCAGGTGATCTCCACCTCGTCACGGTGCGGGAACTGCGCGAGAGCCGCTTCGAGACGACGCTTGCCGATGTAACACCAGGGGCACGCGATGTCGGACCAGATGTCGATGAGGAGCTTCTTCACGACGACAGGTTAATGCCGGTATCGCGATGTCGCCAGGGGGTCACGAGGACCGACGCGTCAAGGCGCCGGGCCGCAACGGTCGTCCGGGACTCCTGGAATTCGCGTCCACGTCTGCCCACGTCCGTGGAGGCCGCGCGGCGCGTAGGCGACGACCCTCTGCTTCCCCGCGCGAACGACGGTCACCTTCACAGGCACGCTCGCGTCGCCCTCCTTCAATTCGATCGAACGGACGACATCGTCGACCGTTAGCCCGGCGTTCGCAGCCGGCCCGTGGGCACGCAAGGCTACCGGCTTGCGGTCCTTGTCGTGCCGCGTCGCTTCCACGTCGAAGCCCGCATCGAACGCCACGTACTCCCCCACCCCCGCGCGAAAGCAGGGGCCGAGCGCTCCCGCGGGGAGCGTCACGGGCCGACCGTGGTTCACAATGGCGTCGAACGCCTCGAGCGCACCCGGGTCCTCGTGCACGAGCGCCTCCTGCCATGCAGCGAGCGTGAGCGGAGCCATCGACGCCGTCCGCGGAGTCCGTACGCGAGCGAGCAACGCCACGAGCACCCCCTCGAAGCTCCCCGTGCCCTTCGTGCGAGCTCGAACGATCGCCGACTCGCGCGTCGCGTAGAGCGCGCCACGCATCGCGAGCGCGGTGCTCGCCGCGGGGTCGTCGGCCACGTGCGACGCGACCGTCGCGAGGTCCTTGCCGGCGTAAGGGGACGTCGCCAGCTCGGAGAGCTCGCGCACCGTCACGTCGGCCCAGTCCTTCGGGGGGAGAAGCTCGAGCCGCGAGAGCACGCGCGTCGCAAGGTAGAGCGCGACGCCGTCGTCGAACCAGGCAAGCTCCGGCGGATGCCCTGCGGGCGCGAAGCGAATCGCGTCGCCGATCCATCGCCGCGCGAGCATCTGCCCCAGCGCGAGACGCAGCGGCGTCCCCCACGGCTGCGAGGCGCCGATGTCGACGAGCACGCTGTTGAAGCGAGGGGTCACGGTGAACGCGCCCGGTGCCCGAGCCGACGAGACCTCGAAGAGGTACGTCCACGGGACGTCGGGGAGCATGTCGTGCGCGCCGAGGACATTCGCGAACGCGCTCCGCAGCTCCGCAAGCTCGACGGCCGCTCCACGCATGTCGAAGCTCGGGAAACCCACCCACGAGGCTTCGTCGTGCCCGTCGAGCGTGTCGAACACGACGTCCCCCTGAGCGCCCACGGAAAACGACGCGTAAAGGAGCGACCGCGGGCGCGTCTCCATTTTGCGCGAGGCCCCTACGCCGAGGCTCGACGCAGCCCTTTCCGCTTCGAGCGGGGCACGATCGATCTCGACGGACACGGGCATTCGGGTCCCCTCGATCGACTCGGGCAAGGCGATGAGCGCAGCGCCCGAGCCTCGAAAATGCCCACCCCGTACTACGGTCGCGAGCGGGTTGTCCGTCCCTTCCGCGTCGACGAGAATGTCGTATTCGACGTGCAAGTGGCCACTCGGCGGGCGGACGCAGGCGAGACCCACGGCGCCCGCTTCGAGCGCCTGGAGCTGCACGGTGAGCGGGCCGGTAGCGTCGCTCGCGGCGACGTTCGCGAGGTGGGCGACGTCGCCCGATGCGAGGCGCCAGTGCGCAAGGTCCGCCGAGGCCGGGGCGTCGACGTCTACGGCGACGTGGACGAGCGGCGCCGGCTCGCGCACCGGGCGCAGGAGCACCTTCAGGGCGGGCGGCGGCACGGACTTCGGCGCACTCGGCGGCGGCGCGGCGGGCGCCGGAGGCGGGGCCTGGACGACGGGCATAGGCGTCGGCGCACACGCCGCGGCGAGCGCTGCCACGACCGCGACGCACATCGAGCTTCCACGAGATTGCATGGTGCGCGGGGTCCAGGTTCGCCGGATTGGCGACGATGCCCCAGGCTATCGTCGTCGACGTCGCGTGCGCCACGACGTCGTGAGCCACGCGAATCCGACGAGCCAGAGCTCTCCACCCGTGTTGGTCGTAGCGGCGGTCGAGATCGAGCAGCCTCCACCGCCCGAGCCCACCCCCGCATCGCGTGCATCGCCCCCCTCGCCTGCGCTGCCGTCGTCGCGCGAGCCTGACGCGTCGGCGTCCTTCGTCACGGCGTGCGCTCCCGAGTCGCTCTTCGCCTCGGCGTCGCCTGCGTCGTGCCCGCCCACGTGATTCGCCCCCCCCCCCCCCGAGTCGGCGGCGGCATCGGTTGCATCCTTCGGCATTGCTGCGTCCGGAGACAGCGTGCAGCACTGCTCGTCGTCGGGGCCGGGGCAGAAACCGGGCGTCGAAACGTGTCCCGCCATGGCCGCGCACACGGAGGTGTCGAGGCACTCGCCCGACTCGCCCGTCGACGTCACGGTACACGCGGACCCAATCCCGCTGTCCTGCCCGGAGCCGGACGCGTCGGCGACCCCGCCACCGGCGTCGCCACCTGGCCCGAACACGTTGAGGACGTTCTGGGCGTACGCGATGCGGGTCGCCTGATCGCACGTGCCGCAGCCTTCGAAGTCGGTCTCGAACGCGATCGTCGCGTCAGTCACGTTCGTCGTCTGCTGCAGGTCGGTGAGGCCATACTCCGAGAACGTCGTGAGCTCGTACCAGATGAAGTCGAGCTGCAGCTGAAGCGACAGGAGCGGCTGCCCCTCCATGGAGGCGTACGCGGTCGCGTTGTCGTTCGTGTCCGTATCCCACCGCCCGCCGACCGACCACTGCGCGATGCCGCGACCCGGGCCTCCGCCCTGTACCGCAGTCGGGTCCACCCCCGACTCCTGGTCAAGGTTGCCGACGATGCCCGCCGCCTGGAACGGGGTGAGCCCCTTGCCGACGAAATACGCGAACGCCGGCTGGTCGTTCGGAAAGGTGATGGCGGACGACGTCGTCCCAATCGTCTCCTGGTCGCCGGGCGCCGCGCCGCAGGCGGCGAGAGCGAGACCGGCGACGGCGAAGAGCGCGCCCTCGAAACGAAGCATGCGTGCGCGCTACTTGGGCCCGCCGGTGCCGCACACGTTGGCGGAACCGCCGCCACCGCACGTGTTCGCCCCGGTGCAGTTGCCGCAGCTGATGGTGCCGCCGCAGCCGTCGCCTGCCTCGCCGCAGTTGAAGCCGTCGGAGGTGCACGTCTCCGGCTTGCACGCCGTGCTGCCGCACACACCCGACTTGCCGCCGCCGCCGCACGTCTGAGGTGTCGTGCACGTGCCGCAATTCAGGAGATTGCCGCAGCCGTCCCCTTCCTGTCCGCAGTTGAATCCGAGCGCGGTGCACGTCGTCGGCGCGCAGCCGGGGCTTCCGCAGATGCCCGCCTTGCCTCCGCCGCCGCAGCTTTGCGTCCCGCTGCAAGTGCCGCAGTTCAGCTGGCCGCCGCAGCCGTCACCCGCCGGTCCGCAGTTGATCCCGAGGGTCATGCAAGTCGCCGGGGTGCACGTCGGGCTCCCGCACACGCCCGGATGGCCGCCGCCGCCGCACGTATTCGTCCCCGTGCACGTGCCGCAGTTGAGCTGACCGCCGCAACCGTTGCCTGCCGGCCCGCAGTTGTAGCCGAGCTGGGTGCACGTCTCGGCGACGCAGTTCGTCCCCGTGCCGCAGACGCCGGGATGCCCGCTGCCGCCGCACGTGTTCGTCCCGGTGCACGCGCCGCAGCTGAGAACTCCGCCGCAGCCATCGCCCGCAGGGCCGCAGTTGAAGCCAAGGCCGTTGCACGTCTCCGGGATGCAGTCGCTCCCGCAGACTCCGCCCGTTCCGCCGCCACCGCACGTGGCGCTCCCCGTGCACGTGCCACAGTTGAGGAGACCGCCGCATCCGTCCCCTTGCGGTCCGCAGTTCGACCCGAGCTCGAGGCACGTCTTGGGGACACACGCGAGCCCGCCGCAGACGCCCGGGGTTCCGCCGCCGCCACAATCCTCCGGCGCCGTGCAGGTGCCGCAGCTCAAGGTGCCGCCGCAGCCGTCCCCCTGCTGGCCGCAGTTGAAGCCTTCTGAGGTGCACGTGCCCGGGACGCACGCGGAAGAGCCGCAGACGCCCGCGCCACCACCGCCGCCGCAGGTCGCGGGGGCCGCGCAGGTCCCGCAGCTCGCGATGAGGTTTCCGCATCCGTCGCCGGCCGGTCCGCAGCTGATCCCCTGCTGGGTACAGGTGAGCGGTACGCACGTCGCCTGGTAGGGCGTCACGCAGGACGTCGCGTCGAATAGCATGAACTCCAGGATCGTCTCCTGGGCCGTCATGGTTGTGGGGTAGCCCGATTGCTTGCACTCGTTCGGAAACGTGAACCCTTGGCTCGTGTAACCGGACTGTGTGTGCCAGTCGCTGAAGGTGACGCGACCGCATTGCTGCGCGGCCGCGGCCCCGACTGGGGTGTTGAACGTCAAGTGAATCGGCGTCGCGGTCCCCCAGTGGAGCCATTGTTGCGTGGGCGCGATGACGGCGTTGCTGTTGTGAAAGACGGGGTTGAGCGAAGTCTGGTCGGCGCCGGCGGCCACAACGCCAACGCCCTGTAGCCACTCCTGGAACGGCGTGCCAACGGGATTGCTGACGAGGTCGATGACCGCCGTTTCCTGCGAGCCGCTGGCGTTCTGACCCGTGTCCCATGTGGCGACGCCCGCAAAGGCTGGGTTCTGCGTGACGTTGTTGGCGCCGGTACAGTAGCCGCCCTGACACTTGTCACCCGTGGCGCACTGCGCGGCCGAGTTGCACGTCTTCGTCGCGACGAACCAGTCGTAGGCGAAGTCGCTGGCGAACACGCGGCCTCCCACCGACGTGTACGTGCCGAGGGCTGCCCAGTTCGCCTGCTCGTTCTCCTCGTAGCCCTCGCACTCGTTGATGAGGAGGTCGTACTGGTTAATGTTGAGGTTGCCGGTGGTCGTGTCCTTGGCGAAGAGCTGCGTCTGCGCGGGGGTGCTGCTGCTTATGAGCGCGCCTGTACCGAGGTAGTCAGGATACCCCGTAACGCCGCCCCCCTGCGCAGCCGGGTCCGCCGCCTGGTAGAACTGGACGTGGTTTCCCTGCCCCCAGGCGCCCGGGTTGACGAACTCCGTGTCCGCGATACCGAGCTTGCGGAGCTCGCACTCCACCATGTCGTAGGAGCCCGAGAGGATCGCGATGCGCGGGATGTCGCCGAACGTCGACGAGGTCGGGAACGTCAGGTGACCGCTGGTCGCGAGCGCGGGCTGCGTCGTCGAGAGCCACTTCACCGGCGTCGTCGTCGTCGTCGTGACAGAGTTCGCGCCGCACGACGTGCTCACCTTCACGGTGAACTGCCGGCGCCAACGCCCATTCTCGATGACCAGCGGGATGCTCGCGCCGACCGGAACGTGCGAAAGCGTGAAGCTGCCGTCGTAGGCCGTGTTCGTCGAGATGAGCGGGCTGCCGGCCGCCGAGGACGCCGCGCCGCACTGGTCGCACGTGACGCCGGCTGCGAACGGCGCGGTGAGCAACGGATCGGCGGTGTTGTTCGGGACGTAGACGAGCACGTTGTAGAGGGGATGCAGATCGGCCGGGTCGTACACCTTGCCGGTCAGCGTGGTCGTCGTCGTCCCCGGACAGACGGGGATCTCGGCGCACGTGCCGGTGCACCCACAGACACCAGGCTTGCCTCCACCACCGCACGCCTGCGGAGCGGAGCAACTTCCACACGCGAGCGTGCCGCCGCAGCCGTCGCTCGCAGGGCCGCACGTGGTCCCGAGCTGGGCGCACGTCTTCGGGACGCACGCTTTCTGGCCGCAGACGCTCGGAGTGCCGCCGCCGCCGCAGGTGTTGGGCGACGTGCAGGTGCCGCAGCTGAGGACGTTGCCGCAGCCGTCACCGAGCGGGCCGCAGTTGACCCCCTTGCCCGCGCAGGTGACCGGCGTGCACGCGGGGCTCCCGCAGACGCCGGCGACCCCACCGCCGCCACACGTCTGGGAGCCGCTGCAGGTGCCGCAGCTGAGCGTACCGCCGCAACCGTCGCCGGCCGGGCCGCAGTTCTCGCCGAGCGCCATGCAGGTCGTCGGCACGCAGACGCTGCCGCATGTGTTGGGGTCGCCGGCGCCGCCACAGGTCTGCGGGAGCGTGCAGTTGCCGCAGCTGAGCATGCCGCCGCAGCCATCTCCGAGAGTTCCGCACGTGGCGCCGAGCGCGGTGCAGGTGGTCGGCGTGCAGGTGCTCGTGTCCGCGTGACCGCAAACGTTGGGGGTGCCGCCGCCTCCGCAGGTGTCGGTCCCGGTGCACGTGCCGCAGCTGAGCATTCCGCCGCAGCCGTCCGCTTGCGTGCCGCAGGTGGCACCGAGCGCGGTACACGTCGTCGGGACGCACGCCACCGTACCGCACTGGTTGGGCGTGCCGCCGCCTCCGCACGTGTCGGTCCCGGTGCACGTGCCGCAGCTCAGCGTACCGCCGCAGCCGTTGGACTGCGTCCCGCACGTCGCATTCAGCCCAGCGCACGTGTTCGCGGTGCAGCCGCCGTCCACGGGGGTGCCGCACACGCCCGGCTTGCCGCCGCCGCCGCAGCTGTCGGTCCCGGTGCACGAGCCGCACTGGATGACGTTCCCGCAGCCATCGCCCTGCGGGCCGCAGTTGAACTGGAGGCTGGCGCACGTCTTTGCCACGCACGCGCTCGCGTCGGACACGCCGCACTTGTTCGGGCCGGCGCCGCCGCACGTCGCGGGGGCGCTGCACGTCCCGCACTGAAGGATGTCGCCGCAACCATCGCTGATCGGGCCGCAGTTGGCGCCGAGCGTCTGACAGGTCACGAGCCCGCAGCCGCCGGACTCCTTGCCGCCGAGCGTCAGCGCCCCGTCGGTCTTCGATCCATTGCCGCCGTCCCGCTTCGTCGCATCGAGAGACCCGCCGCTGCTGCCGCCGTCTCCGAAGCCGCTCGACGAGGCGCCGCTTCCGCAAGCTGCCGCAAGCAGCACCGTCAGACACCCGAGCAGGACAATCGCTCGCTGAAGGTAGGTCCGACTCGATAAGGCTCCGTGGGTCATACAAACCTCCAGCAGACGATATTCCCAAGAGTACCGCGATACCGCCCGGTTGGACAGGTCGGCCAAGGGCGAGTCGTCTGCTTCTAGCTACACTTCGGCTGGATCTTTCCGCACTTCACGCTGCAAATTACGTGAGAAGTCGCAGACTCGAAGCCGCCTCTTCAGCGTTATTTCTTTGTGCGCGACGCCTTCTTCGGCTTCGGGGCGGAACCGGCGTCCGGACCCGACGTGCTCTCGACGCCGCCATCGCCCGTCTCGGCCTTCGCCTGCATCGCCGTGCGCGTCTTCGCCTCGGCCTCCTCGGCCGCGCGCTGCGCCTGGACATCTCGGTCCCAACGGTCGACGTGCCCGTCGAACTCGAGGTCGACCCCCACGCGCTCGAGCTTCCCCTTGTTGTAGATCTCCCAGACGTCCGGCTTGCCGTCGCCGTTCGTGTCGCGCTTGATCCGCGAGAGCTCGCCGTCGACGTAGTACTTCCAGACGTCGATCTTGCCGTCGAAGTTCGTGTCGAGGTCCTCCTCGCTCATGCGGCCACCGACGAAGGAGACCCAAGCGTCGAGCTTGCCGTCGTAGTTCGTGTCGGCCTCCTCGTGGAGGGCCTCCCCCTTCGAGTTGAAGGTGCGGACCACGTCCTTGATTCCGTCGAGGTTCGTGTCGATCTCGCGGCAGACGATGCTCTTGTGCTGCGACTCCCCTTCGCCGAACATCTTGTAGACGCGTCGCACGTTCGGCTTCAGCGCCCCGGGCCCCGCGGTCTCGCTGACCTCGAGATCGCGCTTCCCCTTCCAGTCGCACATCGAGCGGTCGTCGGCCGGCCACTTGCTCGGGTCGGCCATCAGCGGCTTCACCGAGGCCTGGAGCGGGTCCGTCGTGGGGGCGGCGCTTCCGCCGCAAGAGACGAGCGCGGCGAGGCCGAGGAACGCGCCAGAAAATGTGACGGAGGTCTTCACTTCTTACCTCCGCCCGAAGGGCTGCTGGCCGGGGGGCTGGACAGCGGGCTGCTGGGTTTCGAAGAGGACCCGCTGGCCGCGGGCTGCGACTTCTGGACGGCCGAGTCGATCGGGCTCTCGGGAGCGGGCGGACCTTCGGGCGCTGCGGGCGACGCAGCCGGAGGAGGAGGCGCCGTCTTCGCGTCCTTCGCGGGGACGTTCTTGTCCTCGAGGACGAGCGTCGCGCCCGGGTCGGGTTGACCGTCGCCGTTGCGATCGACCGCGATCGTGATCTTGTCGCCGTCCCAGGTCCACCACTGGTCGACCTTGCCATCGTTGGTCGTGTCGCGCTCGCGTCGCACGCGCTTTCCGCTCACTTTGTCGAAGTAGTCCCACGTGTCGACCCGGTGCTGCCCCGTGGTGTCGTACTCGCGCTTGACGAGCTTGCCCCCCTCGTAAAACTCGATCGAATCGATGGTGCCGTTGAGGTCGTAGTCGGCTTCGCGCCGCCGTATCGTCCCCCCACCGTCGAAGTATTCGTAGAGGTCGGGCCTGCCGCGGTGGGTGAGATCGCTCATCCGA
>Ga0302279_10008282_pt1 | contig 10266 bp, 9 predicted proteins | sample III_Bog_N3_3_FD_194541 | JGI IMG/M metagenome (GOLD analysis project Ga0302279, IMG submission 194541) | Peat permafrost microbial communities from Stordalen Mire near Abisko, Sweden - III_Bog_N3_3 | ecosystem: Environmental > Terrestrial > Soil > Wetlands > Peat | place: Sweden: Abisko...
AAACTACGCAATCATTGCGGTGCAGTCAAGTCCTTGTTGCGGCGCCGCAAATTGGTTGCCGAGGCCGTCCCGTCGTTCGATGTCGGCCGTTTGGACGCTCGACGCGGCCCGCTCGGGCGCCTACAAGCCCCCATGGGCAGATTCACCTTTGTCTCGGCCATACCGATTCTGATTCTGCCCGTCGCGGCCTACAACCTCCTCGTACTGACGCTTGGCGGCGGCTTCTGGTCTGTACTCGCCGCATCGCGGCTCACCGCGCCGCTCTTCACCCTGCACACGTCCGCCGGCGGGGCGTGGCCGGTGAGCACGGGCGATCTTCTGCTCTGCGTGGCCGTGTTCGCCCTCTTCCTGGATCTGGTCAGAGCCTCGGCGAGCCGGGGCTGGGCGATCGTGAATCACGCCCTGTCGATGGCCCTTTTCGTGGTTTGCCTGGTGGAGATGCTTCTGCTCCCCGCCCTGGCTTCATCCGCCTTCTTCCTGATCACCCTGATGGTGCTCCTGGACGTCCTGGCCGGTTTCATCGTCACCTTCGCGGGCGCGAGGGACGGCGGATAGAGCCAGGCGTCAGGCGCCCAGCGACTCCGGCGTCGCGCGAAACAGGTCCACGGCGCCCTGGGTCACGGCCTGGGTCAGGCCCGGGGCCTGGGCCAGAACCTGTTCGGCGAAGACCCGGGCCAGGCCGATCTTCGTGCGCCAGTAATCGGCGGAGCCTTCGCCGGCGGCGATGAAGCGGGAGGCGGCCAGGGCCTCCTTCCCAAGAATCCAGCCGCCCACCACGTTGCCCAGGAGCTGAAGATAGGGGGTGGCGCCGGCGAGAGCGTCCGGCTGAGCGTGGCCGCGGCGCTCGATAAGCCAGCCTGTGGCGGCCTGCACGGCGGCCAGGCCGGATTCCAGGTGGGCGCCGATGGTGTGAAGCCAGGCGTCGTCCGCACTCTTCAGCTCGGCGGCGACCGGGAAGATGTCGCTCACCAGTTCCCGGACGGCCTGTCCTTTGCCCAGGGCGAGCTTGCGGCCCATCAGGTCGATGGCCTGAATGCCGTTCGTCCCCTCGTAAATCGGCAGGATGCGGGCGTCGCGGTAATGCTGGGCCGCTCCGGTCTGTTCGATGAAACCCATGCCGCCGTGCACCTGCAGCGCCAGGGAGGTGGCTTCGACCGCCATGTCCGTCGACCAGGCCTTGGCGATGGGGGTAAGGAGCTCCTCGCGGAAGCGCGCGGCATCCCGGTCCACGGGGTTGGCGGAAAGCCGCGCGATGTCGGCGGCCACCGCGGTCGCCAGGCAGATGCCTCGGGCCGCCTCGATCTTGGCTTTCATGAGCATCAGGGTGCGACGGACGTCCGGATGGTCGAAGAGGCGGGAGGGGAGGGCGCCTGTCCAGGCCGAACGTCCCTGTTTGCGCTCAAGACTGTAGGCCAGGGCCTGCTGATAGGCGCGCTCGGCGATGCCGACTCCCTGGACGCCCACGTGGAGCCTGGCGGCGTTCATCATCACGAACATTGCGGCGAGGCCCTGGTTGGGCGCTCCCAGCATTTCAGCCTTGGCCCCGTCGAACAGCATGACGCAGGTGGGGGAGGCGTGGACGCCGAGCTTGTGCTCGATGCTGGCCGGCTTGACCCCATTTGCCTCGCCCAGGGTTCCATCCTCGGCCACCAGGCGTTTGGTGGCGACAAAGAGGGTCAGCCCGCGCGATCCTGGCGGCGCGTCGGGCAGGCGGGCCAGCACGAGGTGCACTATGTTGTCGGCGACGTCGTGGTCGCCCCAGGTGATGAAGATCTTCTCGCCCGTCAGCCGCCAGCCGCCATCGCCGTCAGGCTCGGCGCGGGTGGTGAGTCCGCCCAGATCCGAGCCGGACTGCGCCTCGGTCAGGTTCATGGTGCCGGTCCATTCGCCCGACACAAGCTTGGGCAGATAGAGCGCCTTCTGACGGTCGTCTCCGTGCGAGTTGATGGCCTCGATGGCGCCCAGGGTAAGCATGGGGCAAAGGCCGAAGGCCATGTTGGAGGCCTGGACCATCTCGAAAACCGCGGCCTCCAGAGCCTTGGGCAGCCCCTGGCCGCCGTGGGCGGGGTCGGCGGCTAGGCTGTTCCAGCCGCCCTCGGCGAACTGGCGATAGGCGTCGCCAAAGCCAGGCGCCGCGCGCACCGCGCCGTTTTCGAAGGTGGCGCCGTGAAGGTCGCCGGGGCGGTTGAGTGGGGCGAGCACTTCGCTGGCGAAGGCGCCGGCGGCCTCCAGAACAGCGCCGACGGTGTCCGCGTCGGCGGCCGGAAAGAGCTTGGCGAGGCGTCCGAAATCCGCAGCCTCATTGAGGGCGAAGACGATGTCGCGAACGGGCGCTCTATAGGTCATTGCTGGGTCCTTGCCGACGGATGGGCTATTTAGACCAAATCCCGACCGCGTCTAATCCCAAGCCGTCTGTGGCGTCACCGCAGCTTGTTTACGAGCGCGGCCCTTGGCCCTAGATCAGGGGGGTGCCTGGAGCCGCTCGATGATCGACCTGCGCGTCCACCGTTACAACGCCGTCGCCATGACCTTGCACTGGGTGATCGCGGCGCTCCTCATCGGCAATATTCTGATCGCCTGGTACTTCAACACCCTCACCGGGCTCCCGAAAATCGCGCCGATGCAGCTTCACAAGTCCATCGGCATCACCGTCCTGATCCTGAGCGTCCTGCGGCTGATCTGGCGTTTCGTCGCCCCGCCGCCGCCGATGGTTCGCTCCCTGGCAAATTGGGAGCGCTGGGCGGCGAACGCCGTCTATGTCCTGTTCTATGTCGTGATGATCGGCATGCCGCTCACCGGGTGGGCCATGAGTTCGGCCAGCCGTTTGATCCAGATCTATCCGATCACGCTCTACGGCTTGATCCACTGGCCGGCGATCGGACCTCTGACCACCCTCCCGGCGGCGCAGATGAAGTCCGCGCATGACGCCTTCGAAGGCGCCCACGGACTGCTGGCGAAACTGGCCTACGCCCTGATCATCCTCCATGTGGGCGCGGCCCTTCGCCACCAGTTCATCAAGCGCGACGCGGTGCTTTCACGCATGACGCCGTTCATCCGGAGACCCGCATGAAGCCTTTAGTCCCGGCCCTCGCGGCGATCGGCCTCCTCGCCATTTCAGCATCCGCCGTGGCGGCGCCCGCACCGGCCTGGGTCGTCGATAAGCCGGGGTCCTCGGTGCGTTTCACTTCCGCCTTCAATGGAACGGCCTTCTCCGGCGGTTTCTCCCGATGGGACGCCGATATCCGTTTTGATCCGGCCAACTTGGCCGGTTCGCAGGTCACCGCCACCATCGACATGGCTTCGGTCAGCACCGCCGACTCGGACCGCGACCAATCCCTTCCCACGCCCACGTTCTTCAACGTGGCGAAATTCCCTCACGCGATTTTCGCCGCCCACGCCTTCACGTCTCAGGGCGGAGGGCATTTTCAGGCCATTGGAACCCTGACCCTGCGCGGCGTGACCAAACCCCTGACAGTGCCGTTCACACTTGCCGTCACCGGGCCGAAGGCCAGGATGTCCGCGAACCTTTCGATCAACCGCCTGGCCTTCGGGGTCGGTCAGGACGAGTGGAGCAAGCCCACCGCCGTCCCCGCCGCGGTCACCGTCACCGTCGTGCTCAACGCCCATCGCAAGTAGCGCGCATGAGCGCGCCCTCGCCTTGACCGGTCCCGACGACATCGGGCGTGCGGCCCTCGCTCTCGCGGCGGGTCGGCTCGTGATCCTGCCCACTGAGACTGTCTATGGTCTGGGTGCTGACGCGGGCAATGCGGAGGCGGTCGCGGACCTGTACGCGGCCAAGGGCCGCCCGCGCTTCAATCCGCTCATCGCCCATGTGGTTGATCTTGCAGCGGCCATGGGTGTGGCGGAGCTGGACGAGCGCGCCGAGAGGCTCGCCCGCGCCTTCTGGCCCGGACCCTTGACCCTCGTCGCGCCGGCGCGGTCCGACAGCGGGGTGTGCGATCTGGCCAGAGCCGGTCTGGACACGGTCGCCGTGCGCGCCCCGGCGCATCCCGTGGCCCAGGCGCTGCTCAAGGCTGTTGGGGCCCCGATCGTCGCGCCATCGGCCAACAGGTCTGGACGTCCCAGTCCGACAACCTTGGCCGACGCCGTGGCCGAAACCGGGGCGGCGGCGGCCGTGGCGCTGGATGGCGGAGAGTGCTCCGTGGGGCTGGAGTCGACCGTCATCGCGGTGCTCGACGGCCCGCCGCGCCTGTTGCGGCCCGGCGCCGTGACCCGGGACCAGATCGAGGCGCTGATCGGTCCGCTCGCGGAGGCGGAGGCGGACGCGCGCCGCTCGCCCGGCCGACTTGCGAGGCACTATGCGCCGGTGTCGTCGTTGAGGCTGGATGCGGCGGAGCAGAGACCCGGCGAAGCCTTCCTCGCGTTCGGCCCGGCGGACCCGGGTCCGATGGTGTTCAATCTCAGCCCAGGGCGGGACCTCGCCCAGGCGGCGGCGAGGCTCTTCTCCTATTTGCGCGCGGCCGACACCCTCTCGCCCACGGCCATCGCCGTCGGGCCTATTCCCGAAGAAGGCCTGGGGGAGGCCATCAATGATCGCCTGCGCCGCGCCGCCGGCCATGTGGGCTAAGGCGCGCATTGGCCTATGATGGCGCCATGATCCCGCCGGTGCCCGCCGATGTGCTCGCGCGCCTCAAGTCCGCTCTGGGTGAGGGCGGCTGGAGCGCCGATGCCGATCGTCTGGCGCCCAAGCTGGTTGAGTGGCGGGATCGCTGGACCGGCGCCACGCCCCTCCTGGCCCTCCCGCGCACGCCCGCCGCCGTCGCCGAGGTCGTTCGCATCTGCGCCGGGGCGGGAGTGGCGCTCACGCCCCAGGGCGGGAACACCGGCCTGGTGGGTGGGCAGATTCCGCAGGGCGAAATTCTCCTCTCGACCGAGCGCCTGAACAGGGTTCGCGAGGTCGATCCGGTCGATGACATAATGATCGTGGAGGCGGGGGTCAGCCTCGCGGCCGTGCACGACGCCGCGCGGGCGGCCGGCCGTTCCTTTCCCCTCAGCCTCGCCTCCGAGGGTTCTGCCACAGTAGGAGGCCTGATCTCCACCAACGCCGGCGGTACCGCGGTGCTGCGCTACGGCTCCATGCGCGCCCTGGTGTTAGGTCTCGAGGCCGTCATGCCGGACGGCCGGCTTTGGAACGGCCTCAGCCGGCTGCGAAAGGACAACACCGGTTACGATCTCAAGCAGCTCCTGATCGGCGCGGAGGGGACCTTGGGCGTGGTCACCGCCGCCGCCTTGAAGCTCTTCCCAATATTGGCGTCACGCGCCGTCGCCTTCGTGGGCGTGGAGAGCCCGGTCGACGCCCTGGCGCTGCTCGTCCTGGCGAAGTCGCGGGTCGGCGGCGCGGTGGAGGCGTTCGAGATCATCAGCGCCCTGGGGATGGACCTCGCCCTGGCGCATCTCCAGGGCGCGCGCGCGCCGCTTCAGGGGCGGCCCGCCTGGTGGGTTCTCATCGAGATCGCCGACGCGCGCGAGGGGGCGTCGGAGCCGGCGCTCGAAACGGTGCTGGAGGCCGCGTTGGCGCAGACCCTCATCACCGACGCCGCTGTGGCGCAGAACGAGGCCCAGGCCGCCGCATTCTGGGCGCTTCGCGAGGGCCAGTCGGCCGCCCAGAAGCCCGAGGGACCTGCCTGGAAGCATGATGTCTCGGTTCCGGTTTCCCAGGTCCCTGCCTTCATCGCCGCTGCCGGCGAAGCGCTGGGCGCGCGGTTTCCGGGCGTGCGGATCGACGCCTTCGGCCACGTGGGAGATGGCAACATTCACTATGATGTTCTTGGCCCCATGGGCGGAGATGCCGCGGCGCACGCCGCGGGACGCGACGAAGGCGCGCGGATCGTGCACGATCTCATCGCCGCCTTCGAAGGGTCGATCAGCGCCGAACATGGCCTGGGGACGATGAAGACCGCCGAGGCTCTGCGCTACAAGGACCCGGTCGAGGTCGCCGCCCTGCGCGCGGTTCGGGCCGCGCTGGATCCGGGGCGGATCATGAATCCTCGCGTCCTGTTCTAGAACCATGGCGCCGGGCGCCGGGACGCTCTAAGTCGAGCGTCATGCTGATGGTTATTTCCCCGGCCAAGGCCCTGAATTTCGCGGCGCCCCCTGCCTCGGCGCCCCTGACCTTGCCGGCCTTTCGCGAAGACACCGCCCAGCTCGCCAAGGTGGCGCGCCGTCTTACCGGACCGGACCTGCGCCGGCTGATGGGCATCTCCGACGCCCTGGCGAAGCTGAATCGGGAACGCTTCGTCGCCTTCGACCCCGAAAGCGATGACGGCCTGCAGGCGGTGTTCGCCTTCAACGGCGATGTCTATCTTGGCCTCAAGGCGCGTGAGCTCTCGCGACCGGCCCTGAAATGGACGCAGGATCACCTGAGAATTCTCTCCGGCCTCTACGGGCTCCTGCGGCCGCTTGACGCGATCCAGCCCTATCGGCTGGAAATGGGCTCTCGTCTGAAAACCCGCCGCGGACCCGACCTCTACAGCTTCTGGGGAGGACGCATTGCCGAGGCGCTCAACGAGGCGGCGCGGGACCACGCGGATCCAACCGTGGTGAACCTCGCCAGCCAGGAGTATTTCACGGCCGTCGACCGCGAGGCCCTGTCGATCCCGGTGGTGACCTGTCACTTCCGCGAGCTGCGCGATGGCGAAATCCGTACACTGAGCTTTCTCGCCAAGCGCGCCCGCGGCGAGATGGCGCGCTTCGCCATCGACCGCCGTGCGGAGCGCGCTGAAGATCTCAAGGCCTTCAATACGGACGGCTATGCCTTCACGCCCGATCTCTCCACCGTGGAGGATTGGGTCTTTCTGCGTTAGGCGCCGACCGGTCCGATCACCAGCGCCGGCGCCCCGACAACGCCGGATCGCACCGTGAAGACCGCCGTGCCAGGCTTGCGGCCATCCCGCAACTCGGAGGCGTCGAAGCCGGCCGCCGCTACACGGGCCTGCGCGGCGTGAGGATCGCGCACCCGCCAAGCGAGGCCGGTGATCCGGTCCGGCGCGTCGCTAACGGGCGCCTTGAGATCGGCGCTGATCTCCAGCACGGCCCCACCGCACCGAAAGAACAACAGCCGCGATCCCCACTGCGGATTGGTGCGGTCCAGGCGAAAATCCAGGCCCAGCCGCGCGCCATAGAGGGCGACAGCGCGATCGGGGTTTCGGGTGTGGATCACCACATGATCGACGGCCTCGACAGCGCCGTCGGCCGTGACCGACCGATGCGGCGCTGGGGCCTCCACAAGGGACATCGCCACACCGCCCGTCAAATTCTCGTCGATGACGCCAAGGCTCGAGGACAGACCCCGCCGCCCAAGCGCCTGGGCCGCATCTTCCGCATCATCGACAGTAAATCCAAGGCCGCTGAGGCCCTCGACGTCGCCGGCGTGCAACTCCATCGCGGTGTTGGAAAGCTCGAACCGGACCGATGAGCCGCCGGTTGCGGATGTCTCGCGGCGCGGCCCAAAGCCGAGCAAAGCCTCGTAGGCCCGGGCGGCCTCCTCGAGATGGGCGACCCCGACCCGGATATGGTCGAGGCCCGTAATCACAGGAAGGCGCGTACGTCGGTGATGTGGCCGGCGATCGCCGCCGCCGCCGCCATGGCGGGGCTCATCAGGTGTGTGCGGCCGCCTCGCCCCTGACGGCCCTCGAAGTTGCGGTTCGAGGTCGACGCGCAGCGCTCGCCCGGGGCCAGCCGATCGGGATTCATGCCCAGGCACATGGAGCAGCCCGGCTCGCGCCAATCAAAGCCGGCCTCGCGGAAAATGACGTCCAATCCCTCAGCCTCGGCCTGGTCGCGCACGAGCCCCGAGCCGGGCACCACCATCGCCCTGACGTGGCTGGCCACTGTGCGGCCCTTGGCTATGGCCGCGGCCGCGCGAAGATCCTCGATGCGGCTGTTCGTGCAGGAGCCGATGAAAACCCGGTCGATCCGGGCGTCCTCGATCTTCTGGCCGGGCGTGAGGCCCATATAATCCAGGGCGCGCTGGATCTGGACCGCCCTGGCCTCGTCGAAATCGGCCGGGTGAGGCGCATGTCCGGTGACCTCGACTACGTCCTGAGGGCTCGTCCCCCAGGTGACGGTCGGGGCGATGGCGCTTACGTCGACAGCGACCTCCGTGTCGAACCGCGCATCGTCATCGGTATGCAGGGTGCGCCAGTGCGCCAGAGCAATCTGCCAAGCCCCGCCCTTGGGCGTCGCCGGACGACCCTGCATATAGGTGAAGGTCTTGTCGTCGGGCGCCACGAGGCCCGCCCGCGCGCCGGCCTCAATGGTCATGTTGCAGAGGGTCATGCGCCCTTCCATGGAAAGGTCGCTGATCGCCTGTCCGGCGTATTCGATCACGAAACCCGTTCCGCCGCCGGTCCCGATCCTGCCGATCAGCGCCAGGGCGAAGTCCTTGGCCCCGACGCCGGGCGCCGGGGTTCCCTCGAAGGTCACGCGCATGTTCTTCGATTTGGACTGACGCAGGGTCTGGGTGGCCAGCACATGCTCCACCTCCGAAGTACCGATGCCCTGGGCCAGTGCGCCGAAGGCGCCGTGGGTGGAGGTGTGGGAATCGCCGCAGACGATGGTCATGCCCGGCTGGGTGCGGCCCTGCTCGGGCCCGATCACATGGACGATGCCGTTGCGAGGATCGCCCATGGGGAAGAACTCGATGCCGTATTGGGCGACGTTGCGCTCCAGGGTCTGGAGCTGCAGCCGCGCCTCCTCGTCGGCCACAGCCGCCGTCCCCAGATGCTGGCCCTCGGTCGGCGTGTTGTGATCGGCTACGGCCAGGGTGCGATCAGGCCGCCGCACAGTTCGCCCGGCAGCGCGAAGTCCGGCGAAGGCCTGGGGCGTTGTCACCTCATGAATGAGGTGCAGATCGATGTAGATCACCGCCTCGCCGTTGGCGTTGGTCGAGACGAGGTGCGAGTCCCAGATCTTGTCGTAGAGCGTTTTGCCAGCCATGGCCGGCTATGTAGGGTGCGAGCCCCCGCCCCGTCCAGTTTTGCGGGCGTGGAGCGCTCGGCCTTGCGCCCCTCCGTCGGCTTCGCCGCCTCCTCCCCCGGCAAGGGGGACGGGGGAGGAGGATTTGCTTCTCCTCCCATGCGCGAAGCGCGGGGGAGGTGGATCGGCGGTTTGTTTCTTGCGCCGAGACGGAGGGGGCGCAAGCCCGCGCCCACGGCGCTTGAATGTGGCCTCCTCAGACCCGCGCGGCGCAGGAAGTGACACTCACCGCAGCCCGGGCGGGAAGCATGGTCGCCTCCTCCAGACACCCCATGTCCCCCAACGTCTCCCGCATCGCCGCATCCAGCGGCGTGGCCGGAACGTCTCCCAGAAACCCCCGCAGCTTGGCGTCGTCCAGGCCGATCGGCTGCCTCCACAGGTAGCGCATTTCGAGCAGCTCGCGCATCGTCTCGACGAAAGGCGCAAGCGCCTGCACCAGCGGGTAGGGAAAGGGGAGCAAGGCGATCTTCGCATCGCCAGTGACGCGCCGCATGGAGGCGGCCATCTCATCGCCTCGCGCCAGCCAGTGACCCTTGAAGTGAAAGGACTCGAAGCCGGCAAGATCGCCCTCGCGGTCCAGCAGGCGGGCCATGGTCTCGGCCATGTCGGGCAGATAGGCGTAGGCGTGGCCGACGTTCAGAGGCCCCGGCGCGAACGCCGCCCGCACCTTGTCGCCCATGCGCAGGGTCAGCCAGCCAAGGGCGCTGTTGGGCGCCGCCGGGCCGAAGAAATCTCCGGCGCGCAGGATCAGGACCTTGACGCCACCCCGCGCCGCACCGCGCAGCCGGTCCTCCATCTGAACCCGGATCTTGCCCTTGCGGGTCGCCGGCGCCTGGGGCGCGTCCTCGGCGATGCGCGGGCCAGAGTCGGGCGCATAGTTGTAGACATTCCCGGGAACGACGATCCGCGCGCCCACCGCCCTGGCCGCGGCGATAGTGGCCTCCGTCATCGGCATCACCAGACCGGCCCAGTTCCTGTAGCCAGGAGGGTTGGCCGCATGGACGATGACCGAGGCGCCCTGGGCTGCGTCGATGACGTCTGCTGCGATCATGCCGTCACCCTTCACCCACTCGATGGGCATGTGTGGGCCGGCCTTTGCGGTTGCGGCAGCCGGATCACGGGCCAGGGCGCGAACGCGCCAGCCGTGCTTGATCAGGGCGCAGGCAGCGTGGCCGCCGAACGAGCCAGTGGCGCCGATCACGAGAGCTGTTCTGTCGGCGGCGTTCGCGGGTGTGTGGGTCATGGCGGGTCTCCGTTTCTGACGGAGAC
>Ga0302279_10008285_pt1 | contig 10265 bp, 9 predicted proteins | sample III_Bog_N3_3_FD_194541 | JGI IMG/M metagenome (GOLD analysis project Ga0302279, IMG submission 194541) | Peat permafrost microbial communities from Stordalen Mire near Abisko, Sweden - III_Bog_N3_3 | ecosystem: Environmental > Terrestrial > Soil > Wetlands > Peat | place: Sweden: Abisko...
GTGCAATTCGACCCCATGGTCGACCAGTCGCGTCGTGGCGGCTCCCTCGACGTGGGCTAGCAGGTTCCGTGACAGCGTTTCGAGATCCCCCGTCGCCTTGATGGTCACGATGGTGTCGATGCCGGTCGACTTCTTGAGGTTCTCGGGCGTGTCGAGGGCGAGGATCTTGCCGTGATCCATGATGGCGACGCGACTGCAGAGCTGGTCGGCCTCTTCCATATAGTGCGTGGTGAGCAGGATCGTCTGACCGTCGCGATTGAGTTGTTCGAGGATCTCCCACAACGCCAGACGGCTCTGGGGGTCCAGGCCCGCCGTTGGCTCGTCCATGAAGAGCACGGCGGGGCGATGAAAGATGGAGCGCGCGACCATCAAGCGCTGGGCCATCCCGCCCGAGAGGGCGTACACGGAGGCCTTGGCCCACTTGGCGAGTTGGAACTGCTCGAGGAGCGCGCTCGCCGTGGCCCGAGATTCGGCCGCGCCGATGCCGAAGAGGCGTCCGTGGAAGTAGAGGTTCTGCCACACCGTCAATTGCCGGTCCAGCGTGTTGGTCTGAGATACCACTCCGATGAACTGTTTGGCGAGAGCCGGATGGGCAACGACGTCCACTCCCGACACGTGGGCCGAACCCGAGGTGGGGATGACGCGAGTGGTAAGCATGCCCGCGGTGGTGGTCTTGCCCGCGCCGTTGGGCCCGAGCAGACCGAAGATCTCTCCGCGCTGCACCGTCAGGTCGAGTTGGTCGACCGCGAGGAAGTCGGCACCCTCATAACGCTTGGTGAGTTGCTGGGTGACGATGACGGGCGAAGCGGCTTCGGCTGGCACTTGGCCCATCATAGACAGCGCACCTCGCCATCCCATCGGCCAACGACGTGCACCGGCGCCCCACTGCTTGGCGCCACACGAGGGTTTCACTAGGGTGGGTAACGTGCGTCGACGTGGACTGGCCTCCCTGGCGTGGGCCTCGGTGCAGGATCTCTTTGACCAGACGACGGCCTTCGGTCGACTGGCCCTGGTGCATGTGGTCATGATGGCGGGCGACACGCTGGTGACCGTCTCGTTGGCGGGATCGCTGTTCTTCTCGGTGTCACCCACCGAGGCCAAGTCCAAGGTTCTCGCGTACCTGTTGTTGACGATCGCACCATTCGCTGTCGTCTCACCGATCCTGGGTCCGCTGATCGACCACTCGGCCAACGGACGTCGCATCCTGGTGGCGCTCTCGGCGAGCGTGCGGGTACTGCTGTGCTGGTCGATGAGCCAACACCTTAATTCGCTCTGGTTGTTTCCCGAAGCCTTCGCGGTATTGATCTCGTCCAAGCTCTATGGCGTGACCCGCGGCGCGTTAGTCCCGGAGATGGCGCGCACCGACCAGTTCCACGAGCACGCCACCGGCGTGGGTCACGAAGGCTGGCCGAGCGAAGGAGTGCGTCAGGGCCGAGGCTTCGCGGGCTTCAACGCGCAACTCACCCTCTTGGGCACGGTGAGCGGCATCATCGCCGGCTCGGTGGGCGCCACGCTGCTCAAGACGGTCGGTGCGACGAGCGTGCTCATCGTGGCCGCTGCGGTCTTCGTCGTCGGCACCGTGGCGAGTGTGCGACTGCAACGTCCCGCTAAGACGGTTCGCGACGAGGTCATCATGAGCCCCGAGGAGCGAGACCTCCAGGCGCTGAGCCCCCTCGGCGAGGGCGAGGTGACGTGGGGACTCAGCGCATCGGCTCTGATGCGCTTCGGCGTGGGATTCGGATCGTTCCTGCTGGCATTTGGACTGCGGCGTGATCACGCGGGATTGCAGTGGTTCGCTTACGCGCTCTCGGCGAGCGCCGTCGGATCACTCCTGGGCCTGGGTTTCGTCACCCGGATGCGTAACGCGCTCGCCGAGTCGTCATTGTTGGCGGTCGCGGTGCTCGCCACTGGTTTGGGAGCTGGCATCGCGTCACGTCATCCGACGTTGATCGATCAAACGGTCCTGGCGGGATGGCTCGGGCTCTGCGCCGCGGTCGCCCAGCCCAGTTTCGACGCCATCACCCAACGTCTGGTTCCCACGGGAGCTCAGGGCCGCACCTTCGCGCGATTCGCCGTCCGACAACAACTCGCATGGGTGCTCGGCGCGCTCATCCCCGTCGCGATCAGCCTGAACTTTGGGGCGGGGGACCAGTTCTTGGCGCTGGTGATGGTGGTGGGGGGCGTGGCCTACACCGTGGGGAGAAAAGTGAGCCATCACGGAATTTAATCAATTCGCGTCAAGTATGATTAATTGAGATATGGCCATCTCCACCAAGCCCGCTCCCACCCCACCGGACTTGTCGGCTTTTCCTCACGTGGTGATCGTTGGTGGCGGTTTCGGCGGCCTCGAGGTCGCCCGCGGCCTCGTCAATAAAAAAGTGCGCGTCACCATCGTGGACCGCCATAATTTCCACACCTTCCTTCCCCTTCTGTATCAGGTGGCGACGGCGATGCTTGAGCCCGCCGAGGTCGCGTACCCGATTCGAACGGTCTTCGGTAAGGCCCACAACGTGCGTTTCCGCCACGGCCAGGTGCGCCACGTCGACCACGATCGCCGCGTCGTCGTGCTCACTGACGAGACCGAACTCGAGTACGACCATTTGGTCATCGCCACTGGCGCCACCGCCGCCTTCTTCGGTATCCCTGGGGCGTCCCAGCACGCCATTCCCTTGTATTCCTTGGCTGACGCGCGGCGCCTGCGTAATCGACTGCTGTCGTCGTTAGAGCACGCCGACGCGGTCGCCGACACCGCCCCGATCGGACTCAACTTCGTGATCGTCGGCGGAGGCCCCACGGGAGTGGAGACGTCGGGCGCACTCTCTGAACTCATCAAGACTGTCATCAAGCGCGACGGGCTCAAACTCGATCCGACGCGCGTGCGAGTGATCCTCGTCGACATGGCGCCGCGACTGCTGACACCGTTCCCCCAGAAGGCGAGCGCCTACGCGCTGAAGGAACTCGAACGCATGGGTGTCGAGGTCGAATTCGGTCGTAGCGTGGTCGAGGTCGAGGAGCACGCCATCCGGTTCGCTGACGGAGAACGCCTCCGTGTGGCGGCCGTGATCTGGGCAGCGGGCGTCACCGCCAACGGCACTTTGGCGTCGGACGTGCAGGACGCCACCGGACCCGGGGGGCGCGTGCGCGTCTCGGAATTCCTGCAGATCGCCGACCGCACCAACGCGTGGGCCGTGGGCGACTCCGCGGCGATCCCCAGCGGTACCAACACCTTCTACCCCCAACTCGCGCCGGTGGCCATGCAGTCGGGCCGCCACGTGGCGAGCCAGATCGTGCGCCAGCTCGAAGGCAAGCCGCCGCTGCCGTTCAAGTTCCACAACAAGGGCATCATGGCCACGATCGGTCGCCACGCCGCGGTCGCCACCCTACCCAAGGGTCTGACGGTCAAGGGGACGATGGGTTGGCTGGCCTGGCTGGGGTTGCACCTGTGGTACCTCGTGGGTTTCCGCAACAAGTTGCGCGTGATGATCAACTGGACCTGGCGTTACTTCGACTGGCCGTCGGGCCCGCGCCTGATCGTCGCCGACGCCGAGACCGCCGACTGAGCCAACATCGAAGCGACCCCGACGATGCGAACGAATGAGACGATGCCTTGGCGGGCGATCGACGCCGGAGAATCGTGACCACCGCAGACGAGGCACGATTGGTCGAGCAATTGATGCTCGAGTGGAATTCTCGTCGCGTCACCGAGGTCTACCGGCGAGTCACCTTCACCGCACAGCGCGATGAGATCGTGGCGCGTTGGAACGCCCACGGACCTCACGGCGTCGCCGAAGCGGATTTCGTGGCATTTCGCATCTCGCACGGCGACATGGCGTTGCGCGAGATCGTCGAGCTCGAGGAGCGAAGTGACATCACGTTCGCGAAGTGCCGATCCGACATGGACAACCTTGCGTCGTTGGAGCCGAAAGTTCTCCAACGCGCGCTGTCGCGGCTTGCTGACATCTGTCGCGACGCGATGCGCGTGGATATGAGGTACCAACACTCACTGGCGACCACTTTCCAACACGAGGTCAAGGACTTGATCGCCTACGTCGAGAATCGCCTCGAAGAGGCTGGCTAACGCGATTCGCTAGCGCGTCGAATGGATCCAGTAGCGGCGATAACGCGCACCGTCGGATTCTTCGAACACTGACGCGAGCACGCCACCACCTCGCTCGATGACGGTGGCTGAGGCGACATTGGTGTCGTCGCACGTCACCAGCACCGGATCGATCCCGTGGTCGTGAGCGATTCCTAGACCCTGTCGCAGGATCTCCGTGGCGTAGCCACGACGTCGGAATGCGGGACGAACCGCGTATCCGATGTGTCCGCCGCGCGCCAGCAGGAAGTCGTTGAGTTCATAGCGCACCGAAATCCGCCCCACCAAGTGGGCGTCGTCCTCGGCCACCAACAGAGCGGTGCGCACGTGGCCATCGGGGAGATTGTGTCCGACGTCGTAGTCCGCCACCACCTGCAGGTACTGCTGCCAACTCATGGAGGGACTGAATCCCCACAGAAACTCGAGGCCCTCCTCGGCCAACTCTGCGTGCGCGGCCAGGGCGGCCGCTTCGTCGCTGGGTCGATAGGGTCGAAGAATCATCGTCACCTCGCGTACGATACTCATCTGCGCATCGGCGACAGTGAGGTAGTACGGTCCAGGAATGGACGTCATCGTGGGCAACCAGGGCAGGAAGCGAGCGGCGCGTCACGTCACTATCGTGCCGGTCGTCCTCGTGAGCGTCGTCGTGGCCGCTGCGGTGGTGCTCGGAGTTCCCGTCAATCGTTCGAACACCGCGGGCGCCTCCGTTGCCTGGCCGCGCCGTCGTCACGCCGGCGCTTCGCCGCACGGCGTGCAGCAAACTGATTTCGGCCAGTTACATCGGCGACATCGGCTGGGGGCTGTGGTGCCTGGATCAGTTCGAGTATCCGGTGTTCAGCGTCGATCAGGGCGCCACGTGGCGGGTGGGCGGCCGGTACTTCCAGGGTCCTTGGGCCGACGCCGCGGCAATGGCCACCGTGATGACGACGGTGAGCGCGTCCGTCGCCGTCGCTTGGACGCCGGATACGAGCACGCTGTACGTCACGCCCGACGCGGGGAGCCACTGGTACTCGCAGTGGCACTTAGGCGACGTCGAGAGCGTGGTCAGTTCTACGACACGGGGTCGGGTCGACCTGATCGAGGTGATGGTGGGATCGTCGGGTTTCGCTCGCCGTGGCAACGCCCTGTACTGGTCGACCGATCAAGGACGACACTGGTTTCTCAAGAACCAGATGGGTTGAACCAACCGGTTTGAACCAGATGAGTTGAACAATGACGACGCGTCGGCTTCGACGCGTCGTCATTGAAAAGATCAGCCCAGTCGAGATTCGAGCAGGTCGACTTGTTCGTGCAACTTCGCGGGTAGGCGCTCACCGAATTTGGCGAAGTGCTCGCGGATGCTCGGCACCTCTGCGCGCCACTCGTCCAGGTCGACGTTGAGCAACTCGGCCATGTCGGCCGGTGACACGTTCACACCCGAAACGTCGAGCGAGTCCGGGGTCGGCACGAAACCGATCGGCGTGTCGACGGCGTCGGCTTCACCTCCCACGCGCTTGAAGACCCACTCGAGCACGCGGCTGTTCTCGCCGAAGCCCGGCCACAGCCAGCGTCCGTCGTCACCCTTGCGGAACCAGTTGACGTAGAAGATCTTGGGCAACGTCGACTCATCGTGGTTCTCGGCAAAACTCAGCCAGTGGCCGAAGTAGTCGCCCATGTTGTAGCCGCAGAACGGGAGCATGGCGAAGGGGTCGCGGCGTAGGTTGCCCACGGCGCCCACCGCAGCCGCCGTAGTCTCAGAAGCGACGATCGAACCCATGAACACGCCACTGGCCCAGTCGCGTGACTGGGTCACGAGCGGCACCACGCTCGCTCGACGACCGCCGAAGAGGATCGCGCTGATCGGTACGCCGGCGGGGTCCTCCCACTCCGGAGCGACGGCGGGGTTCTGTCCGGCGGGCGCGGTGAAACGAGAGTTCGGGTGCGCGGCCGGCGTGGTCGACTCCTTGGTCCAGGGTTGACCGCGCCAGTCGATGATCTCGGTGTCGGGTAGGTCCATGCCCTCCCACCACACGTCGCCGTCCACGGTGCGCGCGGTGTTGGTGAAGATGGTGTTGGAGGTCACGGCGGCCATCGCGTTGGGATTGGTCACGGCGTTGGTGCCCGGCGCCACGCCGAAGAGGCCCGCCTCGGGGTTGATCGCGTAGAGGCGCCCGTCGGCTCCCGGCTTCATCCAGCAGATGTCGTCGCCGACCGTCTCGACGGTCCAGCCCGGCAGGGTGGGTACCAGCATGGCCAGGTTGGTCTTGCCGCACGCGCTCGGGAAGGCCCCGGCGATGTACTTGACGACGCCCTCGGGGTTGGTGAGCTTCAAGATCAACATGTGCTCGGCCAGCCAGCCACCTTCGCGGGCCATGACGCTCGCGATGCGCAGGGCGAAGCACTTCTTGCCCAGCAGCGCGTTGCCACCGTAGCCCGAGCCGAACGAGATGATCTCGCGGGATTCAGGAAAGTGCACGATGTACTTGTCTTTCTCGTTGCACGGCCACGCCACGTCGACTTGGCCGTCGGCGAGGGGAGCGCCGACCGAGTGCAGGGCGGGCACGAAGTAGCCGTCCTCACCCAACAGGTCCAGCACGGGCTGGCCCATGCGGGTCATGATCTTCATCGAGACCGCCACGTAGGCCGAGTCGGTGATCTCGACGCCGATGTGTGCGATGTCCGAGCCGAGGGGGCCCATGGAGAAGGGGACCACGTACATGGTGCGTCCCTTCATGCAACCCGTGAAGAGTCCGTTCAAGGTGGCGCGCATCTCGGCGGGGTCCCGCCAGTTGTTGGTCGGACCCGCGTCGATCTCGAGCGCCGAGCAGATGAAGGTGCGGTCCTCGACGCGAGCGACGTCACTCGGGTCCGAGGCGGCGTAGTAGCAGTCGGGTCGCTTCTCGTCGGAGAGCTTGATGAAGGTGCCCTGGTCCACGAGTAACTGGCACAGTTCCTCGTATTCGCGTTCGGAGCCGTCGCACCAATAGATACGATCGGGGGTAGTGAGTTTCGCTACTTCTTCCACCCAGTCAATCAACTGCTTGTTTGCGGTCGGGTACGTCATGGCCAAGTTCCCCTTTTCATTAACCGCGCCGCAACTCAGCGGACGCGTTCAAACTGTTCACTACCGTGCCTCATCGGGCTGACTCTCCCTCGGCTGGAGAATCGACTCGTGGTGAGGACGACATCATTAAGCGTATCGCCGCGATTCTTGGCCGGGGCCCGATTCCTGATGGCGAACGTCACATTGGTGATGACGCCGCAGTCCTCTCGCCCTTCGTCGGGCAGGCGCTGATCTCGACCGACGTCGCGGTACTGGGCGTGCATCTCGACGAGACGCTCTTTCCACTGGAGGATCTCGGTTTCAAGGCCGTTGCGTCGGCCGTCTCGGATCTCGCGGCGATGGGCGGGCGGCCAAAAGGTGCAGTAATTGCGGTGTCCTCGCCACCGGGGACTGATCTGGAGGAACTGCATCGCGGGATCGCCGACGCCGCGGTCATCACCTCGTGTCCCATCGTCGGGGGTGATTTGACCCGTAGTCACGACGTGTCGGTGGCGGTCACGGTGTTCGGCGAATGCCCCGGGAAGGGGGCGGTCCTGCGCTCGGGCGCACGTCCCGGTGAAAAGATTTTGGTGACGGGACCCTTGGGACGCTCCGCGGCGGGGCTGCGTCGTCGACGTGCGGGAGCGGCCCTGACCGACGAGTTGGTGGTCGCGCATCGTCGTCCGTGGCCGCGACTCGCCGAAGGTGTCGCGGCGCGCGGCGCGGGGGCGAGCGCGATGATGGACCTCAGTGACGGACTCGGACTCGATCTGCACCGATTGGCCGATGCCTCTCAGGTCGGATTCGTCCTGGACCGGATTCCAGTGGCGGAGGGTGCGACCGACGAGGAGGCCGTCAGTGGTGGCGAGGACTACGAATTGTTGATCGTCACGGCCAACGTCGAACGTCTGCGCATGATCTTCGCGGATCGCGGTCTGCGCCAGCCCATTCAAATCGGCTGGACGATCGAGGACGCGTCCGAGCGGACCTTACGGGGCCAGAAGTTCGAGCGAGAGGGCTGGCAGCACCAGCTCTAGCGAGGAGTTCTCAGGCAGGGGTGCCGGTGCGCGGGGTGGGCTTGGTGACCTTGCCCGAGCGGATGCAGCCGGTGCACACGTTCATGCGAACAGGGGTCGCCCCGACCAGAGCGCGCACGCGCTGGATGTTCGGGTTCCAACGGCGCTTGGTGCGACGGTGCGAGTGCGAGACGTTCATGCCGAAAGACGGCTTCTTGCCGCAGATTTCGCAGACTGATGCCATGATGAACTTCTCCTTATTCGCCCGCGTCACCCAATGCGACGCCTCGTCAAACCGAATGACCATTGTAGCATCGCTACCGATGACCTCTCTCACCACCCTGACGGCCGCGGATCTGACCCGAGCGGTGACCACGTACGCCAATTTGCTGCGCGCCCAGCGTGAAGTCATCAATCGGCTCAATGTTTATCCGGTTCCCGACGGTGATACCGGCACCAATATGACCCTCACGCTCGAATCGGTGGTGGCCGACGTTAACGCCCTCGGTACTGAAGTCACCATGTCCGAGGTCTGTCGAGCCATCGCCCAGGGCTCGCTGATGGGCGCGCGGGGCAATTCTGGCGTGATCCTCTCGCAAATGCTGCGTGGCTTGATCCAGGGCTTCTCCGACGACGCCGTCAATGCGACGCAGTTGGCCGCGGGTCTCGTGCGAGCCGACGTCCTCGCACGACAAGCGGTCGCGCGCCCCGTCGAGGGGACGATCCTCTCGGTGGCGCGCGCGGCGGCGCAGGGCGCGCAGGATTCCTCCTCACTCGAGACCGTGGTTCATGGCGCACGCGATGCCGCGCGCGTGGCGCTCGCGCATACCCCGGACCAATTGGCTGTTTTGAAGCAAGCCGGTGTGGTCGACTCCGGTGGCACCGGATTGGTCTTGTGGTTCGACGCGCTGTGTCACGTGGTGTCGGGCGATCCGCTGCCCGCCACGCCAGATCTCGATTCACTGGCGGCGCTGCCGCCGATGCACGGGGGCGACGAGGATGACATCAGCGATCTCAAGTACGAAGTGATGTTCCTGCTCGACGCCGACGACGCGAAGATGCCGGCTTTTCGCACCGCGTGGGAATCACTGGGTGACTCCATCGTGATCGTGGGGGGCGAAGGTCTCTACAACTGTCATATCCACTCCAACGACGTCGGTTCATCCATCGAGACGGCGCTCGACGCGGGACGTCCCCGTCAGATTCGCGTGACCGATCTGTCCGAGCAGGTGATCGAGGAGCGTTGGGTGCGCGAGGCGAACGTCCTGCCCGACGCGCTGAGAACTCCTTCGCCGACCACCGCGGTCGTGGCGGTCGTGGTGGGCGATGGGGTCGGGAGGATCTTCCAAACGCTCGGCGTTCGTGAACTCGTCAAGGGAGGCCAATCGATGAACCCGTCGACGGCCGAGCTCATCGATGCGGTGCGCGCGACCGGTTCGTCCCAAGTCGTCATCCTTCCCAACAACCGCAACATCCGTGCGGTCGCCGAGCAGGTGGACTCGTTGGTCGACATCGACGTGCGCGTGGTCGCGACCGATTCCATTGTCGAGGGCTTCGCGGCGCTGCTGAGCTACGACCCCGACGACAACGTCGACGAGAACTTCAAGTCGATGTCCACCTCCGCTCAACACGTCGTCGCGGGTGAGGTCACGCGCGCGGTTCGCGACACGTCGACCGACGCCGGCGACGTCACGACGGGTGACTGGATTGGACTAGGAGCGGGGGGTGTGCTCGCCATCGCAAAGAGTCTCGAAGAGGTGAACTCGCAATTACTGAGTTGCCTGGTCAAGGACGAGCACGAGTTGCTCACGATCATCGAAGGGGAGGGTGCCACGACGGCGGCGACGGCGGCCCTGTCCACTTTCGCTACCGAGCATTACCCTCAACTGTGCGTCGAAGTGCATCACGGTGGCCAGCCCCTCTACCCCTACTTCTTCGGAGTCGAGTAAACGGCGTGAACGACCCGGAGCCTCGACGTCTTCGTGCGCTCGGCGACATCTCGGTTAGCCAACTTCGCCATATCGGACCTAAGCGCACCGAGGCATTGGCGTCACTGGGACTCGCCACCGTTTTCGACCTGTTGACCCTCTATCCGCGCCGCTACATCGATCGCACTCGCCGGGTGGACCTC
>Ga0302279_10008287_pt1 | contig 10258 bp, 7 predicted proteins | sample III_Bog_N3_3_FD_194541 | JGI IMG/M metagenome (GOLD analysis project Ga0302279, IMG submission 194541) | Peat permafrost microbial communities from Stordalen Mire near Abisko, Sweden - III_Bog_N3_3 | ecosystem: Environmental > Terrestrial > Soil > Wetlands > Peat | place: Sweden: Abisko...
CAGCCCGCATGTTTCCCGGCGAAGACCCCATCGGCAAGCGCATTGAGGTCGCCATCTTCAACCCCTATCGCGCTCCCGGCCTCATCTACTCCGTCGTCGGCGTCGCCGCCAACGTCAAAAATGCCGGCCTCACCGGCGACGACGGCCCCGAGCTCTATGAGCTCGCCACCAACCAGCCCGATACCTGGAGCGACCGCCACTTCTTCGTCCTCGACTCCAGCCTGCCCGTCTCCGTGGTTGCCCAGTTAATTCGGTCCAGCATCGCGCAGCTCGACCCCACCGCCCCCGTTGAAGTCTCCTCCATGACCCAGACCGTCAACCAGCTCGCCGACCGCCCCCGCTTCGAAACGGCGCTGCTTGGCTTCTTCGCCTTCTGCGGCCTGCTCATGGCGGTCATCGGCCTTTACGGCGTCATCTCCTTCGTCGCTACGCAACGCACCCAGGAGATCGGCATCCGCATGGCGCTCGGCGCCACACGCTTCGACATCCTCCGCCTCATCGCCGACGAAGGCGCCCGCCTCATCCTGCTCGGCGGCCTGCTCGGCCTGGGTGCAGCGCTCGCGTCCGCCCAACTGCTCAAGAGCCTGCTCTTCAACGTCGCGCCCCGCGACCCGCTCACCTACGCCGCCGTCACCGTGCTGCTGGCCGTTGTTGCACTCATCGCGACCCTGATCCCCGCCCGCGCCGCCATGCAAGTCGAGCCTGTCGTCGCGTTGCGCTACGAATAGAAAGGGCATTAACTACTCATTATGAAGAGGATAACTATTTCACGCTGATGTCTCCATCCACATCCACTACCAGCGCGTCGCCGTCAATCTGGACGGAGTGGATCTTCAGCCTGTCCAGCGCCACCTTGTAACCGGAGCTGGCAGTTGAGCCCTCCAGTGCCTTGCGCAGCAGTTCGGCGGCGTTCACCTTCAGGCCCGAGGGCACCTGGTGGCTCAAAAAGGGCGTCAGCACAAAGTTCAGCTCGGCGTGATCGCTCACGCGGTCGATGCGAGCATCGCGGAAGCCCACCGTTTCGCCTTCGCCGTCCGGCGCCAGTGACACTTCGGCGGGCAGGTTGAGCGTAATGCCCAGGCATGCGCCGCCCACCGCTTTGCCCAGCCTGGCTCGGGTTTTCACGTGGACCACGATGCGGTCTTGGACAAAGCTGAGCTTGGGGTCTTCGGCGTAGATGGAGCAGGCGGATCTGGCACTGCCCTTCAGGTAGTAGCGGCCGTCTGGCGAGCTGAACAGCTGGAGCTTCAGGGTGCGCTCCAGGGCATCGCGGCTCACCTTCAGTTCCACAGCGCTTGCGGGGGCCAGAGCAGCGGCCAGCAGCAGGGCGAGAGCCGGAATTCGCCAGAGTGTTGTCATAGGAGTATCCTGCCACCGCAGGCCGGTTTGTGGCCAGTTCTTCGCCTTACCAAAGTCACCACCGGCAGATGACGGCGGGGATGGTATACAAGGATAATCCTTTTACGGACAGGAAGATGGAGCTGTTTTGGACAGTCCGACCGAGAGCTGTCTTAGAGCTCGGCTGCCTCCATTTTGTTGTTGATTTTTAATCCAAAAATACGTAAAATAAGAAGCTGAAGTTTCCTTGGATGTGACTGGAGCCCCCCCCGAGCCCGTTGCCGAGGAAGCAACCGTAAATCAATCTCTATAAGGACACAAAATCGATGGCAAAGCGTCGTGGAAATCCGAATTGGGGCAAGCCGGAGCCCATCGGCCCGGTAGTGCCCACTGTGACCTCCTTTGAGCAGATCGTCAAGGAGTTCAAGCTGAGCCCGGACCAGTACATCCGCTCCACCCGCCTGCGCGAGTGGGCCCGCCGCAACAAGAACTCCAAGTATATCCCCGAGGCGCTGCTGGAGGCCTGGGGCTTCGAGATCGAGTCCACGTTGTAGCCCGCCTTCCCGAACCTGGGCCCTTTTCACAAATGATGCACCAACAGAAGCGCCGCCCTCGGGTGGCGCTTTTGCCGTTTGCTGCAAATTGATTCCCGGCCCCTCCCCGCAAAGGTCCTGCAATTCTGAATAGCCCGAAGCCCGCCGCGGTCGACGCAGCATGAAAACCTGCCCTGAGCACAATCGAATCACCGGAACGGCCAGGTGAGGTTAGCCGGCTCTTTGATATACTTCGCTGGCCCGGGTTCCCAATCCAAGTTTCCGATCGGAAACGATTATGAGCACTATACGAAATTCCAGCATGACATTCATTCGTTTTTCTTCAGCCGTGTTTTTCTTACTGGTTGCGACTCTCGTGGGTTGCGGCAGTGGCAACTCCGGATCGGGCGGCGGCACCGGAGGCGGGGGCGTGACCCCTCCGTTCCAGGCGCGGCCGTTTCCGGGCGACTTTTTCGCCGTTCCTCCTTCGCCCAACTTCGGTTCGACCTTCCCCGGCAACGTGGTCTACGATCCAGCCCTCAAGGAGTTTTTCTTCAGCAATTCGGGAATGAACGAGGTCGAAGCCTACTCGACGGTGGATGGCCACCGCGTCGGGGCAGTGACGGTGCCGGGTCCCGTGGGGCTCAGCCTTTCGCCTGACGGGACCCAACTCGCGGTTGGCACGACCACGCCGTACCTCTATTTCGTCAATCCCGCCGCGCTGCACGTGATCGGTCAGGTTGCAGTCCCGTCCACGCTCTTGAACGGATTGCTGCCGACACTGCCCTTTCTCATGGCAGCCGGTCCGATGTTGATCGAGGCGGGAAACTCCACTTCGTTGCCGGCCGGCGACGGCGCCCTGCTCTCGTACGACCCCACCAGTGGTGCCTTCACTACCGTTGTCGCGCTCGCAAACGGTGGCATCTACGGTCTGCCGGCGCGATCGCTGGACGGAAACTATCTGGCCGTCCCAACAAACGCAAAGCTGGAAGTGTACTCTGCCCAGAGCCAGACGTTCATCAGCTCCTCGTCAACTCAAAACGACTTTGGGGTCATCGCGGCGAACCCGGATGGATCGCAGTTCGCGACGACGAGTTATTGCCCTTCCGCAGGTAGCATTCCGTACTGCATTACTTTCTGGAACCGCAGTCTACAGCAGCAGGCGCAATACACAACGGAAGCACGCAGCATCGTCTACAGCCGCGACGGGAAGTACCTCTATGTGCGGGATCCGCTCGATGTTATCGCTCTAAACACGCAAACCGGCCTCCCAGCCGGCTACCAGGGCCTCTCCATTGAGATGGAGTTCGTATCCGGAACCCTGTGGGACACGGACGAGACCAACCGCGTCTACGGGACTACCGATCTGGGCGCGTTTGTGGCGAGCGTGGCGCAACTGCAATCGACCGCTCCGCAAATGCCGATATTCAATGAGGGCTCAATTGTGAGCTCGATCGGAAGCCCGAATGAGGGCCCGCCGTCAGGCGGTACGCAGGTCCAGTTTTTGCCATCCTTCGGTCAGACAGGCGGGAATGGGATTCTATCCGGGATAGAAGCGTATTTTGGCTCGACTCCGGCAACTAGCGATGCGGTGGAGCCGTCTCCCGATACGACTGACCCAAATAATTCCCTGACGGCGACCGCTCCACCAGCAGCGATGAACGGTCCAGTCACGGTCCTGTTGACCGACACCAACAACAACGCTGTGTTTCTGCCCAACGCCTACTCTTACGGCCCCCGTGTGGACTGGATCAGCCCTTCGGCGTCGTCCACTACTGCGCCGACCCCTGCCCAAATGGTGGCCGACGGTCTGGCACCCTATGGGCAGAATGAAACAAGAGTGACAATCAACGGCGCAACTGCTCCCACGACGCCAACAGGTAACGATGTGGTCATGGGCGGAACAGGGCAGTTTATGCAGTTCACTATCGCGGGCGGCAATCCGGGATGGGCGGATCTTACGTTGTCGCTCGGAGATGGCACCTCGGAAACAACCAAGAACATGGTGCAGTTTCTTGCGCAGGACGTCACTCTGACCAGTGCGGCGTATACCAGCGCAGTCTATGACTCGACGCGAGATCGCTTCTACCTGACCGGGGCGGACAACACCATTGGGGTGTTCGACCCGAATACACAGACGCTGCTGCAACCCATGCAGTCATCGGCGGTCAGCTCAGGCGCGGTGCTGGGATCCCTCGCTCTCACACCCGACAACTCGAAGCTGCTCGTGTCTGACCCGGCCGACCACAGCGTAATTGTCTTCGACCTGACGAGCAACACGAGTACGGCCGTCAATGTTCTTCTTCCTTCAGACGGATCGGCTACCGTGTCAGCACCCATGCCCGTTGCGGCAATGGCCGGGGATCAAGCCTTTGTAGTGATGACGCCGTGGGCGCAAAATGAAGTCCGGCAGATCGATCTTTCTGCGATGACGGTGCGAGTCCGAACGGACTTCCAGAACGTCACAGGGATTCCAGTCGCGGCCTCAACCATAGCCGCAAGCGCGGATGGAAGCGTTGCTCTTCTTGGAGGCGCATTTCAACCCGGCTCCACTCCTGCGGTGTGGCAATATCGTATGGCAACAGATGGTTTTAGTGCGCCGGGGCGTCTCGGTTCTTCCCAGGGCGCTTCCCAGACTGACCAAGGCGCCCTGAACAGCGACGGAACGGTTCTGGGAATGAGCGCGTTCATCCTCGATCAGAACCTGAATCCGCTGGTCCCCTTGCAGGGCGCCGCGACGGACAACTTGCTGCCGGGAGGGGGTGGGTTGTTATACAGCTTCGAGGACGGACTATCAATTACCGATACGCGCAATGGAAGACAGCTTTTAACCATCGCGCCACCTCCCGGTCCGGCCGCATACTTCGGGGCATTCGCGACCGATCCCACCGGCAAAAAACTCCTGGTATCTGCCGGCACCTCGCTCAACTATTACGAGCTCGCCGTCGTCCCCCTGGCCGTCGGCACCGTTACTCCTGCGGCAGCAACTCCCGGGACAGCTCTTACCATCCGCGGTAATGGGTTTGTTGCAGCAACCACTGCAACAATCGCTGGCAGGAGCGCGTCGTGTACCTTCGTCGATGGCCAGACCCTGCAATGTGCGGTGCCCAACGCCAGCGCCGGATTGGCGCCCATGACACTCAGCAATCCGGATGGGCAGATCTACTCGATAGAGGGGGCAGTAACCGTCCAGTAGAGCCATTGATTGCGTCTTCTCCGTGTAAGGCCTGTGGTGTCGCGGTTCGTCAATGACCGCAAAATCGCCAGCATACTTGTCGGCCCGGATTAGTACCCAGAAGTCGGCGCGCCTCCATCGACATCTCCATGCACACCCGCCCTTCCGCGCCGCTGTCGGCAAACACCGCAACACCCGCGCCTCTCTGCGCCGCTGAAAAACAACCGCAGATCCTTCGGCTCCCTGCGCCCGCTGCGGCGGACTCCGGTCGCTCAGGATGACAGGCCGCTGTTATGGAGCTGCTCGTCTTTTGAAACGCGGCGCGCGGGCCGGAATCGAATATTTGGGTTGGGCCCTCCGGGCAGGGGCTTGCGGTTGGCGCAACGGCGGGGGAGGGGTAGACTTGAGAGACTGATATGGCGAACAGTTTACGCACATTTGAGGCTCCATTTACTGACGTGCCGGGCGCGCTGGCTGAGATCAAGGCTGGGCGGATGGTGGTGGTGGTGGACGACGAAGATCGCGAGAACGAGGGCGATTTGACGCTGGCCGCCGAACACGTGACGCCCGAGGCGATCAACTTTATGGCTCGCTACGGGCGCGGGCTGATCTGCCTGACGCTGACCGAGGAGCGCGCCGACCACCTGCGGCTGTTTCCGATGACGCAGCAGAACTCGTCGCGGTTTGGGACCGCGTTTACGGAGACGATTGAGGCGCGCGAAGGCGTGACCACCGGCATCTCCGCAGCGGACCGGTCGCATACGATTCGGACGGCGATCGATCCCAAGTCGAGCTTTACCGATCTGGCGCGGCCGGGACATGTGTTCCCCTTAAGGGCGCGGAAGGGCGGGGTGCTGGTGCGCGCCGGGCAGACGGAAGCGAGCGTGGACCTGGCGCGGATGGCGGGGCTGAATCCTTCGGGGGTGATCTGCGAGATCATGCGCGACGATGGGGAGATGGCGCGGGTTCCGGACCTGATTGGGTTTTGCCGGGAGCATGGGCTGACGATGCTCACCGTGGCCGAGCTGATCCGCTACCGGCTCAGGAACGAGCGCTATATTGTGCGTGCCGGGGAGAGCCGCATTCAGACCAAGTGGGGCGAGTTCCGGATGATTGCGTATGAGAGCGAAGTGAACGGCGGGGAAAGCCACATTGCGCTGGTGAAGGGCGAGCTGTGCGGGGATTGTCCGGCGGTTCACGATGGGCCAGCGGGGGGCGCGCCGGGCGGGTTGGCGATTGCCCAGGACGGGCAGCGGGAGCCGTGCGCGCATGCGGTGCTGGTGCGGGTGCATACGCGGTGCACGGCGGGGGATGTGTTCGCGGCCGACTGCCAGTGCCGGGAGACGCTGGACCAGAGCATGCGCATGATTGCCGAAGAGGGGTGCGGGGCGGTTCTTTATCTGCACAATACTTCGCGGGGGTTCGAGATTGAACGGACGCCGGCCGAGGCGCGGGCGTTTGAGCCGGGCGGGGCGGCGACGGGGGGTGCGGCGGAGGCGGACAGGCTGATTCTGCACCAGGGACTGCGGGCGCGCGAAGGCGTGCAGGCGCGGACGGGACGGATTTTGCGGGCGATCGGGCTGGGGGGACAGATTTTGTCGGACCTGGGGATTCGGCGGATCCGGCTGCTGTCGAACACGCCGATGCATATTCCGGCGCTGGAGGGATTTGGGCTCGAGATTGTGGAGCAGGTGGCGATTCCTGTAGGACCACCTGCGGATGGTGCCACCAGCGGTGGGGTTCGCCGCGGCGAACTCGCTATTCGCTCGCAGGAGGCTGGTGGTTCGCTCGTTTCCTGAGGATTGGGCCGTGGAACAGATCGGGCCACCGGCGGTGGGGTCCGCCACGGCGGAGCGCTGGCGCGGCACCAGGCTTGTACTTTCCCACCCATCCCGCGATGGGGCGCGGAATGGATGGGGCACGGGGCGAAGCTGATTCAGCCGAGATAGATGCAGCTTGGGGTGGGCGGGTCCTGGCGCGGGCTGGTGCGGGCCGCAGTGGACTTGGCGGTGACCGGGCGCGCGGCGCCGGAGTGCTCGTGGTTGAAGTCCTGGGCAAAGCTGGAGGACGGGGAGGCAGCTGGACGGCCGCGGCCCTCGGAGATTGCCATGGTGCGTGAGGCCATAGTGTTTTGGGAGTGCCGGTTGGCGCGATGGGCGGGTGTGGCGATCATGGCTTGTCTCCTCTCCGGGAGGGTGGTCTGGTTCAGGCAGCGTGCATGACGCGGCCGGTGCGGAGCAGTTCCTGATGGGGGCGGCGAAGGACGGCGGCGGGGACAGCCGGCGCGGCGACCATGCCCGCCAGGCAAACCATGCGGTGCTCCTGAAGCTCCGCCCGGGCGCGCTCCATTTCTACATTTTTATAGGCGGCAAACTTCTTGCTTACCTGGTGATAGGCCAGGGAGCTCGCTTCAAGGTACTCGGCCTCCGTTGCGGCCAGGACGCGCTCCAGGTTTTCACAAAGCCGACAATACATGGGGTACTCCGTTTCCACTGCGACCCGGCAGACAGGTGTGCGATGAAGGTGAAATCCGGCAGTGAAACGCATCTGCCGGGAGCTGGCTTGTACCAGGCGGGCTGAATTGGCTGCGGCCGTCGGCGCCCGCGAGCGGCGTTGATTGTGGACTGACAGCGTTAAGCGAGCTGATAGCGTTAAGTGAGATGACAGGCTCGGCCGGAGATGAATGCGGACGGCCTCATGGCAGAGATTGCGGTCGATCAATCGATCAATCAGGGCGAGATCGGGAGAGAAGCTCTCAGGCCAAACAGGCTGAGAGAATTGAGCTTCAGGGGCGTTCTGCGCGCTGGAAAAAATCGCTGAAGCGGGTGAGTTCGCGGACTCATCAGAACCCTTGTATTTGCAGGGCCCTTTTGCTGTTGAGGATTTGATCATGCTCTGAATGGAATCGGGTGTCAAGGGATTCACCCAATATTCTCAATGATGAAAGATCGAATTGAAATGTTGCTTGCAGGAGTGGGATTTCATTAAAAATTGCAAAGAATGGTGAGAGAACTCCGATTCGGTCCTTTTGCTGCTGGAGGTGTCCGATTTGCTCCGAAGTGGAACAAACTGGGAGAAATGGCGTTGGGAGTGTCCTGTTTCGATGCAGGGAACAAAAGGAATGTTGGCGGCGTACTGAGCTGTGCGAGGTGATGCGGATGCGAGAACTGCGTTTTGTTCTGTTGTGCGCCGCGGTGCAGGTGGGGATGGCGACGCTCCCGGGGATGGCCCAAACAGATGCCGGTGGCTGGTCGAAGTCATATCCGGTCAGCGGGAAGGCGTCGGTGACAGTATCGACCGGGGATGCGGGCATTGACGTGCATTCGTGTGGCGGCTGCCGGACGGTGACGGTGCGGGTTGACTGGCGCGGCCACAAGGCGGGCGACTTTACAATCAGCGAGTTTCAGGGCGGAGACCATGTGAGCTTCCAACTGAAGGAGAAGCCGCATCTCAACTTCGCCATCCAGATGGGCAACTTGCACTCGCCGCAGGTGACGGTGGAGACGCCGGCGGAGCTGGACCTGGAGGCGCACACGGCCGATGGCGGGTTGAAGGTATCCGGTGTGCAGGGGACGCTTGAGCTGCACACCAGCGATGGTGGGGTGGACGTGAGCGACGTGAGCGGCGCGGTGCGGCTGACGGCCAGCGACGGCACGATCCGGATGCACAACGTGACGGGCACGCTGGAGTCGCGCTCCTCGGATGGGCACTCGACGATTGACGGGACGTTTACCGGGCTTGCCGTACACACGAGCGACGGCAACCTGGACCTGACAGTGGGTGCGGGATCGCGGCTGAGGACGGCCTCAAGTGTGGACAGTTCGGATGGGAAGGTGTTGGTGCGGCTGCCGCGGTCGATGGCGGTGGATCTGGATGTGCATACCAGCGACGGGCAGATCGACTGCAAGCTGCCGCTGAGCATGGAGGGATACAACACGGCGCACAGCGCGGGGCACAGTCTGCGCGGGCATTTGAATGGCGGCGGCGTGCCGTTGAACATTCATACCAGCGACGGAAACGTGACGATTGTGGGGCAGTGAACCGGCACCCTGGATCGCAGGCGAGCCTCATCCGGCTGAGAGAAATTCAGGAGCGGGTTCAACATTTTTTCAGGCAATCGACAGGGCTTGGAGCGATATTGAAGGTGCGGATGGGCCCTGTGGCTGTAGAATCAGCAAAACTGCCTTGCTGAAGATCGCGCAGTCGCCCGTCGCGCGGGAGCCGAATCCCGCTCACGATATGAACGACCCCGCAGACGCTCTCTGAGGCCTCTTCACTCGCTCCCTCCCCTTGGGATCGAGAGTGTAAAGGTTTGGGCCCCTTGAGCGTTCACCTGGTCAATCCGAGCGACAATTCCTTTGGTACGGCGGTCATCACGCCGCGTTGGCTGTTTGTGCTTGCTGCAGCGACACCGCAGGTGGTGGGCGACCCCATCCTTGTGGACGAATCGCTGGAGCAGATCGATCCGGAGACGATCAAGGTGGGCGACATTGTGGGCGTGAGCGTTCACACGGGCAATGCGCTGCGCGGTTACGCGGTGGGGCGGATGGCGCGGGAGCGGGGGGCATGGGTGGTTTACGGCGGCATTCACGCCACGCTGTTTCCCGAGGAAGCGCTGGAGCGCGGCCAGGGCCACGCGGTGGTGAAGGGTGACGGCGATGTGGTGTGGGCCAAGGCGGTGATGGATTGCCTGGCCGGCCGGCCGGAGCGGATCTACGAGGGCGGGCGGATTGAGGGCTCGCAGTTTCTGGCCGCGCGCTGGGACCTGATGGATCCGGCGAAGTACATGTGGGCCTCGGTGCAGACCATTCGCGGATGCCCGAAGCACTGCTCGTTCTGCTCGGTGTGGCGGACGGATGGGCAGAAGCCGCGGCAACGCAAGTTCCAGAGCGTGATTGACGAGATTGTGACGCTGCGCCGGCTGGGTTTCCGGTTCATCGCGCTGGCCGATGACAATTTCTACCCAGTGACGTTTACCGATCTCCGCCTGGCGCGGGAGCAGGGAAATACGGCCAAGGTCGAGGAGCTCACCGCCATTCGCAACGAGCGGTTGCAGCTGATGGATGAGTTAGCCAAGCTGCCCAAGGACATGGTGTTCTTTACGCAGATGACCATGGAGGCGGGCGAGGACGGCAGCTATCTGGACGCCATGCGCAAGGCGAACATCAAGGGCGCACTGGTGGGTGTGGAAGCAGTGACTCCAGAAGGACTG
>Ga0302279_10008288_pt1 | contig 10257 bp, 10 predicted proteins | sample III_Bog_N3_3_FD_194541 | JGI IMG/M metagenome (GOLD analysis project Ga0302279, IMG submission 194541) | Peat permafrost microbial communities from Stordalen Mire near Abisko, Sweden - III_Bog_N3_3 | ecosystem: Environmental > Terrestrial > Soil > Wetlands > Peat | place: Sweden: Abisko...
GGCTGGGGTGGAGGTCACGGAACAGCCCGGCGGGCTGATGGTGAAGCGGCTGAACGGGCTGCACGGGACGGATGCGATGACGGAACCTTACCCGGGCTTCCCGACCGATATGCAGGCGCAGTTCATGGCGCTGATGGCGGTGGCGGAGGGGGCGTCAATGGTGACGGAGACCATCTTCGAGAACCGTTTCATGCACGTGCCGGAGCTGAACCGGATGGGGGCCCGGATCAACGTGCACGGGGCCTCGGCGATCGTGCGCGGGGTGCCGGGGTTGTCGGGCGCGCCGGTCATGGCGACGGATTTGCGGGCGTCGTTGTCGCTGATCCTGGCGGGGCTGGCTGCGAAAGGGGAGACGGTGGTGAACCGGGTCTATCACCTGGACCGGGGGTATGAGGCGGTGGAGCGGAAGCTGGCGGCGTGCGGGGCGGATATCTTGCGGGAGGGGGGGTAGCGGGGCGGGCGCTGGTGTCGCGGACCTGGCGTTGACGCGAGGCGGGTTCTGGTACATATTTGTGTACAGATTTCGCGAGAACGACCGCGATGGCCCACGTATCCTTCACTGACCTGCGCCAGAACATGGCGCGCTACTTCGACCGCGTGACGGTCGATCGCGAACCGCTGCTCGTCACGCGCCAGGGCGGGAGAGGCAACGTTGTGATCCTGTCCGAGGAAGAGTTTGCGGGGTGGCAGGAGACTGTGCACCTGCTGAGCAGCCCGAGGAATGCCGAACGTCTGCGGTCCTCCATCCGCCAGTTGGACGCAGGCCAGGGTCGTTTGCGTGAATTGGCCGAGGATGAAGGTCCCGACGCGGCGTAGGGTCATGGACCTGCGCTTCTCGAACGAGGCCTGGGAGGATTATCAACACTGGATCGCAACTGACCGGGGCGTGTTGCGCCGGCTGAACGCGGTCATCAAAGACACACGCCGATCCCCTTTTGAGGGCATTGGCAAGCCCGAACCGCTCAAGGGAGATCTTTCAGGGTGGTGGGCTCGCCGGATCACTGATGAGCACCGGTTCATCTATCGTGTTGTGGGGGTTGAGAGCGCGCAAGTCCTCGAAATCGCGGCCTGTCGATTCCACTATTAGGCTGCCTCGTCTCGTACTGGTGGCAGCGTGGTGCAGTGTCTCGATTTGTACGTCAGCTTTCAACCCGGACCTTGGACCTGCCACATAGACGACTGACGTTTGCCGGTAGCGGAACGGCAGCTCCGGAGTGCGCAGGCTCGGAACCCTGCCGTTCGTTCCAGTTGACCGTTCGGACGGGTTCCACTCATGGCGACGGATTTGCGGGCGTCGCTGTCGCTGATCCTGGCCGGGCTGGCGGCACGCGGCGAAACGGTGGTAAACCGGATCTATCATTTGGACCGCGGATACGAGGCGGTGAAACAGAAGCTGGCCGCGTGCGGGGCGGATATCGAGCGGGTGGCGGGTAGGACCACGGCCTTGAACATAGCGGTGAGGCAGCCGCTCTCAACGTCATGGCCGGGCTTGACCCGGCCATCCCCGACGGCACGACCTTTGACATTGAACCTCCAAGCGCACCAGCGGCAGTGCCGGGGATGGCAGCGTCACGCCCGGTCAAGACGCTGAGGGACTTGATCAGAACTCAGGATTGATTACGGCTCCTGTTTCCGCGTTTACTTTGTCCAGCGTTGGTGATCTTGCTGGAGGGCGGCCGTAAGCGAACGCAAGGTCGCGATATTGGGGTGGCGCTGTCGCTCGCGCGATCCGTACGGCCCATTGCGAGAGAGCCACGAAGCGTATATTTAAGCCGTCCTCGCCAGGAGGCGCGCCATGACAATCCAAGAAATGCCAACTTCTTTGCAGTTTCCTGAACTAGTCATTCGAAAGGCATCAGTTCCGGCCCTTGAGGTGGGGATCGATTACCTTTCTGAGGAACTCGAACTGCGTTGGATGGATGAGTTGCGTGAATTCACCCGCGTATTCGTCGAGCGCTCGGGGTTTCAGAAGAAAGCGACGATTTGGAACTGGTACGGAATGAGTGTGAATCTCACGAGGGCCGGGCAACGACCGCCTGGACGGTCTATGTGGCACGTTGCATTCGGCCTGCCAGGCACATTCTTGCCGGAACTGGAGGGGTATCTGGGACACCAGCTCGGCAGCGAGAATGTTCGTATCTCAGAATATATGGTGCCAAGCCGAGCCGATGGCTGGCAGCCGATCTGCCACGTCGAGCAGGGTAGGGCCTGGTGGCCTCTCGATGCTGCTGAGTGGGCAGTAGTACTTCCGCCACCACAGGCAGAAACGGTCGCAGGTGAAAGTATCCTGCCAGAAAAGCCCTGACGACACGAGTGAGGACTCTGAGGGAGAGCCTCCGGCTGCGATCACGTGAGCCTCCGTACAGATCAGTGCGACGATGCCGGAAGAATTGGAGGTTTCGGATGTAGGAGAGGTTTCATGACCGAAGTCAAGACACTGCCCTGGGACAGCGCCGATTACCTGAAGACGCCGGAGGATATCGCGGCCTATTTGGAAGCCGCGTTCGAGGATGGCGATCCCGAGCTGATCAGCCTGGCGTTGGGTGCCGTGGCGCGATCGAAGGGGATGACGGAAATCGCTCGCAGGACCGGGCTTGGGCGGCAAAGCCTTTACAAAGCCCTGTCGCCCGAGGGGCGTCCGGAGTTCGCCACGGTACTGAATGTCGTGCGGGCGCTGGGGCTGAAACTGACGGTCACTGCGGCGTGATATGGGTCGTGCTGTGGAGCGGGTGCCGAGGCTCTCGAGCGCGCTGGTGATGGCGACGGATTTGCGGGCGTCCTTGTCGCTGATTTTGGCGGGGCTGGCGGCGAAGGGGGAGACGGTGGTGAACCGGGTGTATCACCTGGACCGGGGGTATGAGGCGGTGGAGCGGAAGTTGGCGGCGTGCCGGGCGGATATTGAGCGGGTGGGAGGGTAGGAGACGGACCTGGTTCGGCTGGCGCAGGGCCTCAGGTTTCGCTATATTCCCAATCATCTATCATAGGTGGAGCCGCGCCACGTGACTGGAAGGACGCCTCGTGCTGACCTCGCTGACCGCCGAGAATTGGAAAAGCCACGAGAAGGCGACGCTGAATATCGACGCGTTGACCGTGTTGATCGGCACAAATTCAAGCGGCAAATCTAATCTGCTTGATGCGCTGGCTTTCCTGAACCGAATCGCGAATGGGACCATGCTGACCGCCGCCCTTCAAGGTGACGGGGCCGTATCGCCGCTGCGGGGTGGGGTTGAGTGGGCGGCCCGCAAACCGGAGACCAGCTTCGCAATCAGCACAACGTTCCGAGCATCTGAAGCCCGTGATTTCGAGTACCGCATCGAATGTTTTGCGAGCCAGAACAGATGTGATCTTCTGGCGGAACATTTGGATCGGATCAGCTACCGCGTTGATGCTAGTGGCAAGAGACGGTTTGGAACCGAGCGACGGCTGCATTTGTTCACGACAGACCCCCTTGTTGCCGGTTCTCCGACGATTGTTGCCCGGCTATATAATGAAAAGCGCGGAACGCCCAGGCAGCTTGGCCGGTCCAACGCGGTTTTGTTTCAACTGGTCGGTCAGAAGCATCGCATCGAGATCCAGGAGGGCGTGGATGCCGTGACGGACGCGCTTCGGAACATATTTATATTGGACCCAATTCCGTCTCATATGCGGGGTTTTTCACCTCTGTCCGACCGATTGGAACTGGATGGTGGCAACATCGCGGGGGTTATTGCCGCCCTGCCGGCCGAATCACGCGAGCCGATCGAGCGAACTTTGACGGAATATGTATCAAAGTTGCCGGAGCGCGATGTCACGCGGGTCTATGCGGAAACGGTCGGGAAGTTTAACACCGACGCGATGCTGTACTGCGAGGAACAGTTCAAGGACACTGGCGAACATTCGACAGTGGATGCACGCGGCATGTCTGACGGCACCTTGCGGTTCCTGGCCATTCTGACCGCCTTGCTGACCCGGCCACGCGGCAGTCTTCTTGTCATCGAAGAGGTCGATAACGGGTTGCATCCATCCCGCTCCGAGCTGCTGCTTGATATGCTGCGCCAGGTCGGGCGTGAGCGTGGCGTCGATATCATGGTAACAACGCACAATCCCGCGTTGTTGGATGCCATGGGTACTGCCATGGTGCAATTTATTACTGTGGCCCACAGGGACCCTTCGACCGGCACGAGTTGCCTTACCTTGCTGGAGGACATCCGGCAATTGCCCAAACTGCTGGCTCAGGGCCGGGTTGGGCGCCTGTCGAGCCAGGGACTGATCGAACAGGCCCTGAAGACCCAGACCGACAAGGCGGCCTGATGCCGCGGCGGATCTTGATCTTCGATACGTCGATCCTCTGCTGCCTGCTCCGGATACCCGGCAAGGACACCGCCGGCCCGAACCACGACCGGTGGACGCACGACCGGATTCAGAAACTGGTTGTGGCGGAAACTGAATCCGGCAGCACATTCGTGCTGCCGCTGGCCAGCATCATCGAAACCGGCAATCACGCGTCACAGGCGTCGGGAGACCGGTACAAACTTGCGACGGATCTCGCGCGCCTGATCGCGGACGCCGCCGATGCGAACTCGCCTTGGGCGGCGTTCGCCGATCAGGCCGACCTTTGGAGCCGTGAACAGTCGCGGAAGCTCGCGGCATCCTGGCCAAAGCTGGCGACGAGCGGTCTATCGATCGGCGATGCAACCATCAAGGATGTCGCCGAATATTACGCTCGGGCGGGATTTGCAGTCGAAATCCTGACGGGCGATCAAGGCCTGAAAGCTTACCAGCCTGCCGCACCCGCCCTGGTTCCCCGCCGCCGAAACTGATACGCGTTCGTCGGCGGGCCGGCGATGATCCGCAATGACCCGCCACAAGCCCTGCTGAAGTTCACCTGCAGGGTAGTGTGCTTCGAGCCCTCGACCACACGCCATCCGGCGTTTGCGACCCCGGCTCCCGGGCCTATTGTCAGTTGATGTGCTTTGGCCGCGGTCCATGCCGCAGCGATCTTGTGTGCTGCCGCCCTGATCGGCCAGCCGGTCGCCGAAACCAAGGGCTGCACTCGCCCCGCCTCTGGTCTGGATTGCAGCGCGTCCATGCGATAACGCCACACCACGCACCGCCGCGCGGAGGAGACTCGCCATGAAAATCACCGACATAATCGCCCACCCGCTGTCCGTCCCCTACGCCAGGCCGATGTGGACCGCGCATGAATGCATGGATCGCGCAACCCTGATCCTGGTGGAGGTGCGCACCGACCAGGGCCTGACCGGCTATGGCGAGATCGCCGGCGGCCCGCAGCCGCTGATCTGCGACCTGATCAAGACATTCGCCCCGGTCATCCGCGGCATGGACCCGCTGGGCCACACCGAGATCTGGCAAAAACTGTTTTCCCTGACCTCGCCACGACCCGGCGGTCTCGGCGGCTGGGACGGGCTGCCGGCGCCGCTGCCGCGCAACCACCGCCCGCAAATCATGGCCGCCATCGGCGGCATCGACATCGCGCTGTGGGACCTGAAGGGGAAGGCGGTGAACCAGCCGGTGTTCCGCCTCCTCGGCGGCACCCGCACCGCGGTTTTCACCTACGCCACCGGCGGCTTCTACGTCGACGGCGCGCCGCTCACCGCGTGCGCCGCGGAACTCGCGGGCTTCGTGGCCGACGGCTTCAAAGCGGTGAAGCTGAAAACCGGCGCCCTGTCGCTCGATGACGAACTGACCCGCATCCGGTCCGTGCGCGAGGCGATCGGGCCGGACATCCTGTTCATGCTCGACATGAACGCGCCATACGATGTCGCCGGCTGCATCAATTTCGCCCAGGCCGTCGCGCCATACGACATCTTCTGGCTGGAGGAGCCGCTGCAATGGCACCTGCAACCCGCCGACTATGTGCGCCTGGCCGCTGCCTCGCCCATTCCGCTCGCGCATGGCGAGCGCGAGTGGCACCGCTTCACCGTGCGCGACTTCATCGATTCCGGCGCGATCCGTTTCATCCAGTTCGATTCCACCCGCCACGCCGGCTTCACCGAATCGCTGCGCATCGCGCACTACGCCGAACAGAAGGGGGTCTCGATCGCGCCGCATTCGGTGCTGCATTTTCATGCGCATCTGGTCTCGGCCTTTGGTGACGCCGCCTTCGCCGCGGAAGCGATCGGCAATCCCGACCGCCACCCGCTGCACGATGCGATCTACCAGGGCGGCGCCGAGGTTCGGAACGGCATGGTGCACCTGACCGAGGCGCCCGGCTTCGGGCTCACCATCGACTGGGACAGCGTGAGACGCTTCCGTACCTGAGGCCGGGGGTTTCAATCCAGTGGTTGCCCCCAACATGACGCGGGGGCCGCAGGGGTAATACCGCGATGTCGCAAACGATCGGCCCGACCCTGCCGCAGGATGACCCCTCGGACGGCCTGCCCACCCCGCAACGCTACTGGGGCATCCTGACGATCGCGCTGGGGTTGACCATGGCGGTGCTGGACGGCGCCATCGCCAATGTCGCGCTGCCGACCATCGCCGCCGACCTGAATACCAGCCCGGCCAACTCGATCTGGGTGGTGAACGCCTACCAGCTCGCGGTCACGATTTCGCTACTGCCGCTGTCCTCGCTGGGCGACATTGTCGGTTACCGGCGCGTTTACCAATGGGGGCTGGTGCTGTTCACACTCGCCTCGCTCGCCTGCGCGCTATCCTGGTCGCTGCCGACGCTCGCGCTCGCGCGGGTCTTCCAGGGCTTCGGCGCCGCCGGCATCATGAGCGTGAACGGCGCCCTGGTCCGCTACATCTATCCCCGCCGCTGGATTGGCCGGGGTCTGGGCATCAACGCCACCATCGGCTCGATTGCCTCCGCCGCCGGCCCCACCGCCGCCGCCGCCATCCTGTCCGTCGCGAACTGGCCCTGGCTGTTCGCCATCAACGTCCCCCTCGGCGCGGTCGCGGTGGTGATTGCCTGGCGGTCGCTGCCAGCAACCCCCAGCTCCGGCATCAAATTCGACGTGCTGTCGGCGGTCATGAGCGCTGTGTGTCTCGGCGTGCTGATCACCGCGATCGATGGTGTCGCGCATGAGGAGAGGCTGGCGTGGGTGCTGTTGCAGGCCGCCGCCGCGCTGATCGTGGGGGCGGCGCTGGTGGTGCGCGAGCTGAGCCGGCCCTCGCCGTTGCTGCCGGTCGATCTGATGCGCATTCCGCTGTTCGCGCTGTCGGTGACGACCTCGGTCTGCGCCTTCACCGCGCAGTCGATGGCGATGGTGTCGCTGCCTTTCCTGTTCGAGAACACCTTCGACCTGGGCCAGGTGCGGACCGGGTTGCTGATGACGCCCTGGCCGCTGGTGGTGGCGGTGATCGCGCCGTGGACCGGGCGGCTGGCGGATCGCTACCCGGTGGGCATCCTGAGCGGGGTCGGGTTGACCGTGCTGGCGGTGGGGCTGGGTCTGCTCAGCCTGCTGCCGGCCCACCCGACCGCCTGGGATATCGCCTGGCGGATGCTGATCTGCGGGCTGGGGTTCGGGTTCTTCAACACGCCGAACAACCGCGCGATCATCACCGCGGCCCCGCGGCAGCGCACCGGCGGGGCCTCGGGGATGCAGGCGACCGCGCGCCTGGTCGGACAGACGACCGGCGCGGCGCTGGTGGCGCTGGTGTTCGGGCTGATGCCGCTGAACGGCACCACGATCACGTTGGTATGCAGTTCGGCGATCGCGCTGGCGGCGGCCGGGGTTAGCCTGTTACGCATGATGGACAAGTAGTCGCATGGCGGTGCAGACCGGCGTGCCGTAACCCCTCACCGCGGAGAACCCTTCATGCGCATCGAGCACATCGCCATCGGCAAGAACCCGCCCGAGGACGTGAACGTCATCATCGAGGTCGCCATCGGCGGCGAGCCGATCAAATACGAGATGGACAAGGCCGCCGGCACCTTGGTGGTCGATCGCTTCCTGCACACGCCGATGCGCTATCCCGGCAATTACGGTTTTGTCCCGCACACCTTGTCGGAAGACGGCGACCCGATCGACGTGCTGGTCGCCAACACCCGCCCGATCATCCCCGGCGCGGTGATCAATGTGCGGCCGGTGGGCGTGCTGAAGATGATGGACGAGAGCGGCGGGGACGAAAAGATCGTTGCCGTGCCGTCGCCGCATCTGACCAAGCGCTACCTGCATGTTCATAACTACACCGACATGCCGACGATCACATTGGAGCAGATCCAGCACTTCTTCGAACACTACAAGGACCTGGAACCCGGCAAATGGGTGAAGCTCGCCGGCTGGGGCGACGCGGCGGAGGCTCGCCGGTTCATTACCGATGCGATCGAGCGGGAGAAGCGGCAGAAGTCGGGCGCGTGATGCGATCGACCGATTTGAGTTCCAGGCGGACCTCGTTGCGAAGGATGATATCGACGCGGCAGCCGCAGTCTCAGTGTCCGTCCGGGAAGCCTTCGGCCTGCTGACAGGCTATAGCCTCGCCAGTAGACAGCGCGCCTGCCCTGTCGCGTGAAGTCTGACAGCCGGCCCGGCCGCGGTGCGATCACGTCCGATCCTGCTGCGCGCGCAAGTCCGCGATTTTCAACCACGAAGCTCCGAAGCCACGAAGGGTGCGCGCCACCCACCCGGAGAATCGTGGTTGGCCGGCAAGCCCATCAGCCGAGCTTCGTGGGTCGGGGCTTCGTGGTGGAGAATCCTGTGCTGCGAACCGCGCGGGCGGCACCAATGGAGGCGGACTGTCGATGCCGATCGCTCGATAAGTTTCCGTACAGACACTCAGAACCGTCCCGCGGCGCCGGCCTTGCGGGTGGACGCCATCCTTGATCTCGCGGTCCGGACGGCGCAGGAATACGCACCGCGAAGCGTCGCCGGACCCCGCGATGTCCACGCGATGACGCGGATCGTGGCTGCCCGACCGGTGCGGAATTGACGCAAGCCGGCATCCTGCGGCCGGGAACCGATCCGGTACTGTTCACTAACAAGATCACCCTGGACGTGCCGGGGCATAGGACGGGAGACAGGCCGATGATGCGGATAACACGGCGCCGAACGTTGGCCGGCCTCGGCGGCCTGGTCGCCGCCGATCAGGCCGTTCGGGCCAAAGCGGCGGCCGGTGCGGCGCCATTCGACATCACGCGTTACGTCTATGTGCCCAGCGCTACGACGCCCGAGGTGACGGTGATCGACGACGACACGATCAGCCTGGCCGCGCGCCTTGATGTCGGCGTGATCGCGCGCCAGGCCGTGGTCAGCCGGGAAGCCGCCACCCTGATCGCAAGCGATGGGCAGTCGGCCGCGGTGTCGCTGGTGGATGTCATCACCGGCGCCCGCCGCCGGCTCGTCTTGCCGGCACCGGCCCAGCGGCTGACGATCGGCACCAGCGGCCGGCTGGCGGCGGTCTCCGACCTGGCGGGCGGAACGATCGCGCTGGTCAGCCTCGGCGACGACATTGCCACCGACCGGATCGAGGGCGTCATCACCGGTCTGCCGCCCCTGCGCGACGTCATGTTCGGCGACCTGGACACCATGCTCTACATCGCCTCGGCGCGTCCCGGCGGTATCGGCGTCATCGACGTCGCCAGGTCCCGCTATTCGCACGACATCGCCACAATTCAACCCGCCCCCGCCGGCATCGCCACCCTCGCTCGGACGCCGGACGGCCAGCAGGTGCTGGCGCAGCCGCAGGGCGGCGGACCGATCAGCGTCCTGGACCCCGAACAGGGCAAAGCGGTGGGCCAGCTCGTGGCCGGGCCGGGGGCCGCGGGGATGTTCACGTCCGGGACCGGCGCGTATCTGTTTGTTCCCGACAACGACAGGGCGACCCTGGCGGTGTTCCGGTCGGTTCGGCTGGACGATCCGGTGACACTGCCGGGGGCGGCGGGGGTGACCGGGGTTTATTCCGCCTGGCTCGACAGCGTCGCGTTCCTGCCAAGTGCGGCGCGCGACAGCCTGCTGGTGTACGACCTCGACGCGATGCGCCTGACCGGCGAGATCGCGCTGGGCGGTATCCCCGAACGCGGTGCGGTGACCTCGGACAGCCGCACGCTGTACCTGCCGCTGCGCGATCCGCCCCGGATCGTGGCGGTGGCGGGCGACCTGCGGCGGGTGCATGCGACGTTCGATCTGCCGGGGCCGCCGCTGGCGGCGCTGGTCGCCGGCGGCTGGGGAATCTGCCACTGAGGACGAATCTGCCCCGCCCTTCCCAATCCCCGCCAAGCCCGACATGTTCGGACCGCCGCAGTCCGGGAACCCGCATGTCCATCGTCTTCATCGGCGACATCCACCAGATGTGGGACACCGTCGCGGCCGGCCT
>Ga0302279_10008291_pt1 | contig 10255 bp, 4 predicted proteins | sample III_Bog_N3_3_FD_194541 | JGI IMG/M metagenome (GOLD analysis project Ga0302279, IMG submission 194541) | Peat permafrost microbial communities from Stordalen Mire near Abisko, Sweden - III_Bog_N3_3 | ecosystem: Environmental > Terrestrial > Soil > Wetlands > Peat | place: Sweden: Abisko...
AGATCCTCGCGGACGCCGGGCGCACCGACGACGCCCTCAAGGCCCTCGACCATGTCGCCAACGCCCCGCCGCCGAAGGTGCCTCACCTCACCGAGCTTCGGCTGCGTGGTGACATCCTCTACCGGACGCGCGGCCGCGCCCTCGAGGCCTCCCGCGTGCTCGACGAGAGCGCCTCTATCGGAGGCTCCCATTCGCTCGAGGACTCCTTTCACGCCGCGCGCGCGCTGGCCCGCGCCGATTCGGATGACGAGGCCGCCCGACGGCTCGCCGTGATCGCGCGGAGCCACCGGGGGACACGTTGGGGCGACGAGGCGCAGTTCTTCGTCCCGTACCTGGCGCTCCTTCACGGCAAGTGGCGCGAGGCCGCCGCAGGCTTCGACGAGTACGCGCGAAGCTACCCGAAGGGGGTCGAGCGGAGAGACGCCGAGCATGGCGGGGCGCTGGCGCACATGATGAACGAGGACTATGCGACGGCGCGCCGCCTGTTCGAAGAGGTCGCCGCCGAGGAGTCGGACCCGCTCGCCGCCGTCAGGGCGCGAGAGCTGGCGGCGTACGCGTCGCTGAAGGACGGCGACAGGCTTCACGCGGTCGCCGGCTGGACCGCGATCCTTCGCGACTATCCGCTCTCCTGGGCCGCGCTCGTCGCGCGCGCGCGCCTCGCCGAGATCGACGCTCCGCTGCCGCCGTGGGTAGAGCCGCACGGCGCCTGGGGGGCCACCGCCCCATTCACCGTCGAGCTCCCTCCGCCCGTGGACCTCCTTCATCGCGTGGGCTTCGATGCGGACGCAGAGGCTGCGCTTCACGAACGGGAGGGGATCGTCTTCGGCGCGGCTCCGGCCGGTCGCGGGCTCGAGGCACTCTGCGCGGCGTACGGCCTCATCGGTCGAGCCAAGCGCCGGTTTCACCTCATCTCGCAAATCCCTCTCGACGCGCTTCGCAGCGAGCCTGGGCCCTCGAACCGCTGGGCGTGGGAGTGCGCGTATCCGACCCCCTTCGCCGATGACGTTCGCGACGGCGTCCTCTCGTCGCGTGCGCGCACGGACACGCGCGCGGCCGATGCTGCGGGCGACGCGCCAGCCGACGAGCTGCTCGCGTACGCGGTCATGCGGCAAGAGAGCAACTTCGACCCGGATGTGTCGTCCCCGGCGCACGCGGTCGGCCTGATGCAGCTCCTTCCCGAGACGGCGCGTACCGTCGCCGGGGAGCTTCGGTTGCCGTACGACGACGCTGCCTTGATGCAGCCGCGCTTCAACGTGGCGCTCGGCACACGCTACCTCGCCGACCTCGGCGAAAAATACGGAAGCTCTCCGGCGACGCTGCCGCTCATCGTCGCGGCCTACAACGCGGGGGACGAGGCGGTCACACGGTGGCTGTCGCGCGTGCCGAAGATGGACATCGACGAGTTCGTCGAGCGGATCCCGTACGGCGAGACGCGCGGCTACGTGGCCCGGGTCATGGGCAACTGGGCGCACTACGAGTACCTGAAACACGGCGAGGCAGGCGTCCCCCCCTTGCGCCTCGCGCTCTCGAATTGAGCGCACCCCGAGCCTCGTTCGGCGCGACGCGTGACGGCCCATGGTAGACACGGGGTCCGTGCTCGGCATCGCCATCGCCGCGATCTTCATTGCGCTCAACGGCTTCTTCGTTGCGGCGGAGTTTGCGCTCGTGAAGGTGCGCGCGACGCAGCTCCACGCCCGCGTGCGGCGCGGCGACAAGAAGGCGATCGTCGCGCAGGAGGTCGTCTCCCGGCTCGACCGCTACCTCGGGGTCACGCAGTTCGGCGTCACCCTCGCGAGCCTCGGGCTCGGCTGGGTGGGCGAGCCAGCCGTAAGCCACCTTTTCGAGCGCGTAGCGGGAAGGTTTTTGAGCGCGCCCATCGTCGGCTACGCCCACCTCGCGCTCCTTGCCGTGGCGTTCGTCGTCTTGACGTTCGCGCACGTGCTCCTCGGCGAGCTCGTCCCGAAGCTCATCGCGATTCAACGCTCGGAGGACACGGCCCTCTTCGTCGCCGGGCCCGTTCGGCTCATCTACGTCGTGTTCAGGCCCCTTCTCTTCATCCTGGAGATTGCGACCCGCTTCATTCTCACCGCGATGGGCCTCTCCCCCGACGTGGCCACCGAAGGGACGCTGTCGGAAGCCGAGATCCTCGGCATCCTCGCGGCGAACACGTCGAGCTCGCCGCGCGGGAAGGAGCAGAACGCGCTGGTCGAGCGGGTCATTCGTTTCGCGCAGCGCACCGCGAGGCACGCGATGGTCCCACGGGTCGACGTGGCGTCGCTCCCGATCGGGTCGACGGGCGCGGCGGCGTTCGCCTTCGTCAAGAAGCAGCAGTTTTCGCGCGTCATCGTCACGAAGGCGCAGTCGCTCGACGAGGTGCTCGGCTACTTCTACGCGAAGGACTTCTGGCTCGACCCGACGGCGCAGCTGGCTGACAACCTCACAGGGCTCAGGCGCGACGTGCTCTTCGTCCCGGAGACGCAGGGGGCCATCGACGTGCTCCGCCACATGCAGCGCGAGCAGACGCCGATCGCGGTCGTCGTCGACGAGTACGGCGGGACGAGCGGGATCGTCACGATGGAGGACCTGCTCGAGGAGATCGTCGGCGAGATTCGCGACGAGTTCGATGAAGAGCCGGCGAAGGTCGTGAAGGTGGCGAACGAGCGTGCGTGGGACGTCGACGGGCGCGCCACGATGGAGGAGCTGCGGCCTCTCGGTGTCGTGGTCGTGGAGGCCGAAGCGGCCGAGCCGGTCGGGGCCATCGTGCTCTCGCGGCTGGGGCGGCTCGCGCGCGTGCACGACGTGGTGTCACTCGGGGACGCGACGGCGGAGGTGACGCTGATCAGTCGGCGGCGCGTGACGCGGGTCCGCGTGCGCCCGGTTGAAGCGAAGCCTGCCGTGGAAGGCTGAGAGGGCCGTCGTGCGGGGGCATTCGTGAGCGAGCCCCGGCGTGTGCCCCCCATCGTCGGGCGGGTGCTCTTCCTCGTTCTGACCGCGCTGTCGATCTGGCTCACGGCGACGCGGCTGCATATCTCGACCGACCTCTCGCTCCTCTTTCCGGGGCAGCGAGAGTCGGCGGCGCTTGGTCGCTTCAGCCACGCGTTCGGTGGCGGCGACGGCTGCGTCGTCCTGGTGCGCGCGAAGACCGCCGAGGAGGCGCGGGCCGCGACGCAGGGGATGACCGCCCAGCTGAAGACGAAGGCGTCCGTGACGCGCATCATGAACGAGTCGCCCGACCTCGCGCTCGCCGACCCGACCCTCGCGTGGCTCTACGCGGGCCCAAGGGCACGCGAAGCGCTTTCACGCGCGCTCACGCCGGAGGGGATGCGCGCTCGCCTCGAGGAGACGAAGAGGATGCTCCTCGTCCCCGGGAGCGCGGAGGCCGAGACGTGGCTCGCCCGAGATCCGCTGCGGCTTGCGACGGTGCCCTGGGAGTCGAAGCGCGAGCTCGCGGCGGGGGTCGTCGCGGGGGCGGATGGCTCGTTCCAGGCCGACGCGGGGCGGGCGCAGCTCATCGTCGTGCAACCGAAAGGGAGCGCCTTCGATTCCGCCGCGGCCGGGCAGTTCATGGCCGACTTCGACGACGCGGCGCGAGCCGTGCACGCTGAGCAGCCTGGCGCCACGATCGAGGTGACGGGGGGGCACGCCATCTCGCGCGCGACCGAGGCGATGTTCAAGCACGACCTCGCGCTGTCCGGCACGCTGTCGCTCCTCTTCGCGTCGCTGATGTTCCTCGTGACGTTCCGGCGCGCGCGCGCTCTCGTCGCCGTGCTCCCGCCGCTCATCGTGGGCACCCTCTGGACGACGGGCCTCGCGGCGTTCCTGCCGCACGGGCTCACGGGCGTCGCCGTCGCGTTCACGGCGGTGGTCGTCGGGGTCGGTGTCGACACGGGGGTCCACGTCTACGCGGCTCTCCTCGAAGGGCGTCGTCGCGGCCTCGCACCCGAGGGCGCCGCGCGCTTCGCCCGAAAGGCGACGTGGCGCCCCACGCTGCTTGCGGCCATCGCGGCGGGTCTGGCGTTCGCGTCGCTGGCCTTGAGTAGCCTCGAAGCGCTCCAGCAGCTCGGCGTCCTGTGCGGCGTCGGTGAGTTTCTGACGGCCGTGGCGATCCTCTGGATGACCCCCGAGATCGGCGCGTTCCTCGAGCGCGGCGCGCCTCCCCCCGTGTCTACGCCGTCGTGGACGCGCATTCCGGTCCTGCTGACGGGGACACGCGCGCGCGCCGGCTGGGTCTTCGCCGTGGCGCTTCTGTGCGTGCTCGCGGTCGCGCTCGGTGCGCGCCCCGAGACGGGCGAAGCGATCGTGGCGATTCGTCCCCACGGGCTCGCGCCGCTCGTCACGCAGGAGACGATCTACCAGCTGTTCGGTGGGCGCCCGGGGCAGTGGATCCTCATCGCGGAGGACGACACGGACGAGCGTGCCGAGGCGCGCGCCGATGCGGTCGCCGAGGCGCTGGAGCCGCTCGTTAGCGACGGGACGCTCGATGGCTTCGACGCGCTCGCAGGCTATGCACCGGCGGAGGCGACGCAGCGGGCCCGTCTCCTCGAGCGCGATCGGCTCGATCTTCCGGCGCGCCGGAGGGATCTCGAGACCGCGCTCGTCGCATCGGGCTTCGACATGGCCGCATGCGCCGATGCGCTCGCTGCGTTCGCGACGCCGACGACGCGCACGTCCCCCGTCCGCCCGGACCGCGCGAGCTCCATCGGCTGGCTCATCGCGCGTCATCTGAGGCCCGACGGCGCGCGAAGGATGGCGGTCACCTATGTCCGGCCCAAGGGGGACCCTGCGAAAGACGCGCGCGCGCTCGCGGCCATCGCTGCCGCGGACCCCGGCACGATCGTCACGGGGTACACGTACCTCGAGGCCGCGCTGCGGGAGAGCCTCGCGCACGATCTCCCGAGGATCGCTCTGCTCGCCTGCCTCGTCGTCGCGGTCGCGCTCCGCGCCATGCTCGGACGAATGCTCGACGTCTTCCTCGCGCTCTCCACCATCGTCGCCGAGGTAGCTGCGGTCGCGGTCTTCATGAGGATCTTCCACGTGCGGTGGCACGTCTACGACGCTCTCGTGCTTCCGGTCCTCGTCGGCGTCACGATCGATGAATCGATGTTCTTGCTCCACGCGGCCCGTCAGGGGGAGCGCGAAGGGAAAAAGGGGGACGCGATCATCCTGGGGGCGCTTGCAGAGCAGGGGCCGCTCGTCGTCGCGACCGCGCTCACGACGACGGCGGGCTTCGCGGCGCTCCTCTTCTGCAGCTTCGAGGGGCTCTTCGATCTGGGAGCGGTTGGCGTGCTTGGGGTGCTCATAGGGCTCTTCGCGGCGCTGCTCATCGTGCCGGCGGGGTTGCGGATGGCGACGGCGCGGGACCGCGTGGCCTGAACGTCACGTGCGACGCCGCGTCTTCGGAAGCACGCCGCCGTCGTCGATGCGCGTGAGCTTCGCTCGCTTCGGGGTCGCGTGCGGGTCGCGGAGGTAGCGACGCTCGCGGATCGATTCGACGACGCCCGCATAGCCAGGGAAGAGCGACGCGGCCGAGACGCCGTTCACGTAGAGCAGGTAGAGCAGCGACGGAGCCTCCGAGGACGGCAACGTGAGCTTGATGAGCCCCGGGAGATACGGCGCGATGTTGCGGCGGACGGCGACGTCGGCCTCCTCGACGGCGCCTGCGAGCGCGAGCTCCAGCGGCTCGGGGACGTAGTCGGGGAGGCTCGGGCCCGGGTTGCGATCCAGGGTGAACATGCCCGACTGGGCGCGCATGTTGGCGTTCCCCGCGCGCGGGCTCTGCAAGAGGATGTGCGCCTCGCTGAAGTTGAAGACGCGGTTGTAGAAGGGGCGCGACAGGGCCCAGATGGCGAGGCGTCGCGACGACCTGGTCTCCGCGAGGCGGATGGCGTCACGGGCCGCGAAGTAGGCCGAGGCGCGCGGGTCGAGGCTCCAGTCGAGCAGGCGCGTGGGGATGCCGTAGTGCTGCGCAAGGGCGAGGGCTTCGAGCAGGTGATCGGGGGGCCAGAACTGCGACTTCTCCGCCGAGTCGGAGAGCCGCTCCCAGAGCGCGTCGGCTTGCGCGTGTATCGAGCGGAGGATCACGTCCGAGCCTGGCACCGGCAGCCCCGCGCGATCCGCCTCGACGATGAAGTCGCGCAGCGACTCCGCCTCGCGCCACATGGCCGCGAAGCGCAGGCCTCCGACGGGCGGTCGCGCCGACGGGCCGACGCGAGCCGCAGGCGTTCGAAGCGAGCTCGGCTGCAGGCCCCAGCGCTCGTCCCCCTGGCCACGAAAGAGCCAGTCACGCGGGCCGACGTGGCCGCGTCGCCACCGTCGGGAGGCGAGCTCGAGCTCGCGCATGAGCGCGGTCGCCGTCGCGCACTTGACCTCTTCGAAGAAGCGCCGGTCGCCCACGCGCCGATGCTATCCCACGTCACCCGAGTCCGCGCTTTTCGTCACGGCGGGCTCGCCTCGCTGGCGCCGACGGCGGAAGAAAGGTAGCGAAGACGCCATGTCCACTCTGAGCGCGAGCTTGCACGAGCGGGGCGAGGATCTGGCGAGCCTGGTCGCGAACGCGGCCCTCGAGAAGGACCCGCTCGGCCCCGTGCTTCCGCCCGAAGGGGTGGTCGCGGCGCGGCTTCGGGATGTGGCCCTACGCGCGGAGGCGCTGGCGAGCGGTCGACTCGACGTCGCAGGGGTCCGCGGATGCAGCGGGGCGGCGCTCGTGGCCTCCGTCGCGCGCGCGCGGCGCGTGGTCGTGGTCACGGGCGACGTCGAATCCGCGCGACGCTTCGGCGACGACGTCCGCTTCTTCCTCCGCGCAGGTGCCGATGACGAGGGCGCCGTCCTCGTCTTCCCGTCGAACGAGACCTCCCCCTACGCCGACGTGAACCCCGACCGGCGCTCGGCGATGTCGCGTATGGCCGTGCTCGCTCGGCTGGCGACCGAGCAGCCGTGGTCCGTGCTGGTAGTGCCAGTGGGGGCGCTCGCGCGGAAGGTCGTGCCGCGCGACATCGTCGCGCAGCACACGCGCCGGGTGCTCGTCGACACCGAGATCGACCGTGACGCCCTCGCGCTGCAGCTCGCCGAGTCGGGCTACCTCCGTGTCCCCGTCGTCGAAGACCCGGGCTCGTTCGCGGCCCGTGGCGCGCTCCTCGACGTGTGGCCTCCCGGCGATGCCTCGCCGTCGCGCATCGAGCTCTACGGCGACATGGTCCTCTCCATCAAGCCGTTCGACGCGCACGAGCAGCGGACGACGAAGCTCGATGGCAAAGAGATCACCCTCGCGAGCGTCTGGCTCCCGCCAGCCCGTGAAGCCGTCTTGACCGAGGCGACCATCACCCGCGCCCGCGACTGCATCCGCCACCTCGCCGACGCAGTCGACCTCCCCTCGACCCGCGCCCGCGCCCTGATCGAGGACGTCACCGGCGGCCGCGCCTTCTTCGGCGCCGACGGCTTTCTCCCCGCGTACTACGAGGCCCTCGATTCGCTCGCGTCGTACGTCGGCGACGCGCCGCTCTATGTGCTCGACGACCCGCCTGCGATCACCGCCGCGCTCACGACCGAGCTGACCCGCGCGAAGGACGACGCGGCCGCGAAGGGGAGGGAGGTCCACTTCGCGCCCGAGGCGTTCTACGCAGGGGCCGAGCCGGTCGCGCAGCTCCTCGAGAGCCACGGGTGTCTCGTTCTTCATACGACGCCGGTCGTCGGTGAGGCTGTGCCCGAAGAAGATGAGCCGCTCCCGAGCCCGCTCGCGCTCTACGAGGTCGCTCCGCAGACCGGCACGCTCGACGTCGCCGCGCGTGATCACGCGGATCTGTCGCGCGCGGTGAAGGCTGCGCGCGCTTCGAAGGGCAAGACCGCGGTCCTGGCTCCGCTCGCGCGCCGTATCGCGTACTGGCGTGAGCACGGGCTCCGTGTGTTTCTCTCCGCGCGGGCCGACACGCAGGCGGAGCGGATGACGTCGCTCCTACGGCACCAAGGGGTCACCTGCCGCACGAAGCTCGGTCCGTTCGATCCGGCGCTCCTCGACGACACGTCGGAGACCACTCCGCTTGTCGTGCGGGGCGCGCTCTCGCGAGGCGCGGTGCTTCCGGCCGAGGGGATCGTCGTCGTCACGGAGGAAGAGGTCTTCGGCGCGCGGGTCCACAGGCGCGGCAAACGCACGGGGGCCGAGGTCGCGCGACCGTTCCTCGAGGATCTCCGCTCCCTCAACGTCGGCGACTTCGTCGTTCACGTCGAGCATGGCATCGGTCGTTACCAGGGGCTCGTGCACAGAGACATCGGCGGGCTCACCGTCGACCTCATCGCCGTCGAGTACGCGAGCGGGGACAAGCTGTATCTGCCCGTTCACCGCCTCAACCAGATCCAGAAGTACTCGGGGGGGGAGAACGCGGCCCCGAAGGTCGACCGGCTCGGCGGCGCCACGTTCGCGAAGACGAAGTCGCGCGTCGAGAAGGCCGTTCGCCAGATGGCCGACGAGCTCCTTCGCCTCTACGCCGAGAGGAAAGCGCAGCCCGGCATCGCGCTCCCGTCGGCCAACGACGACTACCGCGCCTTCGAGGCGACGTTCCCGTTCGAGGAGACGCCCGACCAGGCGCGCGCCATCGACGACGTGAACCGCGACCTCGAGTCGGACAAGCCGATGGACAGGCTCGTGTGCGGCGACGTCGGCTTCGGCAAGACCGAGGTCGCCATCCGGGCCGCGTTTCGCGTGGCCATGTCCGGCCGGCAGGTGGCGCTCCTCTGCCCCACGACGATCCTCGCCCAGCAGCACTACCGCGTGCTCGAGGCGCGCCTGCGTGACTATCCGATCACGGTCCGTGCGCTCAGCCGCTTCCAGTCGGCGGCCGAGCAGGACGAGACCCTCACGATGCTCAAGGAGGGGAAATGCGAGGTGGTCGTCGGGACGCACCGGCTGCTCTCGAAGGACGTCCACTGGAAGGACCTCGGGCTCCTCGTGATCGACGAGGAGCAGCGGTTCGGCGTGGCCCACAAAGAGCGCATGAAGCAGCTCAAGTCGCAGGTCGATGTCTTGACCCTCTCGGCGACCCCCATCCCGCGCACGCTGCAGATGGCCGTCAGCGGCCTCCGCGATCTATCGCTCATCACGACGCCACCGACCGACCGTCGCGCGGTCCGCACCATCGTCACCCGGTTCGACGATCAGGTGCTCCGCGAAGCCGTTCAGCGCGAGCTGTCGCGGGGCGGGCAGGTCTTCTACGTCTACAACCGCATCGAGGGGATCTTCGAGAAGGCGCAGAGGCTGCAAGCGCTGGTGCCCGAGGCTCGCATCGTCGTCGGCCACGGACAGATGAGCGGCAAGTCGAAGATCCGCGGCGCCGTCGACCCGGACGCGGAAGAGGGGCACGTCTCGAGTGCGCTCGAGCGGGTCATGTTCGACTTCGTGGAGGGGCGCTACGACATCCTCGTCGCCACCGCGATCGTCGAGAACGGGCTCGACATCAGCCGCGCCAACACCATCCTCATCGACCGCGCCGACCTCTTCGGCCTGTCGCAGCTCTACCAGCTCCGCGGACGCGTCGGCCGCTCGAAGGAGCGCGCGTATTGCTACCTCATCGTGCCGCCGGCCAACGCGATGACGGACGACGCGCGCGCGCGCATCGAGGCGCTCGAGAGGCACACGGAGCTGGGGAGCGGCTTCCAGATCGCATCGCTCGATCTCGAGCTACGCGGCGCGGGGGACCTCCTCGGCGGGGAGCAGTCGGGGAACGTCGCGTCGGTGGGCTTCGAGCTCTTCTGCCAGATGCTCGACGAGGCGGTCCACGAGATGCGCGGCGAGACGGTGGTGCACGACGTCGACCCGGATCTGTCGTTCGACGTGACCGCGCTGCTTCCCGCGGACTACGTCGGCGAGACCGGCGTGCGTCTGTCGCTCTACAAGCGGCTCGCGAGCGCCGACGACGAGGCGCACGTGCAGGACATCGCCGCCGAGATGGAGGACCGCTTCGGGACGCCCCCCCCCGAGGCGCGGAGCCTCATCAAGCTGATGGCGCTCAAGACGGAGCTGCGACGCCTGAAGGTGCTCGGCTGCGAGGCGTCTGCGCGGAGCGTGACGTTGCACCTGCGGCAGGACACGCCGCTCGACCCGAAGAAGGTGACGGACCTCGTGAGGAAGGCGAAGAGCCCGTACCGGCTGACGCCGGACATGAGGCTGACGCGCCGCTTCGAAGGGGACGGCGACGGGCTGACGAACGCCGAGGCGGTGCTGGCGGACTTGGCGAAGTGTGGGATGCCTTGACCCCCGCCCCCCGCC
>Ga0302279_10008293_pt1 | contig 10252 bp, 6 predicted proteins | sample III_Bog_N3_3_FD_194541 | JGI IMG/M metagenome (GOLD analysis project Ga0302279, IMG submission 194541) | Peat permafrost microbial communities from Stordalen Mire near Abisko, Sweden - III_Bog_N3_3 | ecosystem: Environmental > Terrestrial > Soil > Wetlands > Peat | place: Sweden: Abisko...
GCTGCCAGGTGCGCGGTGGCGTCGGCAATCGACGGTGCGCTGCCCGAGCCAGCGCACCGGCGCCACCCCGTCGCGCGTGCAGACCAGCTGCCCCGGCTGCAACCGCTCGACCTGCACATCGCCGTCCGGCGTGCGGATCCGCGTGCCGGCCAGGAAACAGGGCGGCTGGTCGGTGGTGATGACGGTGCTGTCGGTCGCAGCGTCCGGCGCGATCGTCAAATCCGCCGCCACCGCGTCGGCGAAATTCAGCCCGTCGAGGCTGCTGCCGGCGAAGCCCAGAATCTCGACGGTGTCGCCCTGGCGAAACCCGTCGATGGCGTTGCCCGGCACGCCGCCGGCCGTGACCTGCAGCAGCGCCGAGGCTTTGACGGCGAAGCTGATCGTGCCCGACCCGGCGGCGCCGGCGGCGGCGAGGTCGAGCGTGCCGCTGGCCAGCACGATGCCGCCGGTGAACGTGTTGGCGGCGCTCAGGATCGCCAGTCCGGCACCGGCGACTGACAGCGTGCCGACGCCCGGATCGCCGTAGATGTCGGCCGTGTCGGAGCCGGACTGGTCGGCGATCTGGTCGGCGATCGTCAGCGTCTGGCCGGCTTGCGGCGCCAGATTGAGCGTCTGGTTCGCCATCAGGAAGATGCCGGCGCCATAACCTTGGCCGGCGCCGCCGGCGATGGCGAAATTGCCGCCGGAATTGCCGCCGGTGCCGCCGGTCGCCTGCCCGCCGGAGAGGCTGCCACCCTCGATGGTCAGCAGCCCGCCGTGCGAGACGAAGATGTCGCCGCCGGCGCCGAGACCGCCGCCGCCGCCACCGCCGCCACCGCCGCTGCCGCCGTTGCCGCCATCGCCGCCATCGCCGCCCTTGCCGCCGTGGCCGCCGCTGCCGCCCTGGGCGGGGCTGGTCGCCTTGGCCGCTTCGCCTTTCTTTCCAACCTGGCCGTTTGCGCCGTCACCGCCGCCGGCGCCCGCGCTGCCGTCGCCGGCATGGCCGCCCGCGCCGGCACCGAAGCCGCCGGCGCCGCCCGAGCCACCCTTGCCGGCGTCGCCGGCGTCGCCCGCCGCGCCACCGTTGCCGGCGGTGCCGCCGGCGCCACCGGAGCCGGAGACCGGCGCGGGCACATTGAACAGGATCTCGGTGCCGCCGCCGCCGCCGCCGCCGCCGCCGCCGCCCGCGCCGCCGCCACCGCCGCCGCCACCGCCACCGCCGCCACCGCCGCCACCGCCGCCGCCGAAGTGGCCGTCGCTGCCGTCGCCGCCGTCCTGCCCGTCGGTGCCGTCGCCGGCTTCGAGGCTGGAGGCGCCGGCGTCGCCCACATAGCCGTTCGGGTAGGTGCCGCCCGGGCCGAGCGAATTGCCGCCTTCGCCGCCGTCGGTGCCTTCGGCGCCGCCGCCGGCCAATCCGGGCAAGCCTTTGCCGCCGCCGGTGCCGCCGGTGCCGATGCCGTCCTTGCCGGCGCCGCCGAATCCGCCGCTGCCGGCGCTGGCGCCGCCGCCGAAACCGCCGGCGCCGCCGCTGCCGCCTCCGCCGCCATTGCCGCCATCGCCGCCGTCACCGCCCACGCCCACCGTACCGTTGCGCGGCGGATCACCAGGGTTGCCCGACAGGCCGGCGCCGCCGGTAACCCCGTTGCCCCCCTTGACCGAGGGCGCGCCGTTGCTGCCGGCACCGCCGATCGCCTTGTCGTTCTGGAACGTCACGTTGATCAGCGTCACCTGCGCCGCCGAGCCGACGAACAACCCGCCGCCCAGTCCGCCGCCGCCGCCGCCGCCGGTCAGCCCGTTCGCGCCCTGCGCGTCGCCGCCGGCGATCGTCATGTTCTCCAGCGTGACATGGCCGCCCAGCACCTCAAGCCCGGCGACGCCGCTGGGGTCGAGCGTGTTGCCGTCACCGTCGATCGTCAGCGTGGTGCCGGTGGTGACCGGGTCGATCGCGGTGGCGTAGCTGAAGCTGGCGCTGAGCGTGATCGTGTAGGGGCTGTTGGTGTCGGCGTTGGCATCGGCGAGTTGCTGGTTCAGCGAGGCAAGGCTGTCGGCGCTGCCGCTCATGGCGATTCGTCCCGAGATGTTTTCGTGGCCGGTGGCGCTGCGTCCGGCGGCAGCGCGCCGCTTGCCTGCAGTTCCTCGATCAGCGGCGCCAGATGCCGCGCATAGGCGTGCCAGCGGCCGAGGCCGCTGGCATTGACGGGTTGCCGCACCTGCCGGTGGCTCGCCGTCATGACGCGGCGGCGCGACTGGTGAAAGTGCTCGCAGGCCGGATCGTACGGCAGGCCGACAAACGCCAGCACGCGCCGGAGCGTGCCGGTGAAATCCGCCACCCAGTCGCCGAGGGCCACCGTCAGCAGCGGGACCGGCAACACCGCCTGCCAGTGCCGCATCAGCCGCTGTTGCTGGCCGATATACCAGCCGAGATCGCCGAGATCGTGGGCGTAGCCGTGGCTGCCGTAGAACCGGTAGGTGAAGATGGAGAGCCCGATATCGCGCGGATCGCGCACGCACTGGATCACCCGCGCGCCCGGCAGCAGCAGTGCAACCAGCCCGAGATGGCGGAAATTGCCGGGCATCTTGTCGACGATCCTGGCAGCACCCGGCGCCAGCGCATGCAGCGCGGCCAGATAGCGCGAAGCCGCGGCATCGAGCGCCGGCGCCCCGAGTGCCGCGACCCGCGCCACTGCCTCGGCGCTTTCGGTGGCACCGCCGAGTGCCGCAAACGCATCGGTGAGGGCCGCGCGCTCGCCGGCGCCGAACACGTCGCGATGCGCCGCCAGGATCTGCTCCATCAGCGTCGTGCCGGAGCGCGGCATCCCCACCACGAACACCGGCGCGTCGTCCCGGTTGCAGGCGCGCGGCCCCTCCGCCAGTCGTGCCGCGTCGAATTGCACGATGGTCGCATCGACGAAGGCGGCGAACGCCGCGCGCGAGAACGGCTGGAACCGTGCGAGCAGCCGGTGGCCGCTGACCCAATGCGGAAACGCCTGATCCGGCTCGCGCTGCCCCGACCAGAACTTGGCGAGGCCGTAGTGCCCCATGATCCGATGCTCGGGCAGCATCGGCGCTCCGGTGGCGAGACCCTCCGCCATCGCGGCGGCCTCCTGCCGCGCCGTCGTCGAGTCGCTCTCGGCGTCCGCCAACAGCAATTTACGCCAGTGCAGCAGCGGCGCCAGCGCCGGGCCGACGCCGCCGAGCATGGCCAGCGCCGCCCGCGCCTCCGTGCGGCGCCCGAGCGCCACCAGTGCCGTGGTCCGTTGCAGCAGCCAGTGTGCGCGCAAGGCCGGCTCGCCCGGGATCGTCGCGCCGAGCAGGTCGAGCGCGTCCGCCGGCCGATCGTCCTCCAGCAGCGCCGCCGCCAGATTGAGCCGCGCCTCGATTGCGCCGCCGTCGCGCTCGACCAGTCCGCGCAGCAGCGCCTCGCTCGCCTCCACCTCGCCGGTCAACCGTAGCATGCCGCCGAGATTGGCGACTGCGCCGCGATGGTTCGGGTCAATCGCCAGCGCCTCGCGCGTCGCCTGCTTGGCCATGTCGATGGCGCCGGCGCGGTAATGGATGGCGCCAAGGCTGACCCAGGCTTCGGCGAAGCGCGGCGCCAGCCGAATCGCGCGGCGCAGCGCGACGGCGGCCGCAACCAATTCGCCGCAGCCGAGATGCGCGAGACCGAGCACGTAGTGCGCCTGCGCAAGCTGCGGCGCGCGCAGCTTCGCCTTGCGCGCCGCCTGCAACGCCGCCGGGGCATCGCCGAGCGCCAGCAACGACGTCGCCAGATTGAGCTGCGGCGCCGGGTCCGACGGCAATTGCGGCAGGCACAGGCGGAACAGATGCGCGGCTTCCACATGCCGCCCCACCACCTGGAGGCCGATGCCCATATGCAGCCGCGTCCATGGGTCATCCGGCGCAAGCCTGTGTGCCTGGCGCAGCAGCACCAACGCCTCGGCGGGCGCCCCCAGCCGCAGCTGGCATAGGCCGACGATACGCAGCGCGGCTGCATCCGGCGGATCGGACTCGTTCAGCGGCGCAAGCAGCGCTATGGCGCCGAGATAGTCGCCGGCGCGGTAGCACGCCTCGGCCGCACTGATCACCGTCTCGTGCGGCGGCATAAGCGACTGCTCCGTGCTCACTGCGCCACCGTCTGGCGCCCGTCTGCTTAGCAAGTTTTGCTGCCGGTCGGCGTAGAACAGCGGTGCGCAGCGGACACCGCAAGCAGAAGTGACCCGGCACCGCCGCCCCTTGCCGGGTGTGACGTTCCATGCGAGTGCCTAGGCCCCGCGCGCAACGTCGCAGCGGTGCCGGTCCGGGGGAAGGGACGATAAGTAAGTTGGTCCGCGCGCCATGACATCGCCGCAAAAATATTTGGTCGGCATCGACATCGGCACGCAGAGCGTGCGCGCCTTGCTCGCCGACACGCGCGGCCGCACCGTCGCCTGCATCGGCCACCCGACGCCGACCATCGTTCGCGGACCGGGGCAGGCGGAATACGACGCCGATGCGTTGTGGGCCACCGTGCTCGCGGCGCTGCGCGAACTGGCGACAAAAATCCCGGCCGGCGGCGTGGTGGCCGGGATCGCCTGCGCCAGTATGGGCGAAGCCTGCGTGATCGCGGATGCCGCCGGCCGGCCGCTGGCGCACGCCATCACCTGGTTCGACCGCCGCACCGAGGCTGTCGCCGCCGACCTCGAACGCACGCTCGGCCAGGCGCGCGCCTTCCGCATCACCGGCATCCAGATCGACCCGACGGTGACGCTGGCGAAACTGCTGTGGCACCGGCAGACCGATCCCTCGGGCTTCGCCCGCGCTGCCCGCATGCTCAACCTCGCCGACTGGATCGCCTTCCGCCTGTCCGGCGAGCCTGCCACCGACCCATCGCTCGCCTCGCGCACGCTTTGCCTCGACACCGCCGCGCGCGACTGGTCCGCCGAAATTCTGGCCGTCACCGGTCTCGACCGAGCGCTGCTGCCGCCGATTCGCGCCAGCGGCACAACGCTCGGCCCGGTCCTGGCAAACGTGCTGGCGGAGACCGGGCTGCCCGGCCGGCCGGTGGTCGGTGTCGGCGGGCACGACCATGTCTGCGGCGGTTTTGCCGCCGGCGCCAGCCGGCCGGGCGTGCTGCTCGACAGCATGGGCACGGCGGAGGCGCTGTTCTACACCGTCGCCGCCCCGGTGGTCACCGAGGCCAACCGCCATCTCGGTTTCTGGCAAGGGCTGATCGGGCTGCACCGGCCGCTCGCCTATCTGGGCAGCGGCATCAATTCATCGGGCGGCACCGTCGAGTGGTTCCGCCATCTGCTGGCGGGCGCCGAGCACGGCGAACCGTCGCGCGACGCGCTGATCGTCGAGGCAGCGGCGCTGCCCCCGGGCGCGCACGGCACCGCCTTCCTGCCGCATCTGGCCTACGGCACGCCGCCGCATAGCGACACCGCGAGCCGGGGCGCCTTCCTCGGCCTGACCACCGGCACCAGTCGCGGCGCGCTGTATCGCGCGATGCTGGAAGGGCTGGCGCTGGAGGCGCGGCTGTCGGTCGCGGCGATGGCGGCGCAACCCGGCGCCGGCGTGCCGGACGAGATCCGCGTGATCGGCGGCAACACCCGCAACGCGCTGTTTCTGCGCATCAAGGCCGCCGCCTATGGCCGGCCGCTGACGGTGATCGGCGAGCCGGAGGCGACGGCACTCGGCGCCGCCCTGCTCGGCGGCCTCGCCGCCGGCATCTGGCCCGACCTGGACGCGGCGCAGCGCGAGATCGAACAGCCGCGCCATGTCGTGGCACCCGACCCGGCCTGGGTAGGCCTGTACGACACGCTGTTCGAGACGGTCCACAGCCGGTTCTATGCCGCCGTCGCACCGCTCAGCCACGCGCTGTCGGCGTTCGACCACGCGCATCCGGATCGTTGAAATGTCGCTTCTGGCAACGCGGGGGCTTTACCGCGCGGCCACATCGGTGAACGATGGGTCCGTCCGAGAGAAACACGCCAGCGATGCGGCCATTGGCCCGCGTCGCGGAAGGGGTGCGACTTAACAAGCAATTGGAGGAGAAACAGTCATGAAGAAACTGCTGTGCGCCGCTGTCGCGGCGCTGGCCCTGGGTGTGTTCGCGCACGGCCAGGCCGAGGCCAAGTCGGTCACCATCGCGCTGGTGCCGGGCCTGACCACCGATGCGTTCTATATCACCATGCACAAGGGCGCCGAGGCGGCGGCCAAGGCGCTCGGCGACACGCTGATCTTCCAGGGTGCCTCGACCTGGAACGTGGTGCAGCAGGTGCCGGTGCTGGATGCGGTGATCGCCCGCCATCCGGACGCCATCCTGATCGCGCCGACCGACAAGGTGCAGCTGGTGCAGCCGCTGAAGAAGGCGATCGACGCCGGCATCAAGGTGATCACCGTCGACACCTTCATCGGCACCGGCAAGTACCAGACCGGCGCGGGCGATGCCGATTTCCCGCTGTCCTATGTCGCTTCGGACAACATCCTCGGCGGCCAGATCGCCGCGCGCGCGCTCGCCAAGGCGATCGGCGACAAGGGCAAGGTCTATGTCTCCAACGTGGTGGCCGGCGTCTCGACGACCGACCAGCGCGAGGAAGGCTTCAAGGAGGAGTTGAAGAGCCACCCGGGCATCACCGTGCTGGAGACGCAGTTCAACGACGACGACGCCAACAAGGCGGCGGCGCAGTTGCAGTCGGTGCTGGCGCGCAACCCGGACCTCGCCGGCGTGTTCGGTGCCAACCTGTTCTCGGCGCTCGGCGCCTCCAACGGCGTCAAGCAGGCCGGCGCCATCGGCAAGGTGAAGGTCGCGGCCTTCGACGCGCCGAAGTCGATCGTCGACCAGCTGAAGAACGGCCAGGTCGACCTCGCCATCGCGCAGCATCCCGCCGAGATCGGCTATTTCGGCGTCGTCGCGGCGCATGCCGTGCTGAACGGCCAGTCGATCCCGACCAGCATCGGCACCGGCTTCACCGTGATGACCAAGGACAACATCGACGATCCGCTGATCAACCAGTTCCTCTACAGCGAGTGAACTGACCGCCAAGCCGCCGCGCGGTTACCCCTCACCCCGGCCCTCTCCCACAAGGGGAGAGGGCCGGGGTGAGGGAGGGCGCGCGACGACTGCCATCGCATCGCTTCCAGCTGCCGCGTCCTGCAAGGATCACTTCGTGACCGCATCCGTCCGTTCGCCGGACCAGCCCGCTGCGTGGCTCGGCTGGGTCGCCTCGGCCCGCGCGTGGCTGTTCCTGGCCTTCCTGATCATCGCGTTCGAGATCTGGTCGCAGGCCTCGTTTCAGGCGACGTTCCTGGCCAACCCGTACAACATCCGCTCCATCGCGGTGTTCGCGGTGGCACCGCTGCTGCTGGCGATCGGGCAGACCTTCGTCATCATCTCCGGCGGCATCGACCTGTCGGTCGGCTTCACCATGGGCTTCGCCGCCGTCATCGTCGCCAACGTCGCCAATCTGGCAACGCCGGTGCTCGGCACCATCCCCGGATTGATCGTGGCGGTGGCGGTGGCGGTCGGCGCCTCGATCATTCCAGGGCTGGTCAACGGCCTGCTGATTGCGCAACTGCGCGTGCCGCCGTTCATCGGCACGCTCGGCATGTACGGCGTGGCGCGCGGCGTCGCCTATCTGTTGGCGGGCGGCACCACGGTGCCGTTCACCAACGACGCGCTGTCCTATCTCGGCAACGGCACGCTGGGCGGCATTCCGGTGGTGGTGCTGCTGACCGTGCTCGCCATGCTGGTGCTGCACTACCTGCTGTCGCAGACACGGTTCGGCCAGTACACCTACGCCATCGGCGGCAACCGCGCCGCCGCCGTGCGCGCTGGCATCAATGTCAAGCGCGTCACTGTCCTGCTCTACATCCTCTCCTCGGTGTGCGCGGCGGTCGGCGGCATCCTGTATGCTGGCCGCTTCTCCGCCGGCGCGGCACAGGCGGGCGAGCCGCTGCTGCTCGACAGCATCGCCGCCGTGGTGATCGGCGGTGCCAGCCTGTTCGGCGGCTCCGGCACCATCGTCGGCACGCTGATCGGCGCGCTGATCGTCGCCGTCATCCAGTACGGCCTCGTGTTCATCAACGTCGAGCCGTTCTGGCAATTCGTCGCCGTCGGCGTCGTCATCATCATTTCCGTGCTGGTCGACCAAAGCCAGCGCAAGGGGGGCCGCGTCGATGAGTGATGCCGCCCCGCTGCTGCTGGAAGCGCGAAAAATCTCGAAACGCTTCGGCGGCGTGCATGCGCTGGAGGACGTCGATTTCCGCCTGCATGCGGGCGAGGTGGTCTCGCTGGCCGGCGACAACGGTGCGGGCAAGTCCACGCTGATCAAGATCATCTCCGGCGTGTTCCCCGCCGACAGCGGCGAGCTGCTCTTCAACGGCCAGCATGTCAGCTTCGCCAACCCGCAGGACGCGCGCTCGCGCGGCATCGAGACGATCTATCAGGACCTGGCGCTGGCCGATAATCTCGATGTCGGCGCCAACGTATTTCTCGGCCGCGAGCCGATGACTCGCTGGCTCGGCCTGAAAGTGATCGACCGCAAGCGCATGCGCACCGAAGCCGCGCGCACGCTCGACACGCTCGACATCGGCCTCGACCGGCTCGACCGCCCGGTGCGCGCGCTGTCCGGCGGCCAGCGGCAATGCGTCGCCATCGGCCGCGCGCTGCACTGGCACGCCAAAGTGCTGATCATGGACGAACCGACGGCGGCCCTCGGCGTGCCGGAGCAGCGCAAGGTGCTGTCGCTGGTGCATTCGCTGAAGGCGCGCGGCGTCGGCATCATTTTCATTTCGCACAATCTGCAGGACATTTTCGCCGCGTCCGATCGCATCGTGGTGCTGCGCCGGGGCCTGAATGTCGGCGAGCGCGCTACCTCGGAAGCCAATCCGGACGAGATCGTGCGCCTGATGGTGGGCTGACGCCTTAACGCTTGCTTCAGACGCGCCGGCGCAGGCTGCGGGTTGGCATCGATGCACGGGGCGTTATGGCAGCCACTCTTTCGCAGGCGGACGTCGATCGCCTGCTGCTCGACACCTCGGCGCAGACGCGCGCCGCGGTGGCGACAAAACTCGGGCGCGAGATCGACAGCCCGATGTTGACGGACGCGGAACTGCACAGCGTGCAGGAAATCATCCGCATCATGGCCAATGACGCCGAACTGGCGGTGCGCGCGGCGCTGTCGAAAAGCCTGCGCGAGGCCAAGCGCCTGCCGCACGACGTGGCGCTGAAACTGGCGCACGACGTCGATGTCATCGCCGTGCCGATCCTCGCGCATTCCCGCCTGCTGACCGACGACGATTTGATCGCCGTGGTCCACAGCGGCTCCGTGCTGAAGCAGGTCGCCGTCGCCGGCCGGCCCGAGGTGTCCGAACCGGTGTCGGAGGCGCTGGTCAGCGAAGGCGACGAAAACACGGTCGCCGTGCTGATGTGGAACCAGGGTGCGCGCATCAGCGAACAATCGCTGTCGCGCGCCATCGACCGTTTTCCCGACAGCGATTCCGTGCAGGAAAGCATCGTCCGGCGCGAGACGCTGCCCATCGCGGTGACCGAGCGGCTGGTCGTCATGGTGTCGGAGAAACTGCGCGAGCATCTGGTGACGCACCACAACCTGTCGCCCGAGCTTGCCACCGACATCGTGCTGCAAAGCCGCGAGCGCGCCACGCTCGATCTCAGCAACGGCATCGGCGGCGAACATCTTGCCGCTCTGGTGGCGCAGATGCACCGCAGTGGCCGGCTGACGCCGACCCTGGTGCTGCGCGCGCTGTGCATCGGCGACATGGCGTTCTTCGAGGCGGCGCTCGCCGCGATGGCCGGCGTGCCGGTCGAGAACGCGCGCATCCTGATCCACGACGGCGGCGGCAAGGGCTTTGCCGCGATCTACGAAAAGGCGCGGCTATCGCCCGCGCTGTTCCCCGCCTTCCGCGCCGCCACCGACGTCATCGACAGCACGCAGTTCGACGGCCAGCCGCGCGACGTCGAACGCTTCCGCGCCCGCGTCATCACGCGCATGCTGACGCAGTTCGAGGAGTTCAATCCGGCCGATCTCGACTATCTGGTCAACAAACTCGGCGACGTGCTGACCCCGTCGTAGCGCGCCTCAGCCGAACCGCTGATCGCCCAACACCGCCTGCAACGCCGCCCGGTCGGCCGCACTGCCGTAGCGCAGGCCGCGCAGCGCCGCGAGGTGGCGATACGCGGCCCCCTCCGGCCGCAATTCGCACACCGTGGCACCCAACCGGCAAAACACCAGATTGGCCAGCGCCGGCCCGGACTCCGCGACGACGTGCGAGA
>Ga0302279_10008297_pt1 | contig 10249 bp, 7 predicted proteins | sample III_Bog_N3_3_FD_194541 | JGI IMG/M metagenome (GOLD analysis project Ga0302279, IMG submission 194541) | Peat permafrost microbial communities from Stordalen Mire near Abisko, Sweden - III_Bog_N3_3 | ecosystem: Environmental > Terrestrial > Soil > Wetlands > Peat | place: Sweden: Abisko...
GTTTGTGCAGTTTCTGTATGCCGAACGAAGGCAGTTGCTGCGGTTTATGCAATGGCTGACGGAGATGAGGAGCTACGCACACGGGGTGGAGAAGCAGTGAGGGCGGGGCGTTGGACGAGGCGGGAGCTTTGAGGGGGGCTTCGCGGCGGGAGTTTGTGGGGATGGCTGCGCGGCTGGGCGCGGGCGCGGCGATGGCGACGGTGTTGCCGCTGGTTGCTGCCGGTCGCGCTTATGCGGGTAAGCCGCGTAGAGCTGCTGGCGCGGGCGCGACGACGGAGGGTGTTACGGGGGATGCATCGCTGGGGGCGCATGGGGCGGCGCACGGGCTGCTGTACGGTTGCGCGGTGAATATGAATGCGTTGGGCGCGGACGCGGCGTATGCGGCGCTGGTGCGCGAGCAGGCTAGGATTGTGGTGGCGGAGAACGCGATGAAGTGGGGTGCGCTGCGGCCTTCGGCGGAGGGATTCAACTTCGATCAGGCCGATGCGGTGGTGGCGTTCGCGGAGGCCAACCGGATGAAGATACGAGGACACAACCTGGCGTGGCACCAGAACAATCCGAAGTGGCTGGAGGCGACAGCGACGAAGGAGAATGCGCGGGAGCTGCTGGTGGCGCATATCGAGACGGTGGTGGGGCGGTACGCGGGACGAATGCACTCGTGGGACGTGGTGAACGAGGCGATCCGCGTGGAGGATGGGCGGGCGGATGGGTTGCGGAACTCGATGTGGCTGCGGCTGATCGGCGAGGAGTACATCGAGCTGGCGTTCAAGACAGCGCGCGAGGCCGACCCACAGGCGCTGCTGACGTATAACGACTACGGGATCGAAGCGGAGACACGAGAGGGCGAGCAGAAGCGCGAGGCGGTGATCGAGATGCTGCGGCGGATGGTGGCGCGGAGAGTGCCGGTGGATGCGGTTGGGGTGCAATCGCACATCGCGGCTGCTGTGGTGGCGGGCGAGACTGGCGTGCAGGTTGGGGCGGGGCTGATGCGGTTTATTGGGGCGGTGCGGGAGCTGGGGTTGCAGGTGTTTGTGACGGAGATGGATGTCAACGACCGCGCGCTGGGGGCGGAGATTGCTGGGCGCGACGCGGCGGTGGCCGCGGCGTACAGGCAGTATCTGGGGCTGGTGCTGGGCGATCCGGCGGTGAAGGCGGTGCTGACCTGGGGGATTACGGACCGGTACACATGGCTGGGACACGAGGAGGGCCGCGCGGATGGGAAACTGGAGCGGCCGCTGCCGTTCGACACGGAGGGAAAGGCGAAGGCGGCTTTCTTTGCGGCGCGGGAGGCTTTCGATCAGCGCGGTGCGGCTGTCAGCCACGGATGAGCCGGTCGATTGTTCATCGTCCGTGGAGCGGCACTTACTTCTTTGGCTTAAACAGGCTCTCCGGGTAGGTGGCAATCAGATACTTGGCCTCGTCGCTGTCGGGCTGGTCGAGATTTAGCGATGTTGAAGTGTGGCCCGCTACGTTGAGGAACCGGGTGCGGAAGTAATAGACCTTGCCCGCCTCAGCCGTGAAGTGCGCGAACGAAAAGATAAGCCCCGGATCAAAGCTCGATTGCACGTTGGCGCATAGATGGTGCTCACCCGGCAGCACGGAGACGGTGAAGACGGAATTATTTTTGTAGGCGCCGACCCACGCTCCGTCGAGGCCGATCTTCAGGGTGAAGTGCTGATAGTCACCATACTGGCCATCGTCGTGAATGAAATAGACGAGGGCTTTGCCCGTCTCAGGGAGCGCCGGGGCAAGCGGGGCAGCGCCTTGTTGTGCTTTGAATGTGACATTTTGGGGTCCGCAAGCTGCATCGACAGGCGCGGACTGGTTCTGAGCGAATACAGACAGCGGCAGAAGCAAAATCAACAGGGCGGCTCTCATGGGACTTCTCCAATCGGGCAATTGAATCGTTCAACCGCCCTATCGTATACCCTGTTTGAACTTCTATAGCGGATGTTTTTGGGTTGCGTTGAATTGCCGGGTTGCGGCATAGGGTGCTATCCTTTACGGAGACACTACGGCCACAAGTGAACTAGAGATCAGGAGCACCAACTGCTGTGCTGGAATCGGTAAAGAAGACAGGAATCATAGAGAAGTATCGTACGCACGACTCGGACACCGGGAGTCCGGAGGTCCAGATTGCCCTCCTGAGCGAGCGCATTGGCGAGTTGACCGAGCACTTCAAGATGCACAAGAAGGACCATGGCTCCCGCCGGGGACTTCTGATGCTGGTGAGCAAACGGCGCGGTCTGCTGGATTATCTGAAGAAATGCGACGCAGACCGCTATCGCGAGGTCATCACGAAGCTTGGCATCCGCAAGTAGACTCGACCGGGACAACCCCCATCATGGACGAAGGCAAGACCCGCCAACCATCGGCAGTCCACTTCACGCGCAGCCTCATCGGCCGTTGCCGCCGGAGTTGCTGACGATGCGCGAGGCTGTGATTGCAAACGCTGCCGTCTGCGAAGGGCTGGTTCCTGGCTGGTTGCGATGTGCCATGGGCCAGGATTTCGATCCACAGATTTTTACCATGCACTCCGCTGGCGGCCTCAAGGAAGGCCACTGCGGGCTGCAACTCTGCGCACGTTGTTAAGCGGCGCAGCACCAAGTTTCCTTAATTGACAGAAAAACGAGAGAAGAGGCGCACTATGAAACAGGAAGTGACAGTAGAGCTTGCCGGCGGCAAGCGGATTACCTTTGAGACCGGACGCATGGCCAAGCAGGCCTCCGGCGCAGCGTTCACCACTTGCGGCGACAACGCAGTACTGGCGACGGCCGTGGCCTCGCCCGACCCCAAGGAGGGAATCGACTTCTTCCCGCTGACGGTGGAGTACCGCGAGAACACATACGCGGGGGGACGGATTCCCGGCGGATTCATCAAGCGCGAGGGACGGCCGAGCGAGAAAGAGATCCTGACGTGCAGGCAGATCGACCGGCCGATTCGTCCGCTCTTCCCGTCGACCTTCCGCAATGAGACGCAGGTGGTTGCGTTCGTCTACTCGGCGGACAAGGAGAACGATCCCGATGTGCTGGGGATGAACGGCGCGAGCTGCGCGCTGGCGTTGAGCGACATTCCATTCCACGGACCGGTGGGCGCGGTGCGCATCGGGCTGATCGACGACGCGTTCATCGTGAACCCGACGTACGCGGAGCGAGCGAAGAGCCTGCTCAACATCATGGTTGTCGGAACAAAAGACGGCATTGTGATGGTGGAGTCGGGGTCGAAGGAGTGCAGCGAAGTTCAGGTGGTGGACGCGATCGAGTTCGCGCATGTGGAGATCAAGAAGATCTGCGCGGCGATCGAGGAGCTGGTCAAACTGGCGGGCAAGACGAAGCGCGTGCCGGCGGCAGTGGAGATCGATGCGGTTTACCTGAACGAACTGACGGCGAAGGTTGGCGCAAAGTTGAAGGACGCGCTGGACACGCAGAAGCACCCCAAGTTCGAGAGCTACGCGCTGGTGAAGGAGATCAAGGACGCGCTGAAGAAGGCGCTGCCCGAGGGCGACGCCGAGGCGGCGAAGAAGCTGAGCAAGTACTACGAGCTGCTGCGTGAGCAGATATTCCGCGACCAGGTGCTGAATGAGCGGACGCGCCCGGACCATCGCGCGTTCGACGAGATTCGCCCGATCACGATTGAGGTTGGCGTGCTGCCGCGGGTGCATGGCTCGGCGTTGTTCACGCGCGGCGAGACGCAGGCGATGGTGTCGGCGACATTGGGCACGACCGACGATGCGCAGCGGATGGAGAGCTACGAGGGCGAACAGAAGCGGCGCTTCATGCTGCACTACACCTTCCCGCCGTTCTCGGTGGGCGAGGTTGGACGCATGGGCGGCGTGGGACGGCGCGAGATTGGACATGGCGCGCTGGCATGGCGGGCGATCGAGGCGGTGCTGCCGGGCGAGGACGAGTCTCCGTACGTGCTGCGCGTGGTGTCGGACATTCTGGAGTCGAACGGGTCGTCGTCGATGGCGACGGTGTGCGGCGCGTCGCTGGCGCTGATGCAGGCGGGAATTCCCATCAAGAGCGCGGTGGCAGGCGTTGCGATGGGGCTGGTGAAGGAGGGCGAGAAGTATGCGGTGCTCTCGGACATCGCTGGCGCGGAAGACCACTACGGCGACATGGACTTCAAGGTGACGGGAACGCGCAAGGGCATTACCGCACTGCAGATGGACATCAAGATCATGGGCATCACGGCGCAGATCATGCGCGAGGCGCTGGAACAGGCACGGCTCGGACGGCTGCATCTGCTGGACATTATGGATGCGACGATCAGCAAGGCGAACGAGGAGAAGTCACAGTTTGCGCCGCGGATTCACACCATTCAGATTCCGACGGACAAGATTCGCGACCTGATCGGGCCGGGCGGCAAGGTGATCCGCGGAATTATCGACGCGACTGGCGTGAAGATCGACGTGGACGACACGGGGCGCGTCAACGTGGCGTCGTCGGATGCGGACGGACTGGCGGCGGCGATCCAGATGATCTCCGACATTACGGCTGTGCCGGAGATCGGCAAGACGTATCTGGGCAAGGTGGTGCGGATCGCGGAGTTTGGCGCATTCGTGGAGATCTTCCCCGGAACGGACGGACTGCTGCACGTTTCCGAGATCGCGGAACACCGCGTCAAAGAGGTGAAGGACGAGCTGCGCGAGGGCGACCAGATTCTGGTGAAGGTGCTCTCGATCGAAGGCAACCGGATCAAGCTTTCACGCAAGGCTGTGCTGCGCGAGCAGCGGGCCAAGCTCGGACTGCCAGAGGTCGGCGAGGATGGCGGACATGGCGGCGGACACGGTGACAGACCGGGCAGTATTGCTGCGCCGTCCTATGTTGCTCCCATTGAGGACGACGACGAAGAGGTGCTGGTCGAGGGCGGCGATGAGTTTTCCAGCGACGGAGCCGACGACGAGGACGGCGACGATGCGCCGGATGACGAGCCGAACTTCAATCGCGCCGATGGCGTTGCGGTTCCTGCGGGCAATGCAGGCGGACGCGGGCCAGGCGCGCCGGGCGGAGGGCGTGGGCCAGGCGGGCCGGGAGGCGGCGGAGATCGCAGACCGGGCGGAAGAAGGCGGCGCGGTGGACGGCGACCCGGCGGACCCGGTGGCGCGCCTCAGGGCGGCGGCGGAAACCGTTAAGCTGCTTGATTGTGTGTACCAGCAAAACAGATGAGAGGCCCGGCGATTGCCGGGCTTTTCGTTTTTTGATGAAGCTTAGACCAAATGATGATTTGGTTCGTACATAACTGTAATGTTCAACGATGAACCAGAGTGCGGGAGGTTGGGAATGGTGACGCGCAAGATTGCACGAGGTTTAATTTTGCTGCTGATGACGACAGCGTTGGGGTTGCGCGCACAGAACTCGCCGCCGCACGCGATTGCGCGCGGGGTGTGGTTCATGACCGGCGACACTAATGGATACAGCAATACGGTGGTGATCGAGATGCGCGACTACCTGATTGTGGTGGACGCGAACTATCCGGGGCGCGCGAAGGAATTGCTGACGATTACGAAGCAGCTATCGCCGAAGCCGGTGCGGTACGTCTTCGACACGCACGCGCACGGCGACCATGCGTACGGCAACTCGGTGTGGACGGCGGCGGGCGCGACGACGCTGGCGTTTCAGGGCGTGACGGACGAGATGAACCGATGGGAGCCGACGCGCTGGCGCAACGCGATGTCGAGCCGTGCGGATGTGAGGGCGACGGGCGAGACCGACGTGCAGCGGCCGCAGATGTCGATTACGGGCGACAAGCTGGTGCTGAACGACGGCACGCGCGAGGTGGATTTTCTGTTTCTCGGGTGGGGGCACACGCCGGGCGACGGATATGTGTGGCTGCCGATGGAGAAGATTCTGGCGACCGGCGACGCGGCGGTGAATGGGCCGCGCAACAAGCTGCTGGACGCGAACATCGCCAACTGGCCGAAGGCGCTGGAGCGGGCGATCGCGCTGGGGCCGGTGCATGTGCTGCCGGGGCACGGCGAGGCGGGCGGGATCGAAATTTTGCAGGGGCAGAGGCAGTTTCTGATCGACCTGTACGCGGCGGTGAAGGCGCAGGCGGATGCGGGGAAGAAGCCGGCGGAGATGCAGATCGAGCTGCCCGCTCCGGACAACGTCTGGTTCCCGGTGGGGCGTGCCGATCTGCGCCAGCAGGACATCGAGACGGTGTACCTGGAGATCACATCGCACGCACCGGCAGGCTCGGTCCCGCACGAGTGGAAGTAGCGGCTCGGAGCGACGACGAGGAATACAGGGTGGTACGCGGCGGCGATTTTTCGTTCGCAGAATGCAGCGGGCGAAGTACACTTCTGACAATGGCAGCTTCGATGTACATCGTGGTGGAGGGCGAAGACCCGGGGTTCGACATCTTCGTCAATGGGCGGGCGCTGGCTCGGCATGAGGACGCGCTGGAGCGGCTTGCGCTGAAACTGGGAGTACGACCGCTGATCGAATTTTTTTCTGCGGACGAGAACTCGATGGCGCTGCTGATCGAGGAGGGCGGGGGAAATCCCGATCTGATGCGGCGGCTGCCTCCTCCGCAGTGGTATGTAGCGGACGATGGACTGGCGACGGTGCTGGCTCTGGTGGCGGAGTTGCAGGGCGATCCGCAGTTGCTTGGGACGGAGGGGCCGCAGGTGCTGGCTGAGCTGCTGGAGTACGCGTGCGTGCTGGATAGGACGGTGAAGGCCGGGCTGCGGTGGCATTTGGCGGTGAGCTGGCGGTGAGCTGGCGGTGACGAGACTTGTTCGTCGTCAGTTCGCTGTTTGTTCGTCTTTTATCCCCCCCCCCTCCCCCCCCCGGGGGTATTCTGGGCGTAATTGAAATGAAATCAGGCGATTGCATGGGGTTATGGTCGCCAAAGTAGTCATTCCTGACAGGTTACTGCTAGAGTGTTGGAAACATTTGGGTTATGGTGAAAATTGAGGTTTGGCGGTTTAGCTTGTAACGTATTCATTCTATTTAGCTTCCTGATAATGCTTTGATTCGCAACGGTTTGCTGTTGAGTGTTAAAAGCGAAGACCCGGCTGATTGGCCGGGTCTGTTTGTTACTTACTGCTTTAATTATACGCGCTGGAGGGAAACTACTATGCCACTTACGGGGAAGTATTTTCTCTTTTGTTTTCTGATGGTTGGGTCGATTTTGGTGGGTCGAGGGGCTTGACACGCGGATTTACGGGGAAATTCGAGGAAAAAAACTTCGGGGGTGGGAAGTGTTGGTGGTAGACCCACTCAACGCGGCCTCTCCCAGGTGCCCAAATGCGAGGCACCTGGGGCACCCGGCAATACAGAGATTCTGGCTTCGCCAGAATGACGAACAGGGGGGTGGTGGCACTGGGAGGTGCGGCTATTTCTTGCTGAAGACGTCGCCCATGCGGCGGATCTGGGCGCCTACGTTGCGGAGTTTCTCTTCGAAGTGCTCGTAGCCGCGATCTAGGTGGTAGACGCGGTCTAGGATGGTTTCGCCGTCGGCGACGAGGGCGGCGAGGACGAGCGAGGCGCTGGCGCGGAGGTCCGAGCACATGACGGCGGCGGACTCGAGTTTGCTGGGGCCGCGGACGGTGGCGGTGCGGCCCTGTACGCTGATGTTTGCGCCCATGCGGTTGAGTTCCTGGACGTGCATGAAGCGGTTCTCGAAGATGTTTTCGGTGATGGTGGTGGTGCCTTCGGACTGCGTGGCGAGGGCCATGAACTGGGCCTGCATGTCTGTGGGGAAGCCGGGATACTCCTCGGTGGAGATGTTGGTGGCTTTGAGCGAGCCGCCGGAGCGGACGCGGATGTGGTCGTTGCCGACATCGAGACGGACTCCGCAGGCTTCGAGCTTGGCGATGAGCGCGCCGAGGTGGGCAGGGTTGCAGCAGTCGACGTCGAGGTCGCCGCCGGTGATGGCCGCGGCGATGAGGAAGGTTCCGGCTTCGATGCGGTCGGGATTGATGCGGTGACGCGCGCCGTGGAGCTTGGCGACTCCCTGGACGTGGATGGTGGAGGTGCCCGCGCCCTTGATCTTTGCTCCCATGGCAGTGAGCAGAGCGGCGAGGTCGGTGACTTCAGGCTCGCGGGCGCAGTTCTCGAAGACGGTTTCTCCGTCGGCGAGGGTTGCGGCCATGAGGAGGTCTTCGGTGCCGGTGACGGTGATCTTGTCGAAGACGATGTGCGCGCCCTTGAGCTGGGAGCTGCCATTGTTGGGCGTGCGTGCTTCGAGGTAGCCGTGGTCCTGGGTGATGGCGGCACCCATGGCTTCGAGACCCTTGATGTGCAGATCGATGGGACGGCCACCGATGGCACAGCCTCCCGGCATGGCGACGCGCGCGATGCCGGTGCGGGCGATGAGCGGGCCGAGGACCAGCGAGCTGGCGCGCATGGTTTTGACGATCTCGTACTTGGCGACCGGGTCGGAGAGGCTGGCGCAGCGGATGCTGGTGCGGTGCTGGGCGCGGCCGTAGCCGAGATCGACCTCGGCACCCATGGCGGCGAGGAGGCGGCGCTCGGTCTCGATGTCGCGGACCTGGGGGATGTTCTCCAGGACGACTTCGTCCTCGGTGAGGATGGCGGCGGCCATGCAGGGGAGGGCGGAGTTCTTTGCGCCGGAGACTTTGATGGTGCCGAGGAGGGGATTGCCTCCGCGAACGACAAACTTGTCCATGGGGATAGTTTACGAGGATTGACAGAGGAAATGGGTGATGAGCTTGGTGCGGGCGGGGTGAGGATTAATTGCGGCGGTAGATGTCGTAGTTGGTGAGGGAGCGGACGAGGGTGAAGTTGGGCTGGAGGGCGCGGAGGAGTTCGGGCAGGTCTGGCGAGGGCGGTGCGGTGAGCTGGAGGTTGCGGCTGACGATGAGCCAGCGGACGTTGCGGGCGCGGGATTGGGCGAGGATTTGCGCGGGGGTGTAGGGGTTGGTGGCCGGGTCGAAGAGAAGGATGGGGAAGTGCGGAGTTCGGCCCGTGGCGAAGTAGAAGGGGTTCTCTCCGGGGATGAGGAGGATTGCGTCGTTGGAGGGAATCTCGGCGTTGGTGACGCGGATGAGCTCTTCAAATGCGGGGAGCCAGGGGCCGGGAGTGGCGAGGCCGCGGAGTTCGGGGAGGGTTGCGCGGGCGAGAGGGCCGTCGAGTTGGATGTAGCTTAGGCGCTCGTGGCTGGTGGCGTAGAGAGCGCCGCAGATGAGGAACGTCGCCGAGATGACGATAGCGAGCGGGCGAGCGATGGTGGGAATCTGCGTGAGAAGCGCGGCGATGAGAAGCATGAGGAGAGGCCAGATGGCGTAGGTGGATCCCCAGAGCTGCTGGGAGAGAAAGGCGCCGTGGATGGTGGCGAGAAGGATGAGAGGAAGAAGTGTGTTGAAGGAAGGAACGTGGCACAAGCACCAGAGAGCGTAGATCACGGCGAGGACCAGGAGATGAGGCCAGAGGGAGAGAAGCTGGCCGGCGCGGTCGGAGGGGTCGGTGTTGATGGCGAGAGAGACGATGGTCCAGAGGAAGGGCGCGGCGAGAAGAAGGAGGGCGATGATCGACGCGACTTGACTCCCACCCATTCCGCCAAGAACGCGGAATGGATGGGGCACCCGGAATTTTACTTCCCGCTTGTCGCGGCGGAGGAGTGCGAGGGCAATGAGGGCGGCGGGGATGGTCCAGAGAAGCGAGGACTGGTGGTAGATGGCGAGGATGAGGCCAAGGCCGGGAAGACGGCGCTGAGCGGCGAAGGTGATGGTCCAGGCGACGTAGTTGTGCAGGCCGACGGTCGTGTGGATGAGGAGCAGTGCGGCGGCGAGTGCGGCGGCGGCACCGGCGAAGAAGCAGAGCTGCGGAGCGGGACTGGCGCGTTGCAGTCGGCGGGCGATGGCGAGCGTTGCGACGGCGGCGAGCGCGATGAGCAGGAAGGGAAGTCCGATGTTCTGCTTGAAGAAGAGCGGGAGAACCGAGGCTGCTCCGGCGAGTGCGTTGCGGGGCGCGGAGTCGTTTGCGCGCTGAAGGAGGGTGATGGCGACGAGGACGGCGAGGATGCAGTCGCTGTCGTAGATGGCGTGGGGGTAGACGCCGTAGATGCCGAGGAAGATGAGCGGGGCGGCGAGGAGTGTGGCGATGAGGAATGCGCGTTCGGCGAACGGCTTGAGCAGGCGGAGGAGGATGCGCCAGGTGAGGAGGGTTGCGAGACCCGCTTCGAGGGCGGCGCAGAGGATGTGCGGGAGAACGGCGCGGCCGAAGATGCGGATGATGGCGGCGTGCAGGAGAAAGGTGAGCGGCGCGTGGGCGAGAGGGAA
>Ga0302279_10008304_pt1 | contig 10244 bp, 8 predicted proteins | sample III_Bog_N3_3_FD_194541 | JGI IMG/M metagenome (GOLD analysis project Ga0302279, IMG submission 194541) | Peat permafrost microbial communities from Stordalen Mire near Abisko, Sweden - III_Bog_N3_3 | ecosystem: Environmental > Terrestrial > Soil > Wetlands > Peat | place: Sweden: Abisko...
TGGCGGGGGGATGCACCTGCAGGCTCAGGCGGTCCGAGCAGTCGAGCCACTTGACGAGCAGCGGGAAAGGCCGCTTTGCGTCCCACTTCGGGCCCATGACCTCCCGCGCGTGCCGCTCGATCAGCTCGCGAAGCGTGACGCCGCCGAAGCGGCCGCCGCGGACCTTGGACTGGGCCTCGGGCCTGTCCACGATCTCCCAGCTTTCACCTATCGGGGGGCCCGCGGGCAGCTCCCTGGAAAGGAGAGTCTCGAGGCGGCGTCCACCCCACACGCGCTCCTGGTAAATAGGCTGGAATTGAAAGACTTCACGCATGGAGGCGATATCGAGATTATTGTAAAAAAGGTCGGGAGGGGTTTACATTTGGCCAGCCCGGGTACTAGCGTCCAATTCGCAATTCGGCCGCGCCCGGAAGCACAGATGCCCAAATCAGATAGTTCAAATCCAAACGGAGGCCCCTCCTTCCAGGGCCCCCGTTATAGGCCCAATTGGCTGGCGGCCGGCCTGTGTTTGATAGTCGGACTCTACCTGACGGCGGCTCTGGTCGACTACGACCCGGCTCAGACCCGCTTCCACTCGACGTCCCCCGTGGCAAAGAACTGGGTCGGCTGGCTGGGCGCCGACAGCGTGTGGGTGCTTTTCTACACGATAGGCGTCAGCACGTGGCTGCTGCCGATCGCCTTCTTCTGGATGTTCTGGGTCGCGGTGCGCAACTCGAGGCACCTCGTGGCGACCCGGGTTGCCGCGATCATCATCGGCATTGTCACGATGACCGGGCTCCTGGCCATGTTCGAGAGCGTGAAGGCCAACGACACCTTCCCGCAGGCCTGGGGCGGGCTGACCGGCAAGTTCCTCTACCAGCGGATGCTCGAGGACGCGCTCGGGCCCTTCGGCACCGGCCTTCTCCTGGGCTCCATCTACTGTTGCGCGCTGCTCTTCGTCATCACGAAGGACATCGGCTCGGAGATTGAAAAGATCATGGCCAACTTCGGCGAATGGCGCGCGGAGCGCGCGAGGAAGAAGGCCTCGCTCGAGGAGGAGATGATGAAGCGCAAGGATGAGCGCTTGAAGGGAAAGAACGCGGTCCTTCCCCCACTGCCCCCGCTTCCGAACCAGCCCGTCGGGCCCTCGGGCTCGAAGAAGCTGATCGTCGCCAAGGCCGCCGAGGACCCGCTGGCGCGCACCGCGGCCAGGCCGCCCGCGGCGGCCGTGCCCGAGGTGAAGCCCGAGGAGCCGAAGAAGGCGAAGGCTACCCCATTCCTCTTCGACGCGAGCTACAAGGCGCCCCCCACCTCTCTCCTCAAGGAACAGGTGAAGGCCGCCTCAGGCAACAGCGACGAGGAGCACCAGAAGAATTCAGACGCGCTGATACGCATCCTGGGCGAGTTCGGCGTCGACGTCACCCCGGGCGAGATCCACGTCGGCCCCGTCATCACCTGCTACGAGGTGGTGCCGGCCCCGGGCGTGCGCGTTGAGAAGATCTCGGGCCTGGACAAGAACATCGCGCTCGGCATGCGCGCGCAGTCCGTGCGAATCCTGGCGCCGATCCCCGGCAAGGCTGCGGTCGGCATCGAGGTCCCCAACCTGCACCCGACGCCCGTCGGCATGAGGGAACTCCTGGAGAGCGAGGACTGGGGCTCGGCGAAGGCGGAGCTTCCGATCGCGCTCGGCCGCGACGTTTCGGGCAAGCCGCTCATCTCGGACCTGGCCAAGATGCCCCACCTGCTGATCGCCGGCGCCACGGGTTCCGGAAAGAGCGTCTGCATCAACTCGATCATCGCGTCCATCGTCTACTCGAAGAGCCCGAAGGACGTGCGCCTCATCATGGTCGACCCGAAGGTCGTCGAGCTGAAGATCTTCAACACGCTCCCGCACATGTACATCCCCGTCGTGACGGAGCCAAAGAAGGTGCCGGCGGCGCTCAAGTGGCTGCTGAGCGAGATGGAGCAGCGCTACCAGATCTTCGCCAAGGCGAACGTGAGGAACATCGTCGGCTACAACACGAGGAAGAAGGAGGCTAAGCCGGCCGCCGACGCCCAGCCCACGCTGAGCGGCATGGACAGCCTGGGCGACACGCTCGAGCTCCCGGACCACCTTCCCTACATCGTGGCCATCATCGACGAGCTGGCGGACCTGATGATCCTCGCTCCCGCCGAGATCGAGACCTCGATCGCGCGCCTGGCGCAGCTAGCCCGCGCGGCCGGCATCCACCTGATCCTCGCCACCCAGCGCCCCTCGGTGAACGTCATCACGGGCGTCATCAAGGCCAACCTCCCCTCCCGAATCGCGTTCCAGGTCGCCTCGCAGGTGGACTCGAGGACGATCCTGGACGGCAAGGGAGCCGAGACGCTCATCGGGCGCGGCGACATGCTCTTCTCGCCGCCGGGCACCTCGCGCCTCGTGCGCGCGCAAGGCGCCTTCGTGAGCGACGAGGAGGTCCACGCGATCGTCGAGTTCCTGAAGGTGAACGGGCCGCCGCAGTACGCCCAGGCGGTCCAGCAGCAGATCGACCGCGCCGCCACCGAGGACGACGAGGATGGGGACGAGGACCTGGACGATTCCGACGCCGGCAGCGACGAGGACCTCTACGCAAAGGCGCTGGACGTCCTAAAGTCCACCCGGCGCGCCAGCACCTCGATGCTCCAGAGGCGGCTTAGGATCGGCTACAACCGGGCCGCCCGCATCATGGAGATGATGGAGGACAAGGGCGTCGTGGGCCCTGAGAACGGCTCCAGCCCCCGCGAGATCATCGGCGACCTCGACTCCTGAGACCCCCGGGCCAAATCCTTCTTTCCCTGCCCCTGAAAACCTGCAACTGATCGAACATGCAGACCATTGGAGAACGCCTGGAAGACGCCCGCAAGAAGAAGGGCATCTCCATCCGCGAGGCCGCCGAGGCGACGAAGATCCGCGGCGAGTACCTGCAGAAGTTCGAGGGCAACCAGTTTGAGATCGGGCTGACCGACATCTACACGCGCGGCTTCCTGAGGGGCTACGCCAACTACCTTCGCATCCCGTCGGACAGGATATTGAACGACTATGGCGCGCTGCGCGGCAGCGAGACGCGCGTGCGCCAGCCGAGCCGCGAGGTCTACGGCCGAATGGACCTGGGCATCTCCTCCGTCGACGAGAGGAGCGAGGTCCAGCCTGAGCCGCAGGCGAGCGACCCGACTCCGCGAACGACGCAGCAGGCGCGCTTCCAGCGCCCGCAGGGGAATCTTCCCAAGGGCCCCGCGATCGACCCGGCCCTGGTCTTCAAGGGCGGCATCGCGATCGTCTTCGTCCTGGTCCTCCTCTTGATCGTCTGGATCGTGAAGTCGCTCGCCGGCCCGACGGTCGGCGCGACGACGAGCCACGCCGCCGCCTCGGGCGCGCCCGAGATGACCGAGGCTCCGGTCGCGGCCCCGGCCCCGACCGTGTCCATCGTCGCCACCGAGGCCGTCCGCATCAAGGTCGTGCGCAAGTCGGATGGAGCCGAACTCTTCCAGGGCGCGCTCCAGGCGGGCGACAAGAGGGACTATCCCAACGTGCCCCTTTTCCTGACCGCCTCCGAGCTCGGCAGCGTGCAGATCGAGTACAAGGGCAAGGCGTACCCGACCGGCCACTCCGGCCACGACAGGATCCAGTTCGACTTCTCCAGTCGGTGACCCGCCAAGGCGGGACTTGAAGGCGGCAGACCATCAGCATGGAGAAGATTCCGTATTTCGGCCAAACGCTTCTGCGCTGGCGCGTGGGCGGCTCGACCTTCATGGCGCTGCCGGAAAAGGGCGCGCGGCTCATGAACTGGAACATGGAGATGGGCGACGGCTCGGTGCGCGACGTGATCCACTGGCCCGAGATCTCCTCCCTGGCTGAGTTCACCAAGGCGCGCGGCGGCAACCCGATCCTCTTCCCTTTCTGCGCGCGCTCGTTCGACAAGGGCGAGATGGGCTTCTGGCGCGACCTGAAGGGCGTGAGGAGGCCGATGCCGATGCACGGCTTCGCGAGGCAGGGGGACTTCCGGACCACGCGCGTGGACGCGACGGGGTTCGAGGCCGTCCTCGTGCCCGGCGAGGAGGCCTTGGCGTCATACCCTTTCAAATACGAGTTCCGCGTCGCCTACCGCTTCAGCGCCTTCGGCCTCACCTGCAACCTGACGCTCGAGAACCTGGGCGACGAGCCGCTGCCGTGGTCCGCGGGCCACCACTTCTACTTCAAGCTGCCCTGGAACGAGGGATCCTCGAGGCCGGACTACATCATCAGGATGCCGTCGACCTCGACGCTCAAGCAGGACGCCTCCGGCAACCTTGTCCCCGGCCCGAAGCTGGCCCTCGACGTGCAGATGAGCGACCCGAACCTGATCGACACGATTCACGCCGGCCTGAAAAGCCCCGAGGTGGCGTTCGGCGAGAAGGGCCACCCGGGAGACGTCGTGATGAGGCTGGGATCGGAGGCCGCCGCGCCGGCGGACGCCGTCTTTGTCACCTGGACGCAGGCCGACGACTCGCCGTTCTACTGCGTCGAGCCCTGGATGGGGCCGCCCAACTCGCCGGAGACCAAGAGGGGCCTGCACGTGGTCCCGCCCGGGGGCAGGGAGACTTTCACGGTCGGCATCGCGGTCAGATAGGTTTGCGGGACCGCCGCAATGTGGTAGAGTCTGGCCGACACCCATGACCGCGATCCTCCCACAGCTCGGCTTCCTCGACTCGCTCGGCGGGTCCGAAATGATCCTGATCCTGGTCGTCGTCCTGATCTTCTTCGGCGGCGAGAAGATGCCGGAGTTCGCAAAGGGCCTCGGCAAGGCCATCCGCGAGTTCAAGAAGGCCGCGGGCGACGTCGAGCACGAGTTCAAGCGCGCCATCGACGAGCTCCCCGACAAGCCCGCGCTGCCGACCTTCAAGCCGGTCCCGGCCCCGGCCGCGATACCGGCTGCAGACACTCCCCCCGCCCATCCCCGCCTGGCCGAGCCTCCTCCGAAACCGGAGGACCCGAAGTCCGACCACGGGATTGAAGGCTGATCCCGGCGGCTGGGCCGCCTCCACGCTTCACCCATGAAAACCTACCTGTTGTACGGCTTCATCTCGTCGCTCGCGGGAGCGTTCCTGACCCTGATCCTTTATTTTGCCGGCTTTCATTCCGATCCCGCGAAACTCGCCATGGCGGGATGGATCGGCGGCCTGGTGGGCCTTGCGATCGTCATCACGTGCATCACCCTCGGCGTGAAGGCCCGGCGGGAGGAAGTGCCGCCCGACCAGGATTTCGGCTACTGGTCGTCCTTCCTCGCGGCGTTCATGATCTCGACGGTCTCGAACCTGTTCAGCCTGGGCTTCACGGTCATCTACAACGTGTACATCAACCCGACATTCCTCGAGCTGATGCGCCAGCAGCAGATCACGAAGATGGAGAACGGCGGGATGAGCAGCGACAAGGCCGAGTCCGCGACGGCCATGATGTTCGGCGTGGTGCCCCAGGCGGTCATTTTCATCATCTTCGGGACCATCATTGCGGCCGTGATCTCATTCATCATGGCCGGATTCTTCACCCGGAAGGCCGTCCAGCCCCCGAAGATCTGAAAGAAAAAGGGCCCGGATTTCTCCGGGCCCTCGCGAATTGGGATACTTTAGCCGTTTAGCGGCTGAAGAACCGCTTCCAGTTGAGGCGATACTCGACCGCCGCGATTGCGACGATACCTGCAACGCAGAAATAACCTGCGAGGAGAGCACTGGCGCTCATGTAGCGGAAAGAAAGCACGATTGCGGCTAAGGCGAGGATCGCCGGGGCTGCCGCACTGACTGTGTTTGTTTTCATATGATGTATTTGGTTTGTCCCAGTACCTATCGGTACCAGGCGACTATGATACACCCATATCGCCATTATGGTAGTTGCAGTTGTCTATGGTCATCATAGGATTTCCCTATGGAACTGAGCCAGCTAAGATACGTCCAGGCCGTCGCTGACACGGGGAATTTCACCCGGGCTGCAGCGGTGAGTGGCGTTGCTCAACCCTCATTGAGCCAGCAGATTATAAAACTTGAGAAGGAACTGGGGCATAAGCTTTTCCATAGGCTCGGACGCAAGGCCGTCCTGACTGAGGCGGGCATTGCCTTCCTCGAGCGGGCGCGCCGTATCCTCTTCGAGGTAGAGGACGCGACCAAGGAATTGGGAGACAGCCCAACCTTCGAGCGCCGCATCACCGTGGGAGCGATCCCCACGGTCGCCACCTACTTGCTCCCGGACCTGATCGCCCGCTGCAAGAAACGCCATCCAAACCTCCAAGTTAATATCCGCGAGGATTTTAAGACGCCGCTCATCCGCGAGCTTCTCCAGGGCGAACTCGACTTGGTCGTAGCCGCGTTGCCCATAGATGAGCCCAGCCTCCAGGTGGACGTCCTGTGGAAAGAGGCTCTGGTCCTCGTCGTAGCCAAGGATGACCCCTTGGCGGCCAAGAAGAAGGTCACCGGTGCCGACCTGGCCCAGGAGACCTTCATCCTCCTCGGTTCCTCAAGCTCGCTTGCCGCCCAGGTCCGGGCCTTCTGCGGCGACAACCACTTTGAGCCGAAGATCGGCTCCCGATGCGCCCAGGTGGCCACCGTGAAGGCGCTAGTCGGGATCGGGGCCGGAATCTCCATCCTGCCCGCCGGCGCCAAGGCGAAGGAGGATGCCGGGGCGCTGGTCTACATCACCCTTTCGGACGCAGAACCAAGCAGGGAAATTGCGGTCCTTAGACACATGCAGCGTTACCAGAGCCGCGGTGCCGAGCAATTCCTGGCGCTCCTGCGCGAGGGACCGGCCGTACATGCGGACTCGTGACGCGCATCCCAAGGCATCCAGAAGCGACTAACCCCAAAAGACCATGATCGACTCACTCAGGAAAACCATCATCGCGGGCCTCGGAGCGGCCGCCATCACCACCGACAAGGCCCTCGACAACCTCGAGACTCTTGTGAAACAGGGAAAGATCAACGCGACGGACGCCCGCGCAGCCGCGGAGAAGATCGCGAAGGAAGGCCGGCGCGAGTTCGACAAGGCAAGCGCCAAGGTCGGCGAGAAGGTGCGCGAGTTCGTGGCGTACACCGACGGCGAGTACAAGAAGCGCCTCGACGCGCTTGAGCGCCGTGTCGGAACGCTTGAGACCAAGCGCGCCAAGAAGGCCGGCCCCAGAAAGGCTGTCTAGCTAAGCCGAGACCGCGCGGCCCGTGGCATCAGCCGTAGGGATCAGGAAATAGAACTCGGTGCCGCCGCCCTCGGCGGGAATGCACGATATGCTGCCCCCGTGCGCGACCACGATTTCGCGCGCGATCGCAAGGCCGATGCCCGCACCCGGCTTGGACTGGCCGGGGACCCTGTAGAACCGGTCGAAGAGCCGCGGCACCACCTCCGGAGGGATTCCGCTCCCATGATCCCGGACACTGAAGCGGACGAATCCCAGGGGCGCCGCGGCCGCCGAGAGGACAATGCTTCCGCCGTCGGGTGAATACTTCGAGGCGTTGGAGAGGAGGTTGATGAACACGTGGCGCAGCCGTGTCGCGTCGACGCTGATCTCGCCGAGACCCGGCTCGTGGTGGACCTCGAGCTTCTGTCCGGCGAGCGTTATGAACGTGCGCGCCTCGTCGGATATGGCCGTCAGTAGCTCCTCGACCGACACCGGGCTCCTCTCAAGCGCCGAGGCGCCGGCCTCCAGCCGCGTCAGGTCGAGGAGGGAATCCAGGATGCGCAGCAGCCTGTCGGCGTCGTCGCGCGCCGACTCCAGCATCTCGGTTTGCCCGGGCGAAAGCGGACCGAGTGTCTTCTCAAGCAGGAGATAGACCGCCATCCTCAGGCTCGTGAGCGGCGTCTTCAGCTCGTGGCTCACGGTGCCGACCAGGTTCGTCTTCACGTCGTCAAGGAGCCGGAACTTCGTGACATCCTGGAGGATCACGGCCGCCCCCTTGAACTCGGTCAGCTTGTCGCCGATCGCCAGGATGCGCGGCAGGTAGTGGCGGTCCTCGCGACCCAAGCGGAACGTGACGACGCGGCTGTAGTCCGTCGGCAGGTAGTGCTCCCCCTTCTCAAGGACGAGCGCCAGCGGCGCGGCGAGGTTCTCGGGCAGTCCCGCCTCGAAGTCCGGACCCTTGGAGAGCTCCTCGGCCGCGGGATTGCGGATCTCGATCAGGCCGCTTGACGAGACTACGAACAGCGGCTCAAGCGCGGTCGTGAGCGTGGCCTCCATCGTGCGCTGCGTTCGCAGCACGCGCGCGACCGTCGCCTCGCGGTAGCTTCTCAGGTGGGCCGCCATTGCGTTGAAGGACCTCGCGAGGCTTCCGAGCTCATCCCTGGAGAACTCCGGCACCTCGATGTCGAGGTCACCCTCCCCGAGCGCCGTCGCCGAGGCCGTGAGGGCCTTGATCGGCATGAGGAGCGAGGAGGCGAGCGCCCAGGCAAGTATCGCGGACAGGCAGACGGCGAGCCCGATCGTCACCGAGAGGACGCCCACTGCGGTGGTCTCCAGGTGCTCTGCGCGCGCCTCGATCTCGCGCGACGCCGCGTAATCGCTCACCGTGATGCGGTTCAGGGCGTCGAAGACCCTGTACAGCGCGTCCTGGTTGGCGCGGAAGTCGGCGAGCGATGCCGCCCCGCCGCCGGCGAGCGCCCGGTCGCAGAGGGCCGCGAAGTTCTGGAATGCCGTGTCGAGGTCCTCGACCAAGCGGGCGCGCTGCGTGCCCGCGGAGGTCGCGGACTGGCTCATCAGCTCCTGGGTGAAGGCCGAGCGGCTCACGTCGAGCGCCTTCCTCGAGCCGATGGGGTCGTTGCCCTGGTAGAACGCAGAGTTCGACATGAGGGTCGCCGACGCCCGCATGTCACGGCAGCCGAGGGCGGAGCGGTAGTTCTTGACCAGTTCCCGCTGCATCGGGCCTGCCAGCTGCTGGCAGACATGGATGGCGTAGCCGCCGATGGCGACTATTACCAGGAGCAGGGGAAGAAGTCCGAAGAAAAGGCGCGTTCTGAGCATGCCGTGACGGCCCTCAGAGTAGCCCCAGCTTGCTGCGCTTGCGATAAAGAGTCGCGGGGTCGATGCCGAGCGTCCTGGCGGCCTCGTCGAGGTTGCGTGAGGACGCGAGGATGCGGCGGATGTGCTCGCCCTCGAGCTCGTCGAGCGAGACGCGCGTGCCGACCTCGATCGCCGACTTCTTGCCGCCGGCGAACTCGTCGGGCAAATCCGAGAGCTGTATCTGGTCGCCAGGGGCCAGGATGACCGCCCGCTCGATCACGTTGCGCAGCTCGCGAAGGTTGCCGGGCCAGGCGTAAGCCGTGAAGGCGTCCAGCACCGGCTTCGAGAACTCCAGTTGCCTGCGCCCGGCGCAGTTCCCGAAATACCCGCGCGCGCCCTCGGCGAGGCGCACGAGGTCGGCGGGACGGTCCTTGAGTCCCGGAAGCGTGATGGCGATGACGTTCAGCCTGTAGAAGAGGTCCTCGCGGAAGCGCCCCGCCTTCACCTCGGCCGCAAGGTCCCGGTTTGTGGCGGCAATGACACGCACGTCGGCGGTCCTGGATCGGTTCTCCCCCACCCGCTCGTACTCGCGCTCCTGGAGGAGCCGGAGAAGCTTGGGCTGGATCTCGAGCGGCATCTCGCCGATCTCATCGAGGAACAGCGTGCCTCCGTCGGCGGCGGCCACCTTGCCCGCGGTTTCCATGACGGCGCCCGTGAAAGAGCCCTTGGCATGGCCGAAAAGTTCACTTTCAAGGAGCTCGCGGGATAGGCTCGGGCAGTTGACCGTCACGAAAGCGGCCTCCCTGCGTGTGCTCCGCTTGTGGATCTCGCGTGCCAGCACGCTCTTGCCGGTGCCGCTCAGGCCCAGGATCAGGATGTTTGCCTGGGTCTCGGCGGCCCTGAAGGCCATCTGGAGCGCACGGTTCATGAGGGGTTCCGCGGACTCGAGGTCGACGGGCGGCAAACCTGAGACGATATCGCTCTCAAGGGCCACGACGCGGCGCTCGAGGTTGCTCGCCTTCGAAACCTTCCCCAGGACCGCCCGGATCTGGTCGGGTGTAAAAGGTTTGGGAATAAAGTCGAAAGCGCCCCGCCTCATCGCCTCAACCGCCGTGGCGATGTTGGCATAGGCCGTGAAGAGGATGACCGCCGGGGCCGGGTTGAGCTTCGTCAGCTTGTCCAGGACGGCCATCCCGTCATCGGCACCGAGCTTCAGGTCCAGGAAAACGGCATCAAAGCCGTCCTCCTCGGCCGCCTTGATGGCCTTGGCGGCATTGGGAGCCTCCGCGGCGATGTGGC
>Ga0302279_10008311_pt1 | contig 10238 bp, 6 predicted proteins | sample III_Bog_N3_3_FD_194541 | JGI IMG/M metagenome (GOLD analysis project Ga0302279, IMG submission 194541) | Peat permafrost microbial communities from Stordalen Mire near Abisko, Sweden - III_Bog_N3_3 | ecosystem: Environmental > Terrestrial > Soil > Wetlands > Peat | place: Sweden: Abisko...
GCACGGTCCGGCGTCCCAATCTCCCACACCTGCTTACCGAAGCGCACTGGCTTCCAATCCAGCTTGCCCAGGTCAATCGTCTTGCCCGGTTCGACCGTAATATCGGCCTGCGCAAAATCCCCAAGCACACCATCCGCCGTCGCATGCAGCGTGTACTTTCCAGGAATCACTTTCGTGATCGCGAACTTCCCATCCTCCGTCCCATCGTTGAAGAACTGATAGAACCGTGCATCATGAATCCAACTCCCCGCATCCGGATTCGGCGCAAAGTTGAACCCTCCACCCGGCCTGCCACCCGGCCTACCCGCACCCGGAGCGCCTCCCGGCCCAGCACCTTGTCCCGGCGCCGTCGCCAAACCCGGCGCAGCACCAGCACCCGGACCCGCACCAGCTCCGCCACCCGGCGCCCCGCCACCAAACACCGGCCGCGGAATACTCGCCGGATCAATGTCCGGATGCGTCAACCCCACCACCAAATGCGGCAGCTTGGTCGACGTCCCCTTCGGTGCCATCGGATCAACTAGCACAATCTGCCCCTTCACCGTCCCACGTTCCGCCGCCGGCGTATAAGGCACACCCTTCACCCAATCGAACGGCCACGCCGCATTCTGCTTCTTGTATTGCGCCAGCGCGTCCTGCCACAGAGCGTTCGCGTTCGCCGTCCAGCTCGCCGGCACCGTCGGATTCCCCTCGGTCGCCTTCAGCGTATCCAGTTCGGCCTGCGTCGTCTCCTTCGGCTTGTCCAGCGAGTTCAAATACACATAGATCGGCCCCACCACCTTGCTCCACTCCTCGCCCGCCTGAATCTGCGCCCGCGTGCCGTCGTAGTGACCACTATGCCAGTAGTCCAGAATGATCGGCTCGGGATCGCCGTTATCGCCAAAGTGCGCATCCAGATCGATCCGCGTCGGCCCACCGCTCAGATACTCCGTCGTCGGATTAATAAAGTACGCGCCAATATGGTACTTCGTGCTCGACCAGCCATACGCCTTGGTCACATACTGCATGCCCGAGTAGGTGTACTTATGCTCAACCGAATTCTTGTACACGCCCTTCGCCATGATGCGCTGCTCTTTCGCATGCACCACCACGCCCTCACCCCAGTCCGTCGGCGCGGCCTCCAGCATGTTGCGGTCTTTGTCCACCGTGATCCAGTCGAACGCCTGGTTCAGCCGCGTAATATAGCGGTCCTCCGCGCCCACACCCATCGCAGGATATGACGCCGGATGGCTCAAAATCGAATACACATAAATCCCGCTCTCGCCGCGCCCCAGCGAGTAGCGAATCTCGATATCCACCATCGTCCCGCCGCCCGGCGCACTCCGCGTCATCGTGAACGTGCCGTTCGATTTCCCCTTAATCGACACTTCGGCGCGTGCACCCCCATTCGTCGCCGGATCGATCGACACTGAATTCACCAGCACCGGAGCACCCTGCGGATTGTGCTCCCACGTCCCGCCGCTGGCCTGCGTAATCGTTACGCCTTTGTAGATCAGCGACGGCATCGACCCCGAGTCCTTGGTAATCGTCGCCTTCACGATCCCGTTGTCCAGCGTCCACGTGCGGCCATTATCGGTGACGGTGACAGGCGCACTCTGCGCGCAAACCAGCGAAGGCGAAACGGCAAGCGCACACGCGGCCAGCCACAAGGGAAAGGTCGAACGAAGCATCTTCATGGGAGTTCTCCATAAGGGATACGACCCCACCCCGCCCAAAGACTCACCCAGCCGCCCGTCACCGCAAATTCATTCGACTTCCCCGCCCAGCTTCGATACCCACTCAACCGCAGGACGGACCCACTGCGCGTGGGGCGGTCACTTCGTGACTTGTATCGGGCTTCGCGTGGTGCTCCCATGGTCGCTGGATGGATTGCGTGCCGACCAGCGGGAGGACCACGCGAAGCAATAAAATGGCGTGTGAACGCCAAAAAGGCGTGTGAACGCCCGCAAATTCATTCGACTTCCCCGCCCAGCTTCGATACCCTCTCCACACTCGCATCGGTTCCCGGCATATGAGGAGCATCCCCATGGCGACCAAGCACAAGTCTCCCGCGAAAACAGCGAAGAAGTCCCCAACCAAAGCCTCATCCAAGCCCGCTCCCGCCAGCACCCCCTCGCCGCAGCCCCTCAGCGGCATCCCCGCCGGCACCCCCATCTTCGCCGAGCCCCGTCCCACCGCCGACCCCACCAAATACACCGTGCCGCACGCCTCCGACACCGCCGCCTACAACCAGATGGACGCGCTCATCAAGTCCAGCAAGTTCCTCCCGCTACCATTTCCCGCCGTCCCCGGCCCCGCCGAGCCCATCTTGAAACTCTCCGACGCTTTGGGCCCGACAGGACCCGCGACGGAAGCCGCCATCGAAAAAGCCGGCCAGATCGTCTTCCACTGCGCCGGAGACACCGGAGCCACCAAGGGCCCCAAAACCGAAAACGAAGTCGTCGACAAGCTCCTTGCCGACTTCACCGGCGAAGCCCCCGCCGCCACGCCGCAGTTCTTCTACAACCTCGGCGACATCGTCTACTCCTTCGGCGAGCACAAGTACTACTACGACCAGTTCTACGACGCCTTCCGCGACTACCCGCGCCCCATCTTCGCCATCCCCGGCAACCACGACGGCATCGTTTTGCCCCCGCCCGCAGGCACCGGCATCGCGTCCAGCTCGCTCGCCGCCTTCCTCGCCAACTTCTGCGCGCCTGCCTTCGCCCACTCCCCCGACGCCGTCGGCATCTCGCGCACCACCATGATCCAGCCCGGCGTCTACTTCACCCTCCAGGCCCCGCTGGTCCGCATCCTCGGCCTCTACTCCAACATGCTGGAAAACCCCGGCGTCATCTCCACCACGCCCAACCCCACCACCGGCAAGCCCACCTTCCCGCAACTCTCCGACGTGCAGCTCACCTATCTCACCGCCGCGCTCACCCGCATCAAGCAGGAAAAGTTCGCCGGCGCCGTCCTCATCGCCGTCCACCATCCGCCCTACTGCTTCGGCACCCACTCCGCCTCGCTCACCATGCTCAAGGAGATCGACGCCTGCTGTAGTGCCACCGGCATCTGGCCCCACGCAATCCTTTCCGGCCACTCGCACAACTACCAGCGCTACACCCGCGCGATCGGTAACCGCCAGATCCCGTTCATGGTCATCGGCAACGGAGGCCACGGCCTCACTCCCATCAACAAGGGCCAGACCCTCCGCACGCCACAATCCATGCCCGCCTTCGCTCAGCCCGAAGCAAAGGACTCCGTCAGCTTCGAGAGCTACGACGACAAGAATTACGGCTATACCCGCATCCTCGTCTCGACCACCCAGCTCCGCATCGAATACCACCCCGCCTCCGACGGAGCCACCACCAAAACCCCCGACGACGCCGTCACCGTAGACCTCGCCACCGGAACCCTCACCACCTACACCCCGCCGGCAGCTTCCTAGAATCTGGTTCAAGACGGTCCTGCCGGACGAGCGCCCTGCGCCGGCAGCGGTCACTTTGTGACTTGTATTGTGCTTCGCGTTGGTGCTCCTGATGGTCGCAATCCGGATGACGTGCCGACCAACGGAAGGACCACGCGAAGCCTAAAAAAAGCATGTGAACGCCGGCCCCACGCGCAGTGGGCTCGCAGTGTCAAAAAAAGCCTGGCGAACGCGCGGTAGAATCCTCAAATGGACTGGAAATCCCGCCGCATCACCACTCTCCTCGAAGCCGCCCTCCTCGAGGACAAAGCCGCCAACGATATCACCACCGCGCTCACCGTCGATCCGGCCCTGCGCGCCTCCGCCACCATCATCGCCAAGCAGCCATGCGTCGTCTCCGGCATCGGCTGCATCGCCGCCTTCCTCACCCTCTTCGGAAAGCTCAAGCCCTCCGGCCGTTTCGAAGTCGTCTCCCACCCCGAGATCTTCGACGGCGTCCACGTCAAGAAGGGCCAGGCCATCGCCGTCATCCGCGCCAACGCCGCCAGCATCCTCGCCACCGAACGCGTCATCCTCAACCTGATGCAGCGCATGTCCGGCATTGCCACGCTCACCAACCAATTCGTCACCGCCGTCCGCGCCGCCAAATCCAAAACAAGAATCCTCGACACCCGCAAGACCATTCCCGGCCTGCGCGCGCTGGATAAGTACGCCGTCTGCTGCGGCGGAGGCATCAACCACCGCCTCGACCTGCAGGACGGAATCCTCATCAAGAACAACCACATCTCGCTCGGTGGCGGCCTGCCCGCCGTCCTCGAACGCGCGATCACCCGACGCAAGCCCGGCCAGACCGTTCAGGTCGAAGTCCGCACTCCCGCCGAACTCGCCCAGGCCGTCGCCGGCAACGCCGACTCCATCCTGCTCGACAATATGACCCCCAAGGAAGTCGCCAACGCCGTCAAGCAGATCCGCGCCGCCCTGCCCAAGGCCACCGTCGAAGCCTCCGGCAACATGTCCCTCAAGACCATAGCCAAGTACGCCAAAACCGGAGTCGACTTCATCTCCGTCGGAGCCCTAACCCACTCCGCCACCGCCGTCGACCTAAGCATGCGCATCACCGCCGACCTGCTGTAGCCGCCAAACCCTCCGCTGCCGGCCTGGTCGCCCAAAGTTCCGCACTCCCCAGCAATGCGCCACCCTAAAGCTGCGGAGTTCTCTTGCGCGGCAACTCCGCTGCACACCGGCGCGTGCTCATTCTGGCCACGATCTGCATCAGCGATGCAGGATTTTCCCGGATGGTGAGCCTCTTTCTGCCGGCACCGACTACCTTTCTCGGTACCTACCTTTTTTACGAGGGCGGCAATTTGCTCCTCATCGTTTTGATGTTTCTCTGGGACTGGAAACGCAACCGGATAATGAAACAGTTCCTATGGGCAGCCTTCTTGGTCACCGCTGTGGGTCTGTCGGCCACGGGCCTCTACTTCAATGAGACATGGAAAGCGATCTCGCGCTTGTGGCTAGAGGGCTGGGCGCAGCACATGCTGTAAAGCCTTACGCCATGAAAACGGTGCCGGCTCAGGTGGTAAATTCACATCACAGGTACCCGTCCCCACCGATTTAGGTTTCAACCCATGCGGTTTCATCTGGCGCAACGGAGGTTAGTTCGAGAAAATGAAAAGCGTTCGCAGGTCTTTCTCTTTGAGTGCACTTTGCGTGGCCTTTGCATGCATACTGCTGGGCGTGATGAGCAACCAAACCGCCAGGGCGCAGGCCGCGCCTGCGCCGATTGGCAGCTGGGTCAATCAAAACAATACCAATGGCCTGGTGGTAGAGCAGAATGGTACCTGTGGCTTCCTCGTCAACGGGAAGGCCAAGTGGTCCGGCACCTGCAAGTGGGAAACCCCCTCGGCCAAAGGCGGGATTCTGGACCTGCAATACCCGATGCCTCTCGCGCCTGGGCACATTCGTTGGAGCGTTATCTACGTTAATAAAACGACCATCACGCTCGATGGTGAAGCGTTCCACAAGCAGGGGAATTAGGGTGCTGCCGAACGCCGAGAATCCAGACCTGGTGAGTACTCGACGGCGCTGTTGCCGGTAGTGATGGCTGCTTCGAGTGGCTGCTCACCGCTCATAGGCGAATGATAGGCGAGAGTGTGTGGATAGCTGCGTTTGCCGTGAAACTCAGTGTAGGCAGCACAGAGAAAATGTCCTGCAGCATCCTGCCGGGGTGCGAAGACTAGTAGCTGTAGCGGAGGCCGGCTTCGATGCGGCGGCCGTTGTCGGCGGCGTAGGGGACGCCGAAGAGCGGAGAGCCGAGGACGCCACCGACGGACGTGACGTTGAGGTGGTTGAGGACGTTGGAGGAGCGCAGGTTGACGGTGAGGGTCTGCTGGTGCTCGGCCTTGAGGTTGTGGGTGAGGTTGAAGGTGCGCTGGAGGTTGGTGTCGAGGTAGAAGGTCCAGGGCAGGTCGCCTTTGTCGCGCGAGAGCGAGCCGATGCCGCCGGAGGTGACGAGCTCGCCCCAGGAAGTTGCATAGCCGCAGGGGCTGGCATTGGGATTGACCGAGCAGAGGGGTGTGCCGGCGGGTGCGTATTGCGGGCGATCGTTGAAGTCGCCGTCGCCGTTGTTGTCGAAGCCGGTGGTGATGTTGTAGGCCTGCAGGCCGGTGCCGCTGTAGTTGGCACTGAGCGCAAGCTTGGCGGGAAGGTTGACGGTGGCATTGCCGAAGATCTGCCACAGGCCCTGATTGTCGCGGCGGGCGTACTCGCCGGTGTTGACGCCGGTGGTTTGGGGAGTGAAGAAGGGGTTGTTGTCCGCGTCGTCGATGACAACGACGCGGACGGCGCCGGCGAAGAACTGGACGCGCTTGAGGGATTGCTGGCTGATGCCCATGGACTGGACATTGGCATAGCCGCGGCCAGTGCCCTGCATTTGGAGGATGTTGAGGTTGGGGCCGAAGGGGCGTGGGCCGGTGGGTGAGCCGTTGGTGGGGGAATTGATGTTTTCGGTGCGGGTGCCGTGCCAAATCTGCGCGATGTAGTAATCGCCGGAGAGAGTGAAGCCTTTGGGGAAGGTCTTGGAGAAGCCGACGTTTTCGATGGCGTAGGACATGTCGGAGAAATTGGGTGCGACGGTGCGGATGGAGTGGATGACCGTGGCGCCGGTGAACGGTGTGCAGGAAGAGGTGATGCCGCCGGGGCAGTAGGTCGACGGGTTGTAGACGCTGCTGGTGACGCGTTGGGCGCCGTCACTGAAGAGAATCTGGCTCCAGTTATGGGCGGTGATTTGGCCGGAGAACATACCGGCGTGAGCATGGAGGGTCCAAGTGGATTTCTGGTCGGGCGACCAGGCGACGCCGAAGCGCGGGTTGAGCGCGTTGAGGACGGTGGGATTTATCTGCGTGTAGTAGCGCAGGCCGTAGGCAAAGTGGAGGCGATTGGCGAGCTTCCAGTCGTCCTGGTAGTAAATGGCGTTGCGAAATGCGAACACGGTGAGGTCGGGGTTCCCGGCGACATTGGAGAAGGTGGTTGGCGCGCCGTAGGGTGCCCCGTTGAGGGCGTTGACGTATTGCTGGATGCCGGTGAGCGCGGCCCCGGTGGAGGTGACGCCGCCGCCGAAGACGTAGGTGCCGTTGAAGTTGGTAGGAAAGTGCTGGAGAATGCTTATGAACTCGGGCTGGATGCCTACTTTGATCAGATGAGATTTGGTCTGGATGATAGCGTCGTCGATGATGGTGAACCAGCGCTCGGCCTCGCGGGAGTTGCCCTGGCTGCCTCCGCCGGAGGTGAAGGCGCCGGCGACCTGGACCTGCGGAGCGGTGGAGTTGGGGGTGTTGGCGAAGCCTTCGAGCTCGATGCCGAAGCGGGCTTCGTGCATGATCTTCGGGGAGACGGTGGTGACATCGGTGATGTGGATATTGGTGTCGTAGCGGCTGGCCTCGTAGCCGTTATCGGGAAGAAAGAGGCCGCCGACGCCGGAATTCCTGAGGTCGTTGTTGAAGGTGTCGACGCTAACGATGAAGGTGTTTTTGGGGCCGAGCTGCCAGTCTACCTTGGCGTTGCCGATCCACAGTTGCTGGGGCGCGGGCACGGTTTGGAGAATGGGGGATTCGACTCCAGCGGCGTTGACAGAGATGGCGTTGACGACCGCATCGTTGGCGATGGAGCGATGCTCGAGCGCGGTGAAGAAGTCGGCACCTTTTTTGCGGACGGGGCCGGTGAGCTCGAAGCCGTAGCGCTGTTTGCCGAGGGGTGAGGAGCCGGTGGAGAACGGGTCGCGTGCATTCATCCAGGAGCTGGAGTTGGTCGCGAAGAGCGCGCCGTGGAACGTGGACTGGCCCGGCTTGGTGTAGACCTCGATTCGTCCGCCACTGAAGGGAGGTTCGCGGTATTCGGCGGAGAAAAGGTCGGGGTTGACCTTGATGTAGGCAATGGAGGATTTGGGCGGGAGGTGGGTGGTGCCTTCGCCGCTGTCGAAGCCATCAACGGCGACGGTGGCCGCGGAGGGTGATCCGCCGGCTGCGGCCGCCATCTGTTGCAGTTCGAGGAGCAGATCGTCGGGGTCGTCGGCCAGGGACTGCAGGCGATTGCCGGAGATGGTTTGGCTGGGGCCGGCGGCGGTAGGACTGGTGGTGGCAGCTTGATCGGAGTCCTCAACCTCTACATCCGTCTGAACCGACGCGAGCTGAAGCACGACGTCGAGCGGCGCGGAATGCGGGGCGGTTACGGAAAGATCGTGTTTTGCGAATCCCTGCGCCGTTGTGAATATGTGATGAGGTCCGCGGGCGACGCAGGGGAAACGAAACTGCCCTGCGGAGTCGCTGGTTTGGCTTAGACTTCCATCCAGCACAAGCGTAGCCCCGGGAACGCCAGCGAGCGTGCTGTCGCGAACGGTTCCGGTGATGGCCGCTCCGGAGCAAGGGGCCTGCGACTGGGCACAAGGATGCGCGAGAGCCGCGAGGCATGCGGCTGCAGCCAGAAATCTCTTCATGCGACCTCACACTTGCGGCAAGATCAACGGCGGTGAAACGAGTTCGTACGATCTTGAAGAAAGACCGGCGACTGGCGGTTGAGTTCTATTGCACGCGACACGAAGTTTTTTCGGACCCACCGTATATAACGCACGGATACGATCCAAAGTTCCATCTAGAAATAGCGTCGCCCAGTTCACGATTAGGCTTCGCGCAACATGCCTATGTCCATAGCATTCGGATGCCTCGGTGCCGGCGCCATACCGTAGAGCTTGAGCGCCGTGAGCAACTTGAGGACGGTCGCTCACGGGCCAATCCTTCCCTGCCATGGTCAGCGATGGGAGAAGGCGGGCTGGGCGGCTGCTGGAGTACCGTCGGCGGATGTGGTGGAGGAATCCGGGTAAGGCGATCCTTTGACGCTGACGTTGAGTTGGCAGCGGTCTACGTGGTCACTGCCGATGCGCTGGAGCAGGATTTCAATGCGCTCATCTTTCTTGACCCAGTGACCCTGAAAAAACTCATCTGGCCGGGCGTTGGGAATCAGGCCGTGGGAGCAGCTGTAGTTATAGTCGACACCCTGTAACGAGCCTCCGTCTGCGACAAGATTGGCGGTGCCGTAGCCCTGGACGCCTCCGGTATACAAATGCCGAACGCCGCTGATGATGTGGAGATGGAGAGGATAGTCGGAGGCCGGCTCGTCGAAGGAAATTTCGGGTTCGGTCCAAAGTGGGCCACTGATCGCTGCGCCAGGAAGCGCCGACTTTGCAAAAGTGGGATCGAAGAGAACCGGCCTGAGAGCGACTCTGAGCTCACACAGCTGTCCGCGATCCGAACCCACAGGCTGCATTAGGATTTCGAGGCTTTGATCGGGGTGCTTCCAGCGCGCCTGGTAGAAGTCTTGGAGCTGGCTGTTTGGTTGGAAAGCGGAACTGCAATCAAAGGCGTAGTAAAAGCCCTGGCCTTTATCGCCGAGGACGTTGGCGGTTCCAAAGCCATGGGCCGATCCCGTTGGCTCATAGTAGCCGGGTCCGCCGCGCATTTCGCCCTGAAGGCTGCGGTAGAGATGCATGGTGTCTCCACCCCAGCGGACGGTGACGATGTGAACGTGGAGAGGGAAGCCAGGATCGGGGTCAGAAAGCGGGACGGCAGGCATCCGCTCCTGGAATTGGCCGAACGCGCATGGAGCAATCATGGCGAGGAATAACACGGTCGCTTTCATCTCTCGGGAACCTCCTTAGACAGACAAAACGTACCGAAACTTCTGTGTTGATTCCGTTCGATTATAACGAGAGAGCTCGGCGTAGGGAGATGCGGCAACAATAGGATGATCTGCCCCATCATTAGCCGCCAGCGGCCCGGATCGAGATCATCCGATGCAAGAAAAACGAGGTTCCCGGTAAGAACGGCCTGGGGGGGACCGTAGTGACCGCAAAGGCGACTTTTCATTCCCGATCCGATTTGACGCCTACAGTAGACTCTTTATTTGTAGGACGATGTTCGGGGAGGTTCTCATTGTCAGCGGAGACCGAGAAGCTCTTTAGGAGCCTGCTCAAGGAGTTACGTCCGCTCTTCAAGGAGAACGATTTTCGTGCATCCGGCCAGAACTTTATTCTGGAATCGCCCGAATGCTGGGTTGTCGTCAATTTCCAGAAGAGTCGCTGGGCAGGCCGTGACGAGACCACCTTCTATGTAAATGTGGCGGCTTCCTCGAAGCGATGGTTAGGCCTCTACGGCAAGCCAGCAGACAAGGTGCCATCATTTTCCGGATGTGATTGGCGATGGCGCGTTGAACACTTCGGTCCCGACAAGAACATCCAGCAGTGGAATCTCCGCGACGAAGACAGCCTGAAGCAAAC
>Ga0302279_10008318_pt1 | contig 10233 bp, 11 predicted proteins | sample III_Bog_N3_3_FD_194541 | JGI IMG/M metagenome (GOLD analysis project Ga0302279, IMG submission 194541) | Peat permafrost microbial communities from Stordalen Mire near Abisko, Sweden - III_Bog_N3_3 | ecosystem: Environmental > Terrestrial > Soil > Wetlands > Peat | place: Sweden: Abisko...
AGTCGGGACCGCGCCGGCCCGCAGTAACCCCTGAAAGGCCTTGCGCTCGGGACCGAAGTCCCAGCGGCGCGCCATAGCGTCCACGGCCATGAAGCCGATGTTGTGCCGGTTTTGCTCGTATTTGGCGCCGGGATTGCCCAGCCCCGCGAGGATCAACATGGCCGAGCTCCGGGCTCAGCCGGCCGGGGCTAAGCCTCGGCCGGAGTTTCCTCGGCGCTTCCTTCCGCGGACGTCATGGCCGAGGAGGTTGCGATGCTGGCCACGGTGGCGTCACGGTCGTGCGGCGCGATTTGCACGCCCGCCGGCAGCTTCAGGTCCACGGCGCGGACCGAATCGCCGACGTCCAGGCCGGCCAGATCGACCACCAGCTCCTCGGGGATGGAGTCGGCCGGGGCCAACAGCTCCACCTCGTGCAGGGCGATGTTCAGCGCGCCGCCGCGCTTCAGGCCCGGCGAGGCGTCCTGGTTCTTGAAGTGCACGGGCACGGAGATGCGGATCAGCTGGTGCTCATCCACGCGGTACAGATCGAAATGGACCGGCTCGTCGTTGACCGGATGGAATTGCACGTCCTTGGCGATCACCGACTGGCTTTCGCCGCCGTGCTTGAGCGTGACCATGTGGCCCAGCAGCTTGCCCGAATAGAGCGCCTTGCGGAACTCGTTGCTCGCCACCTCGATGGGCACGGGGCCGCGTGGGCCGCCATAGAGCACGCCCGGCACCTTGCCGGCGCGACGGGCGGCGCGGGCGCCGCCGGTGCCAACGTCTTCGCGGACTTCGACGTTTAGAACGATCTCGGCCATAGCCATTGCCTCAAAACGAAACCGCCGCGCCTTGTGCCGCGCGGCGTCGGTCCCAGACCGGATAAATAGGGTGCGGCTGTTTACACGCTAAAGCCAGGACCCGCAACTGCAGCGATGGCCGCTCCGCCAGAGCATGGAGTCTAGGTCTTGGCCTTGTGTTTCTTTTTGTGGGAGACGAACTTCTTTTTGGCCGGAACGGGCGTGGTGTCCGCCGACGCCAGCAACACCGTCGGGACCGCCGAACGCGGCGTCACGCCCTTGATGATGCACTGACCGGTGTCCATCAGGATATGCTGGCCCATGCAGAACACATCTTCGTAGTGCGGCTTGGCCACGGCCAGGCACTGGTACAGGTTCAGCTTGGCCGAATGCAGGCAATCGTTCTCGACCGGCTCATCGAGCAAGGCCATGAGCTGGTCGCTGAAGTCGTTGCTGCCCTCGCCCAGGGCCGCCATGGCGGCCACGGCCAAGGCCCGCTCGACCGTGGGGGCATAGGGCCCGGGATTGGCCGAGCCGTTGATCATCAAGGGCATGGCGCCGGTCGACGCCAGCTGCATGCGGTTTTCGGCCTCGGGCGGTGGCGGCAGGGGTTCGTCCGACAGGGTCTTGGCCAGAGCCAGACGGCCTTCGCGATCGGGCACGAACTGGGTCGACCACTTCTGATGCTGAACGTCGTAGGCGGCCTGCTTGACCTTCTTGCCGGTTTCCAGCACCCGCTGGCCTTGATCCGTCAGCGCGGCGACGATCAGTCCGGCCGCGGAGTCCGCGCCATGGAAGGCGGAGGCGTATCGCGGATCGGCCATGAGCGCGGCGGCCACCTGAGCCCTCTGGTTCGGATCGGCCCCAAAGGCGCGGACCGAGGCGACGAACGTGGGGTCTTGCAGGGCGACCACGGCGGCGTAGGCGGTGAGGCCTTCCTGCATCTGCCGGGGTTCATAGGCCTCGGTGGCGCGCAGCGAGGTCGCGATGGCTTCCCCATCGGGGAAAGCCGGGCTGACAGCGGACGCGCGATCCACATAGGCCACATAAACGCTGGCCGCCTCGAGCACCCGGGTCGGCAAGGTCACCGCCGGGGCGCCCGGCGCGGAGGCGAAGGCCGCGCCCGCCAGGGACGACCGATCACCAGAAGGGGACTCAAAACCGGTCAGCAGGGCGGCGGCGCAGACGGACGCCGCGATGGCGGCCAGGCGTACGGTGCGGACCTTGGCGGGTGCGGTCATGAAATCCCTCAATGCGAAGCGTGGTCGTCCATTGTGCGCCCTTTTGCAAACAAGAGCTTATCGACGCGACCCTTAGTTCACCACGAGGTCCATCAGATCGCCAACTCCTGTCGCCTATAACGGGTTCCCCGCCGCTTCTTGTGTGATGATCGCCGGCCGCCCCATCAATTAGCCGTGACCAAATCCTACCCTAGCGCCAGGACGACCCTCGCAAGCTGATCCAGCGCGCCGGCGCGTTCCGCGGGAAAATCCTCGTCCACCCACCAATCCTCGACCTCCTTGAGCGCGCGTCCCACCAGGGGGCCCTGGGTCAGGCCCGCGGCGATGGCGTCCTCCCCGGTGAGAGGAAATTCCGGAGCCGTCCAGCTTTCGCCGAGCGCCAGCAGCTTGCGCCACTGGCTGGCCAACTTGGGCCGGGCCGCCCCCGCCCAGGCCAGCTTGACCCGGTCGTGAAACGCCCTCAGTCCGACCCGGTAGACGGTCCGCCTCACTTCGCGCGGGCTCAGCCAAGGCACGATGCGCGGCTCGCGCGCGAGGGCCGCCGTCAGCCGATCGCGCTGGGCGTTGGACAATCGGAGCCGTTCGATCGATCGCGCGACCTGCTCCGGATCGTCGGGCAAAAGCGATGCCAGACGAAGCTCGGGGTCGCTTTCATAAAGAATGCCCCGTTCGATCCCCACCAAGGCGTCGAAACGCTCCAGACCCGCCGTGGGCAGAATGGCGGCCAGGACCCCCGCCCCGTGCATCAGGGCCATCGCCGGCCGCGGATCCTCCGCGGCCAGCAGCTTGAACAGCTCCTTGGACGTCCGCTCGGCCGACCGGCCCGACAGCATGCCCTTGAGCGCCTTGCAGGCCGACACGGCCGCCGGGTCCGGATCGCCGCGCCCGTACCAGGCCAGGAAGCGGAAATATCGCAGGATGCGCAGATAGTCCTCGCGAATGCGCGTCAAGGGATCGCCTACGAACACGACGCGCCCCGCCTTGGCGTCCTCCACCCCGTGCCCCAGGGGATCGTGAATCCGCCCTGCGGCGTCTAGGTAAAGCGCGTTCAGGCGGAAATCCCGCCGCCGCGCGTCTTCGGTCCAGTCGTCGGTGAAGGCGACCACCGCCCGACGGCCATCCGTGGACACGTCGCGGCGCAGGGTGGTGATCTCGAAAGGCCGGCCCTCGCTCACAGCCGTGATCGTGCCGTGCTCCACGCCCGTGGGAACCCATCGAATGTTGGCGTCGGTCAGGGCCTGCATCACCTGATCGGGCGTCAGCACGGTGGCGATGTCGATATCGTCCACCGGGCGCTTCAGGACGGCGTTGCGCACGCAGCCGCCCACGAAGCGCGCGCAATCCTCACCGCCGCTCCTTTGCAGGGCGTCCATCACCGCGAGCGTCGCGGGCGCCTGCATCCAGGCTTGGCGGACCACCTGTTCGCCGTCAGCCACGAGGCGCCTCCCTCAGCCGGTCGTAGAGGGCCTTGAGCATGGCCGCGGTGGCGCCCCAGATCACATAGTCTTTGTAGGTGACCGCATAGTGCCAGCGCGGCGGGCCCGGCTGCTCGCGCAGCCGAAGCTGAAAATTGGCGGGGTCCATCAGGAAGGCGAACGGGGCCTCGAACACCTCGGCCACTTCCATCGGATTGGCTGTCGGCCGAAAGTTGGCCGCGACCAACGCGACCACCGGCGTCACGTCATAGCCCGTGCCCAGCCGGAAGGGCGTGGACAGGCCGATCAGCTCCACCTGATCGTGGCGCAGGCCGACCTCCTCATTGGCCTCGCGCAGAGCCGTCTGCCAGGCCCGCTCGCCCACTTCTCCCCGTCCGCCCGGAAAGGCGATCTGTCCGGGGTGGCGTCGAAGATCGGCGGCCCGCCGCGTGAGCAGCACATGAGGACCCGCGGCGCGCTCGACCAGGCCGATGAGCACCGCGGCTGGCTTGTAACCCTCCGCGAGGGACGGCGCGATCATGTCCGGATTCAGGTCAAGATCGGAACCAAACGGCGGTTCGCCAGGCTCCGAGTCCAAGGGATCGAGCCTGGCGCCGATATATCCGCGCAGCGCCGGACCCTCAGGCAGGCAAAGCGCCGCCGGATGGATCGCTTGGTCCTGAACGCCGTTGATGGTCATCTCGCCAGAGGTATGCGAGCGGCCTCTCCTATGGAAGCCCGCAATTGGGCCTGCTGCGTGCGAGCACGCCTTTGCTAGCCCCCTGAGCGAGACGGAATCCTCACCGCGCCGGATGGGGGCGATGACTCCCCGGCGAACCGCCGCCAGAGCACCCGCCGTCCATCCACCGGTCCCGGCAGCGTAATCTGCCCGGGCGGCGCGGCGGCGAATCCGAACCTGCGGAAAAAGGGCTCGTCGCCCACCAGCACCACCAAGCCGCGCCCCCGCGCCTGGACAGCCTGGCAGGCCCGCTCCACCAGCGCCCCGCCCAGGCCCTGGCTGCGCCAGGCGTCGTCGACCGCGAACGGCCCCAGCAGGAAGGCCGGCTCCGGTCCGATCTGGACCGGCCACAGTCGAATGCACCCCACAGCCTTCTCTCCGGCCCACGCCACGAAGGACAGGGCCAGATCCGGCTGATTGCCTTCACGCAGCCGTTCAGCGGACTTGGCGAATCGGCCGGGCCCAAACGCGCGCTCGACAAGCGCCTGAACCTGGGAGTCGTCCTGCGGCCTTTCCTGGGCAAGGGTGGCGGTCAATGCGTGCGGACTTGAGACGGACATGACAGCGGGCGATCTGTTGAGCGAATTTCGGACGGAGTCTGGGAAAAACTTAGGCGTCGCCGCGCCCATAGGGCCCGTCGCCTTGGCCGTCAATCCGGCCTGCATGAAGATTGGCGTCCGCTGGTCGGTTCTCCGACGCGTCCAATCCGGAGAAATTGGCCGCGAACGAGGCTCTGGCGACGCGAATCGCCTCCTATCGGCGTCGGACGCTGTTTGGCCGCCTTTCTCGGGCAATCTTGACCCCCGCGAAAACCGCAGGCTTATGTCCGCTCAAAGGAACATGACCAGGAGTAATGGGATGAAACTTCTACGGATCGGCGTGGTCGCCGCCGTGATGATGGTGTTCGCTAGCCAAGCGATGGCGGCGGACGCACCTAAGATCGACCCGGCGCAACGGACGCAGGGCATGAAGGAAGCACCGGCGGTCGCCCAGGCGGCCGGTTTGGACTGTACCGTTTCTGACGCCCTCTTCGTCGGCCAGGGCTCGGCCAAGGTCGACGGCAAGGACGTCGACAGCAAGGTCTATGAAGTGGCCTGCAAGGAAGGCCTCGGCTACTTCATTATCTCCCCGAAGGGCTCGGCGGCTCAGATCTACGACTGCCTCGCGCTGAAGGGCGTCGCGGACGCCGCCGCCAAGGCCGGCAAGTCCGCTGGAGGGCAGACCTGCAAACTCCCCGCCAACCTCGACCCCAAGACTGGCCTGGCGCCCTTGCTGGCCAAGGCCAACGTGCCCGGCTGCGCGACGGTGACTGACGGCCGCTATCTGGGCTCCAGCGCGGCCGAGCTGATCGCCATCTTCGAAGCGCGCTGCGACAACGGCCACGGCTATCTGATCACCTCGCCCAAGCCCGGCTCCAAGCGGACCCTCACAGCCAACGACTGTTCCGAAGCTGCGCTGTTCGGAATCAAGTGTCAGTTCGTCTCCGACGCCGACATCAAGAAGCAGATCATGGCGATCCCCGGATCGTCCAATCCGGCCGCCTGCACGCCCAGCGACGCGCGATGGGTGGTGACCGCGGTCAGCGGCGATCGTTACTATGAAATGGCCTGCGCCGACGGCAAATCGGGCTATATTTTTCAGGCGGACATGACCGGCAAGGTGAAGCAGGTCATCCCCTGCGCCAACGCCGAGCAACTGGCCGGCGGATGCACCTTGACCAGCATCAGCGTGGCTAGGACCGAGCAGGCGGGCTTATATTCCACGCTCGCCACCAAGATGGGCTATCCCTGCAACGTCACCAAGTATCAAAGCCTGAACCTGGAATCGAACGCGCCCCACCGCGAAGTGGTGGAGCTGGCCTGTAAGGAACACCCCGGATCGGTCTGGACCTTGATCCCGACCGAGGGTGGCGACCCGGTGGTGGTCAACTGTCTGCGCGCCGAGTCCATCGGGCTGCCAAGCTGCAAGCTGTCGACCACGGCCGACACCTACGCCGACCTGAGCGCCCAGGTTAAGGCGGCGGGCAAGACCTGCGCCGTGACCAACGCGCGCTACATCAAGGGCGTGCGCACCCAGCAGGGCGACGACTTCGTGGAAGTCGCCTGCGCGGGCGGCGGCGGCGACGTCATCGCCTACACGCCCGCCACCATCGAAAAGGTGCGCGAGGTGTTCGACTGTAAGGAAACCGCGGGCACCACGCGGGCCTGTACGCTAAAATAGGCCGCTTCGGCGTCTAGATATCGGCCCGTCGGCGCTCAGGCGTCGGCGGGCCTTTTCTTTGAGTCTTGGGGCCCGTACCGACAGTCCTAACCGGCGACCGACCTCGGCGAATCGCCGGGCTTGGGCGCGGCTGTGGCTCTGAACAGGGCCTTGGCCGCCTCGACCACCGTACCGACCGGCAGGTCAAGCATATGGCAGACCGGCTGGCTGAGGCCCGGATCGATCGCCTGTATCTGGGCGAAGCTGCGCGGACCGCGCACCACCTGGGTGGCGTCGCCCCAGGGGCCGTACAGGCGCTCGTCAGAGGGCCCGAACAGTCCCAGGGTCGGCGCCCCGGCCGCAGCCGCCAGATGCATCAGGCCGGAGTCATTGCCGATAAATAGCCGCGCGCGCTTGAGCGCGGCGTAGGCGGTCAGTAGATCGACCTGGCCCGTCAGATCGATCCAACGCTCGCGCGGAAGGGACCGGCGCATGGGCTCGGCCGCGCGCCAGTCGTCCGGACCGCCCAGAATCAGCAGGCGCCCATCCTGGAACGGCGCGCCCTTCTCCATCAGCTGCACCGCGGCCAGGGCGAAGCGCTCCACCGGCCAGGTCTTGCCGATCCAGTTGGCCGCCGGGCCGATGGCCAGGATCGGGCCGCCTTCGCCCAACAACGCTTCGGCCTTGGCCTCCGTCTGCGGGCTGGTGAACAGGAAAGGCGGGGGCGGCGCATCGGCGAGCCGGAGCAGGCGGGCGGCCTCGATCACCTTATGAACCGGCTCACGGTCGTTCGCCCGGTGGATGGCCCTCTTCCTGGACGACAGAAAGGTGGCGATGGACGAGCCCCGGCGGTCAAGGATGAGGCCCCAGCGACGGCCCCGCACCTGGGTCCATAATTTGAACCAGTGGCCCCTGGCCCTGGATTTCTCCATAACGATGATCTGGTCCAGATTGGGGACATCGCGATAGAGCGGCGCGGACGGAGGTCCAGCGACAATGGTGAAACGAGCGTCCGGAATTTCGTCGTGCAGACGCTTGAGCAGGCCGGACGCCAGCACGGCGTCGCCAATTCGGTTTGAGCTGATGTACAGGATCGGGAAGCTCTTGGCCGTCATCCGTCCCTCTATAGGGCGTCCACCGTCAACGCCCAAGCCTTGCCGGGCGCAACCGTCATGACCCTAACCGTCCTGCACCATTTAACCAGCCGCGCGCTGGTTCGCGTGCGCGGCGCCGACTGGCGCCCCTTTCTGCAGAACTTGCTCAGCAACGATGTCGAATCCTTGGCGGTCGGTCAGGCCCGCGCGGCGCTGCTGCTGACGCCCCAAGGCAAGCTGCTGTTCGACCTGATCGTCAGAGCCGAAGAGGACGGCGCTCTGCTGGACGTCCTGGCCGATCGGCGGGACGCGCTGATCCAGCGCCTGAAACTCTATCGCCTGCGCGCCAAGATCGAGATCGAGGGCGTGGACAGTCCGGTCTGGGCCGCCATCGGGGAACAACCCGATGGGGGCTGGATGGCCGACCCACGCCTTGCGGCGCTCGGCTGGCGCGGTTATGGCGTGACGCCGACTGCGGGCGCGTCCGTTCAGGACGAAGCCGCCTATCGCGAACATGCCCTGTCCCTGGGCGTTCCGGACCCGGCCTTGGACTGCGCGCCCGACAAGACCTTCCCATTGGAAGCCGACTTCGACCTTTTGAACGCCATCGACTTCCACAAGGGCTGCTACGTGGGCCAGGAGACCACCTCGCGCATGAAGCGGCGCAGCGCCGTGAAGACGCGAATGGCCCCGATCACCTTCAACGGCCCGCCGCCGCCGCCTGGAGCGCCCGTGGAGGCCGGCGACGCGCGCGCGGGTGAAGTGCTGTCAGGCGGCCCGGGACGCGCCATGGCCCTGCTCAGGCTCGATCGCGCCGTGGGCGCCGATCTGAGCGTGGCGGGCCGGCCGGTGAAACTCGATATTCCGCCGTGGTGGCCCGCCGAGGCTCTTCCACGCGCCGGAGAGACCGGATCAGACTGAGACCATGAGCGAGCCGTTGATTCGATGTGGATGGGGCGGGATGGCGGGCAATGCCCTCTATGAGGCCTATCACGACGACGAGTGGGGCGTGCCCGAGCGCGACAGCCGCGCCCTGTGGGAAAAGCTGGTGCTTGACGGATTCCAGGCCGGCCTGTCCTGGCTCACCATTCTGAAGAAGCGCGACGCCTTTCGCGCGGCCTTCGCCCAATTCGATCCGGATATCGTCGCCCGCTTCGGCGACGCCGACCGGGCCCGGCTGATGGCCGACGCCGGCATCATCCGATCCAACGGCAAGATCGACGCCGCGATCTCCGGGGCCCGCATCTACTTGGACATGCGCGAGCGCGGCGAAGACCTGTCGCGCTTTCTGTGGGGTTTCGTGGACGGTCGGCCGATTCAGAACGGCTTCGAACACCTAAAGCAGATCCCGGCCCAGACGCCGGCATCCGTGGACATGGCCAAGGCGCTGAAGGCCAAGGGCTTCAAGTTCTGCGGCCCGGTGATCGTCTACGCCTTCATGCAAGCGACCGGCATGGTCAACGATCATGTCACGGGCTGTTTCCGCCACGACGCGGTGCGAAAATTGGGTCAGGGCGCATGAGCAAGGGTCCGGACATGCGCCTGGAGAAGGCCTGCGGACATCGCCCCGTTTGCGGCGTGGACGAGGCGGGGCGGGGGCCGTGGGCGGGTCCGGTGTCGGCGGCCGCTGTGATCCTCAACCCGCGCAAGGTTCCCAAAGGGCTGAACGATTCCAAGAAACTGTCGGCCAAACAGCGGGAGGCGTTGGAACATGAAATCAGGGACAGCGCCGTGGCGTGGGCCGTGGCCTTCGCCTCGGTGGCGGAGATCGCCGACCTGAACATCCTGCACGCCTCGGGCTTGGCCATGCGCCGGGCGATCGAGGCGCTGGCGACGCCGCCGGCCTTCGCGCTGGTGGACGGCAACTACGCCTTCCCCCTGCCCTGCCCGGTTCAAACGGTGATCGGCGGCGACGGTCTGTCCTGTTCCATCGCGGCGGCCTCCATTCTCGCCAAGACTGCCCGGGACCGGGTGATGGTGGAAATGGACGCCGTTTATCCCGAGTACGGCTTTGCTTCGCACAAGGGCTACCACGCGGAGGTCCATGTCGAGGCCCTGCGCCGTCTGGGCCCCTGCCCCGAGCACCGAACGACGTGGGCCCCCGTGCGACTGGCCCTGGCGGGGCTGGCGCCGATAGGGCAAGACTAAGCTTTGCCAAGAGGAGCGCCTGATGCGCGGACGCCTTGCATTGATCCCCGCCGCGTTGATGCTCGCCTCGTCGGCGATCGCGGCCACGGGTTCGGGCCAGGATCCCATCTCCGTGCATTTCCAGCGCGGCTCGGACACCGTCCGGCTGACGGGCGCGCTGAGGCAGAACGTCGAATGCTGCGCCTATCGGTTCAAGGCCCGCGCCGGCCAGGTCCTGAACTGGCGATTCAACGGCCCCGCCTTTCGCGCGGTCATCACCTATCCGGACGGACAGGTGGACGGACCGGGAATTCCCAACGCCATTCCCCTGCCCCAAGACGGGGCCTATGTGCTGACGTTCAGCCCCAATCTGATGGCTGATGGCGCCTTCGGGCGCTACAGGCTGACCCTGACCATTCCGCCCGCCCGGCGCGATCGTTAGCGTGGGTTCGGCGACAGCGGCCCGATGCTCAAAGTAATGACCCAGGGTCGGCGCTTGTCGTCCGAACGCGCCGCCGAGAGATCATAGCGAACGTCGCGGGCGCTGAAACCAAACATGGGGCCCTCCGCGCCGCTCAGGATCGGCGGCGATTGAGCGATATCGGCGCCGACGCAGCGGGCCAGCTTGGCGGCGAGGCA
>Ga0302279_10008319_pt1 | contig 10232 bp, 7 predicted proteins | sample III_Bog_N3_3_FD_194541 | JGI IMG/M metagenome (GOLD analysis project Ga0302279, IMG submission 194541) | Peat permafrost microbial communities from Stordalen Mire near Abisko, Sweden - III_Bog_N3_3 | ecosystem: Environmental > Terrestrial > Soil > Wetlands > Peat | place: Sweden: Abisko...
AATCGCCGAAGCACTCACCGAGGATGGAGCGGTCCGGGAAGTCGGCTCGTGAGAGGCGATTCCGGCGACCCCCGGATAGTGGCCGGCTCGAAACTGACCGGGTGCCGTAGCGAATTAATCGTTGCCGTTCTGATTTGAGCGTGGTACTGTAACCGCGTTCTCCGGAAAACGCTTATGAGCCCTGCCCACCTGATGCAACTGGAGTTCGAGGGATTTTTCGCGGCACTGGTACTGACGCTCGTCTACCGGATGCTGACGCGGCGGATTTGGATGAAGGGGCTGTTCGCCAACAAGTTGACCGGGCAGCAGGTCAGCCCGGAGCGTGTGCAGCTTTTTGTGGCGACGCTGGCCATCAGCGGCCGTTATCTGGGTGAGGTGCTGCACAATACTTCCGGTGTAATGCCGGATATGAATGCGAGTATGGTGTCGGTGTTCGGGGCCAGCGGCAGTGTGTACGCCGGTGTGAAGGCGTTCAAGATGTTTACAACGAAGGCGAAGAGGAAACGGTAAAGGAGAGTCTGCGATGAGCTTAATGTTGACGATCTGCAGTTATGGGGTGTGCCTCTTCATGGGGCTGCTGTGCGCCACGCTGCTGTACTTCATCTGGACGGACAAGATCAACCTGACGACGCTGCTCTCCGAGGCCAATGGCACGGCGAGCATGTCGCGGTTTCAACTGCTGGTGTTCACGCTGGTGGTGGCGATCAGCCTGTTTATCCTGGTTGAGCGGGGCGGGTTCCCACAGGGGTTCCCGGACATTCCCAACGGCGTGCTGACGCTGCTGGGCATCAGCGCGAGCACCTACGCGGTGGGCAAGGGCATCTCCTACAGCCGCGAAGAGGGTGTGACGACGCCGGAGGAGCGGCAGGCGCAGCGCGACGCCGTAGCGAAGATGCCGGCGGAGGCGCAGGTCGAGCTGGCCAAGAACGCGACCCAGGACTGAGAGGGCGCGTTGCGCGCACCAGATGGCAGTGAGTAGAGAGCGAAGCACTGTTTTGCCGAGGGACGAGACGCGATGACCACTCGCAAGGTAGCGAAACCCCACAAGCCGGCCACGCCGAAGACGACGACGGCGGCGAAGAAGAAGAAGTCGAGCGTGATTCGGACGATTGGGCCGGCGATTCCACTGGCGATCGCGCTGGGGCATGGTGCGTTGTCGCCGACGACACCAACGACGACGCCAGCGACGGGTACGACGATCACATCGACAGCATCCGGGACGTCGGCGCCGGTGAGCGTCTCCGATTGCAACAGCGGCGTGCCGTGCCCGCTCGTGGCGGATGGGCATCCGGTGACGTGGTGGTTCGTCTTCAAGCTGAATGCGAAGGCGTTTCCGGAGTGCGGTGGCGGGACGCGGACGTGTCCGTTTGGCGGAACGGTGCAGACGACCGCGACCTACAAGGATTTTGGACAACAGTACGTGGTGGCCAGCAGCGACTCCACCGCGCTGCAGGACGGGGTGACCGACTGCCTGGGGACGACGACCAAGGACCCCGTCGGCGCGAGCTTTGATGAGATCTACAACGGGAACTACCACTATGTGATCTGGAACGACCAGCCGTATGGTGATCCGAAGATCGCTGCCTGCACGAGCAAGGGCAACTGCGACGCACCGTGGGGGCACTCGAAGGGGATTGTGGCGTGGAACGACGCGGGCCAGGGATTTGTGATGCAGGTGTCCACGCCGTCGTGGCCGGCCTCGGGCAGCAAGAACTTTCCGCGCAAGACCGACGGCAACACGCTGGGCTGCGTGCAGGACAACGACGTGACGTTCAGCCAGCACTTCTTTGCGCTGACGCTGAACAAGGACGACCTGGTGCTGGTGCTGAAGGGGCTGGCCAATGCCAGCGTGGTGACCGACCCGAAGAATCCGCAGGTGGTGAACAACGGCGGGCCGAGCGACGTGCAGGCGCTGGTGAACTCGCTGGGGCAGCTCTCGAAGAGCGAGACGCTGGTGGAGGGTAAGCTTTCGACCGGAGTGACGTTTATCAGCAAGCCTTCGGATATGAATGTGCCGCCGTGGCAGATGGTCTCCTCGCAACTGGGAGGGGTGAGTTTGCGTACGGCGACGTTCTGGGCGAGTCCGCAGATCCCCACGACGACCGACAGCACCGTGCCGGGGTGCTGGGATGAGGCGCTGGGGACGCCGGGGCCAGTCGCGATTGCGACGACGGGGTCATGGCGCGGCAAGACGTTCGACCTGACGGGAACGCCGGGCGGCAACCACGCCAAGATCGGTGTGACCACCAGCGGCACGACGGCGTACTCCATCTTTGGGGATGAGAACCAGCAGGGCCAGTTGGAGACGGACTGCAAGAGCAGCCAGAACGGCCGCGGAGGCACGTTCTATGCGCTGGAGAACCAGGACCTGACGACGAGCATCACGAATCTGATTGCGGGTTCAACCGGCTCGACGACGGCGAGCAAGAGCGCGCCGGCGGCGGCATCGACTGAGTAGGGTCTAGCGTTCGTCTATCGTTCTTCTATCGTTCATCGGCGATGGAGCGAGTGCGGCGGCTGGGGCCGTCGGACTCGACGTGGCCGTCGCGGATGCTGATGACGCGGTGGGCGAAGTCGGCGATGTCGGGCTCGTGCGTGACGAGGACGATGGTGTTGCCTTGACTGTGGAGCTCGTCGAAGAGCGCCATGATCTCGACGGATGTCTTGGAGTCGAGGTTGCCGGTGGGCTCGTCGGCGAGGATGATGCTGGGCGAGTTGACGAGGGCGCGGGCGATGGCGACGCGCTGGCGCTGGCCGCCGGAGAGCTCGTTGGGCTTGTGGTTCATGCGCTCGCCGAGATTCACGGACTCGAGAACAAACTTGGCGCGCTTGATGCGCTCGGCCTGCGGGGTGCCGTTGTAGATGAGGGGCAGCTCCACGTTGTGCAGCGCGGTGGCGCGAGCGAGCAGGTTGAAGGTCTGGAAGACGAAGCCGATCTCCTTGTTACGGATGCGGGCGAGCTCGTCGTCGTTGAGCGCGGAGACGTCATGCCCGTTCAGCCAGTAGCGGCCCTGCGATGGCGAGTCGAGGCAGCCGATGAGGTTCATCAGCGTGGACTTGCCGGAGCCGGAGGGGCCCATGATGGCGACGTACTCATTGTGGCGGATGCGGATGTCCACACCGCGCAGGGCGTGGACGAGCTGGTCGCCCATCTCATAGGTCTTCCAGAGATTGTCGGTGACGATGACGTCGCCGGGGTGGGGGCCGTCCGCATTGGCGCCGATGCGATCCTGCGCGGGTGGTTCGATGAGCGGGGATTCGAGGGACATGGAGTTCTCCGAAGGTGGGGCGGCGACTAGCTGTCGCTGTCGCTGGATGGGGCTACGGCAGCGACGGAGTTGTCGACCTTGACGGCGGTGCCGGCCTTGAGGATACGCAGAGTTTTGTAGGTGCCGGTCACGATCTCATCGCCGGACTTCACGCCGCCGAGGACTTCGATGTCCGTGGTGCCGGTGATGCCGGTGGTGACCGGAACGAAGCGGACACGGCGACGGCCGTCATCCATCACGAGTATGTAGACACCCTGGACGAGCGTGGCGGGCTTGCCGGTGGGCGCGACCGACTCACCGCCTTTGCCGTGATTCTTGAAGAGCGCGTCTTCGGCGCTGGGGTCGCGCTCTACCAGCGCCTGGATGGGGATGGTGAGGGTATCGGGCTTGTGCGCGGTGGTGATCTTGGCGGTGCAGGAGAGGCCCGGGCGCAGATCGTCAGAGACCTGGTCGAGGGTGACGACGACCTTGAAGTCCTTGGCCTCCTCGGTGCCGGTGGTGGACTGCGAGGTGGCGACACCGGTGGTGCGCAGCAGCGCCTGGTCGCCGACCTCGGTGACGTGGCCCTTGAAGATCTTGCCGGGCAGGGCGTCGACCGTGACATCGGCGGACTGGCCGAGGGCGATGTTGACGATGTCGGTCTCGTCGACCTTGACCTCGGCGGTGATGTTGGACATGTCAGCGAGGGTCATCAGCGTGGAGCCCTCGGAGTTTTGAATGCCGAGGACGACGGTTTCGCCCTCGCGGACGGGGATGTTGGTGACGAGGCCGTCAAAGGGTGCGCGGGAGACGGTCTTGTCCAGCGCGTCGTAGTTGGCGCGCTGGCTGGCGATGGCCTGGCCCATGTGGCCGCGGGCGGAGTCGGTCTGGGCCTTGGCCTGGGCCACGGCTGCCTTGCGCTGGTCGAGCGTGGCAACGGACATGTCATAGGCTGCGACCTTGGCGTCGTAGTCCTGCTTGGCGATGAGCTGGTCCTGGTAGAGCTCCTTGGCGCGGTTGTAGTCGAGCGTCTTCTGCTCGAGGTCGGCCTTGGCCTCGGCGACGTTGGCTGCGGCGGTGTTCTCGGCGGCGATGTAGGACGTGACGTCCGTCCTGGAGGCGGCGATGGCGGCGGACTGGGCCGAGACGGTGGACTCCGGTTGCACGTTTTCCACAGTCGCGAGGACGTCGCCCTTCTTGACGTGGTCGCCTTCCTTGACGAGGAGGTGGGTGATGCGGCCAAAGGAGGTGGCGCCGACGTTGACGTAGGTCTTGGGTTTAATCTGACCGGTGCCGCTGACCGTGGCGATGAGGTCCTGGCGTCCAGCCTTGGCGGTGGCCACCGCGGTGACGTCAGAGTGACTATGCACAATGGAGCCGACCACGATCAGGACGAGCACCACGGCGCCGAGGGCGATGAATAAGATCTTCTTGTTACGGCTCATGTCAGCTTTCTGCGACGGGCCCTGCTGGCACGCCGACGTGGGGTTTGGAGCCTTGGATTCGATGGACAATACGCAGGGAATGGACTGGAGGTTCCACGCAACTCGATGTGGGAACCAGCCCTGACCGGGGTAGTGACCGATGACCCTCTGATGATACCAGCGACGATAGTCTCCGCCTTGTGTACGCTGGCGGGGAAGACTAGAATAGGGAGGTTGTGAGTCCCCTTGGGGGCAGTTGGGAATCGGGAGTAGGGCTTTATGAAACTTCGCCACATGTTCACCGGAATTGCAGTCTTGATGCTCGCCAGCGTGGTTTCGTCCGCGGCTGGGCAAACCGCTCCAGCGGGTGATACCGCGGCGGCGACCGCTCAGGACAATGGGGGCGTAGTCAAGTCTCCGCCGGTGGCCGAGAAGCCCGATCCGCTGAAGCGCCGCCTGACCGACCGCGAAGAGGCTGACCGCCTGAAGAACACCCGCGCGGAGTTGAAGGGTGAGTACAAGAAGTGGCTGGACGAGGACGTTCGCTGGATTATCACCGACGAGGAAGAGCGGGCGTTCAAGAACCTCGCCAATGATGAGGAGCGCGACCAGTTCATTGAGCAGTTCTGGCTGCGCCGCAATCCGAATCCTGATTCGCCGGAGAACGAGTTCAAGGATGAGCACTATGCCCGCATCGCGTATGCGAATGAGCACTTCGCGGCGGGCAAGCCGGGTTGGATGACGGACCGCGGACATATCTACATCGCCTACGGCAAGCCGGACAACATTGATTCGCATCCCTCGGGCGGAAGCTATGAGCGTCCGATGGAAGAGGGCGGCGGCAACACATCGACCTTCCCGTTTGAGGTGTGGCACTACCGCTATCTCGAAGGCGTGGGCGACAACATCGATATCGAGTTTGTGGATACCTGCATGTGCGGCGACTACCACGCCACCATCGACCGTTCCGAGAAGGATGCGCTGAAGAACGTTCCCGGCGCCGGCGAGACGCTGTACGAGCAGATGGGGCAGGCCACCAAGGCGGACCGTTTCAAGGGCGGCGGGCTCGAGCAGCTCGGTGCGGGGCCCGGTACCCAGAACAATCAGAGCAAGGAGTTTGACCGCATCGACCAGTTTGCGAAGCTCTTCGCTCCGCCGCCGGTGAAGTTTGCCGACCTGGATGAGTTTCTGAGTTCGGCTAAGGTGTTGAACGGCCCGCCGTTCCTCTTTGATGTGCGCACGGACTATGTGAAGCTCACCAACGATACGGTGATGGTGCCGCTGACGCTGCAGATTCGCAATGGCGACATCACCTACAGCAGCAAGGATGGCGATTCCACGGGAACCGTGAACATCCTGGGCCGGGTCAGCAACATCAACCACCGTGTGATCCAGACCTTTGAGGATACGGTGAAGGTGGAGACGCCGACCGACCTGCTGGAGCGCACCAAGAACAACCTCTCGGTCTACTGGAAGGCGCTGCCGCTGCCTCCGGGGCGCTACAAGGTGGAGATCGCGATCAAGGACGTGAATAACGCGGACCATGTGGGCGTGTGGCGGCGCAGCCTGGACGTTCCCAAGTTCGATGAGGACCGGCTGGCATCGTCGTCGCTGATTCTGGCTGACCAGATGGAGCGCGTGCCGAGCAAGGATGTCGGTACGGGCAACTTCGTTATCGGCAATACGAAGCTGCGGCCGCGTGTGCCGCCGTCGATCACGACGCCAGTGACCTTCCACCGGGCGCAGAACCTGAACTTCTGGATGCAGGTGTACAACCTGGGCATCTCCGACAGCACGAAGAAGAACGATGCGACCATCGAGTACCAGATCCTGGACCTGGCGACGAACAAGCAGATTCTGGACTCGCAGGAGTCGGCGCAGAAGCTGAACCCGAACGCCGACCAGTTGACGCTGGAGAAGACGATGCCGCTGGCGAGCCTGGAGCCGGGACGGTACCAGGTGACCATCACGGTGAATGATGTGGCCGGCAAGCAGCAGATATCGCAGAGTGCGCCGTTCATCGTTGAGCAGTAAGGCGGAGCAGTAGGACCGAGTAGTAAGATAGAGAAGTTGAGCAGGGCTGAAGATTTGAACCGCAGCAGGCCAGAGCAGTACACTGAGGCGCAGAGGTCGGAGCGTCGCCCCTGTTCGCTGGGCGACGAGAAGCCAGGTCACGCAGGACCCCACCGCGATGACAGCTTCTTCCAACGGAACCCCCGGCGGGTTGCAGGACGAGCCCAACGGACATTTGGAGAGCCGTAGGCGCGCACAAGAGGGTCTGAGCGCGGTGAAACGAGCTGTACCGAATCTGATGTGGACGATGCTGCTGCTGGCGGCGCTGCCGAGTTTCGCCGCGTCTCCGGATGCTGCCCTCTCCGGTACCGTGCGCGACGTGCATGGGACTCCGCAACTGGGAGCGCTGATTGAGCTGATGCGCTCGGACGCCACGACCGTGGCCACCGCCTTGAGCGACGATCATGGGCGCTACATCCTGCCATCGGTTCTGCCGGGACGCTATCAACTGCGCGCCACGGCCGCCTTCTTTATTCCAGCGTTGCGCAGCAACATCCATCTGCAACCCGGTGTGCAGGCCGTGGTGAACGTCACCATGAGCACGATGTTCGACGCGGAGAACTGGCTTCCCGCGCAACGCCGCCATGCGGATGAGCCAGCGGATGACTGGAAGTGGGCGCTGCGCTCGACCGCGAACCGGCCGCTGCTGCGGCTGGTGGACCCGGAGACCGGGCTGGCGTTGTCTTCAAGCGCCGAGCAGCCACACCAGATATTTTCAGAGGGACGCATCACGGTGACGAACGGCGATGGGGCCTTTGGCGACGGCGGTATGCACCAGGCCCTGCTGCTGAACCGCACCATGGGCGATGGCGATGGAGCGATGCTGAGCGCCGATCTCGGCGAGGTGCCGATCGGGAGTACGCCCGCGCCCTCGCCGTCCGTGGCGGTGAGCACCGGATATGAGCGGCACACTCCGCTGGGCGGCAGCACGCGCCTAATGGCGAGCTTCCAGTCTCACCCCGAGCTGGTGGATGGCCTTGCCCCGGGCTTCCAGGTGATGGAGGTCGCCAGCACCCAGCAGATGGCACTGGGCGATGCTGTGCTGATTGATGTCGGCACGCTCATCGCGGCGGAACGCCTGGAGGCCACGCGCATCGAAACCGAGCCGTATCTTCGCGTAACTGGCCGCCCCGGCGACAATGTGGTGGTGGAATACCGCTTTGCCACCGGTCGAGCGTTGCAGAGCTCGGACGATATGGACCACCTGGGCCGGTCGCTGACGGTGATGACCGATGCGCAGGGGCGTCCGCTGAAGACCAAGGGACTGCACCAGGAGATCTCGGTGAGCCGCAAGATCGGCGAAACGGTGGTGACGGGCACGGTGTTTTCTGACCGGTTCGCGCAGGCGGCGATCTCGGGCACCGGTGTGATGAGCCGGACGACCTTGCAGGATGCCGCCGTGGTGGCGGACCCGACGACCGGGACCTTCCAGGTGGCGACGGCGGGGTACTCCGGACGCGGGATGAGCGTGGCGGTGATGCAGCCGCTGACGGCAGCGATCTCCGCTTGGGCGGAGTATGACCTGGGCACGGCGCTGCGCAGCGGCTCCGACGGCTTGGTGATGCAACAGATATCGCAGGGTCTGACGCCCGGACTGACACAGGCGGCGAGTGTGACCGTGCGTGGGCGCATCCTGCGCACCGGGACCTCGCTGAAGGCGGAGTACCGCTGGCAGCCGACGCATACCCTGACCCAAGTGAATGCCTACAACGCATCGCCGGAGGAGGCCTACCTGAGCTTCTATCTGCGCCAGCGGTTATGGTGCGGACGCCTTCTGCCGCAGGGACTGGACGCTGTGGTGGAGGCGACCAACCTGCTGGAGCAGGGCTACCAGCCGGTGCTTGCGCCGGACGGACACACGCTGTTTCTCGCGCAGGTGCCTCAGGCGATTCAGGGTGGGCTGGCGTTTAACTTTTAAATACAGGGACAAGGGATAAGGGAATAGGGAGAAGGAAAGGCGCCGCAGTTGAGGCGCCTTTTTTCTTGGGTGCTGATGGAGGGTCAATACTTGAAGCGATAGCGGACTTCAGCGTAGAGCTGGCGGGGGTCGTTGTAGTGGAAGCCGCCGAAGGTGAGGCTGTTGTCCAGCAGCAGGCGGCGGTTGGAGACGTTGGTGCCGGTGATGGATGTTGAGATGTTTTCGCCGAAGCTCTTGCCAATCGAGAGATCGAAGGTGGTGTGCGCGGGCAGGTAGGCGTTGGGGTAGGGAGTGGTGGGGTCGGGGTCGCCGTTGGTGAAGCCGGAGCCGAAGTAAACGTTCGTGGAGGCATAGGCGTGCCACGGGAGCGTCGCATTGAAGCCGACGTTCAGCGTGTCGCGCTGGTCGTGGTCGAAGGGAGTGTACGCGAAGCCGGCGTCGCAGGCGCGGTCGCCGACGGGGATGCAGATGAGGCCGCCGGTGATGTTGCCGCGCTGCTCGGCGATCTGGTTGGAGTAAGCGAGGTGCGCTTGCCCCAAGTGCCAGAGACGCGGCGAGCGGAGCGTGAGCTCCCACGCGCGAACCACCGCGCCGTCGATGGTGACCGGGAAGTAGATGCTGGAGTCGCCGATGTTGGAGTGGTCGAGGAAGTTGTTGACGCGGGTCTTGAAGGTGTCGGCGTCCAGGAGCCAGCCGCGATAGGGAATCTGCACGCCGAACTGGTGTTCTTCATCGCGCTCGCCGTGCAGGGGGACGAGTGCGGTGTTGTTGCTGTTGGCAAAGGTGAGCACCGGGCCGGAGGCGGTGAGCAGCGGCGGCGGCTGGTAGAAGCGGCCGTAGAAGCCGCGGAAGACCCAGTTGAGCCTGGGGATTTGAATCGCCGCGCCGACGCGGGGAGCCGTGCTGTCCTCGACGAACTGGCCTTTGAATCGCGTCTGGCGCAGACCGGCGATCAGCGTGAGCCAGCTGGTGGGCTTGTAGTTGTCCGAGACGTACTCTTCGACGACGCTGCCGCCGGTGGAGTCGGGTTCGGTGATGGGTGGGGTTCCGCTGCCGTCGTTGAAGGTGGCGCCGAAGAGGTAGCTGTCCCACTGGTTGAAGAAGTAGACGCCACCCTGCAACGTGTTGTGCGCGAGCGGGCCGTGGGAGGGCTGGACGGTGAGAGAGATTTGTCCGCCGAGGTAGTTGGAGGTGCGGTCGGCAGTGGTGGCGACGGGAGCGTCGGTGGGCGGGGAGTTGTAGTCGGACTGGTTGTAGTGAAAGAAGGGCGAGGCCTGGAGGACGGTCGCGGGGTCGAAGGTGTGCAGCCAGGTGATCGCCATGATGGCGTCGGTCTCGCGCTGGATGTCGCGCAGGCCGCTGGAGTCGTACTGCTGGTTTTCGAAGCTGTTGGGGTCGGGGTCGTAGGGTATCTGGAAGAAGTCGTGGCGGACCTGGGTGAGCAGGCGGATCTGGTCCTTCGGTGTCTTGTTGAAGATGAGCGAGGCGAAGCCACCGTAGCCGTTGGTGGCGTCGTGCAGCACCTTGCCGATGGGTGGAGCGAGGCCGTAGTTGCTGCGGTCGGCGTTT
>Ga0302279_10008325_pt1 | contig 10227 bp, 9 predicted proteins | sample III_Bog_N3_3_FD_194541 | JGI IMG/M metagenome (GOLD analysis project Ga0302279, IMG submission 194541) | Peat permafrost microbial communities from Stordalen Mire near Abisko, Sweden - III_Bog_N3_3 | ecosystem: Environmental > Terrestrial > Soil > Wetlands > Peat | place: Sweden: Abisko...
TTTCACGCCTGGATGGAGGCGGGACTGCTCGAAGAGGTCGTGGGTCTCGCGAACACGGCGGGGGGCATCGGGCGCACCGCGCGCCAGGCGGTCGGCTACAAGGAGCTCTTGCGACACGTGGAAGAGGGCGCGCCACTGGAGGCCTGCGTAGAAGAAGCGATCACCCAGAGTCGTCGGTTGGCTCGACGTCAACGTTCGTGGTTCCGCCGTGACCCGCGCGTCGAGTGGTTTGAGGACCCCGCCGCGGCGAAAGAGCGCATCCTCGACGTGCTGAATGACGACGAGGGCTTCGTGAGAGACTGAGATGGTGACAGTTCGTCGACTTCAAAAGTGGCACGGTGCGGGGAACGACTTCCTCGTCGACGTCTGTGATCCGGGCGAAGGGGAGTGGTGGACCCGGTCGCGAGCGCGCGCGGTGTGCCACCGCACGACGGGCGTGGGCGCCGACGGTCTGCTCGTCGCGACGCTGACCTCGCCGGTCACCATGGTGCTCTTCAACTCAGATGGATCGACCGCCGAGATGACCGGGAACGGGATTCGCTGTCTCGCCGCGGCCGTTCGACGCTCCACGAATGCGACGTTCTCGTCGCTCGACGTCGCGACGTTCGCGGGGCTGAGGACGGTGTCGCTCAAGATGGAAGGTGCGGCCGGACACGGCAGCGTGTCGATGGGCGAGGTGACCTTCAGCGACGCCCTGGAGGGAACCCTGGGTGTGGTCAACGTCGGGAACCCGCACGTCGTGGTGAGCGACGAGGTCACCTGGAGCGACGCCCAGCGCGAAGAGCTCGCGGCGAAGTTGGCCGCACAGGCCGGCGGCGCGAACGTCGAGTTCGTGAGCGTGCTCGGGGCGGACCGACTTGGAATCCGAGTCATCGAGCGCGGGGTCGGATGGACGCAGGCCTGTGGGACCGGTTCGGTCGCGGTCGCGGCGCTGGCGCGTCGCGACGGTCACGTCGGCGACGAGGTGACCGTGGAGAACCCGGGTGGCGCCCTCGTGGTCACGTTTGACGCGGAGCGCGTGACGCTCAGTGGCCCCGTGCAGTTCGTCGCGGACGTGGAGTGGCTCGAAGTTTGACCTACGTACCGAACACACTGATTGACCGCACGTTTCGAGAGAAGATCGTGCTGGTGGGCGTGTTGTTCCCCGGGGTACACGCCGAGGAACTCGACCAGCAACTCGACGAGTTGGCGTTGCTCGTCGACACGGCGGGTGCCGACGTCGTCGCCCGCGTCATCCAACGCCGCGACAGCCCCGACCCGGCGACGTTTCTTGGCTCGGGCAAAGTGGACGAGTTGCGCGAGGTCTGTCTGGCGAAGGACGCGGACACGGTCGTGTTCGAATCCAATCTCTCGCCGGCCCAGCAGCGCAACTTAGAGAAGCTCCTCGGTCGCACCGCGATCGACCGCACCGCGGTGATCTTGGACATCTTCGCCCAGAACGCCCGTACCCCCGAAGGTAAGGCCCAGGTCGAACTGGCGCTGCTCCAGTATCGACTTCCTCGGCTTCGCCGCGCCGGTGGCTCGCTCTCGCAACAGGCCGGCGGCATCGGCACGCGGGGCCCGGGCGAGACGCAACTCGAGGTGGATCGACGTCGCTTGGTCCAACGCATCCACCACATCCGTCGAGAACTCAAAGAGATCGACCGCACCCGACAGGTCCAGCGTCAGGGACGAGACCGCGGGCGACACCGTGAGGTGACGCTCGTGGGCTACACGAACGCGGGCAAGTCCTCGATGCTGAACGCCGTCACCGACGCGGGCGTTGACGTCGAAGACCGACTCTTCGTCACGCTCGATCCCCGGACCCGACAGAAGCAGCTCCCCGGTGGTGAGACGGTGCTGTTCACCGACACGGTGGGCTTCATCTCGAATTTGCCGCACGAACTCGTCGAGGCCTTCATGAGCACGCTCAAGTCGGTGCAGTTGGCCGATCTCTTGGTACACGTCGTCGATGGATCGAGCGACCACGCGGAAGAACAGATCGCCGCGGTGCGCGATGTGTTGATCGAGATCGGGGCCGATGAGGTACCCGAGTTGCTGGTCTTTAACAAAGCCGACGTGCCCGGATCGCGGGCGAAGGATCTCGCGAAGCTCTTTGAGGGCAGCGTGTGGGTGTCGGCGAAGACGGGCGAGAACGTGGACGAGATGGTGGCGGTGATCGGTGAGCGACTTCGCTCGCGCGACCGAATCTTGACGCTTCAACTGCCCCTTGACCGTGGCGACCTGTTAGCGGCGGCGCACCGAGAAGGTGACGTGATCGACACCTCGGTCAACGAAGAGGGCGTCTTGATCCACGTCGTCCTCGACGCGGTCGGGGCGGCTCGATTTCGACAGTGGCGCGTGCCGGCGTGAGTTTCGAACCACCGGCCTACCCCTACGAACGCTTAGACGGCCTCAAGCGCATCGCCGAGGTCTTCGAGGGCGGTCCCATCGACTGCTCCATTGGCACACCGATCGACCCGCCGCCTGAGTTCGTCGTCGAGGAGCTCGCCCGCGCGGTGGGCGCGCGCGGCTACCCACCGTCGGCGGGGACACCGGCCTATCGTGACGCCGCCGCGGGATGGCTACGACGGCGCTTCGAGGTCGAGGCCTCCGCCGATCACGTCGCGGCGTGCGTGGGCACCAAGGAGTTCGTAGGGTCGCTCGCGGGCTTCTTGCACCTGCGCTGGCCCGAGCGTGACACCGTGCTCTACCCCGAGGTGAGTTACCCCACCTACGCCATGGGCGCGACCTTGGCCGGGCTGCGCGCGGTGGCGGTGCCGATGGCCAAGGGCCAACTCGACCTCGAGGCGATTGAGGAGGACGACATCGGACGCGCCCTGGTGCTGTGGTCGAACTCGCCGTCCAACCCGACCGGTTCGCTCGATGACCTCGAACGCGTGGCCGCCTGGGGTCGTCGTAATGAGGTGCTGGTGGCGAGTGATGAGTGTTACGCCGAGTTCACGTGGTCGTCTCGACCGCGCACGATCCTCGAGTACGGGACCGAAGGCGTGCTGGCGCTGCACTCGATCTCCAAGCGTTCGAACCTGGCCGGGATGCGGGCCGGTTTTTACACCGGGGACCCCGGCGTCGTGTCGTATCTGCGCAGTGTGCGTCAACACGCCGGCTTCATGGTGCCCGGTCCGGTGCAGGACGCCGTCGCTCTCGCCTACGGTGACGACGACCACGTCGAGCTCCAGCGCCAGCGCTACCGCGGTCGCCTCGAGCGACTGCGCGCGGCGTTGACCCACCTCGGGATTGACGCGCCGATGCCCGAGGGTTCCTTCTACCTCTGGTGCTCGAAGGAGGGGCTCGACGGATGGGCGCTCGCCGAGTTGCTCGCCCGTCGCTCGGGACTCGTCGCGAGTCCCGGCGAGCTCTACGGAGTGAGCGGCCGTGACTTCGTGCGCATCGCCGTGGTCCAGAGCGACGAGCGCATCGAGTTGGTCGCGTCACGCCTCCTCGCCTGAAGCACCCCCGGTACGATTGAACAATGAGTGACCTCGAGACCCGCATCGCGGGGTGGTTCGACCAGATCTCCGAGATGAAGCCCGACAACGTTGAAGCGCGACGCGACGTCGAGCTGGTGATCACCAAACTCGACGACGGGCAGTTGCGCGTGGCGGAGATCGCCTCCGACGGTTCGATCGTCGTACACGAGTGGGTGAAGCAGTCGATCTCTTTGCTGTTTCGACTCCACGGCATGGACACGATCGACGCGGGCCCCTTCGAGTACCACGACAAACTCGAGCTCAAGCACGACTACGAGCGCCGCGGCGTGCGGGTCGTGCCCGGTGCCATAGCGCGTCGAGGGAGTTTCCTCAGCCCCGGCGTCATCTTGATGCCCAGTTTCGTGAATATCGGCGCGTGGGTGGGACCGGGCACGATGGTCGACACCTGGGCGACGGTGGGGAGTTGCGCCCAGATCGGCGCCAACGTGCACTTGGCGGGCGGTGTCGGCATCGGCGGCGTCCTCGAGCCGGCGAACGCGGTGCCGGTCGTCATCGAGGACGACGCGTTCATCGGGAGTCGCTGCATGATCGTCGAAGGTGCGCGCGTTGGACGTGGTTCGGTACTGGGTGCCGGGACGATCTTGAATCCCTCTATTCCCGTCATCGACGCCGAGACCGGCGAAGAAGTGTCGCGAGGCTACGTGCCCGACTACTGCGTCGCCGTCTCGGCGAGTCGTCGTCGCGAGTTTCCCGGCGGCGAGTTCTTCTTGCCGTGCGTGCTGATCATCAAGCGCATGAGTGAGGGTGAACGCCACAACAAGGCTGCGCTGAATGACGTACTGCGCGACCACGGCGTGGCGACGTGAGTCGACTCGAGGACGCCTTCGCCCTCGTCGCCATCTCCTCACTCAGCCGCGAGGAGTCCGAGATCGCGACCTACGTCGAGACACGGCTTCGAACCTCGAGTGCGCTCGAGGTGGAACGCGTCGGGGACAACGTCGTCGCGCGCACGAGGGGTCACCACGCGTCGCGAGTGATCATCGCCGGCCACCTCGACACGGTGCCCGGCGACGCCGCGGCGGCCGTCCTCACGGGTGACGAGGTGCGCGGCGTGGGCGCCTGTGACATGAAGGGATCCCTCGCGGTGATGATCGAGTTAGCCCTAGACCAGACGCCCCGCCCCAGGGAAGTGACCTGGGTCTTCTACGCTCGCGAGGAGATCACGCGAAGCGAATCGGGCCTCTTAGAGATCGCCGAGCTCCGTCCGGATCTACTCGTGGGCGACGTGGCGGTGTTGTGCGAACCGACTGGCGGCGTCGTCGAAGCGGGGTGCCAAGGCACCCTGCGCGCACGCGTCACGCTCGCGGGCCGGCGCGCCCACACGGCGCGTCCCTTCACCGGGCGAAACGCGATACATCGGCTGGGCGAAGTGATTGACCGCGTGGCACACTACGAGCCGCGCACCGTCACTATCGACGGGGTCGATTTCACCGAACAACTCCAAGCAGTCTTCGTCGAGGGCGGGCTCGCGGCCAACGTGGTACCGGACTGCGCGTCGTTGACGTTGAATCACCGCGTGGCGCCAGATCGCACGAAGGACGCCGCGGCGACGTGGCTACGTGAGTATTTAGGCGGGCTACTAGAAGAGGAGGACCGCTTCGAGGTTCTCGACTGGGCGCCGAGTGCACCACCGGCCCTCGACAACGAGCGACTCCGTGCGCTGGTCGCGCTGAGCGGCGCCCCGGCGCGAGGGAAGATGGGCTTCACCGACGTGGCGACGTTCTTCGAACTCAAGATTCCGGCGACGAACTTCGGCGCGGGCGACCCCTTGTTGGCTCATCGCAGTGACGAGTTCGTCACCGCGTCAGAGATCGAGGAGTTCGAGCGAGTACTCGGAGCCTGGCTCGCCTGAGCCCGCTTTAGTAGTGGCGTAGGACCGAGATGACCTTGCCGTAGATCACGACGTCGTGTGAGTCGAAGTCCATCGGCTCCATGAACGCGTTCTCGGGCTTCAAGATGATCCGAGAGCCCTGGGCGAAGAAGCGCTTCACGGTCGCCTCGTCCCCGGGAATCCCCGCGACCACGATCTCACCCGAGTTCGCGGTACGGCCCTTCTCGACCACGATGAAGTCGCCCGGCAGAATTCCGGAGTCGATCATCGACTCACCGCGCACCTGCACCACGAAGCTGTCACCTCGACCAGCGAACTGCTCGGGGATGGACATCATCTCGTGGGTACTCTCGCTCGCCAGCACCCCGGTGCCCGCCGCCACGTCGCCGACGTAGGGGATGTGTCGGATGTGCTGTTCGGGGGCGGGGTTGGCCACGTCGAGGCGCACCGTCAGGGTGCGGGGCTGTTGCGCGTTCTTCTCGATGTAGCCAGCGTCTTTAAGGACGGTGATGTGGTTCGCGACGGTCGCCGAGGAAGAGAGCCCGACGTGCTCGCCGATCTCGCGGATCGTCGGGGGGAAGCCTCGCTCGCGTTGGCACGAGACGATGAACTCCAAAATTTCCCGACGCATCGGGGTCAAGACTTCAGCCATCGTGGACCTCCAGGGAACGAACAGTTGTTCGTAGGCTACACCACGAGAGCCGACGACTCAAACACCTGTTCGTAAAAATCTTCGGTGTTTCCTGGGTATGAACTGTTCAGGGGGCGCCCCCTCATGTGGATTTGTTGACTGGTATCGTTCAGCGAAGCCAAGTTGGCTTATGAATCTCCGAAAGTTTTCTTCACTGTTTCTTAACTTACGGTTGAGTAACGGGTGCGTGAACCGATGGTGAGCAGTACAAGAACACAACAATCCAGGAAGGACGTTGCATGAAGCTTCGTTTAAATAAAGCGGTAGTGGCCACCTCTGTGGGTGCGCTGCTGGTCGCGGGAGTCCCGTTGGCCGGTTTGGCATCGACGAGTTCGGCCGCCTCAGCAAAAGCGACCTACACCATTGGCGTGGAGGGCCCGTTCTCGGGATCTGACGCCAACTACGGTCAGTACATCTACGGTGGCGTGCAGCTGGCGATCAACGCGGCGAACGCGAGTGGCAAGTACAAGTTCATCTTGAAGCCCGAGAAGTTCGACGACCAGGGTTCCTCATCCTTGTCACCCGCCGCGGCTCAGAAGGCCGTCGGCACGAAGAACTTGGTCGCCGTCGTTGGACCTGCATTCTCCGGTGCCTCCGAAGCCGCTGCTCCTTACTACTCGAAGGCGCACGTCGCTGAAGTGAGCGCGTCGGCAACTGCCGTCGCCCTCGCATCGGGTACCGACAGCAACTTCATGCGCACCATTGCGGACGACTCGGTCCAGGGCAAGGCTGACGCCGACTACCTGGTGAAGGTCAAGGGAGTCAAGAACCTGCTCGTCATCGGGGACGCTTCGTTCTACGGTGCCGGACTCGCCAAGGTAGTTGCGGCTGACGCGACGGCCGACGGCGCGACGGTCACGACCGCGAGCATCCCGAACGTGAACACCGGTGGCGGTGGCACGACGACGGAGTACGCACCAGCGGCGACGGGTATTGCTACCGCCGACCCGGGCGCGATCTTCTACGGTGGCTACTCGCCCGACTTCGGCCTCTTGCTGAGCGCCCTGTCGAGCGCGGGCTACACCGCGAGTGCGCACGTCATCATGTCCGGTGACGGATCCAACAGCCCCGCCCTCATCACGTCGACGTCGCCCGCTTCCGCGGCCAACGGTGTCTACCTCTCTGAAGGTGCCGCGGGCAAGGTCAACTTCCTCTCGGGCAAGCTGGCCTCTGAGTACTTCAAGCTGACCAAGATCAAGGCCTCTGTTGCCGAGTACGCCGCTCAGGCCTACGACGCGACGAACGCCATCATCGCCGCACTGTCGAAGACGAGCGCGCCGAAGTCCGTTTCGACGATGCTTCGTAAGGAAGTTGTCGCGAACCTGCACAAGGTGGACTTCAAGGGCATCACCGGCACCATCGCCTTCGCGGGTGACGGTGACTTGCGCAACGACACTGGTACGTCGGCCATCTCAGAAGTGGAGAACGGGACAATTACGTTCCTCGTCAACGAGGGCTGATAGTTTGACCCATTGATGGACGTCACTGGGGCCGGGGTGCTACCCCGGCCCCAGTGACTTTTTAAGCCCTAAGGACACGCGGCACTATGGGATTCGAGCACTTCTGGCTCAGCGGATTTGATCAGATTCACACGGCGTTTTGGACGTACCTCGCGGTTGGTCTGCAGAACGGTGCCGTCTACGCCATGATCGCGGTGGGCTACACGCTCGTCTACGGCGTGTTGGGGTTGATTAACTTCGCCCACGGCGAGGTCTTCATGTGCGGCGGTTTCGCCGGCGTCTTTCTCACTCGTGGCATCCTCGGCGATCGCGTCGGGACCGGCTGGGGCTCGGTTGGTCTCATCCTCGCGGGCGTACTGATCGGCGGCCTGGTGAGTGCACTCGTCGCGACGGGAGTGGAGCGGGTGGCGTATCGACCACTGCGACAGCGACACGCGCCGAAACTCGCCTTCTTGATCAGTGCCATCGGCATGTCGTTTTTCCTCCAAACCCTCGCCGGCAAGGAGTTCGGTTACGGCGTGAACATCTTCCCGGGTCAGGTCTTCGAGCCGGGCCAGGTGCTCTTCGTGATGTTCGGCACGTCCATCCACACCATTGCCGTCGTGAGCATCGTCGCGGCCATCGTGATGCTCGTGATCGCAGACCGTATCGTTCGCGCCACGCGGCTCGGTCGCGGAATTCGTGCCGTCTCCCAGGACGCGGAGACTTCATCGCTGATGGGCGTGAACATCGACCGCACCATCACCATCACCTTCATCTTGGGTGGTGCGCTCGCTGGTGCCGCCGGTTTCCTCTACTCACTCCAGAGCGGCATCGTGCAGAACGCGGGCACCGAGGTCGGTATCTACGCCTTCACCGCGGCCGTGCTCGGTGGCATCGGTAACCTTCGCGGTGCCGCACTCGGCGGACTCTTCATCGGGCTCTTCGGCAGCTTTTCGGTGCCGTTCGCCTTCGAGGGCAACATCCAGTGGACCGAGATCTACACCTTTTTGATCCTCGTCCTCGTCCTCATCATCCGCCCGACGGGCATCTTGGGCGAGAAGTCAGGGAGGACCGCGTGACGATCGTCTCACTCGCGAACCTAAAGCGGTTGGGACTCACGCTCCTCATGATGGGCGTCATCGCCATCATGACGGGATCGCCGGGATCGAGCACCGCGCCCCCGACGACGGGCGTCCACGGCTCCTTCTTCGAACGCGTCTCCTGGTTTGGCCTCTTCGCCGTGCAGCGCTGGGTGCTCTTCGCGACGCTCGGCGTCATCGTGTGGTTGCTCGTCTCGCTCTATCGACCCCAAGCTCGAAACATCCGCCGTGGGGTCAACACCGTGCTCGCGCTGCCCAAGTCGATCACCGCCAAGCGGCCGACGCGCATCGCTTTCATGGTGCTCGCGCTCATCGTGGTGCTCATCCTGCCGAAGTTGGTCCACGAGTCATTCTGGATGTACCTCATCGTCGAGCAGATTGGGGTATGGATCCTCCTCGCCCTCGGACTCAACGTCGTCGTCGGCTTCGCGGGCCTGCTCGACCTCGGCTTCGCCGCCTTCTACGCCATCGGCGCCTACACGACGGCCTGGTTCACGGGCGCCCTGCCGATGCCGGCACTCTTTCACCACCCGATCCCGACGTTGTGGGTCATACCGATTGGCGTCCTGGCCGCGATGATCTTCGGCGTGCTGCTGGGCACGCCGACGCTGCGACTGCGTGGCGACTACTTGGCGATCGTGACGCTCGGTTTCGCGCTCATCATCGACGACTTCGTCGAGATCCAAACCGGCGTCACCGGTGGCGGCATTGGGACGTCGTCCGTGCCGCACCCGTCGATCAACGTCGGATTTTGGCACCTCCACTTTGGCATCTCGAACACGCCGTACTACTACCTCTGTCTCTTCTTCATCATCATCTTCATCATGATCTTCACCTCACTCGAACACTCCCGCATCGGACGATCGTGGGTGGCGATCCGAGAGGACGAGGTCGCGGCCGAGTCCGTCGGCATTAACCCCCTCAAGTACAAGGTCATGGCCTTCGCGGTCGGCGCGGCGAGTGGTGGCTTCGGTGGCGTGATGAGCGCGGGGCTCGTCAATATCGTGAACCCGAGCCTCTTCACCTATCAGATCTCCGTCAACGTGCTGGTACTGGTGATCTTTGGCGGCATGGGTTCCATCTGGGGTGTCGCGCTGGGCGCGATCGTCATCCAAACGGTCACGAGTTACCTGGACAACTATCAGCCCTGGGGCTATCAGATCAACGACCTCTACATGTACATCGGCGCGCTCCTCATCATCATGATGATCTTCCGTCCGGCCGGACTCCTGCCGTCACGTCGACGCGCCCGTGAGTTCGCGGCCGCCGAGGGTGGCGAGGAGATCCACACCGACGAGGTGCTCTCGGGAGAGCAGCCGTGAGTGACGAGTTGATGAACGACGACGCGACGATCGACACTCCGCCGAGCGAGACGGTGATGACCGACGAGCCCACGACCGACCTCATCATTCGCGCGGAGAACTTGACGCTGCGCTTCGGCGGCGTCGTGTCGCTGCGCGACGTCTCGATCAAGATGCGTCGTGGCGAGATCTTGGCCGTCATCGGACCGAACGGTGCCGGCAAGACGTCGCTCTTCAACTCACTCACCGGCGTCTACCAACCCCAGGAGGGAACGATCACCTTCCTTCCTCGCGACGGCCAGCCGCTGTCGGTAATCGGAAAGAAGGCGCACCAGATCGCCCGGGCCGGCGTGTCGCGGACCTTCCAAGCG
>Ga0302279_10008330_pt1 | contig 10221 bp, 11 predicted proteins | sample III_Bog_N3_3_FD_194541 | JGI IMG/M metagenome (GOLD analysis project Ga0302279, IMG submission 194541) | Peat permafrost microbial communities from Stordalen Mire near Abisko, Sweden - III_Bog_N3_3 | ecosystem: Environmental > Terrestrial > Soil > Wetlands > Peat | place: Sweden: Abisko...
ACGAAGGTCCAGCGCGGCCCTCGTGGCGGCGTGGCGCTCCTTGGTGATGCGGTAGCGTCCGCCCAGCATGAACGGGAACACAAAAAGCAGCGGCACCAGGACGCCCGCCACGAGCCCCAGTTGGGTCACCACCTTCGGATCGAGACTGTGCGGATTGGCGTGAGCCGGCCAATGCACCACTTCGGTGAGCAGGAACCCCGCCACGATGGCGCCCACGCCCGCCGTCGCCTTGCCGGAAAAGGTGAGGGCCGAGGCGAACACCCCCTCCTGCCTCTGACCCGTGGCCAGTTCCTGCACATCGATGGTGTCGGCCAGCATGGAGACGAAAATGATGCCCAGCAGGGTCGCCAGATAGGTGCGCAGGATCTCATTGCCGATCAGGATCACCAGCAGAACGGGACTTCCGTTGGCGGGCAGCAGATTGCCCAGCCGCAGCCCGATCACGGCCATTCCGTCCACGAGAAGCAGGGCGAAGGTGGTCAGCAACACCGCCTTCTTGTCGAAGCGACGGCCCACGGCCCCGAGACTGGCAAAGGCCAGCACTGCGCCCAGGGCGGCCAGGCTGAACCACTGCAGCTGGGCGGGCCCCAGGCCCCAGAAGTAGGTCGAGACATAGATCCCCAGTGTATCGGTTGTGCCGGATATCCCCGCCGTGAGCAGCGAGCCCAGAAAGAGCATGAGGAAATCGGTGTTGGTGAGGGTTCCGGCCACATCGCGCCACACCCGCGCCAGACTGAACCGCGGCGTCGCGGCCACCGGCTGCAACAGATAGGGAATCTCCCGCCGGGTGAGTTCGGTGGTGATCAGCACCGCGGCGGCCACGACCACCGCCAGGATCGGTGCGAAGGCGCCATAGGCGTGCGGATTGAGCTGGCCCGGGGTGTAGCGCGGCGTGCTGGCGAAGATCAGACGCCAGGTCAGCAGGATGAAGGTCAGGGAGCCGATCCAGCCGATGGCGTAGCGCCAGGTGACGATGGTCGTACGCTCCACGTAGTCGTCGGAAAACTCGGCGTAGAGAGCGGTCCACGGCACAACGAAAAGGCTCATCGCGACATGGGTGAACACTACGCTGGCGAAGAGCCACGCCAGCAGCCCCGTCTCGCCCAGCCCGGTTGGCGGCGAGAAAACCAGATAGAGACCGACCGCGATCGGCGCCGCCGAGAGATACATGAGCAGGTGCCGCCGCCCGAGCCGGGTCTTCATCCGGTCCGAGACCGATCCGATCAGCGGGTCGGCTACGGCGTCAATGATCAGGGCGACGGCGATGGCGATGGAGGCCTTGAACGCGTTCAGACCCAGGACCTGATTGTAATAGAAGAGAAGAAAGGTGCCGAAGGCGAAGTTCTTGAGCGCCTCGGGCAGCGCCCCCACCGCCTGGAAAAACTTCGTGGCCAGGCTCACCTTCCCGATCCGCGTCCGTTCGCGCCGATAGAGCGTCAAGCGTCTCTCCCTCTATTTTTTCAGGCACCATGACGCGGGTGGCGCCGAAGGTCGAGCAGGTTGGTCGTCGACGCCTTGCCACCGCACCCCGCCCCGCTAGACTTCCGCGATGGCTGACAAGGTCCACACCGGCGGCTGCCTCTGCGGCGCGGTGCGCTACGAGGCGACCGGCGCGCCGGACTTCGCCGGCCACTGCTATTGCGAGGACTGCCGCAAGGCCTCCGGGTCCGGGTTCGTCCCGTTCATGGGCTATCCCGCGGCAAGGCTGCGCATCACCGGCAAGACCCTCGCCTTCGCCTCCCCCGCGGCCAACGGCGGCGAGGCGGTGCGAAATTCCTGTCCCGTCTGCGGGAGCCTGGTCTTCGGCGGCATCGTCGGCGTCGACGAGAGCCACACGGTCTATGCCGGCTCCCTGGATGATCCATTGGTGTTTCGGCCCGCGATCGCCATCTTCACCCGCGGTCGCCCCGGCTGGGCTGCGATCCCGGAGGGCCTGACGGTATTTGAGCGCGCACCCGGAGCCCCCGACACATGAAGAAGATCAACATCGCGGCCCTGCAAGAGCGGAGCGGAAGCAACTACCCCGATCCCTTCGATAAGCCGTGCCTGGGCGCCAGCTGGCGCCGTCTCGCCCGGGACTCGGGCCTCACCGCCTTCGGCGTCAATCTCTCGCGCCTGCCGCCGGGCGCCTGGTCGAGCCAGAGGCATTGGCACACCCATGAGGATGAGTTCGTGATGGTCGTCGAGGGCGAACTTGTCCTGGTCAGCGACGATGGCGAGGAGATCCTCCACGCGGGCGACTGCGCCGCGTTCAAGGCCGGCGATCCCAATGGCCACCACCTCATCAACCGCTCGGACCGAGACGCCCTGGTGCTGGAGATCGGCAACGACGATCCGGTCAACGACGCCTGCGACTATCCCGATATCGACATGGTGACCGGCCCCGCCGGTTATCACCATCGCGACGGGACGCCCTACCCGCCGAAGACAGCCTAGCAAGCGGCGTCAGCCGCAGGGAGTTGCGAGATGCAGATGCTCAAGGCGTTTCTCCCGTTCGCCGTCCAGGCGAGCCTCCTGCTCATGGTTTTCGCTGTCGGCCTGCAATCCAGCTTCTCCGACCTGGCCTATCTCACCCGGCATCCGCGGCGCCTCTTAAGCGGATTGACGGCGGTCGACATCGTCGTTCCCACCGTGGCCACCGTCCTGATTTTCTTCACGCCGCTTCCGATATCCGCCAGGGTGGCGATCGCCCTGATGGCCATATCGCCCATGGCTCCGCTCTTCCCGGCCAGGGCCCTTAAGGAAGGCGCCCCGCACGCCTACGTCACGGGACTCTATGCGGCCATCATTCTTCTGGCGGTGATCACCGTGCCGCTCTGGGTGGCCATCCAGACCCGGATTTTCCACACGGGCGTTTCGCTCTCGCCCCTGCCCGTCGCCCGTCTGGTGATGCTCACGGCCCTGGCGCCGCTGGTGCTGGGCCTCGCGGTAAGCCGGATCATTCCGGCGGCGCGCGGGCTCGCGCGGCCCATCAACCTGCTGGGCAATCTGATCCTGCTCGCGCTTGTGGTGCTGATCCTCGTCAAGGAAGGCGGGGAAATGCTGACCTTCGTCGGGCACGGGACACTCGTGGCCATCGCCCTCATTGTGACGTCAGGCATTCTTGCCGGGCATTTCCTGGGCGGCCCTGACCTGCACGAACGCTCGGCTTTGGTCTCCGCGGCCACCACCCGCCATCCCGGCATCGCCGGACTGATCGCTCATCAGAGCTTTCCCGACAGCCACGTCACTCTGGGCATTCTGTTGTTTCTGCTCGTCGGGATCGTCGTCTCGATCCCCTACGAAATCATGACCCGGCGCGCGGTTAGATAAATCCGGTGTGAAGTCGAAAGGCGATGCTGGCGAAGGCGCCAAGGCCGGTCAGCAAAAGCAGCAAGGCTATGATTGCGGTAGTGGAGGGGCGGATGGCCCGGCGATGGTGGATAAGACCCATGTCGTGAAGGCGCGCCAGCCGCTGGTCGAGCGGCGCGGCCGCCGGCGAGGTGCATTGAAAGGACTCTCGCCACAAATTTGCACTCGCCCGGTCCCAAGATCGCCTCAGAGACACGTCATTCCGACACGGCCCCTGTTTCCATCTGACTGAAGGAGACCTCGTTTCATGCGCGCTTCGAAACCTGCTCTGATCACCGGCGCCGCCCTCGCCTGCGCCGCGGTCGCCGGCCTCGCCGCCGCCGCCATCGCCAATGACCATGTCATGACGTTGCGTCTGCCCGACGGCTCTGTGGCTCAGATCCACTATCTGGGCGACACCCCGCCCAAGGTGACCCTGCAACCCGCGCCGACCCGGGCCCCGCTGGGCGTCATTGCCTTCGGTCCTGGCCCCGCCTTCGCCGATCCCGCCTTCGCTGAAATGGCCCGCATGGAGGAGGCCATGGATGCCCAGGCCGCGGCCATGATGCGCCAGACTGCGTCGCCCCAGATGGGCGCCCCGGCCTTCGCCGGCCCCCGCGGCTTCACCCAGGTGGGAATGGGCGCCATGCCCGCCGGCTCGCACTTCTGCGCCCGCAGCGTCCAGATCCGCGATATGGGCGATGGTAAGCCGGCCCAGGTGATCACCCAAACCTCCGGCGATTGTGGCGCGTCCGCCCCGGCCGGCGCGTCTCCGGGCGTCAGCACGTCCCGGCCTGCCGCACCTACGGCGTCGCCCCAGCCCGGCGGCCTCGTCCAGACGCGCTACTCACCGGCGCCTGCGACGACGCGCATCGGGATTTGACAATCAAATCGGGCGGCGGAATCGCCGCCGCCTGCTCACCGGCAAACCCGCACGCCGTTCACCCAACGGCACACCGGCGCCGGGGCGACCACCGTCGCATGCGGCGCCGCCACGACAGTCGTGTGGGCGTACGGCGCCGGGTGAGCGACATAGCCGGCCGGTTTGCGCACGGCCACCGCGCCGTTCGGCCCGGCGCAGCCTGCGTGATAGTCGCCGCGCGCGCAGGTGACGGCGGCCGCCGGCCCCGCCAGGGCGACCCCGAGCAGAATTGCGACGCCGATGCCCAGGCGGTGTTGTTTTGAAATAATCATTGGTCTTTAGCCTTTCGACGCCGATCAGACTGCGGCGGTGCGCGGCGATCCGATCGGCGAAACTGTCCCTTGAAGGCCAGTAGCACGCCAAACCTCCGACATTGTGGCGGCAACCGCTGGCGTGGGTCCAGGTTTCATCGCGCGGTGGCGCAATGCCGCGCGCTCCACCACGCCGGAGCGCCGCTCAATCGTCCTCCCGCGCAACGATGCAGAGCGCGTGATAGCCCTCACGGATCGCCACCGCTCTGTGGTGCGAGGACTGCGCCAAAAGCCGTGTCGCGTGTTCACGCGCGCCGGCAAGATCCGCAGCCTCCACGAACGAGAGGATCGGCAGGGCCGAGCGGTCGTCCTCCAGATAGATGTCAAATGTCCGCACGGGCTCGCTCCCCAGCGTGACCTGCCTCGTAACCCCTCGCCCGTGGACTAGACCGCGCCGGCGGCCAGGGTTGTCAACCGATGCGGTGCGCCAGGCGCCGTCTCCTAGGCCCTTATCGGCCCCGTGCGGCGCCGCGAGTCCGAGAGCAAAGGCTAAGGTTTTAGCCGCGCGCGCCATTCACTTGACCGGCCCCGCCAACCTTCGTAGTGGCGAGACTATGGAGCATTGGGCGCACAACGATCTACTGGACGTCCTCTTCAGATTCGCACCGTCCTTCCACTCGTCGGCCGCTGAAATCTGCAACGCCATAGGTCTCGATATCGAGAAGGCGACGGTTCTGGGCGGAATCGTTCCATCCGCCAGCCTCGTGGACGCAGTGGAATGGTCCGCCGGGCGATCCGGCTATCCCTGTTTCGGCCTCCTGACGGCCCGGCGCACCGACCACAGGGTAACCGGCCTCGCGGGACTGGTCGGCGAACGCGGCCTCTCCTTGGCCCAGCATTTCGACTTGGTCGCCCACCACCTGCCGCTTCACAACACCGGCTACACGTTCAAATTCGATCCGGATCCGGCCGGCCCCTCCTCGCGAATGATCATGCATTGCCACGGCGCCTTTCCCGCCCGGCACTATGTGGAAGGGGTCATGGCCGTGCAGACCCGCCTCCTTCAGCGCATGATGGGTCGCGGCTGGCGCCTCGCCGGCGTGGACCTGGCCCACGAAGCGCTGGGCGCCCTGGCCCATTATGAGACCGCGTTCGATGCGCCGATCCGCTTCGAGGCCGGCCGCAACGCGCTTTTGTTTCATCCCCACGACCTTGCGTGGCGTTCCCGTGGCCCAGAATTCAGCTCTGAGGTGGCCGCTGAGGCCCATCTGCACGATCTGGCGGTGGTCGAAGCAGGCGACCTTGTGGCCAGGGTCGAGCGACTGGTGAAAGCCCGCCTGCCTCAGGCAACTACCGTAGAGACCATCGCCGCGGAGCTGGCCATGTCGCCAAGATCCTTGCAGCGGCGCCTCGCCGGCGAGGGCGCAAGCTTCACGGAAATCCTGACCGGCGCCCGCGTGGCCCTCGCCCAGGACTATCTGCGCCACCCCGGCGTGAGCTTGGTGGAGGTGGCCGCCCGGCTCGGCTTCCGCCACGCCAGCGTGCTGAGTCGAATGCTCAAGCGGGAGCTCGGCGCCTCGCCCAAGTCCCTCAGACGCTAGTTCCGGCTGGCCGCTGGCGCGCAAGAGCCGGTCTTTGGCGCGCCCCGCGCTGTGCGGGCCGACCCGGCGCCTTGCCGCAGCGTGAACACTGGCGCTAGACTTTGCTATCGCGACGCGTTGGCGTCACCCACGGGCTCATCGGGGAGAGGCTCATGAAAAAACTTGCAGTTTGCGGCGCGCTTGTGGGGGCGCTCGGTCTGGCGTCTTGCGAGTCGACGACGCAGGTTCTCAATCAGGAGCAAGTGGCCGCCATCCAGGTTGCGGTCAACCGCGGTCAGTTCGAGATGTCCTGTCCCAGCGCCACGGGTGTGGTGCTCTCGCGCAACCTGATCCAGCCAGTGCTCAACGGTCCGCTGGTCTCGGGGCCGCAACGCGCTGAGTACGCCATCGGCGTCAGCGGCTGCGGCAAGAAGGGGACCTACATCGCCCTGTGCCAGGTGGGTTCGACCTCCTGCGTTTCCGGCGAGAGCCGCCCGGTGCAGTAACCGCGCCAGCGGACGCTTGAATCAGACGCGCCGCCGCCGGCTGTGCGAGACAATCCACGGGGGTCAGATATGACCAGACATGCTCTCATGCTTCGCTCCGCCCTGCTGCTCGGCGCGGCGATTCCCGCCGCCGCCTGGGGTCAGGAGGTGACAGGCGTTCTCGGCTCGGCAAGCGCCACCACCACCATCGAGGGCAAGACCCTTCCGGCGCCGCGCCCACCCTTCGGCGGAGTGATCAATGAGACCGACAAGACCTCCAAACCCTGGTGGGCGCCGCGGGTCGTGCCCCCCAAGGGCGCACCGAACGTTCTTCTGATCATGACCGATGACCAGGGCTATGGCGTCGCGGGCACCTTCGGCGGCGTGATCCCGACCCCAGCCCTCGATGGTGTCGCCGCCTCGGGCCTGCGCTACACCGAGTTCAACTCCACGGCTCTCTGCTCGCCCACCCGCGCCGCCCTGATCACAGGGCGCAACCACCACGAGGTGGGTTTTGGTGTCATCGCCGAGCTTTCCACAGGATTTCCAGGCTACGATTCCTACATAGGCGAAGACAACGCCACCATCGGCGAGATCCTCAAGGATCACGGCTATTCCACCTCCTGGTTCGGCAAGAACCACAACACTCCGCCCGCCGCCTACGGCCCCGGCGGTCCCTTCGATCAGTGGCCCTCCGGCATGGGCTTCGACTACTTCTACGGCTTCATGGGCGGCGAGACCGACCAGTGGCAGCCCTACCTCTTCAAGGAGCACAGCCAGATCTACCCCTGGGTGAATCACCCTGGCTACAATCTCACCACCGACCTGGCCGACGAAGCCATCAAGCACATGCGCGACCTGCAGGCCGCCAATCCGGATCAGCCCTTCTTCGTCTATTATGTGCCTGGCGGCAGCCATTCGCCCCACCAGCCAACGCCCGAGTGGATCGCCAAGTTCAAGGGCAAGTTCGACATGGGCTGGAATGTCATGCGCGAGCAGATCTTCGCCAACCAGAAAAGGCTCGGCGTGATCCCCGCCGACGCCAAGCTCACCCCTTGGCCCGCCGATCTGCCCACCTGGGACAGCCTCACGCCTGACGAAAAGAAGCTCTACGCCCACCAGGCCGAGGTCTTCGCCGCCTATACGGCGTACACGGACTATGAGATCGGCCGCGTGATCCAGGAGGTCAAGGACGAGGGGAAGGCCGACAACACTCTCATCATCTATATTGACGGCGACAACGGCACGAGCCCTGAGGGCACCCTGCGCGGCACCCCCAATCAGTTCACCGCCTACAACGGCATTCTCGATATTCCGGTGGCCGCCCAGCTCAAATTCTACGACGCCTGGGGCTCGCAAATGACCTATCCGCACATGGCGGTGGCCTGGTCATGGGCCTTCGACACGCCGTTCAAATGGACCAAGCAGATCGCCTCCCACTTCGGCGGCACGCGCCAGGGCATGGCCATCTCATGGCCCGGCCACATAGACGATCCCGGCGGCGTTCGCCCGCAGTTCCACCACATCATCGACATCGTGCCCACCATCCTGGAGGCCACCGGCATCCAGGCGCCGGATGTGGTCAACGGCGTCAAGCAGAACCCCATCGAGGGGGTCTCCATGGCCTATACCTTCAAGAAGGCCAACGCCGACGCCCCCACCACCCACCATGTCCAGTACTTCGAGATGGCCGGCAATCGCGGCATCTACAAGGACGGCTGGTACGCCAACACCACACCGCCGGTGGCGCCCTGGGTGCTCAACGCCCCCATGCCCGATCTCAACGACTACAAGTGGGAGCTCTACAACCTTACGGACGACTACTCCCAGGATAACGACCTCGCCGCCAAGATGCCCGACAAGCTCAAGGAGATGCAGGCCCTCTTCATGGAGGAAGCCAAGAAATACAACGTGCTGCCCTTGAGCAACGCCCAGTTCCAGCGCGCCATCGAGCCGCGGCCCAATCCGGCTGCCGGCAAGACGCTCTTCACCTACAAGGGCGTCGCGGTCGGCATCCCCGATTCCAGCGCCCCCAACATCATCGACAAGTCCTACACCATCACCGCCGACGTCACCGTCCCGGCCGATGGCGGCGAAGGCGTCATCGTCACCGATGGCGGACGCTTCGGGGGCTACGGCCTCTATTTGCTCAAGGGCAAGCCGGTCTTCACTTACAACTTCCTCGACATCGCCCGCTTCAAATGGACGTCGCCGGACGCCCTGGCGCCCGGCAAGCACCACATCGTCTTCGATTTCGTCTATGCGGGACCGGGCCTCGGCAAAGGCGGAACGGGCACGCTCACCGTGGATGGCAAGACGGCCCAGACCCAGACTATCCCCCACACCATTCCCCTGCTGGCGGTCAGCGACGAGTCCTTCGATGTGGGCGCCGACACCCGCACCCCTGTGGACGATCAGGATTATCAGATTCCCTTCGCCTTCACCGGATCCATTGATAATCTGAGCTTCAAACTCGGTCCCATGCAGCTCATGAGCCCCGCCGAGGCCATGGCCATGAAGAAGGCTGAGGCGGAGGCCAAGGACTGACCGTCATGCAGCAGAAAGGGATCCGAACATGAGCATTCGCAAATTGGCGGCGGTCACCGCCGCCACCGCGATGTTGGCCGGGGCGGCCGTGTCTCAGACCTACCCCATCGCCGATCGGGTGGCTCAGAAGGTCATCCAGAAGTACCAGACCGAGAGCTGCGAACAGCTGTGGGCCGAGCGAGCCGCCAAGGCGGGTCAGCCAAAATCCCCGCGGGAACAACGAGCGATCCAATTGCTTCAACAGGACCCCAGCCTGCGCCAGGCGTTTCTCAACCAGATCGCCGCGCCGGTGGTGAACAAGATGTTCCAGTGCGGCATGATTCCCTGAAGCCGGGGCCGCCATGATCACCGCCCACGCCCAGGCGTTCCTGATCATCGTCGGCGTCCTGACGGCGGGGATCCTGGCATTCTGCATCGCGCCCGACGCCCTGGTGAAGCGGATCTTCGGCGAGGACCTGACCCCGTCAGGCCGCCTGATCACCCGGCACTGGGGGCTGCTCATCGGAGGCGTCGGCGTGCTGCTGATCCTGGCGGCGTTTCATCCGGCCACGCGCGGGCCCATCCTCGTCTTCGCCGTGGTGGAAAAGCTCGCCATCGCCGGCCTCGTCCTCGCCTCCCCCTTCCGCCACCGCGCCCTGCCCACCCTCATTGCCGCCGCCGACGCCCTCATGGCCCTCGTCTGCATCGCCATCCTCGCGGGCCTGTGAGCGCGGACGAAAGATTTTTTCCTTCCTTTCTCCCCCCCCTCAAAGCTGCGTCAGGCTGAACGCCAGCAGGCCGATCAGCAGCACCATGAAGGCGAAGACGGCGATGCTCCACACCGCGAAGGTCTTCAGCACCGCGCCCAGTATGCCCGAGCCATAGGCGCCCCGAAGCGTCTGAAAGAGATTCACCGGCGTCCACAGGGTCACAACCCCCAGCCAGTAGAACCCCCACGGGACCGGCAGGATGAGGCCGGGCGCCGACGCCAGAAAGGTGAAGGAAAGGAAGTCCATAGCCACCAGAAGATGGTCGCGGATCAGAAACCTGGGCTTGTTGCGATAGACCGCCGCCAGGCTCAGCCCCACGATGGGCAGAAGCAGGATCGCCCAACGGTGGCCCCAGCT
>Ga0302279_10008335_pt1 | contig 10216 bp, 8 predicted proteins | sample III_Bog_N3_3_FD_194541 | JGI IMG/M metagenome (GOLD analysis project Ga0302279, IMG submission 194541) | Peat permafrost microbial communities from Stordalen Mire near Abisko, Sweden - III_Bog_N3_3 | ecosystem: Environmental > Terrestrial > Soil > Wetlands > Peat | place: Sweden: Abisko...
GGATGGTGAGCGACATCATGCGCGCGCAGTGAGAGATGATCTCAATGGGGAACAGCAGCGGCGCAATCCACCACACCGGCCCGGCGAAGTGCTTGAGGTAGCCGATTACGCCCTGCTCGCGAACGCCGTGGAAGTTGTAATAGAGGAAGGTGAGCACGGCGATTCCCAGCGGGACGACGGGAAAGCTGGTGGGCGTGTCGATGCCGGGGATGAGGCCGAGCAGATTGTTGAGCACCACGAACAGGAAGATGCACGTGACGAAGGCCTGGAAGCGCTCATGGCCGTGTCCAATGATCTGCTCGCCGTTGGTGCCGGTAAAGTCGTGGATCAGCTCGGCGATCTGCTGGGCCGGGTTGGGCTTTTCAACCGAGAGGGTGAGCCGCACCAGCGCAAAGAAGGCGATAAGGCCGAAGACGACCACGACTTCAAGCGCGAGGGCGTCGGAGATGGGTGCTGCGGGGTTGGCGGGGTGAACGCCGATGGCCTGGAGCAGGGCCACGATGGGGCCGGCCAGCAGGTGATTGAGCAATCGCGTAACAGCAAGAGTTTCCGGCATTGCGAGTCGAATCTTTCTGTTCGCCCGGGTTCGTCAAGAGCGCTGGGCGAGGCGTTGTGCGCATTCAATCCTTCAGCAAGCGCAGAGCCTCAAACGCGGTGGCCACAACGGCCAGGCACAGGCCGCATAACAGCGCTACAACCGAACCCTGGAACCACTTCAGGCTACCATAAATAGCCCCCGCAAAGACCGTGAGCCTGAGCACAAAGAAAGTGACCACGAACACGGCGCCGCGCGGGCTCTTGCGGTTGTCGAGCCGGGCGTTGAACAGGCGGATGAGCCGCTGCCACTCCAGGATGCTGGCGGCGGAGATCGCGGCGCCAATGGCCAGCATGGCAGCGTTGCGCCAGCCGCTGGCGACGAGCACGACCAGCGAAGGGATCAGGCCCAGAATCAGCGTGTCGCGGATGGCCCGCTTGAGGAGCGCGTCAAGATCGGCGTCGGTGAGGCCGACGAGGGGGTGTTCCGGCGTCGGATTTGCTGGGGGAATGGTTTCGTCGGGCATGGGTCGATCCATCACTTGATCTCGGAGCTTCTCTTTCCTGCCCCATTCCCGCTCGTTGGATCAGTGGCCAGCACCAGGCGCACTACGTAGACCAGCCCGGAGACCCCGCCGAAGACGATGCCGGCCAGGCTGATCCACGACTGGTGCAGCTTGCCATCGAGCCACGCGCCGGCCAGCCAGCCGATAAAGGCGGCCGAGGGCAGCAGAATGGCGATCTGCATCAGCTTTTCCGCCTGGATCAGCGTCGCGATGCCGCTCGAGGTCTTGGAGGGCTGAGGCCGGTTCGGGATGGGGCGGTTGAAGGCCATGGCAGTCCCCCTCAGCATACAGCGCGAGCCGCGCTGCGGGTATACTTCCCTTTTGGGCTTGTTGACTGAAGCAGAGGAAACTGACGTGTTCGATTCGGAATTTGAGCGCAACCTTTTTGACTTGCGCAAGGCGAAACTCGAAGAGATTGAGAAGCTGGGCCAGGCGGCCTATCCCAACCAGTTCCCTGCCTCGCATACGGTGCCGGCGGTGCGCGCCAAGTGGGGCGAGACGACGGCCGAAGAGCTTGAGGCCAACCGCGCGACGGTGGCGGTCGCCGGGCGCATCATGGCCATTCGCGCCCAGGGCAAGGCGGGATTTGCGACGCTGCAACAAGACGGCCAACGGCTGCAGATTTATGTGCGGCTGGATGCGGTCGGCGAGCAGGGCTTTGCGCTCTACAAGCTGCTGGACATGGGCGACCACATTGGCGTATCGGGCTACCTGTTCCGCACCCGCACCGGCGAGCTCACGATCCACGTGGAGCGGCTCACGTTCCTGGCCAAGGCCATGCTGGCGCTGCCGGAGAAGTTCCACGGCCTGGCCGATGTGGAGCTGCGCTACCGCCAGCGCTACGTGGACCTGTTTGTGAATCTCGACAGCCGCGAAGTGTTTGTGAAGCGGGCCAAGACGCTGAAGGCGATGCGCCGGTTCTTCGACGAGCGCGGCTACCTGGAAGTGGAAACGCCGATGATGCAGCAGGTGGCCGGCGGCGCGGCGGCGCGGCCCTTCAAGACGCATCACAACGCGCTCGACCAGGATTTATTTCTGCGCATTGCGCCGGAGCTTTATCTGAAGCGGCTGGTGGTGGGCGGGCTGGACCGCGTGTATGAGATCAACCGCAACTTCCGCAACGAGGGCGTGAGCACGCAGCACAATCCTGAGTTCACGATGCTCGAGTTTTATCAGGCGTATGCGAACTATCACGACCTGATGCAGATCACCGAAGACCTGATTGCATTTGTGGCGAAAGAAGTGAATGGGACGACCGTGACGGAGTTCAACGGGCACTCGATCGACCTCGGGCAATGGCGGCGGCTAACCATGCGCGAGGCGATTCGCGAGTTCTGGCCGGTGGAGGCGGGCGCAAAGCCGGCGCTGGCGGCGTTTGATTCGGCGGGCGTGTTGCAGGCGCGGCTGCATGCGGCCATGGACTCGCTCGAAAAGGCGCAGGCCGAGACGACGCGGATTGCGCCGGAGCGGATCGCCGAGCTGAAGACTATCGCGGGCGCCATCACCGCGGCCTACTTCGAGTCTCTCGGACGAGGCCCGGAGGGCAAGGGCGCGCCGCTGGGCAAGTCGATCTACAACCTGTTTGAGGCTGTAGCGGAGCCGTTTCTGGTGCAGCCGACGATCATCTACGACTATCCTGTGGAGGTTTCACCGCTGTCGAAGGCCAAGCCCGATGATCCGGCCCATGTGGAGCGCTTCGAGTTCTTTGCCGGCGGCTTCGAGCTGGGCAACGCCTTCAGCGAGCTGAACGATCCGGTGGAGCAGGAAAAGCGCTTCCGCGACCAACTAGCCCAGCGCGCCGCCGGCGACGACGAAGCCCACCAGATGGACGAGGACTACGTGCGCGCGCTGGCCTACGGGCTGCCGCCGACCGGCGGCGAGGGCCTGGGCGTGGATCGATTGGTGATGCTCCTCACAGGCTCCCGCTCCATTCGCGACGTGATTCTCTTTCCGTTGATGAGAAACAGGGATCAGGGATCAGGGATCAGGGGTCAGGAATCGTAGCCAAAGGGGGCGCAATCTTGGATTCCGGGTGGTTTGATCGATACACATCATTCGAGAATGTGTTCAAGCCGAAGTCGGACCGCAATTGGCCTTGCCCTTGCTGTGGCGTTCGCACCTTGCCGGAGCGCGGGGGATATGACATTTGCCCAGTTTGCTTTTGGGAGGATGACGGACAAGACGACCACGACGCCGATTTTGTGCGCGGGGGCCCCAATTACTCGCTAAGCCTTACGCAGGCACGACTGAACTACAAGCGAATTGGCGCTTGCGAGGAACGTGTGCTGGAGCACGTTCGTAAACCAACAGATGCGGAGATGGAAACATCCTGACCCCTGACCCCTGACCCCTGATCCCTGATCCCTGACCCCTGATCTCTGACCCCTGGAGTTTCCTTGAACATCCTTTTCATCGGCGACGTTTTTGGCAGCGCGGGGCGCAGGATTGTCCGCGAGCACATTGGCCATGTGCGCAAGGCCCACAACGTCGAGCTGACCATCATCAACGCGGAGAACGCGGCCGGCGGCTTTGGCGTGACGCCGCAGATTGCCGAGGAGTTGTTCGACCTGGGCGCGGACGTGCTGACCACCGGCAACCACGTGTGGGACAAGCGCGAGCTGATCGACTACCTGCGCTCGGCGCCGGCGGAGAGCCATGCTCGCGCGCGGCGGGTGCTGCGGCCGGCAAACTTTCAACCGGGCCTCGCTGGGCATGGCGCATATGAAGGCACGACCGAGAGCGGCGTGGAGTACGCAGTCCTGAATCTGGGCGGACGCGTGTTCATGAATGCGACCAACGATCCGTTCCATGCCGTCAACGACATTCTGCGCGGCATCTCTGCCAAAGTAATTGTGCTGGACTTTCACGCCGAGGCAACCAGCGAAAAAGTCGCCATGGGCTGGCATCTGGATGGGCGCGTGACGGCGGTGTTGGGCACACACACGCATATTCCCACGGCAGACGAGCGGGTGCTGCCTGGGGGAACGGCCTATCAGACCGACGTGGGCATGAGCGGGCCGTATGACAGCGTGATTGGCGTGGAAAAAGAGCTGGTGCTGAGCCGGTTTCTGACCGGGATGTCAGGCAAGTTTGAGCCGGCCAAGGGAAATCCGAAGATGTGCGGCGCGCTGGTGACCTGCGACCCGGCCACGGGACGCGCGACGGCGATTCAGCGCATCATGCTGGGCGAATAGCACCTGGCGCCTGCGGTGGGGTCCGCCGCGGCGGACTCGCTGTTCGCTCGCAGGGGGTTTGTGGTATCCGGCGCTACTTCTGAGCGCTGGGCGGTGCGATGGGGTGGTCAGTGACGGCCTGCGGCGCGGACGGTGAGTCAGTCTCGGTGGCGGGATAGGCCAGCAGCTGCCGGGTCTTGGCATCCAGCGGCGCGGGGTGAACCCAATTGATGGGAATCAGCGCAGCCGGCGCGTGCGAGGCTTTAAGCAGCTTGCCCTTGCCGTCGAACTTCATGGTCCAGGTGAGGGATTTGGGCGCCGTGGAAACATCGGTGAAAGACAGGATGGCGCCGCCCTGGTCGGGGATGGCGAGCGTGGCTTTATTTGCGACCGGGAACTTATCCGTGGGCGGGTCCTGGTTGATGACCGCGGCTTGCGGATGGCCGCCGGCCAGGGTGGCATAGCAGAAGGCGGTGCCCAGCCAGTCGGCCACGGGAGAGCCCTCTGGATTGTCTTCGGCACGAATGTGATTGAAGGTGGAAATGGTGATGGCGTTGATGGGCGCGGGCGAGAAAAGTGAGTAGCTGCGCAGCTGGATGGGAATGATGCGCACCCGGCCTTCTTCGCTGCGCGGGATTGAAGCGGTGAAGACGCTCACATCGCCGGCCCCGTTGTTGCGCAGAAAGCGGAGAAAGATGTGGTTGGGTAGCGCCGAACAAACCACCTGGCGGTAGGTCCACTGGCCTTCGTTGAATTCCAGGCCGGTGTGCCCGGCGTGCTCAGCGATGGAGCTTTCGGCATTGGCGGCGAGCAGGCGGTCCTGCGGGCTCATCTGGTCGACGGAGCGGAACTCCACCGAGGGCGAGGTCCACGGGGTGGTGGAGTCGATGGCGAAGGGGATGGGGCGAACGAGCGGCTGGCGCACCTTTTCAACGGCGGCGCCGGGGACATGCACGGTTACCGTCGGTGTCTGCTGGGCAGCGGAGTGAGCGGCGAGCAGTGCCAGCGAAAACAGCGGAATCAGGGGTCTGATGCGATCCATCTTCCCCTTAGAGTATCATCCGTTCGCAAAGACCTGGCCGCGCGCGGGGGTTACCGACGGAAACAAGACGGGCAGCCTGCATGGGCTGCCCAAGGTGATCTCAATCGGCTTTTTCCGTCAATCGATTGAAGCTGCGCCGGGTCTGAGCGGCCCCCGGCGCAAGCATTCTGGATCGCCGTGCATCGAGCGGAGGATCAATGCGCGGCGCGGTGCGCGGCGGTCGGCTTGTGTACCGGAGCCTTCTTCTTCACCGGCACCACTGCGCCGTCGCGGAGGACGATCTGCACGGATGAGGGATTGCCATCTGCATCCTTGATGACGGTGTAGCTGTCGTAGGTGCCGTCCACTTCTGCCTGATCCTTGGAGGAGAGCCCGAAGTCGGCGCCGGCGGCCGGGACATCCTTGTCAGCCAGGGGTTCCTTCAGGTTGACGATGAAGTCGGGCACCTTGGCCTGCTTGGCGTCGTCGGTGACGGCTATCTTGATGACCGATGCGGTGGCCTCTGTAACGGCTCCGGGGACGGGCGTAGGCTGATCCTTGAGCAGTGCCCAGAGTTTGTCGGCATCTTCCTTGGCGCCAAAGGTCAGCACCAGTTCCTTGTCGGCCAAAGCGAGGGTGTTCAGGTCAGCAGTGTTGGCGAGGATCTTGTGAATCTTCTGGGCCGGGGTGTCCGCCGGCGTGATGGTGAGGGTTCCCGGCGGGAACTCGGTGGCCTGGGCCTGCGTCTTGATGGCGTCGAGACCGTCGAGACCGCCGTGGTATTTGTTGTACCAGTAATCCAGCTTCTTCTCGATCTGCGGCTTAAAGCCAGCCGGGGCAAAGTCCCAGACGCGGGCATAAAACCAGACCGCGTTGATCATGTCAGGCGGAGAGAGCTTGGCATAGGCCTCAGCAAGGTTGAGGGTATCCGACATGCCGACTCCCGGGGTAGTGGTTGCCTCCGGCGGCAGCAGCATCAGTTCGGTACGATAATCCTGCACAGCCGCTTTGAAGTCCTTCTTTGCATAGACGTCGTCGGTAGCGATGGCGGAATCAAAGATCGGATAGGCTGCATCCGTCTGCTTCTTCCAATCCGCATCCGAGACCGCGGCTGGCTTGGCCGCCTTCAACCCGTTCCGGGCCAGGGCCGCGGCATCGTCGCAGGTCTGCCCATCGCTGGTCTTCTGGCACTGGTTCTTCTCGACGGCTACGGACAGGAAGATCGCCTTCATGTTTCCGGGATCGACCTGGAGCAGGCGCTTGGCGGCGCTGAGCGCATGGTCGGCATCACCGGCCTGCTGGTAGGCGTCGACCAGGCGGTTGAGAACGTCCTGCTTGACCACGCTCTGCGGGTAGGTGGTGAGAAAGCTCTCCAGAGCCGCTGCCTCGGCCTTGGGATCAGACTGCCCGGTGGCATCCTGATAGGCCTTGAACTCGAGGGGATCCTTAATGGTGATGGTGCCCGAGTCCTGCGCACGGAGTGCGGGGACGTAAACGAGGCTCATGGTAGCCAAGGCCATCACAGACGCAAAGACAAACTTCTTCATTCAGTGCTCCTGGGAAATTCCGAAATGGAGATCAATATTCAAGCACTCGCCGGCGGAGAATCAAGACCGATTCCGAAAGCGTTTGAGTACAGGCGATACGGGTAAACGATACCACGGCTGCCGCGCAGGTAATGCGAGGATTATAGAAAGCGCCGCCTCCGGTGACAAGCATTCTTCTGCCCAAGGCCCGTCGGGCCGTCGTCAGACCTCCCTGGGACCGCTCCCCCAGCGTGCCACGCTGACCCACAACGGGCGCTCCGGAAATCAACCAGGCTCAGCATTCCCCGGTCCGCCGCGGCCTCTCCATTCACGCCGACTGCGGAAGGACATAAAGGCTTAGACACCGGCGCGAAAAAAACTGTTCCCGGCTGTTGAGGACATCAAATGGATTGAATCTGGGCAATATTCGGCGGGGTTATTGGAGTAATTGAGCCAGTGTTGCCTGTTCGGCGAGGAAGGCGTCGTGGCCGTGATCGCTGGTCATCTCGCGGTACTCGGTATGGACGCCGGCGCGGCGAATGGTGTCGGCAAGTTCGCGCACGTCGCCGGGGGGAAAGAGCCAGTCGGAACTGATGCCGATGAACGTGAGCCTGGCGCGGATGGCGGCGAAGGCCTCCGCCGGCGAGGCGTGACCATGCAGCGGGTCCCAGGTTTCCATGGTGCGCAGGATGGCGAGATAGGCGTTGGCGTCAAAGCGCTCGACAAAGCGCTGGCCCTGGTGGTCGAGATAACCGGCGATGTCGTAACGGCCGCCGCTGAGTCCGCCACCCAGGTCGTCTAAACCGCGCGGGTCTTCGCCGTTGCGGTTGGGATTACGGCCGAAGCGCTCGTCGAACAAGAGCGGCGCCTTGTAGCTGAGCATGGCGATCTGCCGGGCCAGGGCCAGGCCACGGAGCGGTGGGCGCTGCGGCAAATAGCGCCCGCCGGCCCAGTCGGGGTCCTGCTGAATGGCGCGGCGCTGCAGGTGGTTGAGCGCCAGGCCCATGGCCCCCAGCGGCGCGACCGCAATGATGGCCGCGCGCTCCACGCGGTCGGGATGGACGATGGACCACTCGAGCGCCTGCATGCCGCCGATGGAGCCGCCCAGCACCAGGCGCAGACGGCGAATGCCGAGCGAGTCCAGCAGACGCCCCTGGGCACGGACGTTATCGCGGATGGAGATGAGCGGAAAATCGGGCCCATAGGTGCGGCCCGTCTCCGGATCAACCGACCCGGGGCCGGTGGACCCATAGCAGGAGCCCAACAGGTTGACGCAGAGCACGCAGTCGTGGTCGAGGCGGAGCAGGCCGCCGGGGGCGAAGAGTTCCGGCCACCACTGGCCCACCTGCGCCGAGCCGGAAAGCGCATGGCAGACGAGCACGGCGTTGTCACGCGCGGCATTTAACCGGCCGTAGACCGCGTAATGCAGCGTGGGATTGGCCAGCGTGCGGCCGCAGTCCAGCAGCAGGTGCTCGTCGAGCACGAAGTCGCCTTCGTAGGTGGGCTCGGGCGCGGGCCGACCAGAGGTGGAGGCTGCGTGGCCGCCGCGTCCGGGATTTGGTCCGGAGCGGGCGGCCGTTCCTCTTTCCGTCATGAGGCTCATTGTGCAGCAAGTTCCTTGGTTGAGGCCAGGCCCGTGAAGGTATGGCCGTTGGCGGTTTCGATGGCCTGGTCGAGATCGGCGAGGATATCGCGGATGTCCTCAATGCCGACGGAGAGGCGGACCAGCTCAGGCGTGACGCCGGTGGACGCCTGCTCTTCGCTGGAGAGCTGCTGGTGAGTGGTTGATGCGGGATGAATAACCAGCGACTTGGCATCGCCGATGTTGGCCAGCAGCGAGAACAGCTCCAGGCTGTTGATGAGCTTCTTGCCGGCTTCGTAGCCGTCCCCCGTCTCTCCTTTCTTGATTCCGAAGGTGACAATGGCGCCGCTGCCGTTGGGCAGATACTTTTTGGCGCGCTGGTGATAGGCGCTCGATTCGAGGCCGGGGTAGTTCACCCACTCCACGCCGGGATGCTGGGCAAGGTGCCGGGCGACGGCGAGCGCGTTGGTGGAGTGGCGCTCCAGGCGCAGGTGCAGCGTCTCGATCCCTTGCAGCAGAAGGAAGGCGTTGAAGGGCGACAGCGCGGCGCCCGTGTCGCGCAGGCCCTGCACGCGCGCTTTGAGAATGAAGGCCAGGGGACCGAAAGCTGCGGTGTAGTTGAGGCCGTGGTAGGAGGGGTCGGGCTCGGTGAACTCCTTGAAGCGGCCGGAGGCGGCCCAGTCGAACTTGCCCGCGTCGACAATCACGCCGCCGATGGCGGTGCCGTGGCCGCCCAGAAACTTGGTGGCGGAGTTGACAACGATGTCCGCGCCCCACTCGATGGGACGGACCAGCGCGGCCGAGGGGGTGGTGTTGTCGATTACCAGCGGCAGGCCGTGCTCATGCGCGATGGCGGCGAGCTGCTCGATGTCGGCCACGTCCAGCTTGGGGTTGCCGAGGGTTTCTGTGTAGACGGCGCGGGTCTTGGAATTGATGGCCGCGCGCAGTCCGTCAAAGTCGTCAGCATCGACGAAGCGCACGGTGATGCCGAGCCGCGGCAGAGTGTAATGGAACAGGTTGTAGGTGCCACCGTAGAGCGAGGTGGTGGAGACGATCTCATCCCCGGCCGCGGCCAGCGTGGTCAGGGCCAGCGTCTCCGCGGCCTGGCCGGAAGCTGTGGCGAGAGCAGCAGCGCCGCCTTCAAGAGCGGCTACGCGCTTTTCGAACACGTCCGTCGTGGGGTTCATGATGCGCGTGTAGATGTTGCCGAACTCCTGCAGGCCGAAGAGGCGGCCGGCGTGATCGGCGTCCTGAAAGACGTAGCTGGTGGTCTGGTAGATGGGCACGGCGCGCGAGCCGGTGGCGGGGTCGGGCGATTGACCGGCGTGAACGGCCAGGGTGTTGAAATGCTGCTTTGCTTCGGACATTTTTCTCTCTCCTTCGGAATGCTGTTCCCCGAATCGCTTGAGTTTGGGTGCCCCATCCTTCGCGCTTCTTGCGAAGGGTGGGTACGGGCCGTAAAAGCAGATCGGCCCGAGTCCTGTCTGGACCCGGGCCGCCTTGATATTGAGAATCGGTTGCGATTAACGCATTCGCGTCTCAACTTCACGACGGACGGGGCCGCAGGGCCGACACATGCACATGGCCATGACCGCAATTCCGTGAATCGTTGAGGTACGCATGAGTGAAAGTATCCTCCCTGGTTATGTTGAAAGTCAAATGAAACTGCGGTGACAGCAGAATGGGAACAAGGGTGATGGACCTACTCGCCAGCCTTCCAGACATACGCGCCGGGCTGCGGCAGGCCGATGTGAGCCAGGACTCGGCAGACGAACTGGCGGGCCATCTCGGTTGAGTCGAGAGGCTTGTTGTAG
>Ga0302279_10008336_pt1 | contig 10216 bp, 10 predicted proteins | sample III_Bog_N3_3_FD_194541 | JGI IMG/M metagenome (GOLD analysis project Ga0302279, IMG submission 194541) | Peat permafrost microbial communities from Stordalen Mire near Abisko, Sweden - III_Bog_N3_3 | ecosystem: Environmental > Terrestrial > Soil > Wetlands > Peat | place: Sweden: Abisko...
GCCCAGGTCCCCTACGACATTATTCTCATGGACTGCCAGATGCCTGAGATGGACGGGTACGAGGCGTCCCAGGCGATCCGGCAGGCCGAGCGGGACGCGAAGGCGACCTGGAGGGTGCCCGTGCGCATCGTGGCCATGACCGCCAACGCCATGTCGGGCGACCGCGAGAAATGCCTGGCTGCCGGGATGGACGACTACCTTTCAAAGCCAGTGAGCAAGACGGAGCTCCAGTCCGCCCTACTGCGCTGGAATGCAGCGATCCTAGGGGCAAAAGGAGTGGAGTCCGTTTGACAGGCCTCGGGCGCCGGGTAGCTTTCGCCCGAATAATCCCCTAGGACGTGAGCAAATTCACCCTCCAGATCAATGGCCAGTCCCACCAGGTGGATGCCGCTCCGGACACACCGCTGCTCTGGATCCTGCGCGACCACTTGGACCTGATGGGTACGAAGTTCGGCTGCGGCATCGGTCAGTGCGGCGCCTGCACCGTGCACCTGAACGGGGCGCCTACCCGCTCTTGCCTCGTCCCCGTCTCCGACGCCCGTTATTCGAAGATCACCACGATCGAGGGCCTTTCCGCGGACGGAAGCCACCCGCTGCAGAAGGCCTGGTGCGAGCTGGACGTCGCCCAGTGCGGGTACTGCCAGACGGGGCAGATCATGTCGGCGGCGGCCCTCCTGGCGGCCAACCCGAATCCGACCGACTCCGATATCGACGATGCGATGGGCGGAAACCTCTGCCGTTGCGCAACTTACACGCGAATCCGCGCGGGCATCCACAGGGCAGCCGCGATCGCCGCCACCACAAGGGAGACCCGCCCATGAGCGCGGCACCGGATACGGTCATCGACCGCCGGTCCTTCCTAAAGATGGCCGCCATGGCCGGCAGCGGCCTCGTGCTTGGGTACTATCCGAACGGAGCAAGGGGCGCCGAGATCGCGAGGCCCGATCCCGAAAAGGTGGACGGGGTGTTCATTCCCAATGCGTTCATCCGTATTGCCCCGGACGGGACCGTCACTGTTTTCTCGGCCCGGCCCGAAGTGGGCCAGGGCATCAAGACGTCGCTGCCCATGGTGGTCGCCGAGGAACTGGGTGCTGACTGGCACAAGGTGACGGTGGTCTCGGCTCCGCTCGACTCCGTCTTCGGCCCCCAGTCGGCGGGAGGGAGCACCTCGACCCCCACCTCGTACACCGCGATGCGCAGGATGGGAGCCACCGCGCGCACCCTCCTGATCGAGGCTGCGGCGCAAGCCTGGGCGGTGCCCGCAGGCGAATGCGTCGCCGCCGACGGGTCGGTTCGCCACGTCCCCTCGGGACGCACGGTCGGCTTTGGGGAATTGGTGGTGCGGGCCTCAAGCCTTCCCGTGCCCGACGAGTCCTCGGTGAGGCTCAAGGACCCCAAGGACTTCACGCTCCTCGGCTCACGCGTGGGAGGAGTCGACAACCCCAAGTTGGTGAAGGGGGAGCCGCTCTTTGGGATCGACCAGAAGATGCCGGGCATGGTCTTTGCCGTCTATGAGAAGGCCCCGGTTTGGGGCGCGAGGCCCCTTAGCGCCAACCTGGAGCAGATCAAGGCGTTGCCCGGTGTCAGGGACGCGTTCATCATCGACCGCACCGTGCCCGAGGACAGGCTGACGGGCCTCGTGCCGGGAGTCGCCATCGTGGCAAGCTCCACGTGGGCTGCCTTCAGTGCCCGAAAGCAGCTCAAGGTGCAGTGGCAAGAGGGGCGCTTCGCGATGAGCAGCTGGGATGACTTCGTCCAGCAGGCCTCGGACATCGCAAAGGCCGCGGCGGGCGACCCAAGGGTCACCGAGGCGCGCAGGGACGGCGACATCGTCGCGGCGTTCGACTCCGCGGCCAAGGTGGTCGAGGCCGAGTATTCCTATCCCTTCATTTCGCACACGAACCTTGAGCCTCAGAACTGCCTGGCCCACGTCCAGGGAGACAAGGCCGAGATCTGGGCCCCCACCCAGAACCCGGACCCAGCGCGGAAGCTGGCCGCCCAGGTGCTGGGCACCTCGCCCGACAACGTCCGCGTGAACATTACGCGCATCGGAGGCGGATTCGGGCGCAGGCTCGACTCGGACCCCGTGGCCGAGGCGGTGGCGATCTCGCAGAGGGTCGGGGCACCGGTGAAACTGACTTGGGACCGCACCGACGACCTGCAGCATGACCATTTCCGTCCGGGCGGCTTCCATTTCCTGAAGGGGGCGGTGGACGCAAAGGGCGCCCTCAGCGCATGGCGCAGCCATCATATCTCCTTCGGGGGCAATCTGGGGCCCGACGACTACCCGGCGCGATTCGTGCCGAATTACCTCCTGCTCAATAGCAAGCTAGAGAACGGCGTCCCCCAGGGTCCGTGGCGGGCGCCGGGCAGCTGCACGTACGCGTGGATGATCTGCTGCTTCCTGGACGAGCTGGCCCACGCGGCCGGAAGGGATCCCGTGGAGTTCAACCTGACAGTTCTCGGGGACCGGGGCATCGTGCCGGGCACGGGCCCCAAGGGCCGCCCCTACAACGCCGCGCGCATGCACAATGTCGTCTCGCAGGTCGCCCGGCTGTCCGGCTGGGGAAAGTCCCTGCCCAGGGGCAAGGGCATGGGCCTCGGCTACTATTTCAGCCACCAGGGCTATGTCGCGCACGTCGCCGAGGTCACGGTGTCCAGCCGCGGCGAGCTCACGGTGGACAGGGTCACCGCGGCCGTGGACGTCGGTTCGCAGATCGTGAACTTGAGCGGCGCCGAGAACCAGGTCCAGGGATCGATCATCGACGGCCTCAATGCGGCGTGGCGGCAGGAGCTCGACATCAAGCAGGGCCGCGTCGTCCAGTCCAACTTCCACGAGTACCCGATGCTGCGCATGCCCGACGCGCCGCGGCAGATAGAGATCCATTTCCTTAAGACAGACTACCCGCCGACCGGCCTTGGCGAGCCGGCACTCCCTCCCTTGGCACCCGCCGTCTGCAATGCCATCTTCGCTGCCACCGGCAAGCGAGTAAGGCAGCTGCCGATTTCCCGGACCGACCTATCCTGGTCCTGACGGGTTACGGCGCACCCAGCGGGAGGCCCCATTTGAACGAACTGCAGGCCGTCGCCAGCCATCTCTGCGCCTCGAAGTGCGGGGGCGTGCTCGCCACCCTCGTGTCCGTCGAGGGATCCTCCTACAGGAGGCCCGGGGCGAGGATGCTGGTTCCCCGGCGCGGCCGGCGCATCGGTTCAATCAGCGGCGGCTGCCTGGAGGAGGACGTGATCGCCCACGCAAAGAAGGTCGCGGCCGCGGGCCAACCGCTGCTCGTCGTTTATGACACGGCCGCGGAGAACGACCTGATTTGGGGCGTCGGGATGGGCTGCCACGGCGTGGTGAGGGTGCTTCTCGAGCCCCTTCCTGCCCTGCCCGACTGGGCCATCCGCCTGCGCGACAACCTGCGCGCGGGCGCGCCGACGGACATCGCTGTCGTGTGGAGCGGCCCCCCTGAATCCATGGGCACACGGCTCGGGCCCGCAGGCGAACTTGGGGGCGTCTTTGCCGAGCACGTTGAGCCTGCCCCTTCCCTCACGGTCTACGGCGCAGGCGACGATGCACGGCCCCTCGTGAGCCTCGCGCTGGAGTTGGGGTGGACAGTGACGGTCGCGGACTCGAGAAGGACCATGGCGACGCGCTCGCGCTTTCCAGGGGCGTCCTGCCTCGTGGTCGGGCCGCCCGAGGAGCTGGTCGCGCGTTCGGCGCCCAGACCCGGGTCCCTTGCCGTGGTCATGACCCATCGCTACAGCCATGACGTTCCGATTCTGCGAGACCTGCTTCCGCTGCCGGTATCCTATCTGGGCCTTCTCGGGCCCCGGATGCGCGCGGAGAGGATATTCGGGGAACTGGAGAAGGAGGGCATGGTCCTGACTGCAGAGATACGGGGACGGCTGCGCGCCCCCGTGGGTCTCGACCTGGGCGCCGAGGGTGCGCAGGAGGTGGCCCTGAGCATTGTTGCAGAGATGAAGGCGGCCCTTTCGGGACGCGATGGCCGCCCGCTTAGGGAACGCACCCTTCCGATCCATGCCTGAGGACGGAAAGGGCCGCCGCTGCGCTGCGGTGATCATCGCCGCTGGAGGCTCATCGCGGATGGGCGAGCCCAAACAGCTCCTGAAGCTCGACGGCAAGCCGATGGTCGTCCGGGCGGCGGACGCCGCGCTGGGTTCCAGCGCGTTTCCCGTGGCCGTCGTCATGGGCGCAGAGGAGAAGGCCATCCGGGCCTCGCTTGGGAACCGCAACGTCCTTGCGGTCACCAACCCCGAATGGGCCTCGGGGATGGCCTCGTCCATTCGTGCGGGGCTTGCCGCAGTCCTCAAGGCCGACCCCGGTATCGACGCAGTCTTGGTCGCCCCATGCGACCAACCCGCGCTGTCGAGCGCGGTGATCGAGGCCCTCGTGGCCCTCCAGCGCCACCAGGGGGGGATCGCCGCCGTCCGCTTCTGCGGCCGCAATGGCGCCCCGGCCGTCTTCGGCAGGGATTATTTCGCGGACCTGGCCAGGCTCTCTGGGGACGAAGGGGCAAGGGTCCTTCTGAACGGGGGGAACGCCAGGGTTTCGTCGCTGGAAATGGCTGCTTTCGCGATCGACCTGGACACGCCCGAGGACCTGGCGCGGTGGCGCACGGCCGGGGATCCGAGCCGCAACGCCCGCGTTTAGCGGGGTCTCGTCCGCGGGTCCGAAGCGCGCGCGGGATAACCCCGCTCCTGGAGTGCGTTGAAATTGTAACCTCTTTTTTAAACATTCGCCGTAATCAGGGATGGTCGTCAGCGTCCACATCCCCAAGTGCGCAGGGACAAGCTTCCGACGGGTCCTCAACGAACTTTGTGCAGCGAGGACTTGGTGTAACTACGGCGCCAACTTCTCAAAGGACGATGCCTGGGCGGGCCTAATCCCGGCGGGAACCGAAGTCATCCACGGCCATTTCATTGCGGATGCCTTTGAAGGCCTGTTCCCCCGGCGCCGGCTGATCACCTGGGTGAGGCACCCTGTCGAGAGGCGCGCATTAAAATTAATACCACTTCCTGAGGTCGCCCGACATCCTCGCCTGCAAGCCGCACGCCGGCTTTGAGTTCATCGGCATCGCCGAGCAGTTCGGCCCGAGCATCGAGCGCCTCTGCGAGACCTTCGGCTTCAGGCCGCCGTCGCGCCTGCCCAGGGAGAACGCCATCCCTGACAGGAGGCTGCAGGCATATGCTATCAGCGCCCGGGACCGCGACTACATCCTTGAGCGCAATGCCGAGGACCTGGCCTGGTACGAAGGGGCCTTGGACCTGATGGGGGAAAGACCCCATCGGTCCGCCTAAACCATGGCTTGACGGGAAACGCGCCGCAACGAACCGTTTGCGGTTGATTTGTGATGCATCCGTTCCCTGGCCGGGAACGTACATTGCATATTCGACCGTGCGATGGAACCATACCTAACCACGCTTAATGGGAAGCAATTGCAGCATCTCGTCCCATGAATCGGCTTGCCATAGTGGGTACGGGGATCGCGGGATTAGGGTGCGCCCATTTTCTTTATAGGGACCATGACGTAACCCTGTTTGACCAAGCCTCCTATTCGGGTGGCCACTCCAATACGGTTGAGGTGGATGAGCCCGGCAGCGGCCGAGCCGTGGCAATCGACACGGGCTTCATGGTGTTCAATCGGGTCACCTACCCCCTGCTGACGCGCCTCTTCGGGAACCTCGGGGTGCCCTGCAAGCCCGCTCCGATGTCCTTCAGTGTGCGGCACACGGCCTCCGGCCTCGAGTACTGCGGCACCTCGCTCAACCGCCTTTTTGCACAGCGCAGGAACCTGTTCAGCCCGCGGTTCTACCGGATGCTGGCCTCCGTCAACCGGTTCAACCGGGAGGCCGTGGAAGCCCTCGCTGATCCCGGGATCACGGACATCACCCTCAAGGAGTTCGTGGCAAGGCAGCGGTACGGCGAGGATTTCCTGCAGCTTTACCTGGCACCGATGAGTTCCGCAGTCTGGAGCACGCCCCCTCTGCTGATGGACTCGTTCCCGGCGGCCACGCTGCTGAGATTTTTTTACAACCACGGTTTCCTCGGGCTCAGCACCCAGCATCCCTGGTACACGGTGGACGGAGGATCGCGGGTCTATGTCGAGCGGCTCTCCGCGCCGTGGCGGGACCGCATCAGGCTCGGCGATGGTGTCCGCGCCGTCACCCGCACTGCGAGCGGGGTGAGGCTCCTGCTGCGCTCCGGCCGCACCGAGGTCTTTGACCGGGTGGTCCTCGCCTGCCACGCCGACCAGGCACTCTGCCTGCTTTCGGACCCCAGGCCCGGCGAGAGCCGGCTGCTGAGCGAGTTCAGGTACCAGCCGAACACGGCAACGGTCCACACGGACGCCGCGGTGATGCCCCGCACGCGGCTGGCCTGGGCAAGCTGGAACTACGAGATCAACGCCGCAAAGCCAGGCGAGGAGCCGACTGCAACGCATTACTGGATGAATTCCCTCCAGGGCGTCTCCGACAGGGAGAATTACTTCGTGACGATCAATCGCCCCTGGGCGATAGACCCCAGGAAGGTTCTGAGGACGATCCACTGTGAGCATCCCCTATTCAACCTGGGAGCCATCCGGGCCCAGAGGGAGCTTCCCGCCCTGAACGACAGCGCCAGGGGCACGACCGAGACCTACTTTGCCGGCGCCTACTTCAGGTACGGATTCCACGAGGACGGGCTGCTGTCCGCGGCGACACTGAGCGAGAAACTTCTCGGCAGGGATCCTTGGGCGAGCCCATGATGAGAGCGCAGCGGTCCATGAAGTCCTGCCTCTACGAGTGCACCGTGGTGCATCACCGCTTCTTCCCGAGGGAGAACCGGTTTTCCTACCGCATCTTCATGCTCGCGATTGACCTGGACGAACTCCAGGCACTTGCGCGCTCGATTCCCTTGCTGTCGGTCAACGCCCCGAACCTCTATAGCTTCAGGGAGAATGACTACATGCCGACTGGCGAGCCCGTGCACAACGCGAGCAGGATCCCGGCGTCCCCGGCGGCGGCGGGCGGGCTGAAGGCCCGAGTGCTCGGCATCCTGGGGGCAGGATACTTCTCATCACCCTTCCTCGGGTGGCGGGTTACCTTTTCAACCCTGTCTCGCTCTATTTCTGCTACGACGCGGCCGGCCGACCCGCGGCGGCCATCGCAGAGGTCACCAATACTTTCCACGAGATGAAGCCCTACTTCCTCGGGCCCGATGCGCTCAGATCCAAGGAGGGCACGGGCTCGTTCAGGATGAAGACGCCGAAGCACTTCTACGTTTCGCCTTTCTCTGACGTGGACGTCGAGTTCGAGTTCCGCCTCAGGGCGCCAGACGACGGCCTCGCGGTGTGCATCGACGACTACGAGTTGCAAAGGCGAACCCTAACGAGCGCGCTCATGGGCAGGCGCCGGCCGTTGACCGGTACCCGCCTTGCCTGGTACTCGATCAAGTATCCCCTCGTGACGCTGCGGATCATCCTCCTGATCCACATGCATGCGCTTCAGCTCGCCATGAAGAAGGTCCCCTGGTTCGCCAAGGCGGCGAGAGCCAGCGACCAGCGCGACCTCTACCGGCCGCACCCCTCCATCGCACACACCCCCCTGTAGCAGACCAGAAATGAGCACGGAACGCGGATTTGTAGACTCACCGATCGCCGGGACGCGCAGCGAGCGCCCTTCGGCCTTCAGGTCGGCCGTCGTGGGAACCCTAGCCCGCATGCGCCACGGCTGCCTGTTGATGGACTTTCCCGACGCCACGTCGGTGCAGTTCGGGGAAGGATCCCCGCAGCTGCCGCCCAGCATGAGCCCGACCGCGCGCGTGCGCGTCCTGCGCGAGGCCTTCTTCAGGAAATGCGTGCTCTCCGGCGACATCGGCTTCGCAGAGTCCTTCATCGACGGCGACTGGGTTTCGCCGGACCTGGTCGCCGTGGTCGCCTGGTTCATCCTCAATGTCGAGCACGCCCCCACCCTTTCCGGATCCCGCAGGGCCGCAGGGATGGCCATCAATCTCCTCAGGAGGGCGAACCGCATGGGCCACCTCTTGCGGCCGAATTCGAGGGCCAACGCGCGGCGCAACATCAGCGAGCATTACGACCTCTCGAACGACTTTTTCTCCCTGTTCCTCGACCCCTCGATGATGTATTCGGCGGCACTGTGGACGCGCCCGTCGATGACCCTTGAGGAGGCCCAGTGTGAGAAGAATGAACGTCTTTGCACGGAGCTTCGGCTGTCGGCCAGGGACCAAGTGCTCGAGATCGGGACCGGTTGGGGGGGATGGGCGGTTCATGCGGCGAAGACGCACGGATGCCGCGTCACCACCGTCACCCTTTCGCGCCAGCAGCATGACTATGCGCTGAAGCGCGTGGAAAAGGAGGGCCTCAAGGAACGCGTGAGCGTCCGGCTGCAGGACTTCCGGGAGATTGAGGGCTGCTATGACAAGGTGGTCTCGATCGAGATGATGGAGGCGCTCGGCCACCGCTACCTGCCCGACTTCTGCGGGGTCGTCGATCGCTCCCTCAGGCGCGAAGGCCTCGTCGCACTGCAGTTCATCACTTGCCCGGATGCGCGCTACGCGCAATTCCGCCGCGGCGTCGACTTCATCCAGAAGCATATATTCCCGGGTTCGCTCCTTCTTTCGCTCAACCGCGTCAACGATCTGATGTCGCGCAAGGGCGGCTTCGTCCTGCACGGCATGCAGGACATGGGCAGCGACTATGTGCTGACGCTGCGGCGCTGGGCCGAGCAGTTCGAGGCGAGGATCCCCCAGGCGCGCGACCTCGGATTCGACGAGCGCTTTCTAAGGAAATGGCGGTACTACCTCGCCTACTGCGAGGCGGCATTCGCGCTTAGAAACATCTCCGTCGTCCAGACGGTTTACACGCGTCCCAACAACCTGTCCCTCTGAAATCCACGCCGATGATACCCTACCTACGAGTCCTGTTCATGTTCGCCCTCGCCTCGATGGTCGGGGTCACGGTCTGGGCCGGGCTGCAGTGCCCCCTCTTCGGCGTTCCGCGCCAGGTAGCGACCCACCCCTGGTTCATCGCGACGCTCTTCGACGCCTACTGGGGATTCGCGACGTTCTATGTGTGGGCGTGCTATAAGGAGACCGCATGGACCGCCCGGGTGGCCTGGCTCCTCGCCGTGCTAACCCTCGGGAACATCGCGATGTCCTCCTACTGCCTTGCGGAGCTGTTCAAAGCCCCAAAAGACGGGAAGCTGGCCGACGTCCTCGTCTCAAGGCGGAGCGGGACAGGCTGGCTCGGTATCCTCCTGGCCTTGGCCGGGGTTACGGTGACGGTGGTCGCCGCCGTTGGAATCCCTGGTGCCCGATGAACCCCGCGCTTCTATCCATGGCGGCGTTGGCCGGCCTTTGCGCAGCGTTCGCGCTTGTGTACCTGCTCGCGCGCAGGATCGACAACTACGGCATTGTCGACGTCGCATGGTCTTACGCGTTCGCGGCACTCGCGGCCGCCTACGCTCTCCTCGGCCCGGGCTGGCCGATAAGGCGGGCGCTGATCGCCTCGATGGTCACGGTCTGGAGCCTGAGGCTTGGCACCCATCTGCTCGTGCGCATCGCGAGGAAGCACCCCGTCGAGGACGGGCGCTACGCGCAGCTGCGCAGGGACTGGAGCGGGTCCCTCAACGCAAAGATGGCAGGCTTCTTCCAGTTCCAGGCCCTCTCGGTCGTCGTCCTCGGGATCCCCTTCCTGGCAGCCTGCAGCAACGCCTCGGACTCCCTTTCCGCCGTCGAGTGGGTCGGATGCGCTCTTTGGGCCGTCGCCATCAGCGGCGAGGCCCTGGCCGACGCCCAGCTTTCCTCGTTCAAGCGCCAGGCGGCCAAGGCCGGAGGGGTCTGTGATGGGGGTCTCTGGCGCTACAGCAGGCACCCGAATTACTTCTTCGAGTGGCTCATCTGGGTATCGTTCTTCGTGTTCGGACTCGCCTCCCCGCACGGACTGCTGGGAGTCGTCAGCCCAGCCTGCATCCTCTTCCTGCTGCTGCGCGTAACGGGAATACCAGCGACGGAGGAGCAGTCCGTCCGATCCAAGGGAGCCGCGTACCGCAGCTACCAGGAGAGGACGAGCCCCTTCGTGCCGCTGCCACCCAGGAAACCCAAAGCATGATCGACGCGCTGCTCAAGAAAAACCTTCTGCCCGACTGGCTTGTTCGAATCGGTATCCGGAGGCTCCTCGCCCAAAGAATCCGCGAGGAG
>Ga0302279_10008337_pt1 | contig 10214 bp, 10 predicted proteins | sample III_Bog_N3_3_FD_194541 | JGI IMG/M metagenome (GOLD analysis project Ga0302279, IMG submission 194541) | Peat permafrost microbial communities from Stordalen Mire near Abisko, Sweden - III_Bog_N3_3 | ecosystem: Environmental > Terrestrial > Soil > Wetlands > Peat | place: Sweden: Abisko...
CAGCCCCGTCCCTGGTTGAAGCGGGGGCCGGGGGCGGCAGCCCCCTGGGGAAAAAACAGTGGTTCTGGTTTTCTCTTCCGCAAAAGCTCGTCCGGGCAGGGAGGCGTGATGGAGTCCGACCGATTTACGAAGGGGTGGGAACGTCTCAAGGAAGTCGACGGCGTCGCCGGGGAGCGGGTGGTCGAGGCCTTGTCGGGCATTGCCCCGGACCTGGCCAAGTACGTCATCGAATTCGCCTTCGGCGACATTTACATGCGGCCCGGTTTGGGGCTGCGCGACCGGGAGATCGCCACGCTGGCGGCGCTGGCGGCTCTCGGCAACGCCACGCCGCAACTCAAGGTGCATATCCGGGCGGCGCTGGGTGTGGGGCTATCGCGCGAGGAAATCGCGGAAATTTGCATCCAGATGGCCGCGTATGCCGGGTTTCCGGCGGCGATCAACGCCGCCATCGCGGCCAAGGAAGTGTTCGCGGAGTTGGACGCCGGCCCAAGCGGCGCGTCCGCCGCAAGCGCGCAAAGTTAAATCGTTGCGCTCCACGCAATAATTTCCGGAGAAACCGTTTTATGTCCAAAGTGTATCTCATCGGCGCGGGGCCGGGCGATCCGGGGCTGCTGACGCTCAAGGCCAAGGCCTTGATCGAGAAAGCCGACGTGGTGGTGTACGACTACCTGGCCAACAAAGATTTTTTGCGTTTCGCGAAGCCCGGCGCCGAGATCATTTACGTGGGCAAGAAGGGCGGCGACCACACCCTGCCGCAGGACCAGATCAACGCCCTGCTGGTGGCCAAGGCCAAGGAAGGCAAGCTCGTGGCCCGGCTCAAGGGCGGCGATCCGTACGTTTTCGGCCGGGGCGGCGAGGAGGCCGAGGAATTGCTTGAGGCCGGGGTGTCGTTCGAGGTCGTCCCCGGCGTGACCAGCGCCGTGGCCGCGCCGGCTTATGCGGGCATTCCGGTCACGCATCGCGCGCACGCCTCCATGGTCAGTTTCATCACCGGCCACGAGGACCCCGCCAAGCAGGGGAGCGCGATCAATTGGAAGGCCCTGGCCGAGACCGGCGGCACCTTGGTGTTTTTCATGGGCGTCAAAAACCTGCCCGAGATTTCCGCCAATTTGATCAAGCACGGCCGCGCGCCGTCGACCCCGGCGGCGTTGGTGCGTTGGGGCACGACCTGCCGCCACCGCTCCCTGATCGCGGATCTTGCGACGATCGCGGCCAAGGCCAAGGAGCAGGGTTTCGCCGCGCCGTCGCTCTTGGTCGTGGGCGGGGTGGTCGGACTGCACGACAAACTGGGCTGGTTCGAGCACAAAGCGCTCCTGGGCAAGGGCGTGGTCGTGACCAGGGCGAGAGAGCAGGCCAGTTCGCTTTTGTCCGAGCTGACCGAGCTTGGGGCCTGCTGTTTCGAGTTCCCGACCATCGAGATCGCGCCGCTGGACGATTACGCGGGCGTGCGCCAAGCGCTCGCGGAGCTGACCGCGTACGACTGGCTCGTGTTCACCTCGGTCAACGGAGTCAAATATTTCTGGCGCGAGCTGGCCGCGCTTGGCCTGGACACCCGTTCGCTCGGCGGGCGCAAGGTGGCGGCCATCGGCCCGGCCACGGCCGAGGCCTTGGCCGAGCGCGGGGTCGCCAGCGATTTCGTGCCGGAGAAATACGTCGCCGAGAGCGTGGTGGACGGCCTCTTGGCCCTCGGCATCAAGGGCCAAAAGGTGCTTATCCCGCGCGCGGCCAAGGCCCGCGAGGTGTTGCCCGAGGAACTGACCCGCGCCGGGTGCCGGGTGACGGTCCTGCCGGTCTACGAAACCCGCCTGGCAAGCGCGGACCCGGCCGAGATCGTTGCCGCCCTGCAACAAGGCGAGATTCAGTACGTCACCTTTTCCAGCTCCTCGACCGTGGAGAATTTCTTCGCCATGATCGAGCCCGAGGTTTTGCGCCGCAATCTCGGCGCGGCGAAGCTGGCCTGTATCGGGCCGGTGACTGCCAGGACCCTTGAAAAGTTCGGTTTTACGGCGCATATTCAGCCCGAGGAATTCACCATCCCGGCTCTGGTCGCGTCTTTGGTCGCGGACCAGGCGTCGTAGCGGACCACTGTTCGGATAAGGAGAACCGCATGCCGTTGCCTTTGGCGGTGCTCGTTTCGGGTTCGGGCTCGAATCTGCAGTCGATCCTCGACCGCATTCAGTCCGGCGCGGTCGACGCGCGAGTCGTCCTGGTCGTATCGAACTGTCCGGGCGCGTACGGCCTGACCCGGGCGGCCGAGCGCGGCATTCCCGCGCGGGTGATCCCGCACGCGCTTTTTTCCTCGCGCGACGAGTACGACCAGGCCCTGCTGGACGCAGTCACCGCCGCCGGGGCGAGGGCCGTGATTTTGGCCGGGTTCATGCGCATCCTCGGGCCGCGTTTCGTGCGTTCCTTTCCCCAGCGCATTCTCAACATCCATCCGGCCCTGCTGCCGAGTTTCGCCGGGACGCACGGTGCCGGCGAAGCGGCCGCGTATGGGGTCAAGATTTCCGGCTGCACCGTGCATTTCGTGGATGAAGAGATGGACCACGGGGCGGTGGTCATCCAGGCGGCGGTCCCGGCCGGGGCCGAAGACTCCGCCGAGGACCTGGCCGCGCGCATCCTGGCCTTGGAGCACCGCATCTATCCCCAGGCCGTGGCCTGGCTCGCGGCCGGTCGGCTGCGCGTTGCGGGCCGCAAGGTCCATCTGGCCCCGGCATCCGCGGCCTTGGCCGAAGTTCCGCCCGGAGCGTCGTATCTGGTCAATCCGCCCCTGGAGCAGGGGTTCTGAGGCTGTCCGTATGTCCAAGCGCGTCGCACTGTTTCTTCTGGTGATGCTTTTGATCGCCACGGCCGGGCCGGCCCAGACCCCGGCCGGCCCGGCGGGCAAGACGACCGGCAAGACCGGCGCGACCGGCAAGACCGGCGTATCCGGCCAGACCGGCCAGACCGGCCAGACCGGCGTGACCGGCGCCGCCGGTTCGACGGGGCAGGCCGGTGCCACGGGGCAGGCGGGCGCCGTGGGCCCGGACGGCGAGTGGCGGGTGACGCGCTTTGTGCTCGCCCCTTTTCCCGAGATGGCCGAGGCCGACGCCGCGGCCTGGATCGGCAAACAGGCCCAGATCTCCCAGGACAAGATCGTCTTCGACGGGGCGGTCTGCAAGACCGAAGGCTTTGAGCGGCGTCACATCGATCCGGTCAAATATTTCGAGAGCTTCGACACCGATCCGAACCTGTTCGCGGCCTGCGGCCTCGAAGCGACGCTCATGCGCACCCAGTGCGAGGAAACGCCCTTTTCCGAGTTTCTTTGGCTGGGCGGCGACCGCCTGGTCATCTTCTGGGAGGGGGCCTTTTTCGTCCTGACCAAGGATTGATCCGGGAGCGAAATTGCCGCCTGGGCATTTTTGCGCAATCGAAAATGAAAGCCGGGGAGGGGATATGGGCGCCTTTCGGTTCAGCCTGACCGAGCAAGAAAAGTCGTTTCTCAAGGACCTGGTCCTGGCCAGCATCAAGCGTTGCTTCGACCCGAGCCTGCCGCCCCCGCCCCCCATTCCCACCGAGAATTTGAGCGAGCATCTCGGGGCCTTCGTGACCCTGACCATCCGTGGCCGGCTGCGCGGCTGCATCGGCCACATCGTGGGCGTCAGGCCGCTGCACGAAACCATCGCCGAGATGGCAAACTGCGCCGCGTTCCAGGACCCCCGCTTTCCGCCGCTGTCGCCCGGGGAGCTCCCGGATCTCGACATCGAGATATCCATCCTCGGTCCGGTCACGCCCTGCCCGGACTTGAGCCAAATCGAGGTCGGGCGGCACGGGTTGATCGTGCGCCAAGGCCACTCTTCCGGACTTTTACTGCCCCAGGTGGCCGTGGACTGGAAGTGGGACCGGGAAACCTTCCTGGCCCACACCTGCCAAAAGGCCGGGCTGCCCTCCGACTGTTGGAAACGCCCGGGAACGGCCGTCTTCTGGTTCGAGGCCGAGGTATTCTAGCCGCCGCCTCGGCGCCCTCGGAGAGGCAATGAAACTCTATGTGGTCGGCGGCGCGGTCCGGGACCTGCTGCTCGGCCGGGACGAATCGGACCGCGATTACCTGGTGCTTGAGGCCACGCCCGAGCAGTTCCTGCGCCGCTTCCCCCAGGCGAAACGTGTCGGCAAGTCCTTCCCCGTCTATCTCGCGGACGGCAGCGAATACGCCTGGCCGCGCGGCGCGACCCTGGAAGAGGACCTCGCCGCCCGGGACCTGACCGTCAACGCCCTGGCCCTGCCTGTCGAACCGGCCGGCCAGCCGGCCGATCACCTGGCCGAACAGCCAGCCGACCAGCCAACGAGACAACGGGCCGACCACGCCTCCGTTCAACCAGCCGACCAATCGTCCGGCCGGCCGGGCGGTCTCGGCGACATCTCGCGCATCGTCGCCCATCCCCAAAGTTTCGCCGACCTGGCCGCGAAGGTCCTGCGTCCGGCCTCGGCCACGGCCATGGCCGACGATCCGCTGCGGGTGTTTCGCGCCGCCCGCTTCGCCGCCGAGTTGCCTGATTTTTCGCCGCATCCGGAACTCGTCAACCAGATGCGCCGCTGCGCCGTGGGCGGGCTGCTGGGCGACCTGATCCCCGAACGGGTCGGCCTGGAGACGCTCGCGGCCATGGCCGCGCCCGCGCCCGGCCGGTTTCTGGAAATCCTGGACCAGGCGGACTGCCTGGCGCCCTGGTTCGCCCCGCTGGACACGGCCGGGAGCATCCCGGCGGGCCCGGCGTCCTACCACGACCGCGACCTGCTCGGCCATACCGTCCTGGTCATGAACCAACTGGCCGGCGATCCCCTGCGCGCCTGGATGGGGCTGGCCCACGACCTGGGCAAGGCCGCGACCGACAAGGAACTCCTGCCCAAACACCACGGACACGAGCTGCGCGGGTCGTTTATCGCCAAGGAACTGGGCCTGCGCCTCAGGCTTCCGGCTCAATTCGTTAAGGCCGGGCAACTCGCCGCGCGGCTGCACATGAACGCCGGGCGCTACCTTCTGCTGCGGCCGGGCTCGCGCGTGGACCTGCTGCAATGGCTGCACGGAGCCGGACTCTTCGAGGAACTCTTCGCCCTGGTCGCGGCCGACCGGCACGCCGTAAGCGGTGAAGACTACGGCGAAACCGTTCTCGCCGCCGCCCGCGCCGATCTGGAAATCATCCTGGCCGTGCATCTTTCGCCCGAGGAACAAAACCAAGGCGCGGCCTCGGGCCGCCGCCTGCGCGAACTGCGCTGCCTGGCGCTGGCGAAAAAGCGGGAGTGAGCCGGGCCTGGGACGGCTTGCTACAGGCCTTTCTTCTCGAACCAGCGAAAGAGCAGAAACGAGCCCAGGGCCACGGCCGCGATCACCGGCCAGTGGTTCACGCCGAGCAGGCCGTGGATGGTGACTTTGCCGTAATCGCCCCAGGTCAGGACCGTGTCCCTGAGGAAGGGATAGGCCTCGGCGAACAGGGCCGCGCCGGCCAGCATGCCCAGCATGCCGAAAATCGAATCAAAGCGCCCCTCGCCCAAGGCCGCCCCGGCCGTGCCCGGACAGTAGCCGAGCAGGCCCCAACCCAGGCCGAACAAGAGCCCGCCGAGCACGTTGCCGCCCAGGATCAGCGGCTTGAGGCTGAGTTGGACCTGCCCCAGGTCGAGCAGCAGATAGACCCCGACCATGGCCACCACGATACAGGTGAGCATGAACTTGACGATGGTCATGTCCTTCAGGCGCAAGGCCCCGAGTTGCCGGTCGTACCGGATCACCTGGGATTTGTTCAGCAAGAATCCGAAAACCGCGCCGGTGAGCAGTCCGTAAAGAAGCGTCATGGCTATTTGCCTCCGTAGAGGATGCGGGCGACGACCAGGCCGCCGAGAAAGAAGCAGACAAGCGACACGTATCCGCTCGCGGCCAGCTGCAGCGAACCGGAGAGCCCATGGCCGCTGGGGCAGCCGTCGGCCAGCCTGGCCCCGAACATGGCCACGGCTCCGCCGAAAAAGGCGGCCAGCCCGCGCCGGGAGACGCTTGGTCCGAAGCGGTCGCGCCAGGAGTCAGGCACGCCCCGCCATCTGAAGGTCCGCGAAACCAGGGCCGTGGCCAGAGAGCCCGCGAAAATGCCGACAACGAACATCCACTGCCAGTCGATCTCGGGTTTTTCCTTGGCGTAATACGCCATGGCCCCGGTCCTGGTGGAATCGATCATTTTTTCGATCATGCCCGCGGACTTGACGTAGGTGGTCGAGGCCCCGAAATACTTGCCCGCGATCCAGACCGACACGATCAGCAGCACCCCGGCCAGCGCCCCGCAGAGGTAAGGGTTCCAGGGGCGATCGTTGTGTGCGGCGTCCATATTGTTTCTCCTGTATGCCGACGGTAGAATTGCCGACTATACGGACTTGATGCGTCTGTGTCGAGGATGAGGGAATGGAATTGCATTCCGACTGGAGCGGGGGAGATTCATCGCGCGATTCGCGGGACTTATTTTGAAAGACTGAAAGCCGCAACCACTGTTCTTTTCCAAGGGCGAGTCCCTTGGCCTTCGGGGAAATTACGGAGTCCGTGGAGCCATGGGCCGATCAGACCAGGCACAGGGCGGTTTCGATGGCCAGGCGCAGTTCGTGGTCCTTGGCATCGGCATGCCGGGTTGCGAGTGCGGCGGCGAACGCGCCCAGTCCGGGCCGCCCGCCCAGGATCAGATGGCGCTGGAGCCCGTCGGCCAACCGCGCGAGGCCGGTTTCGCGTTCCAGCGGATCGAAGGTCATATCGGCCAGGAGTTCGCGCGCGGCCGCGCGCGCCCGGTCTGTCTTCGGGGCGCCGGGCCTGGCGCGCGCCGCCTCGGTCCCGGCCCTGGCGCCGAACACCTGGGTGGCCGCGACCATGGCCCCGCCCAGGCGGTTGGCCCCGTGCATGAGCGCGGCGCATTCGCCGGCGGCGTAAAGCCCGGCGACCGAAGTCGCCCCGTTGGCATCAATGGCCGCCCCGCCGTTGCCGGCATGGGCCATGGGCGCGACGCGCACGGTGTTCCCGTCCGGCAATCTCACGCGGGCGGCGTGGTCCGCGCCGATATGTTCCGCCAAAAAGAGGTCCAGCCGCGCGTCGGTCAGGCCGTATCCGAACGGGCAGTGTCCGGCTCGCGCGGCGGCCAGCGTCCCGAGCGGCGCGCCGCCTAGCGCCTCGGGCGTGGGCACGGGCTCGCCGCGCGCGGTCAGGACGCAGACGCCCGGCTCGGCCAGGCGGGCGACCGGCCAGAAGGCCTTGCTTGGGATCTCGGCCCACATGAATTGCAGATAGGCGGTATTGGCAAGGGCCGCCCCGGCGCGCGACAGGATGGCCAAGCCATGCCCGGGAGTGCCCGGACCGGCCTGGTTGAACAGAAAAAGCGGCGCCGGTCCGCCCAAGGCGGCGACCACCGACCCGGCGGACACGGCCAGGGGCCGGTCGGCCGGTCCCTCGGTGAGCAGCGCGCCCACGGCCCGCGGCGGTGAGGCGGCGTTATCGAGGATGACGGCCAGGACGCGGTGATTGGAGAGAAATGCGACGCCGAGCGCGGCGGTTTTGGCCGTGAACAAGGCGTGGGCCCGGGCCAGGCCGGTGAAAACCGCCGCCCTGGGCGGCGAAGAGGAAAAACAGCCGGGATGGCGCCGGATCGAGCCGTCCGGCCGGCGCGCGAAAGCCAGTCCCAGCTCGTCCAGCTCGTAAAGCCGCGCGGCGCTTTCGCTGGCCACGATGGCGGCCAGTCCGGGTTCGATGCGGCCCGGCGGGGCCAGGGCAACGGCCTCGGCCGCAAAGGCCGCGCGCTCTTGCCCGTCCAGACAGTACTGCATGCCGAGGGCGTTGTTCGCGTTGGCGAACGAGGAGCCGGACGGCGTGTCCCTGAGTGATGCCACGAGCACGCGCGCCCCGGGCGCGGCCTGTTTGGCCGCCCAGGCGGCGCGAAGGCCGGCGAGGCCCGCGCCCAGGATCAGGACGTCGGCCGAAAGGGCGTCGGGAACCGGTTGGGAGGAGGGAGGCATGGCCATGGCCCGGTGGGCTCGGGCCGCCCTGGTTACTCGGTTTTGCCCTGCTTGCGCAAGGCGAAGGCGAGCATCTTGTCCGCCTCGTCGAAGCCGGGCAGGAGTTTCAAGGCGATGCGCGCCGCTTTTTCGACTTTGTCCCAGCGTTCCCAGTCGATGTAGACCCGGCCGAGGTTGAAGTAGAGGTTGGGGTCGTTTTTGGCGAAATTGACCGCGCGCATGAAGTACTTTTCCGCGACGTCGTACTTTTTCATCTTGCGCAGAACAACGGCGATGCGGTTGTAGAGATGGATTTCATCGGGCGTGGATTGCAGGGCGCGGTCAAGGTAGTCGAAGGCGTCCTCGAAGAGTTCGGCCTTGAGCAGCATGTCCGAGGCCTGGGCCTGGAGCTGGGAGTCTTTGGCGTATTCCCGGGTGAGCTTTCCCAGAATCTCCTTGGCCTGATCGAACTCGCCCTTGTCCAGATGCTCCTGGGCGGCCGCCAGGGAGTCGCGTTTGTGTTTTTCCATCGCGGCCTGGTCGTTCTGGACTTCCTCCACCACGCTGGCTTGCAGGGCGTTGAGCAAAACGCGCAGGATATCCAGGAGTTCTTTTTCCTGGCCGGCCTTGTAGGGGATGACCAACGGGAAGATCTTGCGCAGTTCCGGGTCGGCGTTGAGCTGGGAAACTCCATGCTCGATCAGGCGCGAGAATTCGTCCTTCTCGGCCTTCATCAACTGGGTCCGCATGACGGTCATGACGGCGCCGTAAAGTCCCGAGGCGGCGGGAGTGAGTTTCCCCTGCTTGAGGAACATGCCGATCGAATTGATCTGCTGCCGGGCTTTGGTGAGCGTCGATGACATGGGTCGCCTGCTTTTGGTGGCTTTGGGAATGTGCGCCGCGTGGCTACCGGCCCAGCTCCTTATAAAGCATATCTCTGAAATCCTTGAAAAAATAACGGCTGTCGTGGGGCCCGGGGCTGGCCTCGGGGTGATGCTGGATGGCGATGATCGGTTTTTTCACGTGGGCGAAGCCTTCCAGGGTGCGATCGTTCAAGTTGACGTGGGTGGTGGCGAATCCGTCCACGCCGCTTAAGTCCACGCAAAAACCGTGATTTTGCGAGGTGATGGCGATATGGCCGGTGCGCACGTCCATGACCGGGTGGTTGCAGCCGTGGTGGCCGAATTTGAGCTTGTAGGTCGTCCCGCCGAAGGCCAAGCCCAGAATCTGGTGGCCCAGGCAGATGCCGGCCGTGGGATAGGAGTCGGTCAGGATTTTGGTGGTATGGACAACCTCGGTCAGGGCCGCCGGATCGCCCGGTCCGTTGGACAGGAAAATGGCGTCGGGCGCGAGCTTTTTGACCGTGTCCGCGTCAAACGAGGCGGGCACGACCAATATGTCGAGGCCCTGGGCGGCGAGCAGCCGCAGGATGTTCCATTTGATGCCGAAGTCGAAGACAACGACGCGCGGGCCGGACCCGGGCCAGTCGTAGCCGCCGTCCGGCTTTATGGTCACGGGCTTGGGACGTGCGCCGTCCCAGGCGTACGGCTCTTTGGGCGTGACCACGCCCGCCAGGTTGGAGCCTTCCATGGCCGGCAGTTCCCGGGCCTTGCGCACGAGCAAGGCCGGATTGTCCGTGTCTTGGGTCGAGATGACGCCGCGCTGGGCGCCGTGGATGCGCAGGTGCCGCGTGAGCGCCCGGGTGTCCACGCCCTCGATGCCGGCCACGCCGTGGCGGACGAGATAGTCCGGCAGCGAACTGACGCTGCGCCAGTTCGAGGGAACCTTGCAGCATTCCTTGACAATGAAGGCCTCAACGAAAATGCGGCTCGATTCCACATCCTGCTCGTTGACGCCGTAGTTGCCGATATGGGGATAGGTCATGGCCACCATCTGGCCGACATAGGAAGGATCGGTCAGGAGTTCCTGATAGCCGCTCATTCCGGTATTGAAAATCGCTTCGCCCCCGGCGAAACATTCTCCGGTGAAGGATCTCCCCGGAAACCAGGTCCCGTCTTCCAGGGCCAAAATCGCTTTCATCTGATCGTACTCCGGCTCGTGGTGATGCGTAAGCTCTTTCTCGATACACGCCAAAGCCGCCGCCGTCCAGTCCGCCGTCCGGGGAAGGAACGGAGACTCTCGGCGGGGTTCCGCCCCAAACCCCGCCGGGGCTCCGCCCCAGACCCCGCCGGGGGCGATGATCGCCCCCGGACCCCCACGGTAAGGGG
>Ga0302279_10008338_pt1 | contig 10214 bp, 9 predicted proteins | sample III_Bog_N3_3_FD_194541 | JGI IMG/M metagenome (GOLD analysis project Ga0302279, IMG submission 194541) | Peat permafrost microbial communities from Stordalen Mire near Abisko, Sweden - III_Bog_N3_3 | ecosystem: Environmental > Terrestrial > Soil > Wetlands > Peat | place: Sweden: Abisko...
GTGATGCCCTTCGTGGTGGGGCGGGCATGGGCCGCGATAGCTGACGCGGCCCGTGTCGTTTCGAAGGAGGCGTCCGTCGAGCGTGGCTGGGTCGGCGCCGGCGCGAATAGCCCGCGCCTCGGGTCGCACGTCAATCACCAGCCAGCGTGTGCTTGCCCCTGCCGGCGCCTCCACGTCGTCCATGATCACCACGAGGGATTTCGTCCCTTCCGGTGGCGAGCTCCAGGTGACGTCAGGGGAGGTATCGCTTCCGTCGCACGTCGAGTCGACGGGGATCGCGGCACCCGAAGCGAACGACTTGCTCGTGACCGTGATGGCCTCCGGCGTTACCCCCGCCGGCGATGCAGGCAGGTTTCCCGAAGCGCCGCACGCCGTCAGGATGACGAGGCCGGCGCCCGCCCTTCGTCGATGTCCCATGCAGCCTCAGTCCGGTTGGTAGACGGTGACCTGCGTTCCATCACGGAAATAGTAGCGATCGAAGCGTGCATCGCTGCGGTCGAAGGTGATCGCGCCGAACAGGCTGACGGCGACTCCCCAGATCGCGGCGGTGCGGAAGAGCGGTCCGAGAGGTCGCTTGCCGAGGGCCAGAAGTACGAAGAGCAACGGCGCATAGTCGTTCGAGAAGCGATAGCCGAACTGGCGCCACCCGGTGTTCTGGTAGAGGAGCAGCATCACGACAGGTCCGACGATGCTGACGACGACGACGTCGTGGAGCCACCCGCGCTCGCGCGGACGCAGCAGCCAGAAATAGATCGGCGTTGTGAACCAGAGCGCGAGTCCGTGCTCGTTGATCTGAAACGGGGCCGGCGCATTGCCGTGGCTCGACCAGAACGCCGCGTGCGAGCCCTTCGCGGGGAGCCACGGGAGAATCGTCAGCGCGCACGCGAGGTTCTTCGCGAGGTAGTGGTAGCCGAACAATCCCCATTTCTGCATCCGCTCGTGCCAGGCGACGCTCAGGTGCTCGTGGCCGAACGCCGTGGGGCTCCAGTTGTGGAAGCGCGTGTGGTTTGACCAGGAGCACACGGCGAGGATTGCCACGATGGGCGTGGCGAAGACCGCGAAGGTTTTCAAAAGCGGCCCGAGCTCGATCTTCGTCCACGTGGCGCGGAGTCGCTCGACGCGGGTCGCGCCGGACGGGATCTCGCCGCCGACGTTCACGCGGACGGCTTCGAGCGCGAACAAGAGCGCGAACATGCTCGTGACCGGGCGCGTCGCGAACGAGCAGCCCAGAAGAAGGCCTGCGAGCGCGGGCTGCTCCGCGTCGAGCGCAGAGAGCAAGTAGCCGGCAACGAGCGCTGAGTCGACGACGTGCGCCGCGAACCACACGGTCCCTTCGACCGCCGTGAAGAAATAGACTGTGCCGAACGCGAACAGCGCGGACAGGAAGAGATTCTCCGTCTCGGTCCGCGTCGATCGCCCCGTCCTCCGGAGCTTCTCCAGCACGAGAAAAAGAAGGGCAGGCCCGAGACCCGCCAGCCAGATCATGAACTGACCGTCGCGGAAGTTCTCTGCGCTCCCCGCCAGCTTGACGAGCGGCAGCATGATGACGGCGGGGAAGGGAGGAAAGCTGATGTACGTTTTTCCTTCGAACGACGCGAAGTCGTTGTTGCCCGTGTAGTGCGGGGCGCCGCCCGGCAGGTCCTGGCGACCGTGGAGCCACGCGTCGGCGAGCAGCGCATAGTGGTTGTACGCGGTGTGCTCGGAGAGCCGATTCGGGCCGGCCACGGCGGCGAAGATGATTGCGCACGCGAGATAGACTCCGAGCGCGAGCAGAACGCGACGCGAGCGGGAGCCCGAAGCAGTCCAGCGTCCAAGAGGAGCCATGCGAGGCGCAAGCTAGCGGAGTGAGTCGTCTAGTCGCAATTGATCGCGCTCCTGCGCGCGTCGTCCGCGCTCGAGTTGGTTTCGCCGCGAGCGTCCAAACGCGAAGCGGAGTGCTCACCTGGATGGCTTCCGAGAAGCGGATTTCGCAGCGGGGCGCATGGGAGATGCTCTTTTTCCCGGTCATTCCACGCTGAACATCCTGGCACGTACCTTGTATCTACCCGGGCCATGGCTCTCCCGTTCGACCAGGCCCGCGGAGCGCGGGACCCGCGTGCCCTCGCGATTCTTGCAAAGACGATCTATCGTGAGCTGCGCTCCAGCGGGTACGAGGAGCGCGACGTCATGATGCTCGCGAGCGAGCTGCTCGGCGCCGTGGCGACGGAAGTCAAGGGCCGTCGCGTGGGAACACCCAAGGGCGACTAGTCTCCGAAACGTCGCATTCCGTGCGGCATTCGCCGAGGTCGCGAGCGTCGGCTCCCGGACCATCGCTACCGAAAGATTGACACCTCGATCGTCCTCATCTGACAATTGCTCGTCGAGCGCAGAAGCCCGGACTGCTCGTCCGCCCGTTGTTTCGTGCGCTTTGATGTAGCCCGGCACCCCCAGGACCTCGCCATGTCGAGATCCCGCCATTGTCCCTGAGGAACGAGGAATGTTCGCGATCATCATCAGCGAAAAGGGGGGCGCCGAACGCAAGGAGGCGTTCGATAAGAATGAGATCAACGTTGGCCGGGTTCAAGGCAACGATCTCATGCTTCCGAAGGGGAACGTCTCCAAGCATCACGCACGCCTTCTGTTCCGGGACGGGCGGTTCATCGTCACTGACCTCAAGAGCACCAACGGGACGTACGTAAATGGCCGGAAGATCGCCCAAGCGACCATCGTTCGCGAAGGGGACAAGATCTACATCGGCGATTTCGTCATTCGCCTCGAGAGCTCCGGCGCCGCGCCTCCCGAGCCGGAGCCGCAGAGCGAGAACGAATCGCGGACGCTCGATCGCGGGGCGCTTCGCGCACCGCTCGCGCCGGCGCTGGCACAGCCTGTCGAGCCGGCTCCGCCATCCACCCCGGTCCCGCCACCGCAAGCCGGCGGTTCTGTCAGGAGCGACCCGAGCGCTGTAAGTCACATTCCGCTGGAGCGGGATCCGGACGATAGTGAGAGCGTTCCGGCCGCAAACCTCGCAGGCGCCGCCAAGCCTAACGCGGGACGCCAGAACCACGGGATGGGCCCGCAGTCTCAGGCGATGACGCCGCCTCGGGGTACGCCTCTGCCGGTCCCCGCGCCCGCAGCGCAAGCTCCGCCTCCACTACCTCCGGCCGCGCCCGCCACGGGGTTCGTGACCGGCGGTGGTACCGTCCCGCTCGGCCTCCAGGGCTCGGCCGCGCAAGCGGCAGCGAGCGCCGCGGTGGCAGCATCACACAAGCCGCAGCAAGCCCGCCCTTCGATCGCGCCGGGCGCGCCGCGACCGGGGGTTCGTGAGACCTCGCAGCAAGCCGCGCAGCGTCTCGCGCTGATCACGCTCGTCGACCGCGTGGCAGATGCGATCGACCTCGCGCCGCTCAAGGCGTCCGCGCTGCTTGACGAGGCGTTCACTCAGCTCGTGGAGCGGACGGTGCGTGACCAGGCGAAGGTCATGCGCGAGGAGGGGGAGACCCCGGACGGCACCGATCTCGAGCTACTCATACGCGACGCTCTCCGCGAGTTCGTCGCGCTCGGTCCGATCGGCCCGCTGCTTGAGGAGGACGACGTCACCGAGATTCACTGCGTTCGTCACGACCAGGTGCTCGCGCTGCGCGCCGGCACGCTGACGCTCGCGGACGCTTCGTTCACCAGCGAGGACGCGCTCGGGCGCACGATCGCTCGTCTTGCGGCGCAGAACGGAGACCCCTGGCGCCCGGGCGAGCTCGTCCTCGAGCGCAAGCTCGCGCGCGGTGCGCAGATGCTCGGTATCGCGCCGCCAGCGTCTGCAGGCTACGTGCTCATCATTCGCAAGCGTCGTCGCGTCGACAGCTCGCTCGAGGAGTTCGTACGCGCCGGAGCGCTCTCGCGAGCCATGGCTACGTTCGTCGAGGGCTGCCTCGGAGCTCGTACGAACATCCTCGTATGCGGGACGACTGCGTCCGGCACGGCCTCCTTTCTCTCCGCGCTCGCCGCGGCCGGATCGGGGGGAGATCGAATCGTCGTGCTTCAGGACCTCGACGATGTTGGGGTCGGCGCAGGTCACGTCGTGACGCTCAACCTTATCGATTCGAAGCAGCGAGGCGAGGACGCCATCCACGCCGCCGCACGCATTCGAGCCGATCGGCTCGTCGTCTGCTCCCTCGCGGGCTCCCTCGTCGCGGCAACGGTCGACGTCGTCGCGGCAGGCGCCGAGGGGGTCATCGCAGCTGCCCAGGCTCCGACGCTTCGTCAGGCCCTCGCGCGGCTCGTGAACCAGCTCGTCATCGTCCGACCTGGGCTCAACGTGGAGGCCGCGCGTGAGTGCATCGGAGAGTCGTTCGACATCGCTATCGAGCTCGGTCGTCTCGCGGACGGTCGACCCCGCGTGCTCCGTCTTGCAGAGCTCGGCGGGAGCGACGACAAAGGGGTCATCGTGCGCGACATCTTCACGTTCGCATCCGACTCGGCTCAGGGAGACGGGTCATTCGCCGTCTCGGGCGTCATCCCGCGCGTCGTTGCCGACTTCGCCGCGCGCGGCGTCAAGGTCGATCCGAACATCTTCAAGCGTGCCGGTCGGTAGCGTCGATCAGCTCGCCCTCGCCCCTCGGCGCTCGAGTGGCCCGGCACCTCGAAGGTGCTTGCTGCCCGAGGTCGCCTATGCTTCGACCCCGGCTCCAGGGCGGCGTTGCATCTTGCGATTGACCAGACGCTTCTTGAGCGTCCCGAGATGGTCAATCATGAGCACGCCCTGTAGGTGATCGAACTCGTGCTGAATGGCGACAGCGAGAAGCCCCTCTGCCTCGAGCTCGAACCACCTTCCGTCCTGGTCTTGTGCGCGGACCGAAACCTGCGCCGCACGCTCCACTTCCTCGCTCACGCCGGGAAAGCTCAAGCAGCCCTCGCTCCACGACACAGTGTCACGGCGATCGAGGATCTCCGGGTTGATGAACACGCGCAGGTCGCTGGGTTCGTCTTCTGCAGCGACATCAACGATGAACAGCTGGAGCGCCACACCGATCTGCGTGGCCGCGAGTCCGACGCCCGGCGCGGCATACATGGTCTCCGCCATGTCGCTCACGAGCTGCCGCACGGCGGCCGTGACCTCGGGGACGTGCTCCCCTTTTGTGCGAAGGCGCTTGTCTGGGTAGTGGAGGATGGTGCGAATCATGCTCCAATCAGTGTAACTCCGGCGGCCCTACCTGGCGAGGGCCCCTTACGGTCGGGATTCCGGGTACTGGAGCGGGCCGCGGACGTACGCATCCGAGCCGCACAGCTCCCATGTAGCCGACGCGATACGCGGCGCTTCGGCCGGGGTCGCCGGTCCCGCCCAGTCCACCGCGCCAGGTCTCCCACGAGGTCCAAGCAGGATGGGGGCGACGAACGCGTGAAGCTCGTCCGCGAGTCGGCCCGCCAGAATGCTCCCTGCGAGCTCGGCCCCCCCTTCGACCATCAACGTGACGACCCCCTTGGCGGCGAGCATTCTGAGGGCGGCACCAGCGTCCAGACGGCCCTCCGCGGAGCTCGGGACCCGGAGCACCTCGACGCCGCGCGTGGTGAGGGCTTGCTCGTTGTTCATCGGTGCGTCTGCACTGCATACGACCCACGTGGGCACGTCGACCGCGGTCTCGACGAGGCGGGAGTGCGCCGGTAGGCGAAGCTTCGTATCGAACACGACTCGCGTCGGGCTGACTCCAGAGGCATCTCGAACAGTGAGGCGAGGATCGTCGGCGAGGGCCGTACCGATTCCTACAGCCACCGCGTCGTGGCGTGATCGAAGCATATGAACGAGCGCGCGCGCTTCGGGTCCGGTTACCCACTTCGATGCCCCGCTGCGGGTTGCGATCCGACCATCCAGAGACAGGGCGAGCTTGAGAGAGACGTACGGAAGCCCCTTCGTGATGAACTTCGTCCACGTTGCGATGACGCCGCGCGCCTCCGCTTCGCAGACCCGCTCAACGACAAGGACCCCTGCCGCGCGAAGCTTCACGACCCCGCCCCCTTCGACGTGGGGGTTAGGATCGCCGCATCCAACGACGACACGCGCGATTTTCGCGTCCACGATCGCGTCCGCGCACGGCGGCGTACGACCTCGGTGATTGCACGGTTCGAGCGTCACGTAGAGCGTGCCGCCGGCCGCGGAGCCGCCAGCGTGTTTGAGCGCGGCGACCTCGGCGTGGTCTTCACCGGCCCGCTCGTGCCTACCCTCTCCGACGATTACGCCGTCACGAACGACCACGGCCCCTACGTGCGGATTCGGTGAAGGGCGACCCCCACGTGCCAGCTCGATCGCGTGGCCCATCCACGACTCATCTGCTCGGTGTTCTGCGGACGAGACCTTCGACGCCTGTACTGCGCTCTCCGTTCCCGACCCCCCAGGTACGTCATCCGGCATGACTCACGTCTTCCTCTCGCGCACCAGGGTCTCGAGCTCGGCACGAAATTCATCGATGTCGCGGAACGATCGATACACGCTCGCGAATCGGACGTAGGCGATCTCGTCCACCTTGCGAAGCTCGGTCATGATCTTTTCGCCGACGGTCTTGGCCGACACTTCCTTGTCACCGGCTTCCATGAGCTCGCGCTCGATCGCATCGACGATGGCCTCGAGGCGCGACAGCGGCACGGCGCGCTTGTCGCACGCCTTGCGCAATCCACTCAGGACCTTTCGCCGGTCGAATGGCTCGCGACGCCCGTCCTTCTTCACCACGAGCGGGAGAGCCTCTTCGACGCGCTCGTACGTCGTGAAGCGTGCCGTGCACGACTCGCATTCACGTCGACGTCGCGTTACGTCACCGGCCCCCGGGACGCGCGAATCGATGACCTTGCTCTCGAGGTGAGAGCAGAAGGGGCATTTCACGCCGAGAGCCCTGGAGGCGCCGAGAACCTTGGTCTCATTCTCAAGACTCGAAGCGCGAGAAGACGAGCGAGCAGTTCGTTCCGCCGAAACCGAACGAGTTGTTCAGCGCGTGCGTTACCCGGCGCTCGCGCGCGACGAGGGGCACGTAGTCGAGCGCGCAACGGGGATCCGGGTCAGTCAGGTTGATCGTCGGCGGGACGTTCCCGGTGTCGATCGCGAGCGCGCAGATAGCACTCTCTACGGCGCCGGCGGCCCCCAGCAAGTGGCCCATCATCGACTTGGTCGAGCTCACCCACAGATGGCCATCGTTGCTCGGTAACGCGCGATCGCCGAAGACCTTGGCGATGGCCTGCGACTCGCCGACGTCACCGACCGGAGTCGAGGTCCCGTGGGCGTTGATGTAGTCGATCTGGTCGGGGTTCAGCTGCGCGTCTTTGAGGGCCATCCGCATCGAGCGTTGCGCGCCTTCCCCTTCGGGCGCCGGCTGCGTCAGGTGATACGCGTCGCTGGACGCGCCGTACCCCGTAATTTCGGCGTAAATCTTGGCGCCCCGCTTCTTCGCTCGCGATAGCGATTCGAGTACGAGGATGCCGCTTCCCTCGCCGCATACGAATCCGTCACGGCCACTGTCGAACGGGCGACTCGCCCCCTTCGGATCCTCGTTGCGCTTCGACAGCGCCATCATGGCCTCGAAGCCGCCGATGCCGACCGGCGTAACGGTCGCCTCGGCCCCGCCCGCGACCATTACCTTCGCTCGTCCGCGGCGAATCCACTCGAAGGCCTCGCCGAGTGCATGTGCGCCGCTCGAGCAGGCGCTCGTCGTGCAGTAACTCGGACCGCGCAGGCCATGTGCCATGGAGAGCTGTCCGGCGGCCATGTTGGCGATGATGCCAGGAATTGCATACGGGCTGACCTTCGAGGGGCCCTTCTCCATGATGACGGACTTCGTCTTCTCGAGCGTCCAGAGCCCGCCCAATCCGACGCCGACGAAACACCCGGCCTCGTCGCGCTCCTCGTCGGTGAGCTCGAGACGAGCGTCGTCCACGGCGATCTTCCCTGCGCCCATGGCGAACTGGGTGAAGCGATCGAGCTCCTTGAGCTTTTTCTTCTCGACGTAGTCCAGAGGCTCCCAACCCGGCACCTGCCCCGCGATCTGTACGCGAAAGCCCGTGGTGTCAAAGAGCGTGATGGGACCTACACCGCTCTCGCCGGCGAGGAGAGCGCGCCATGAGGTGTCTGTCCCGATGCCGACCGGAGTGACGAGACCGATGCCCGTAATGACTACACGTTCCATGAGGTCCGTTACGGTTTAGTACGAGGTCGCTGGCCTGTCATCTCGTGCGGCCGTAGGGCCGCGGAGACGCGCTCTACTTCTTGGCGTGCTTCTCGATGTAGCTGATGGCGTCCTGGACCGTCCGGATCTTCTCGGTGTCCTCGTCCGGGATGTCGATCTCGAACGCTTCTTCGAACGCGAGCACGAGCTCGACGAGACCGAGCGAGTCGGCGCCGAGGTCATCGATGAACGACGATTCGGGCTTGATGTCTTTCTCGTCGACGTCGAGCTGCTCTTTGATGATGCGCTTGACCTCGCTGGGGATGTCCTGAGCCATACGTGCCTCACGGTGAGAACGATGTGATGATAGACGCGGAAAGGCTTCTACCTAGCCCTGAGCCACTTGACTAGACAAACCGCCTCGCGCGCGGGCGTCTTCAGATGTGCATGCCGCCATTGACGCGAAGAACCTGTCCTGTGACGTACGCCGCCTCGTCGCTCGCGAGATAGACGCAGGCGGCCGCGATCTCTTGCGCCGTGGCCGTGCGACCCAGGGGAACCGCCTTCAGCATCTGCTCTTTGTTGGCCTCGGAGAGCCCGTGGGTCATGTCCGTGTCGACGAAGCCGGGCGCGATCGCGTTTACGGTCACGTTGCGCGAGGCGTACTCACGCGCGATCGAGCGGGCCGCTCCGAGGAGCGCCGCCTTGGTCATGGCGTAGGCAGTCTGGCCTGCGTTGCCCATCTCACCGACGACGCTCGACAGGAAGATGATGCGGCCCGCCTTGCTGCGCATCATGCTCCGAATGCAGGCGCGCGCCGACGTAAGCGCGCCGCGTACGTTGACGTCGAAGAGCTTGTCGAGCTGCTCGTCGTTCACGCGCAAGAGCAGGTTGTCGATGGAGATGCCGGCGTTCGCCACTAGGATGTCGATGCGCCCGTGCGTCTTGATGAGGGCGTCGATGGCCTTCTCCGTCTCTTCGGTGTTCGCGACGTCGAACGCCGCCACGACGGCCTTTCCGCCCTTCGACGTGATCGACGCTTCGACCTGGCGGGCGGCATCCTCGCCCTTCACGTAGTTGATGATCACGAAGGCCCCCTGTCCGGCGAGCGCTTCACAGCACGCGCGTCCGATTCCTCGAGAACCTCCGGTTACGAGCGCGATCTTGCCACCTAAGTTGAACATGGCGGCTTACTTCGCACGGTTCGCGCCCTCCGTTCAACAGGGGCCTCTCTGCAAGGTCCGGCGCCTATTCGGTTCCGAGAAACCCCGCGACCTCCGCGAGCGACGCTGGGTCGGAGACGCTGAGGACCCTCAGCTCCTTCGCGATACGCTTCGCAAGTCCCGCGAGGACCTTCCCCGGACCAATCTCCAGAGCGTGGGTGACCCCTTCGGCGACCATGAAACGCACGGCCTGCTCCCACCGAACTGGCCCATCGACTTGGCGGACGAGAAGCTCCTTCGTCCGTTCCGGATCAACGTTTGGCCGCGCGTCGACATTCGCGACGACCGGAAAGTTGGGAACCCTGACCGCGACGTTGCCTAGCTCTCGCTCGACGACCCGCGCGGCAGGGCCCATCAGGGCGCAATGGAACGGCGCGCTCACCTTCAGGGCGATGGCTTTGCCTTTCTCTCGCGCACAGAGCTCGCTCGCGCGGGCGACCGCCCCTGCGTGGCCGGCGATCACGATCTGCCCGGGGGCGTTGAAGTTCGCCGCGCTGACGACCTCGCCTTGCGCGGCTTCCCGGCAGATCTCTTCGAGCTGCTCGGCGCCAATCGACAAGACGGCGGCCATGGCCCCGGTCCCCGTGGGAACCGCATCTTGCATCGCCTTCCCACGCGCCCGCACGAGACGTACCGCGTCGCTGAGGCTAAGCGCCCCCGCGGCGACGAGCGCGGAATACTCTCCGAGCGAGTGGCCGGCTGCGAAGGCAGGTAGTTGCATCGTCGGCAGACGCTCGCGGATGGCTTCGAGGATCGCGATGCTCGTTGTGACGATCGCAGGTTGGGCGTTCGCCGTGAGGGTGAGATCCTCTTCAGGGCCCTCGAGAACGAGGCGCGCGACGGACTCTCCGAGGGCGACTTCGGCTTGCTCGAAGAC
>Ga0302279_10008346_pt1 | contig 10208 bp, 4 predicted proteins | sample III_Bog_N3_3_FD_194541 | JGI IMG/M metagenome (GOLD analysis project Ga0302279, IMG submission 194541) | Peat permafrost microbial communities from Stordalen Mire near Abisko, Sweden - III_Bog_N3_3 | ecosystem: Environmental > Terrestrial > Soil > Wetlands > Peat | place: Sweden: Abisko...
ACCCGGGATCGTTCACCGCCGCGACGGCAAGCACAGCCTCTCGCCCGGCGATCGCCTGCGCCGCCTCTTCCGGCCGCAGCGCCACCCACGTCATCTTCCCGAGGCCCGTCGCCTTCTGCATGATCCGGCCGCGCCATGCCACCAGCCGCACCGCCTCGTCGAGCGACAGCGCGCCCGCCACGTGCGCCGCCGCCACTTCGCCAACGCTGTGCCCGACCACCGCGTCCGGCGTGATGCCCCACGACCTGAGCAGCGCTGCCATCCCCACCTGCATCGCGAAGAGCGCCGGCTGTACCACCTCCGTCTCCCCGAGCCGCGATCGCTCCTCGGGCGCCCCGAGCTCTTCAAGCAGCGACCAGGACACGTGCCGCCGCAAGAGTGCGTCGCACTTCGCGAGCTTGGCTCGAAACACGGGCTCTTCCGCCAGGAGCCGCTGGCCCATCCCCACCCATTGGGACCCCTGGCCGGAGAACACGAACACCACCTTCGGCGCGCCGCCGAGGGGCGCCATGCCTGCGCTCGCTGAGGGGTGGTCGCTCGACGCCGCGAGCGCGCGGAGGCCCGCCACCAGCTCGACCCGATCGCGGCCGACGACCACGCCGCGGGCGCGGTGGTGGGGCCGGCGAACGCTGGCGGTGTAGCAGAGGTCGTCCAGGGAGACGGCATCCGCGCGTTCCACGAGGTCGGCGAGGCGCCCAGCGGACTCGCTCCTCGCCGCCTCGACCTGGCCGGAGACCGGCAGCACGTACAGACGATCCGGGCGCGACGGGGATGCGGGCGGCGCCGCGCCATGGGCCATCAGCACCCCCAGCGCCTCGCCCAGCGAGCGCACGTCGTCCTCGCCCCGGACCAGCCCGGCCACCACGGTGGCGCTCCCCGCCAGGTCCTGGTGGCGGAGGCTCTCCTCGATCGATTGCTTGACGATCGGGTGGGGCGCGACCTCGAGGAAGAGCCGGTACCCATGCTCGATCAGCCAACGCGTGCCCTGCGCGAAGCGCACTGGCTCGCGGAGCTGCCGAGCCCAGTAGGCGGCGTCGAAGCGGTCCCCCCGGAGGATCTCCCCGGTCAGGGTCGACACGATGGGGATCTCACCAGGTCCGGGATCTATCCCCGCGAGCAGGCCGGGCAGCTCGTCCTCCAGGAACGCCATCTGCGGGCCGTGCACTGCCGCGCTGGTATTGACCGGCCGGACGAAGACGCCACGATTCGCGAGCGCGTCGCGGAGCTGGGCGAGAGCGCCGGGCTCCCCGGAGAGCACGGTCGCCACTGGGCTCGCCGAGATCGCGCACGTGACGCGCCCGTGGAAGGCTGCGGCGAGCTCTTGGGCCTCCTCCCAGCCGACAGCGGCGAGGAGCATCGTCCCTGCGCCCACCTTGCGCTGGACGAGCTGCGCCTGGGAGGCGATCACGCGCGCCGCGTCCTCGAGGGAGAGCGCGCCGGCCACGTGCGCTGCGGCCACCTCGCCGATGCTGTGCCCGATCACCGCCGCCGGCGCGACACCGACCGAGCGCAAGAGCCCGGCGAGCGCCACCTGGAACGTGAAGAGCGTCGGCCACATGACGTCGATGTGCTCGGGCACGGCGCGGGGCGCACCCTGGGAAATCTCGTCGAGCACCGACCACCCGAGGAGAGGGCGAAGGGCGCGATCGCAGCGCTCGAGCGCGGCCCGGAACGCCGGCTCGCCGCGAGCCAGCGCGCGCCCCATGCCGACCCATTGCGAGCCCTGGCCGGAGAAGACCCACACCACGCCGTGAGGGTCGGCCGCTGGCGAACCAGCGGGCACGAGGAGCCGCTCTTGGAGGCGCACTGGGCGGGGCACGCTTTCGAGGATGACGTGGCTGTTCGTTCCCCCGTAACCGAACGAGCTCACGCCGGCGCGTAACGGCGCGCCTGGCAGCGCGGGCCACGGCTGGAGCTCGGTCACCACGCGCAGATGCAGCCCCGCGAAATCGATGCGGGGGTTGGGCGTCGCGAAGTGGAGGCTGGGCGGGAGAAGCTCGTGCTTCATCGCGAGCGCGACCTTGATGAGCCCGACCGCGCCGGCCGCGGCCTCGAGGTGTCCCACGTTGGTCTTGGCCGACCCGATCAGCAGCGGGTGATCGGGGGCATGCTCGGGGCCGTACACCGCACCAAGGCCGGCGGCCTCGATGGGGTCTCCGAGGGGCGTGCCGGTGCCATGGGCCTCGACGTAGTGCACGTCTCCCGGCGCGACCCCCGCGCTGGCGCACGCGTCCCGTACCACGGCCTGCTGGGCCCTGGGGTTGGGCGCCGTCAGCCCGTTGCTCGCGCCGTCGTTGTTGACCGCGCTCCCTCGCACCACGGCGTAGATCGAGTCCCCGTCGCGCAGCGCGTCGTCGAGCCGCTTGAGCGCGACGACGCCGGCGCCCTCGGAGCGCACGTAGCCGTTGGCGCTTGCGTCGAAGGCGCGGCTGCTTCCGTCGGGAGACATGGCGCCGAGCTTGGTGAAGCCCATCGTCGTCTCCGGGATGAGCATCAGGTTGACGCCGCCGGCCAAGGCGAGGTCGCTCTCGCCCGCGCGCAGGCTCTGGCAGGCCAGGTGAACGGCGACGAGCGAGGAAGAGCACGCCGTGTCGATGGTCATGCTCGGGCCTTGCAGGCCGAGCGCATACGAGACGCGGTTGGCGATGATGCAGGCCGCGCCCCCGGTGCTCGAATGGGTGGTGATGGCCTCGGCCCCCGCCCGATCCTTGAGCAGCGTGTAGTCGGTGAAGAGGGCACCCATGAATACGCCGGTGCGGCTGTCCTTGAGCGCCGGCGGAGGGATGCCCGCGTCCTCCAGTGCCTCCCACGCGAGCTCGAGGATGAGGCGCTGCTGCGGATCCATCTGGATCGCTTCGCGCGGCGAGATGCCGAAGAACTGCGGATCGAACCGGTCGATGCCGTCGATGAACCCGCCCCAGCGGGTGTTGAGCTTGCCGGGAGCATTGACGTCGGCATCGAACAGAGCCGCGGCGTTCCAGCGGTCCTTCGGCGCCTCGACGATGGCGCTCACCCCGCCCGCGAGGAGCTGCCAGAAGGCTTCGGGATCGGCCGCCATCGGAAAGCGGCACCCGATGCCCACGATGGCGATCGGCTCGTGGCCTTCGTGCCGCCGCGCGGCGCCGGGGACACGGGGGGCGGGGGCCCCAGCTTCGCCCGACAGGTGCCTCGCCAGCGCGTCAATAGTGGGGTGCTCCCAGAGCAACGTTGGCGAAAGCGGCCGGCCCAGCGCGGTGGCGAGCTGCGCGAGGAGGCGGCCGGCGCCGAGCGAATCGAGGCCGTAGCGGCTGAAGGGGGCGCGGACGTCAACAGCCCCAACCTCCAGATCGCGCGCGGCCGCGAGACGGGAGACGAGCCAGGTCTCGAGCTGCGCGGCGGTGTGCAGGGTCGTCACGAACGGGTCTCCTTCGAGGGCGCGCGCGCGCCGGTCGGCCCCGTCGCGCGCCGCCGGCCGCGAAACAACCAATACTCGGGCGAAGTCACTGGCGCTGCTCCCGCCTCATCCTACAAACGTCACGAATACCGTGGCTCTCAGCGGCTCCGCAATCGGGAACCGTAGAGGCGCAAGCTGGAGGCGACGGGTACCGGTGTCCTTCGGCTCGCGGTCACCTGCACTGCGGCCAGTTGGGGCAGTGCGGCGGCGGATTCTGTGCGACAAGCCCGAGGAATGGGGACCGAGCCGCCACTCTATAGTCCGCTCTGGTATTAATGGAAGGGCTATCTGGCCGGTGCTGGCGGTAAGGCGCCGCTCTCCATACATCCACCGATGGGGTCCCCATCAGGGTCGTTCCAATCCCGACGATTGTTGCTCGGTAGGAAGGCCGGCGCATTGCTCGTGCCGGGTCGTCCTGCTGCGCGCCCGAGAGCGTTCCGCGCCCGGATGGATGGACCGTTCTGGCTGGGCAACACCCGCCACTTCGGCGAGCATGCCCGCCCATGACCCCCTGGATCCACGTCAACGGCAAGGTCGCCCTCGTCACCGGCGGCAGTCGCGGCATCGGCGAGTCGATCGCCCGCGCCCTCGGGCAGAGCGGCGCCCAGGTCGCCATCGCCTCCCGCAAGATCGAAGGCGTGACCCAGGCTGCCGAGCGCCTCCGCGCCGCGGGCGTCACCGTCGAGCCCTTCGCCTGCCACACCGGCAAGACCGACCAGATCGACGCCCTGGTCGCGGCGGTGATCGCCCGCTTCGGCAAGATCGACATCGTCGTCAACAACGCCGCCACCAACCCGCACTTCGGCCCGATGCTGACCGCGGACGACGCCGCCTTCGACAAGACCTTCGAGGTCAACGCCAGGGGCTACTTCAACGTGGCCAAGGCCGTCGCCCGGCACCTCGTCGATCGCGGCGCGCCCGGATCGATCATCAACATCGCCAGCATCATGGGGCTCGCCGGTGCGCCGCTCCAGGGCATCTACGGCATGACCAAGGCCGCGGTGATCTCGATGACCCGCACGCTCGCCGTGGAGCTCGCGCCGAGCGGTATCCGCGTGAACGCGATCGCGCCCGGTCTGGTCGAGACGCGCTTCGCCGCGGCCATCGTCGCCAACAAGGACATGGTCGAGATGGAGAGCAAGCGCACGCCGCAGGCGCGCTACGCGCAGCCCGACGAGATCGCCGGCGCCGCGCTCTACCTGGCCTCGGACGCGGCGTCCTTCGTCACCGGTCACACGCTGGTGGTCGACGGCGGGCGCACCATCGGCTGAAGGTGTGACGGGAAAAGCTACTCGCGCCGCGAATCGTCGGTCGGCTTCCCTCAAAATCGCAGAGGATTCCTCGGTCAGCCTCCCTGGCTTCGCGGCGCTCCCGACGCTTTTCCCGTCACACCTTGAGCTCGCCGTCCTGGGGAAGGGCCCGAGCGCCCCCAGCCTCGCCTGCTAATCCTCGTCATCCGACACGATCGCGTGCCGGATCGTCCGCGGCGACTCATCCAGCTCCGGCACCGAGACGTTCAGCCGCTCCGAGAGCGGCATCCGCATCGAGTCCGGCCCGCGCAATGACTCCGCCGCCAGCTCCTCGCCGGGCAGCCGCGTGCTCGGCGGCACGTCGCCGGGCAGAAACGACGAGCGCCGGCTGGACGCGGGAGCATCGGGCACGGAGCTCCCGCGCGAGCTCCCCGGCGCCTCGTCCCCGCCGAGCGGCGGCGGGATGGACGACGTCCGCTGGTCGCCGAGCGCGTGCTTCTGCTCCAGGAAGCGCAGCACCGACCCACCCGTCGCCCGCTCGAGCGTCGAGCGCAGATCGCCGGGCAAGGTCGACTCGATCAGCAGCCGCACGCCGGTGCGCGGGTGCGCGACCTCGATCCGCACCAGGTGCAGGAACGAGCGGTCGAGCCCGTGCTTCTCCTCGAAATACCGGTTGGTCGGCAGGTGCCCGTACCGCTCGTCGCCGATGACGGGGTGCCCGATGGCCGCCAGGTGCCGGCGGATCTGGTGCGTGCGCCCACCGTCGGGGATGACCCGGAGGATGGAGTGGCCCGAGGCGATCGCCAGCCGGCGGTAGCGGGTCCGCGCGGGATACGCCCGGGTCCCCTCCCTGAGGTCGCGGGTGATCGCGCCCTTGGCGGGCGTCACGCCCTTGGCGGCCGCGAGGTAGATGAGCCTGCCCGTGCTGGTCAGCGACGCCGACCACAGTGCCCTCGACTTCTCGTCCCGCGCCAGCATGCACAGGCCGCTGGTCCCAGCGTCGAGCCGGTGGATGGGCTCCAGCTTGTGGTTGTCGCTGACGCTGGGGAGCCGCGCGCAGCGCGCCAGCAGCGAGCTGCCGTACTCGCCCTCCTCCTGGACGATGGGCTCGTGGGGGCCCTTGTCGACGATGAGGATGTCCTCGTCCTCGTAGATCACCCGCGGCGGGGCCGGGGGCGAGCGGCGCAGCACGCAGACCGTCTCGACCTCCTCGGTGAGGGGGATCATGTCGAAGGGGGCGATCTCGCTGGCGTTGTAGCCGAGCCGGCTGAAGTGATCGAGGTCGCGGGCCAGGGTGTCCGGATCGCACGACACGTAGTTGAGCAGCGGCGCGCCGAGCAGGGCGATGGCCTCGCGTGCCGCGGGGGACACGCCGCGGCGCGGCGGGTTCATCACCACGGCGTCGAACGTCTCGCCGGCGTCGGCCATCGCGGCGGCGGCCTCGGCCACGTCGCCGGTGCGCACGTCGAGCCGGATGCCCTGGGCTTCGGCCGCGGTGCGCGCGTTGTTGGTGGCGGGGGCGAACGACTCGACCATCGTCACCTGGTAGTCGCACCGCGCCAGGGCCAGCGAGATGGCGCCGGAGCCGCCGTAGAGATCGAGCACGCGGGGGCGCTCGGGGGGCGCGACCTCGTCGGGGCCTTGCAGATCGAGCTGGCCGATCTCGCGGGTGATCATGGCGTGGACGCGCGCCGCCTGCTCGCGGTGGGCTTGCACGAACGAGCCGAAGGTGGCCAGGTGGTAGGTGTTGCCGATGCGGTCCTGCGCGCGCATGGCGCCGTCGAGCGGGAGCGTGTCGGGCCCGAGGATCTGCGGCGCGTCGGCGTCGTGGAAGTTGGCGGCGATGCCGACGACGCGCGGCAGCAGGGGGCGCAGCGCGCGGGCCGCCTCCTTGAGCTCTTCGCGCGAGGGGGCGCGATCGCGCTGGAGCACGAACGTGACCAGCACGCCGATCCGCTCGGCCTCCCGCGCGCTCACGGGTGGCGCGGGCGGGGCGACGGATGCGACGGACGCGCTCACCCCCGGCTCGGGAGCGGTGCGCAGCTGCGGCCTCGCCTCCACCGAGGGGGGCACGGGGGTCAACCGGGGCGCCGTCGACGAGCTGGTGCCCTCGCCGGAGGCGGGCTGGCTCGGGTCGGAGGGCGGGCTCGAGTCCGAGAGCGGCTCGGCCTCCTCGCCGCGGCGAGCCGTGGCCCAGCGGAGCACGTCGATGGCGGGCTCGGAGCCGCGGCGCCCGCCCTCGCTGCCCTCGCGGGTGCTGCGGAGCCGCGCGGGATCGCGGGTGCTGCGCTTGACGATCTCGGGCAGCAGCGCCGGGGGCGGGAGCTCGCGCGCCGAGGGGGGAGGGCCGCCGCCGGGGCCGGGGAGGAACGGCGAGGGGGTCGCGAGGCGGACCTCCCGCAGATCGATGGCGCGGAGCACGCCGCCGCCGAACGGGTTGTACGGCAGCAGCAGCGCCCGCGCCGCCTCGGGGGGCGAGGCGCAGAAGGCGCGCAGCACGCCGGCCACCTCGGCCAGGGCGGGGGCGAGCACGCGGCAGCCAGGGATGTCGACGACCTCGTGGTTGCCGGAGCGCGCGTAGAGCCCGATGCGCCCCTCCGGCGAGACGATGAGCTTGGCCCGCCCGCGGTAGCCGACCATGGGCTCGGCCGGCGCCACCGGGCGCGTGTAGAGCAGCTCGAGCGACGGGTAGTGCGACATCGCCGTGACGACGCGCGCCCGCTTGCTGGTGAGCTGCTGGGCGTAGTCGAGGTGGATGAGCGGGCACCCGGCGCACTCCGCCGCGTGAACGCACTGCACCACTGTGAGCGGTATTTCACCGGCCCGTAGCGTGCGTCCCATCGGCGAAGCGACCCTCGCGCTCACCGGTCCGGTGCCACCCAGTCCGTCGGAGTTTGCGCCCGAGGCCATGCGCGGAGCTTACCGTCGTTGCAGGGGCTGCCCTAGGGGGAACGTGCGGCAGTTGTTCCTTTTTGTGATGAGCCCTCCGTGTCGCCCGCAATGGGGCACGCACCTCGGCGGAGGGACCGTCGCAGCCCCGCGGTTGCCCCCCGAGCGCGCTTTCACGTGGGCCCCCCGGTCAGCCGGCGCCGCCCCACCCCGGGCGTTCGCCGCCGCAGGCCTTGGGCAAGATCACCAGCGCCTTGGTGGCCCGATCCCGACCCTGCTGCGCCATGGTGCGGAGCACGTTGCCGATGTCGGCATCCTTCGAGATCTGAGGGCCCTCCGTCGCGAGCTGCACGAGCAGCGCCTGGCGGGGCCGCTGCGCCGTCATGTACGCGGCGTCGAACGCCATCCCCGAGAGAGAGCGCAGCCGATCGACCGTGTCCTTGGCGGTGTCCTTCTCCGCGCGGAGCAACGGGTCGCCCTGGACGACCGCTGCATCGAGGTCGATCTTCTTCGCCTTGACCAGGTCGGAGAGCTGATCGAGGCTCGCCTGGTTCTCGGCGACGGCGCGGGTCGCGTAGTCCTTCACCTCGGGCGAGGACGCCCGCTGCTGCGCCAGCTTGCCGGCGTCCACGCCTTCCTGCGCCAGCGCGCGCGTCGCCGCCAGGAGCCGCGCCGCGCCGAGCTCGTCGGCGTTCGCCCCGATCACGCCGCGCTCGATCGGCGCGGGGCGCGCGCCCGGCGGCGTCACCCCTCGCTCCTGCGGGACGGCCTCGCCCCTCTCTCCATCCGAGCGGCACGCTGCGAGGAGCAGCCCGGCCGCCAGCACCCAGAGTGATGATCGCATCGGATGACCTCCGCAGCGTCTCGTGCGACCGCCGTGCCGGAGCGCCGGGGAGGTAATTTCTCGCCCCCGCCCCCACGGCGCCGCGTAGGATGCCGGCGTGGTGCGTCGTCGGCGGTGTCCGCCGGAGCCAGTCCGGATCGGTATGCACGAAGGGCGCACCAGAGACCGAGGGCACGCGCTCGAGCGGGCTCGCCGCCGGGGACCGCTGCTTCGCCTCCTCCGCGTGCCGCTCCTGACGCTGCTCGCCGCCTCCTCGACCCTGGGCGCGGCGCCCTCCGCGCGGGCGGCGCCGGGGGACGCCGAGGGGGCCAAGGGGCTCCTGTTCGCCCGGCGGCACGATTGTGTCAGGGCCGCGCCGCTCCTCGAAGCGGCCGAGCGCCTCCGCCACCGACCGAGCACCGCGGTGCCGCTCGCCGATTGCTACGTCGCCACCGGCGACCTCGTCCGCGCCGCCGAGCTCTATGGTCGGGTCGCCGGCGAGAAGGCGGCGCGCGGCTGGGTCCGCGCCGATTACAACGCCGCCAAGGCCGCCCGGCAAAAGGCGGCCGACGTCGACGCGCGGATCCCGACCCTCCGCTTCCAGGTGCCGGTCTCCTACGACGGGCTGGAGGTGACGGTCGACGGCGCTCCCGTCGCCGACCTCGACGCCGAGCGGCGCGTCGCCCCCGACGTGGCCGTGACCGTCGTCGCCCGCGCCCGCGGTCGCAAGGAGCGGGTCGAGAAGGTGGTGCTCAACGAGGGCGAGCGCCGGGTGGTGGTGCTCCGGCTGGCCCCGACCACCGCGGCCCGAAAGGCGTCCTCAGGCGCTACCGATCCCCTGCCCACGAGCTGGCTCGGCGTCCGTTACTACGGCGTGATCCTGCCCAAGTTCGTCATGAACCTGGTCGCCGACGGCGGCACCAACCTGGTGATCCCGGGCGGCGCGTTCACCTTCACCACGCAGGCGAGCGACGCGGAGGTGACCGTGGCGCTCGGCTACCTCTCGTACCGGATGGGCGACACCCCGTTCAAGGCCCACGGCGCCCCCGACACCGACTGGGAGTTCGTCGGCAGCTCGCTCCAGGCGCTCACCGCGACGGTCGATCTGATGTGGAGCTTCCCGCTCGACGCGGCCCGGAACGTGAGCTTCCGCGCCGGCGGCGCCGTGGGGCTGGGGTGGATGTTCCTCGGCGACATGACCCGCGTCCAGTCGTACCCGGCCAACGGCGTCCCCGGCGATCCGGCCACCTACCTCAAGTGCCTCGGGCCCAACAACCCGCTGGGCACCTATCGCTACTGCAACTCCCTCGACAAGGACGCCAGTCACTACCCCGGCTACACCGAGCCCGACTGGTTCCACGGCGGCATCCGGCCCTCGCTCTTCCCGGTGCTGGTGATCCCGCAGCTCGGCTTCACCTTTCGCCCCTCGCGCGGCACGGCGATCGACCTCGACACCGGCGTGTCGCTCTCGGGCATCCTCACCAGCGTCGGCTTCCGCGTCGGCCTCTGATCCGACCGCTGCCCCTGGCCACCGCGACGAACGCGACCCCCAGCGCGAGCAGGCCGGCTCCCCCGCCCGAGCCGCCCTCGCTGCGGGCAGGGCTGGCCGCGCAGCTCAGGTTGGTCTGCTCCGCGGCGCACAGCGGAGCCCAGCCGTGCCGGGGCAGCCCCGTGCAGGCGCCGGTGGCCTGGCGATCGACCGGGTAGGCGTCGCACACCGCGGCGACGTCGTCGGCCTGCGGCTGCCGGATGGTGATGGTCCCCGGGGTGTAGCTCGCGAACATGGTCGCGCCCTCGGTCTGGGTGTGGGCGA
>Ga0302279_10008349_pt1 | contig 10206 bp, 5 predicted proteins | sample III_Bog_N3_3_FD_194541 | JGI IMG/M metagenome (GOLD analysis project Ga0302279, IMG submission 194541) | Peat permafrost microbial communities from Stordalen Mire near Abisko, Sweden - III_Bog_N3_3 | ecosystem: Environmental > Terrestrial > Soil > Wetlands > Peat | place: Sweden: Abisko...
GGTTTCGCCGGGCCGACGTCGCCCTGTACGAAGCCACGAAGCAACGCCTCCTCGGGCTCGGCGGCAAGCTCGTCCACCTGTCGACGAGCTTCCGCAGTGAGCCGTCGATCCAGGCCGCCATCAACGCAGCGTTCGAGCCGAGGATGCGGGGAAGCGCCGATGGCAGCCAGGCCGAGTACGTACCGCTACAGGCCTTCCGCGCCGAGCCGCCGGGCAAGACTGCGCAGCCGACGCTCGTCGCTCTGCCGGTACCGCGACCCTACGGCGCCTACGGGAAAGTCACGAACCGGGCGATCGACGAGTCTCTCCCCGACGCCGTGGGTGCCTTCGTGGACTGGCTCATCCGCGGCAGCGGCTGGACCGTCACCGAGCGCGAGCGACCTACCGTCCCCGTCCCCATCGAGGCACGGCACGTCTGCCTCCTGACGCGGCGCTTCGTCAGTTATGGGCGGGACGTCACGCAGGGCTATGTCCGTGCCCTCGAGGCGCGTCAGATCCCGCACGTGCTGGTCGGTGGACGATCCTTTCACCGACGCGAGGAGGTCATCGCCCTACGAAACGCGCTGTCCGCCATCGAGTGGCCCGACGACGACATGAGCGTGTTCGCCGCGCTCCGTGGCCCCTTCTTCGCACTCGCCGACGACGCGCTTCTCGCCTACCGGAGCCGCGGCGGAGGGGCCCTCCGTCCCCTTCATCCGCTGCTCAAGTCGGACGCCGGATCGGACGATGACCTTACCGGGCCCGTACGCGGGGCGCTCGACGTGCTCGCGCGGCTGCACGTCGGCCGGAACCGCAGGCCGATCGCGGACACGATCGCGCAGCTTCTCGACGCCACCCGAGCGCACGCCGCCATCGCCATCTGGCCGACGGGCGAGCAGGCCCTCGCCAACCTGCTCCGCCTCCTCGACCACGCGCGCCGCTTCGAAGCGGCGGGCGCCACCTCGTTTCGCGCGTTCGTTCAGTGGCTCGACGGGGAAGCCGAGCGCGACGGCGCCGCGGAGGCTCCCGTGGTCGAGGAAGGGACCGACGGCGTCCGCATCATGACCGTGTTCAAGGCCAAGGGCCTCGAGTTCCCCGTCGTGATTCTCATCGATCCGACGTGCTCGCATATCCAGCAGCGGCCATCCCGGTACGTCGATGGCGGACGGCGCCTCTGGGCGATGCCGCTTGCGGGGTGCGTGCCGGTCGAGCTCGTGGAGCACGCGGACGAGCTCCGGCGGCACGACATGGACGAAGCCGTTCGTGTCACGTATGTCGCAGCCACCCGGGCGCGCGACTTGCTCGTCGTGCCGGTCGTGCCTGACGAGCCTGTGCCCGGATGGGTGGACGTCCTTCATCCGGCTCTCTACCCGAAACTGGGCGACGCGAGGGGGCCCGCGCCGGCGCCGGGCTGTCCGGTCTTCGGCGACGACGCGATCGTGGAGCGCCCCCACAACCGCGGGCCGGAGGACAGCGTGGCGCCGGGCGAGCACACGCCGCGCGTCGGAACCCATCACGTCGTGTGGTGGGACGCGAACGTCCTGGGGCTCGGCGCCGAGAGTCGCGAGGGGCTGCGGCACCAGCGCATCCTGGCGGTCGACGAGGGGGGCGCAGCGGCCGCGGAGGGTGACCGTTCCCACGAAGTCTGGCGGTCGCAGCGGGTCGCGCTGCTCGAGCACGGGAGCATCCCCGCGTTCCGGATTCACACGGCCACTTCGGGGGAAGGCCCCGAGCCGCTCGCGACCATCGCCATCTCGCTTGAGGCCACCGGCGCGGCTGGCCCGACGCGACCTCACGGGGTGCGGTTCGGCACGCTCGTGCACGAAACGCTGGCGACGGTCGCGCTCGAAGCATCGGCCGAGGAGGTCCTCGCCGCCGCGCGGGCCGTGGGACAGATGCTCGGCGCCGACACGGAAGAGGTGATCGCCGCCGCGGACGCCGTGTCTCGCGCCCTCGCGCATCCCATCATGCGCGCGGCAGCCAGCGCCGGCGCCTGCCGTCGGGAGACACCGGTCCTCCTCCGCGCACAGGACGGCTCGCTCGTCGAAGGCGTCGTTGACCTGGCCTATCGCGACCCTGAAGCGGCCGGCTGGGTGGTGGTCGACTACAAGACGGACGTCGACCTCGGCTCCCGGCGCGAGGAATACGAGAGACAGGTGAGGCTCTACGCGCAGGCCATCTCCGTTGCCGCCGGGGAGCCAACAAGGGGGGTTCTCCTACACGTCTAAGGGTTGGCGCGCCTCAAGGCTTGCGGAGAGACCCCGTACAGATACGGTGAAAAGATGCGCCATGACTGGATGTTGTCCTTCGCCGTCGCCCTCCTGGTCACTGCATGTGGATCGGCCAGCTCCTCCACCAGCGGCCACCGCGACGGAGGATTCAACTTCGGCATCGACAGCGGCGCGCTGACGGATGGGTCGCGTGACTCATCCATGTCGCTTCACTCCAAGGACAGCGGCAACGGCTGTCCCGCGGCGGTCACGTGCTCATCGGCCAAGGTCACGTGTGGAATCATCAGCAACGGCTGTGGGGGCGTCGTCAACTGCGGCGGCTGCCCGAGCGGCAAGACCTGCGGCGGCGGCGGAACCTCAGGCGTGTGCGGCACCCCCTCGTGCACTGCCAAGACGTGCGCCGACCAGGGCTTCAACTGCGGCCCCGCAGGCGATGGATGCGGCGGAAGCCTGAGCTGCGGGACCTGCGACGACGCCGAGACCTGCGGCGGCGGCGGTACGTCGAGCGTATGCGGGAGCAGCTCGACCTGCGTGCCGAAGACTTGCACCGACCTCGGGTTCAACTGTGGACCTGCGGGCGATGGATGCGGCGGAAGCCTCACGTGCGGAACCTGCGCTGGCAATCAGGTCTGCGGTGGCGGCGGCCAACCAAGCGTCTGCGGCGCGCCCACGTGCACTCCGAAGACCTGCATGGAGGTCGGCGCCAACTGCGGCCCGACGGCCGACGGATGCGGTGGACTTCTCGAGTGCGGCACTTGCGCGGAGCCGCAGACCTGCGGCGGCGGGGGAACACCGAGCATCTGCGGAGTCCCCTCGAGCTGCACGGGCCTTTGCCTGCAGCAGGTCAGCTGCCCCCCCGCGGACGGTGGCGCCCCGGTGACCACCACTGTGAGCGGCGTCGTCTACGCGCCGAACGGGACCGATTTTCTTCCCAACGTGCTCGTGTATGTCCCGAACGGCGCCGCCGGCGCTCCCACCTGGGGCGTGACTCCGTTCACGCCGGGCGTGCAGTGCGAACAGTGTAGCGCCGGGGTGAGCGGCTCTCCGCTCGTCACGACCACCACGGACACCTTCGGCCGCTTCACGCTCAGCAACGTCCCCGTGGGCGCCAACATCCCGCTCGTCATCCAGACCGGCAGGTGGAGGAGGCAGACGGTGATTCCCAGCGTCGCGTCGTGCGTCAACACCCCGCTGCCGACGTGCACGGCTGCGTCGGCCGCCAGCGGCGCCTGTTTGACGAGCCTGCCGCAGACGCACGTGCAGGGCGACATCCCCTACATGGCGTTCGTCACCGGATCGGTGGACGCGCTCGAGTGCGTGATGCTCAAGATCGGCGTTGCGCAGAGCGAGTTCGTCCTCCCCCCGGCAACGTTCCCGCCGCCGGCGGGCAGCGGGCGCATCAATCTCTACGTGGGCGACGCAACCGGCAACAAGGGCGGCGCGAATCTGGGCGGCACCACACCGAGCGAGACGACGCTCGTCAACACAGCCGCGAACCTCCAAGCGTACGACATGATCCTCTTCCCGTGTCAGGGCACCGAGGACTCGGCGGCGGTCACGGCTGCGCAGCAGACGAACCTCATCACCTACGCGGGCCTCGGCGGGCGCGTATTCGCGACGCACTTCAGCTACGTCTGGCTCTTCAACGACGCGCCCTTCAGCGGCACTGCGGCGTTCGACGTGAACCAGGCACCCGATCCGGCCGACCAGACGGGTTACATCAACATGACCTTCCCCAGAGGGCTCGAGCTGGCGCAGTGGCTGCTCAACATCGGCGCCGCCTCGACGCTCGGCCAGATTCCGATCACCACGCTGCGCCACGACGTGAACAGCGTGACCCCGCCGTCACAACTCTGGATGGAGATCGGCGATCCGGGAATCGGCGGCGCCAGCGTGAACGATGCCGGGTACGTCGTGGGCGATGCCGGCGTTCCGATGCACTACACGTTCAACACGCCGGTCGGCGTGCCCGCGGCGCAGCAGTGCGGGCGCGTGCTCTTCGACGACTTCCACGTGGAGAACGTGGGCAACAGTCACGGCCAGCTCTTCCCCGCCGAGTGCCCAGGCGGCGCCATGTCGGCCCAGGAGAAGCTGCTCGAGTTCATGATCTTCGACCTCGGCTCGTGCGTGGCTCCCGACGTGCCGACGTGCACACCCGAGACCTGCATGTCGCAAGGATTCAGCTGCGGCCCGGCGGGTGACGGCTGCGGCAACGTCATCCAGTGCGGCGACTGCCCTGCGGGGGAGACGTGCGGCGGCGGCGGTCAGCCCAACGTCTGTGGCGGTTCGAGCCCGCCCTGAGACGAGCCCGGCCCGTTCAGCCAGCCGCGCTGAGCGGGACGCTGCGGCGAAGCGTCGATTCGATATCGGTGAGCGGCCGCTCAAACCGCACGGCGGTCACGTAGCGCCAGAGAAGGTCCGACTTCATGTCGGCCCGCTCGATGCGCACGACCCGGCCGACGCATGTGGCGAGCGCCGGATTGGCCTGGTGCATGAGAGTCAACGTGACCGAGTCCCCCTCGGCGAAGCGGCTGGCCGTGTTGAAGCGCGCGCCGAGCACGCTCACGTCGAGCGCGATACCGACCCGACCCTTGCGCTCACCCGCCTCGAGCGAGATGGCCATCGGCACCTTGTATCGACGGCTACGGCGCTGCTCAGAGCCCGCACGAACCTTGGCATCATTCGACATGGGTGGACCCTCCGGCGATCGCTGCGCCCATGCCGCTTCTCGCATGACGCTGCGCCCGGTGTCCACTTTCGGGCAGGCGTGAATCAGGGCTGGATGTCGTAGTCGAGGTTCGTTTCCTTGTCAGCTCGGCGAACCGTCACGGTGAGGTGCGGGGCCGAGCTGAGCCGCGCGTACGCCTCGAGCGCCTTCTCCGGGTTCGTCACGTCGAAGCCGTTGATCGACTCCAGGCGATCGCCGCTCTGGATCCCAAGCTGCGCGAGCGGGCTGTCCGCCTTCACACCGGTGATGCGGAAGCCACCCTCCGGGTCTGGCATCACGTGCGCGCCGGCCACGAGCTCGGCCTGATGCTCGAGAATCTTCTCGACGACGCGCCGTTCGACGCGGAGCTCGGTCGCGCTGACCGGGTGAATCCCCGCCGCCATCTCCCGGGCAAGCTCGGTCTTCGGCGTGGCCGCGACCCTCCTCGCCGGGGACGCTTTCGGCCGCTGCCACATGCCCGCCTGGCAGAGCCCCTCGCCGTCCGCGAGCCAAACGCGGTCCTGCCCGATGAACTGCACGGTCTTGCCCGCGACGGCGCCACCCCGCCGACGGAGCAGCGGCTCGGCCGAGTCACCGGGCACCAGCGATGCGAGCGACCACTCGGCGTCGCTCGACGCGGCGATGGCCACGACCCGCACGCCGTCGCACTCGGGTGCGCCCATCGGGTCGGTGATGGCCGCGATGAGTCCGTCGCCCGGCGAGGAAGCGCCACCCGGGATCGCCCCCAGAGGTCCGGTGACGGAGTCGAATGCGTTGCGCGCGGCAACGACGGCGGCCCGAAGATCTCGGGAGACAGACGGGGCTTCCGGCGCGAAATCGCGCGCGGGAGTGGTGCAGAGTGCCCGCGCGTCGGGGCCAAGGCGAAGGCCGAGAAGGCTCCCCAGCGCGTGCGCGTGGAAGAAGGCGGCGACGGACAGGGCGTTGAGGACGAGAACCCAGCCGTGGCGCCGAAAGAGCGCTCGGAGCTGCCTCACCAGGAAGTCGCGCGCCGGGGCCACGCGCCGAACCGTAGCGAGGGCCGGGCCAACACCTCCATCTCGAGATTTCGCGGCGTTGGCGTGAGGCGCAGCGTGGAGCTCGCCAAGCTGTCGCGGCCGTCGGTCGCGACGCCCCGGCGACGTGCCAATGTGTCAGTCGGCGCTGCGGTCGCGCTTCCGGCCCCGGTAGAGGCCCCCGACGAGACCGGTCAGCAGAAGCCAGCCGGTGTCGCCCCCGCCGGACCTCGGCGTCGTAGAGCAGCCTGCTGCGCTCCCCGAAGGACCCGTCTCGGTCGGCGAGTCCGCGCTCGTCGGGATGTGGCTCTTCGCGCCAGCATCATCGGCGGGCGACGGCGTGACGGGAGCCGTCGATGCATCGAGCACCTCGCCGGGTGCGGACCCATCGCTGCTACCGGCGTCCGCGTCCGTCGACCCGGCATCGGGCTTGTCTGCCTCGGGCGGGACATCGAGGACGTAGATCGCCGGGTCGCCCACCCCTTCGAGAACGAACGGGACGGTCGGCCAGTCCGCTCCTTGCGGAACTGCATCGACCTGCGACGCGGTCCAGGTCGCGACCGTGAACCCCCAGGCGGTGAGCGATGCGGGGCTCACCACGTGGCGTCGGACGCTCCCGTCGATGACCCACACGGCCGGAGCTCCCGTGGCGACGACGACTGTGGGAGACCCAGGCAGCGGCGCGCCCGTCGGGTAGGCGGCGACCCCTGCAGTCGAGGCGTGAGCGACCGCAACGGTCGTGAGCTTCCAGTCCGCGAGCGACGTCGGGTCGGTCACGTGCCGCTTGATCCCCGCCTCGGAGGTGAAGAGGGGCGTGACCACGACGAGGTTCGCTTCGAGGTCGTTGTCGGGCGGTCCTCCTTGCCCCGGATCGCTGAACCACGCGACCCCCTCCTGGACGAGGTTGAAGTACTCGAGGTACGTGCCCGCCGTCGTCGGTGCGTGAAGATTGAAGGCGAACGAGAAGGTCGCGCCGGGGGCCACGGATCCGGTGACCCCTGCCGGCCGGTTGGGCGCGAGCCACGTGCTGTCCGCGAAGACGCTGGTGCGGTCCCGCGGCTGGGTTGTTCCGAGGTGGGTCGAGCTATCCCACGCCTTGGCTCCGGTGTTCTTCATCTCGATGTCTGCGGGGACCGTCTGCCCTGCGACGATGGTGAACGCCGTCGAGGCGAGGGGGAACGACTGGGACACGAACTCCGCCGCATACGCGGGGGGCGCAGGAGGCGGCTGGGACCCGAAGGCGCTAAGTGCGGCCTCGGCATACGAGATGCGGGTCGACTGGTCGCACTGTCCGCAGCCCTCGTAGTAGGTCTCGAACGCAATCGTCGCATCGGTGACGTTGGTGCTCTGTCGCAGCTCGGAGAGGCCGTAACCGGAGAAGGTCGTCAGCTCGTACCAGATGAACTGCAGCTGGAGCTGGAGGGAGGTGGCGGACTCGCCCTTGGTGCCGGCGTACCAGACGACGTTGTCACCGGCGTCGGTGTCCCACCGCCCTCCGGCAGACCACTGCGCAATCCCACGACCGGGACCACCCCCGTACTGGGCGATCGTCGGGTCCATCCCCGACTCCTGATCCAGGTTCCCGACGATTCCGGCGGCCTGATAGCTGGTGAGCCCCTGCGCAACGAAGAAGCTGTAGGCCGTCTGGTCTGCCGCCGTGACGCCAGCGCTGCTGGACCCGACATCTTCCCCGGAGGAATCAGAGGGGCCCGACGAGCACGCGGCCAGAAGGCCTAGACCCGCCGCCAGGGCGCTCCGGCGTCCGAACATCGCAAGGGCGCGCATGCCGACGACGATCGCAAGTCTCGTACCTCTCGCTCTGTGCGAGATTTGGCGCGCAGAGCGACTGGTGGGCACGCGATCCACATCGCGACACGCTGCGACTTCGCGAGGAGCGGCGAGGCCCGCGAGGCGCTACCATCCTGAGACATGGCCGCCCGTCGGCCGCCCGCCATGCCCCTTATCCCTTTCGCTCACGTCTCCCGCGCGCGGGTCGCCCTCGCGCACGCGGTGCTCGCCCTGGCCCTCGGCTGCGGAGATCGCAGTCAGCTGTTCAACGACACGCTCAACGGCGGCGGCCACACCTCCCACGGCGATCCCGACGGCGGCCACGACGCCGGCCATGACGCGGGCCACGACGCGCCTCCGGATGTCCTCCCGGATATCGGCATCCCCGACGCCAACAAGTGCGACCCCAACTCGTGCACCTCCGGGTGCACCACCGGGAGCGGCCCCGGCCCCGTACAGCGGATCTGCGTCATCTACCCCGCCGGGAGCGACAGCGACAACGAGTGCGACGGACACCACGATACGCCCGGGTTCCCTCCGAACGGTGAAACGGGCAACGGCTTCGACGACAACTGTAACGGGCTCGTCGACGAGGGGTGCGGCTGCCCCGCGGCCGGGACGACGAAGCCGTGCTACCTGGTTCCCGCGAGCCAGACGGTGGGCGGGCTTCCGGTCGGCTGGTGCGCCGAGAACTCGAAGGGGACGGTCGACTGTGCGCAGCAGCCCGGGGACGCGCCCAAGTGGAGCGGACAGTGTCGAGGCGCGCAGCCACCCAACGCCGTCGACATCTGCGCCCCGGGAGACTTCGACTGCGACGGCAAGCAAGAGAACCCTCCGAACGAGAACTGCGCATGCCAGACGTCGATGATCGCGTGCCCGACGGCGCCGGTGACGACCATCCCGTATCCGCCCCCGAACGCGCTGCCGCTCGAGGTGGACGCGACGGCGTGGTTCTACAATCCGGCGGCGGTGGCGATCGCGACCGACTGGAAGTGGACCCTCACGGGGGGCGACTGCGACAACATCCTGCCTCACCCGTCGTTCAGCATCTACGCCGGCGCGGATGGCTCCGGTGAGCCCGTCAACACCCAGAGCAACAGCCTCGGCACCAACGGCAAGGAGCACGGCGTGGTGGCCACGGCCCCCTCGGTCTCGTCGGTCGTGTACCCCGCGTTCTCTCTCAGCGGCGACTACCTCCTCGAGGCGTCGTGGATGCTCTACGGCAAGCCCTACACCTGTGACCTGAAGATCCAAGTGCGTGCGCCCGGGCTACGCGCAGAGGCCTGCTGGGACACCGAGGCGGCGGGCGATGACCTCGACCTTCACATGGCCAAGGCGAGCAACTTCCACGTCTGCCCGCAGGAGGACTGGAGCAACCAGTCGACCAACAACAACTGCGCGCTGGCGAACGAGGACTGCTTCTACGGCGACTGCGTCGGCAGTCAGGGCGAGAGCACCAACTGGGGCTATCCGTCGTCGGCGTCCACCAGCTGCACCGGGTGGGGATCGCAGTCGGCGGCCGCCACGACCTGCAACAACCCCCGGCTCGACCGCGATACCAACGGGCTGTCGGGCCCCTGCGATCCCAGCGTCATCAACCCGAATGACATCTCGCTCAACGGGCCGTTCTGCGGCTCCGAGAACATCAACGTCGACGACCCGAACAACGACGATGCCTTCGCTGTCGCGGTTCGCTTCTACACCCAGAACGGGTCGGCGGCGCCGCACACCCACGTGACCATCTACTGCGACGGGGCGCGCGTGCTCTCCGCGGGCTACGACCCGGTCGCCGGAAACGAATTCCCGCAGCTCGTCAATGCGGGAGGAGACACGATGGGCGACATGTGGAAGGTGGGGCTGGTGACGACACAGGTGTCCGGAGGCGTGGTCACGTGCAACGTCGTGCCGACCCCGTCGCGCGTCCCCGACCTGCCGATGGATGGGAGCGCGGCGTACTGCGTGGACGACTACGACCTGAACGGGGCCAACTCGCAGATCCTCCTGACCCCGAGCGGCGCGGAGCCGAGGACGGCGAACGACCTCTGCTTCCACTGACAGGAAGGCTCGCGCCGATCAGGCCCCGACGTCGAACGCCCGCGAGAAGCCGGATTCGAGGTCGGTGATGGTGACCCGGACGAGACCGTGCTCGGTCACCCTGTACGCCTCCTCGATGAGCGGCCCCTCGTGGGCGATCCGGTGGACCGGAACCGCTGCGAGGTCCGCTCTCTCTCGGACGCCGTGGTCGAACGGAAAGAGGACGTCGCCGTAGGCCGTGATGTCCCCGAGCGGAACGCCGTTCGGATCGAGCGATGCACACTCGACGAAGCGGTAGCGCCCGACGTTGTGGGCAGCCCGGTAGACGCGGCGATGCACGACCGCCTCGTCTCGCAGTGTGGGCACCTTGGTGTCGCGGCTGAAGATCGGGTCGAACGACACGTCGCGGCCAGCGTCACGCTCACGGAACACTCCGAAGTGACGCGACAGGCGG
>Ga0302279_10008350_pt1 | contig 10204 bp, 7 predicted proteins | sample III_Bog_N3_3_FD_194541 | JGI IMG/M metagenome (GOLD analysis project Ga0302279, IMG submission 194541) | Peat permafrost microbial communities from Stordalen Mire near Abisko, Sweden - III_Bog_N3_3 | ecosystem: Environmental > Terrestrial > Soil > Wetlands > Peat | place: Sweden: Abisko...
CCAACCCCAGGTCCGCAACTGGGTGAGGACGGAGATGGGGCCCGCCGGCCGTGAAGCGGTCCGCTGCTCCACCAGGTCGCGCACGGCCACGTCGAGCGGGACGTCGGGGTCACCCAGGTAGTCGCGTCGGCGGAAGGACACCGCGTTGGTCGCTTCGGCGCTCCACAGCGGGTGGAGCCGGCAGAGGTCGTCGACCTCGGCCAGGTCCACCAGGACCATGGCGATCCGGTAGGTGAACCGGTGGTCGACGGGGGAGTAGCGGTGGTGGACGACCGTGCCCTCGTAGACGGCACTGCGCAGACCGGGGCCGAACGGTCCCGGTCGGTGATCCGACGCCCGAGTGGCGGTGGGGTCGGCGGGTGCGCTCACAGGTCCTCGTGGGTCAGTCGGCGGCACACCACCCGTGCGCTCTGGACCCCGTCCTCGTGGAAGCCGTATCCCCAGTAGGCCCCGGCGAACCAGGTCCGGTTCTGCCCGTTCAGGTCCTCGTGGCGAGCCTGCGCGGCGATGGCCGGCCCGTCGTAGACGGGGTGGGCGTACTCGAAGGTCCGCAGGATCCTGGCCGGGTCGATGGCGTCGTCGCGGTTGAGGGTGACCAGGAGTTCGTCCCGGGACTCGATGCCCTGGAGGCTGCGGAGCCGGTAGGTCAAGGTGGCCTCGGTCGGCTGGTCGGCCACCCGGTGGTAGTTCCAACTGGCCCAGGCCTTGCGGTTCGCCGGCAGCAGACGCTCGTCGGTGTGCAGGGTGGCCCGGTTGGGCTGGTACCGGATGGCACCCAGCACCTCGCGTTCCGCGTCCGACGGGTCGGACAGCAGCTCGAGTGCCTGATCGCTGTGGGTGGCGACCACGATCTGGTCGAACCGCTCGGGTCCCCCCGACGTGTGGATCTCGACCTCGTCGGCACCCCGGGTGATCTTGGTGACCGGCTCGTCCAGTCTGACGGCCTTGCCCAACGGCCCGAGGATGGCGTCGACGTAGTGCTTGGAGCCGCCGGCCACCGTCCGCCAGTCGGGCTGGTTCCCGTACTCGAGCAGACCGTGGTTGGCGAAGAACCGGGCGAAGGTGACCGCCGGCATGTCGAGGAAGGTGCTCGGGTCGGCCGACCAGATCGAGGAGCCCATGGGCACCAGGTACCAGTCGAGGAACCGGGACGACCAGTGGCCGTCGGCCAGCAGGTCCTCCAACGACATCGACGGGTCCGAGGTCCCGTCGAGCAGACGGGTGGCCCGCCGGTTGAACCGCACGATGTCGGCCAGCATCCGCAGGAAGGCCGGTCGCACCAGGTTGCGCCGTTGGGCGAACACCGTGTCGAACGAGGTGCCCTTCCACTCGAGCCCGCTGACCTCGTCACACACGCTGAAGCTCATGTCGCTCGGCTTGGTGGCCACGCCGAGGTCGGCGAAGAGCTTGATCAGACCGGGGTAGTTGCGCTCGTTGTAGACGAGGAACCCGGTGTCGACGTCGAAGGTACCGTCGGGCAGCTCCACCCGGACGGTGTGCGCATGGCCGCCCGGTCGGGCGTCGGCCTCGAAGACGGTGACATCGTGCGTGCGGGACAGGAGGTGGGCACACACCAGGCCGGACACCCCGGTCCCCACGATTGCGATCTTCATCCGTCCGGCCTGCTTCCCACTGTCCTGGAGGTACCGACCTGGTGACCCGTATTGCGTTCGGAGCAGGCGTCTGATCGGGATGACGCCGATCGGAAGCCGCAGGTGGATAAGTATATTTGGGGGGGCGACGCGGTCGTCCGACATCCCGGGCGGAACCGAAGTAGCCGTCGCCGCCTGGGAGGCGCCGCCATGGCCCGCTACCGCGGAACCGTCATCTCCACCCGCTCGGCCGAGGACGCCTTCGACTACATGGCCGACTTCGCCAACGCCGGGTCGTGGGACCCGGGCACCGCCAGCGCGGCGCGTGTCGATTCCGGCGAGGTCGGGATGGGGAGTGTGTTCCGCCTCGAGGTGCGGATCGGCTCACGGACCACCCCGCTCGACTACCGCATCGTCGCGTTCGAACGCCCGCACCGGGTGGTGCTGCTGGGGGAGTCGGCCACCATCCGGTCCGAGGACACCGTCACCGTCGTGCCGGCTGCGGACGGCGGATCCATCCTCACCTACGACGCCGAGCTCACCTTGAAGGGCTCGTTCGCCCTGGCAAATCCCTTCCTCGGCCTCGTCTTCGACCGCATCGGCGACAAGGGGGTGGATGGACTGCGTCGGGCACTGGGTGGCCCGCCGGTGCCCGAGGACCGTCCCCAGGCCGGAGGAGCGGTGGCGACCGTGGTCGACCAGGCGCTCGAGGCCACCGTGGTGGGGAGCTTCTCCTCGATCGGACCGGCCGTCCGTAGCCGCACCGCCGGCTGGACGCCACCGCCGGCCATGGACGGGAAACGGGTACTGGTCACCGGTGCGACATCGGGGCTCGGGCTGGCCACGGCCACGGAGCTGGCCCGGCTCGGGGCCGAGGTGGTGGTCACCGCACGCGGGCACGACCGGGCGGAGCGGGCCGTGTCCGCCATCCGTGAGGCGGCGCCCAGGGCCGAGGTGTCCTACCTGCTGGCCGACATGGGGGAGTTCGAACAGGTGCGGGGGTTGGCCGAGGAGTTCCTGGCCGCCCACGACCGGCTCGACGTGCTCGTCCACAACGCCGGTGCCCTCACCCAGGCACGCACGCTGACCGGGTCGGGTACCGAGCTCACGGTCGCCTCCCAGGTGGCGGCGCCGTACCTGTTGACCGGACTGCTCCTGCCGGCGCTCATGGCGGGCACCCCGTCCCGGGTCGTCCAGGTCTCGTCGGGCGGCATGTACACCCAGAAGTTCGACCTCGACACCTTGGAGATGGGCCCCGACGACTACGACGGCACCGTCGCCTACGCGCGGGCCAAGCGGGCCCAACTGGTGCTGATGCACGAGTGGGTGCGCCGGATGGAGGGCACCGGGGTGGTCTTCCACGCCATGCACCCGGGGTGGGCCGACACCCCGGGGATCCGCCACAGCCTTCCCGGGTTCGCCAAGGTGATGGGGCCGTTCCTGCGGTCGCCCGAGCAGGGAGCGGACACCGCGGTGTGGCTGGCCGCCTCGCCCGTGGCGCTCGAGACCACCGGTGGGTTCTGGCTGGACCGCCGGCCCCGGTGGGAGAACAAGGCCCCGTGGACCCGACTGCCCGAAGCGGAGTTCGTCGACGCCGGCGCCGCACTGTGGGCGTGGTGCGCCGGTCGGACCGACTGGGACGGGCCGACCCGGACCCGGTGAGCCATCGGGGGCGTTCGTCCGTCGGCGGAAGGACCGTCCTCCGTCGGCGGTAGGGCCATCGCGCCTGCCGGACGCGGGCGGTAACGGGGGGACCCGGCTACGATCGGTCCAGGCTGTGCTGAGACCCGGACCGGGTGGGGACCAGCCGAACCGCACGCATCCGTCGCCGTCCAGGGAGGGCCCATGAAGTCATACGATCGCCTGTTCATCGGAGGGGACTGGGTCGAGCCGTCCTCGTCGGCCGTGTTCGACGTGCATTCGCCGTCGACCGGCGAGCTGGTGGGGCGCACCCCTGAAGCGCAGAACGCCGACATCGACCGCGCGGTGGCTGCCGCACGCGAGGCCGTGGACCACGGCCCCTGGCCGCACATGTCGCCCACCGAGCGCGGTGCCGTCCTGGCCCGGGCGGCCGAGCTGGTCCGTGGCCAGATGCAGGACATGTCGGAGCTCATCTCCAATGAGATGGGCTCGCCGGTGTCGTGGGGGCTCCTCGCCCAGGTCCTGGCACCGACCATGATCCTCGACTACTACGCCGGACTGGGTTCGACCTTCGCCTTCGATACGGTGAAGGACGGGCTGCTCGGCCCGGTGCTGGTGAGCAAGGAGCCGATCGGTGTGGTCGCCGCCATCACGCCGTGGAACGTGCCCTTCTTCCTGGCCGCCGCCAAGCTGGCCCCCGCGCTCCTGTCCGGCAGCACCGTGGTGTTCAAGCCGGCTCCCGAAACGCCGCTCGACGCCAACGTCTTCGCCGAGATCCTGACCGAGGCCGGCCTGCCCAAGGGCGTCCTCAGCGTGGTGCCCGCCGGGCGTGAGGTCGGCGAGTACCTGGTCAACCATCCCGGCGTGAACAAGGTCTCCTTCACCGGATCGACGGCCGCCGGCAAGAAGATCGGTGCGGCCTGCGGCGCCAACCTGAAGCGGGTGAGCCTCGAGCTCGGCGGCAAGTCGGCCGCCATCCTGCTCGACGACGTCAACCTGGCCGAGTCGCTGCCGTTGATGCTGCCCAACGCCATCATGAACAACGGAGAGGCCTGCATCTCCCTCACCCGGATCCTGGCCCCCCGTGACCGCTACACCGAGGTCACCGACGCACTGGTCGAACTGGTGCGGGCCATGAAGGTGGGCGACGCCCTCGACCCGGCCACCGAGGTCGGCCCGCTGGTGGCCGAACGTCAGCGCGACCGGGTGGAGAGCTACATCCGCATCGGACAGGACGAGGGTGCCAAGGTCGCCGTGGGTGGTGGCCGCCCGGCCGGTCTCGACACCGGGTGGTTCGTGGAGCCGACGGTCTTCGTCGACGTGGACAACTCGATGCGGATCGCCCAGGAGGAGATCTTCGGGCCCGTCCTGTCGGTGATCCCCTACGACGACGACGCCGATGCCGTGCGGATCGCCAACGACTCGGACTACGGACTCTGCGGTGGAGTCTTCACCGCCGACAACGACCGGGGTCTGGGCATCGCCCGCCAGGTCCGTACCGGTACCTACATGGTCAACTCCTCGATCCCGATCGACTTCTCGTCGCCGTTCGGTGGCTACAAGGATTCCGGCGTGGGCCGCGAGTTCGGAGAGGACGGTCTGGAGCTGTTCCTGGAGAAGAAGACCATCAACCTGCCGGCTGGCTACACCCCCTCGATCTGACGGGGCCGACTGACCGGTCGGTTCCACCGGACGATCTGACGGAGCCGGCCGTCCGAACCATCGGATCGGACCGTCTCCATCCGACCGCACCGTCCAGCGCCGACGCCCTCCGGGCGTCGGCGCTGACGCGTCGCCACCGTGATCGGGCCAGCCTGGCGGGCCCCGGATCAGGTCTGTCTACCGGGCCGTCCATCTGCGAACATGGGGGCGCCATGACGAGTCGCACCCCAGCTCTGCCCGACCTCCCCCGACCGGCGGGAGCCACCCGACCGTGACCGTGGGCTCCACCGCGCCCGCGGTCGCCCCGGTGCGCCGGGCCCCCCGTGGCCGGACGATCGTCTTCGGATTCGTGCCCGGACTCGACGGGATCCGCGCCGTCGCCGTGCTCGGCGTGATGCTGTACCACGGAGGGGCGCCGATGGCCACGGGGGGGTTCCTCGGGGTCAACATGTTCTTCGTCCTGTCGGGCTTCCTCATCACGTCCCTGTTGCTGGGTGAGTGGGCCCGGCGCCTGAGCATCCGCCTCGGCCAGTTCTGGGCCCGCCGGGCCCGCCGCCTCCTGCCGGCGCTCCTCCTGATGCTGGTGGGGGTGGCGGCCTACGCCCGGTTCTTCGCCACTCCGGGGGAGTTCGCCGACCTCCGACTCGACTCGCTGTCGACGCTGTTCTACGTGGCCAACTGGCACTTCATCGTCAGCGGGTCGAACTACTTCGCCGCGGCGGCCCAGCCGTCCCCGCTGTCGCACATGTGGTCGCTGGCGATCGAGGAGCAGTTCTACATCGTGTGGCCCCCGGTGGTCCTGGTCCTCCTCCACCTGGGCCGTCGACTCCGACCGTCGCGTCGGCTGCTGCCGGTACTGGCGGCCGCCGTGCTCGGGGCGTTGGCCTCTGCGGCCGACATGCGCTGGTCGTTCCTCCACGGCGCCTCGGTGACCCGACTGTACGAGGGGACCGACACCCGGTGCCAGGACATCCTGGTCGGGGCCTCCCTGGCCATCGGCCTGGCCATCTGGGCCCAGCGGCGCCGACCGGTACCGCTCCCGGTGCCCGACCTCGATGCCGTCGAATTCACCCGGGCCCACCCGTCGGCCGGCACCGTCGGCCTGGGGGCGCCCCCGACCGATCGCCGGGACATCCAGCGCCGGCGCGGGCCGAGCGTCAAGCCCATCACGGCCTGGGAGCTGTCCAGCACCACGGTGCGGATGACCGCCCAGCTGGTCGGGTGGGCCGCCCTCCTCTTCCTGGTCGTCCTGTGGGACCGGCTCCCCGGGCCGTCGGGGTTCCTGTTCGCCGGGGGCGAGCTCGGGGTGGCCGTGGCCGTGGCCGTCGTGCTGTTCTGCGTGGTGACCGCCCAGGCCGGGTCACTGGCCCGGGCCCTCGCCAATCCGGTGTTCGTCTTCATCGGCAAGATCTCCTACGGGCTCTATCTGTGGCACTTCCCGCTGTTCTCGTTGCTCGACGCCGAACGGCTCCACCTGTACGGGCTGCCCCTGCTCGGCGTCCGGTTCGCGGTGACCACGGTGGTGGCGACCGCGTCCTACTACCTGGTCGAGCAGCCGATCCGCCGGGGCCGGATGGCCACGTTGGCCGAATGGCGCGGCTGGCTGGTCACCTCCGGCGCCTTCCTTGCCGTGGTGGCGGTGACCGTGGCGGCCACACTGCCCACCGCAGTCGAGGCCGCCACCCCGGCCGTGACCAAGGGTGCCGTCTACGCCGGACCGCCGGTCCGGGTCACCGTCCTGGGGGACTCGGTGGCGTGGCGCCTCGGGTTCGCCCTGCTGGCCGACCAACCCCAGCAGGCCTATGACGTGGACATCGACAACGGTGCCATCGTGGGCTGCGGCGTGCTGCGGAGCACCGAGTACGTGGCCCATGGCGTGCCCGACCCGATGGCCACCCAGTGCGACTCGTCCGCCCCCGCCGCCAGTCAGTGGCCGGCGCAGTGGGCCGGCAACATCGCCGAGTTCCGCCCGAACGTGGTGATGATCCTGGCCGGACGGTGGGAGGTCATGGACCGCCTGATCGACGGACAGTGGACCCACATCGGCGAGCCGGGCTTCGACGCCCTGCTGCAGAACTCCCTCGAACAGGCGGTCCGGGTGGCCGCGGCGGACGGAGCCGACGTGGTGATGATGACCGCCCCCTGTTTCGACTCCGGCGAACAGGCCGACGGGCAGGCCTGGCCCGAGGACTCGGCCGCCCGACTTGCCCTCTACAACGCCATGGTGCGCAAGGTGGCCGCCGAGCATCCCTCGACGGTGCGGGTGGAGGACTTCGGTGGGCTGGTCTGCCCCGGCGGCACCTACACCGCCACGCTCGACGGGGTGCTGCTCCGTGACGGCGACGGTGTCCACATCGTGCCGACCGCTGCCGCCGGTGGGTGGCTGGCCGCCCGGCTCCTCCCCGAGGTCGTGCAGATCGGGCGGCTCCAGATGGCCGGCCGCAGCCTGGCCGATCCGTCGACACCGACCACGGGGGCCCCGCCGGACACCGTGTCGGCGTCTGGCGCCCTCAACTCGTCAGGCACCCGCGGTCCCTGACCCGCCGGTTCGGCGACCGGCGGGTGCACGGGTTCAGCCGGAGGATCCGCCGGACGGGGACGACGGAGGTGGGAGCTGGTCGAACACCGAGGCGTCCGCATTGTGGCACTGGGCCTGCAGGGCGGGGATCAGCGTGGACTCCGGCACCCGGTTGGCCTCGGACAGCGTGGCCGACAGCGACTCCCACTGGATGTCGTGGTAGGCGGCCTGGGCGGCGATGGGGATGGCGGCCAACAGTTCGATGTACGCCTTCTCGCGCAGCGTGGCCGCCGTGGTGGCGTCGGTCGTCTTGGCGGCGCGGCCGTAGAGGGCGAGCGACGCGTTGACGTGGGCACACGACGCCTTGGCCAGGTCCCCGGCACTGGCTCCGCACGCGGCCAACGCCGCACCGGAGGCGATCACCGCGAGCACGGGGGCGGCCCACCGGGCCGGTCGGTCCCGTGCCCGCCGCCTCACTCGAGCCAGCTGGGTGCCGAATCGAGGAGGTAGCGACTCACGGCCAGGCACCGGTCGAACACGTCGCACATCATCTCCTCGCCCGTCAGCACCCGGGCCAGGGACACCGGGGTCCGGGCCACGATGCTGAGCCGTCGCTCGGCCGCGTCGGTGGCCGATGCGTAGGAGTCGATGGCCGACACCTCCAGGGGGAGCTCGATACCGCCGACGCCGGCCAGGTCGATGGCGAGGCGCAGGAGGTCGGGACCGTGGGGGAGCGGTGGCAGGGCCCAGGTGAAGGTGAGGGCGAAGTGGAACTCGTCGGGTGGATCCTCGTCGTCGGGAAGGCCGAAGACGGCGTCCTCGAACGAGAGCAGGGTCCGGGGGTCCACCTCGAGGGCGAGATGGAGATCGAGGGGCCCGCCGCATCCGTCCTCGGGATGGAGCTCCACCTCCCACACCTGGCGCAGTGAGTAGGTCTCCACGAAGTGCCGCTCGTCGTGCACGTGGAAGCCGTGATCGACCGAATGGTCCTTGAGATCGGCCACGTATCCGGCCACGTCGATGACTGCCACAGGAACGCCAGACTACCGGGTGGCGTGTGCCCCGATGACGTGGGGAGCCTCCGGTAGGGTCGGCCGCATGGACGATGCCACGCTGCTCGAGGTGCTCCACGCGACGGCGACCGCCATTGCCGAGGCGCTCGCCGGGCTCGACGACTGGGGGCTCGCCCACACCCACGAGGGCCAGTACCGCCACGACCTCGTGGCCGACGCTGCCGGTCTGGCCGTGCTGGAGGCGGCAGGGGTCGGTGTCCTGTCCGAGGAGTCGGGTACCCAGGGGCTGGACCGGGACCTGGTGGTGGTCATCGATCCGGTCGACGGGTCCACCAATGCCTCACGTGGGATCCCCTGGTACTCGACCAGCCTGTGTGCGGTGGATGCGGACGGACCACGGGCCGCGCTGGTGGTCAACCAGGCCTCGGGGGTCCGCTTCGAGGCCGTGCGCGGTGGTGGGGCGAGGAGGGAAGGTGTGGCGATCACGCCGACGACCTGTGCGCAGTTGGGCGATGCGATCGTGGCGTTCAGCGGGTATCCGTCCCGGTACTTCGGCTGGAATCAGTACCGGGCCCTGGGTTCCGCGGCGCTGGACCTGTGCGCGGTGGCCGAAGGGGTACTCGACGGCTACGCCGTGGTGGGGGGCTCGACGCTGGGAAGTTGGGACTATCTCGGCGGACTGCTGGTGTGCACGGAAGCCGGAGCGGTGGTCGTCGACCGGGACGGCCGTGATCTGGTGACCCTGTCCCACACCGAGCGTCGGGCACCGTTTGCCGCAGCCACCCCGGCCCTGTTGGAGGACTTCCTGTCGGCGGCAGCGAAGTAGCGTCTGCTCCGACGGGCGTTTAGCTCAGTTGGTTAGAGCAGCTGGCTTACAACCAGCAGGTCATCGGTTCGAGTCCGATAGCGCCCACGCGGAGGTGGGGAAGCGATGAACGATCGGGTCGGGTGGTGCCACCCGCGCCGGGCGGCGCTCAGATCGCCGACCGAACCACGCACCTGACGTCGGGACCAGGAGAGGTAGGAGGCAACCACGGCCCGCATCCTGCGTCGGGATTGTCCGGTGCCCGCGCACGGGATCGTGGCGCCCACACCGAGAGTCAAGCAACTACTTGACCATGCCGGCTGCCTCCGTATACTCAAGTATATGCTTGAGCAAATGACCGACCCGGATCGGACCATCCTGGCGCTGGCGGACGACAGCGGGTGCTTCGGGGTGGAGCGCCTCCCGCCGGGACCCGCCTCGGTCGGCGACGTGGTGGAGCCCCCGGCCATGGCCCTTTCCGGAGTCCTCCGACAGTGGTACGTCGATGACATGTGCGTCGTCGACACGTGCGGAGTTGTGAAGACCGAGACCGGCGCAACATCACGCAGGTGTCAGATCCGACCGGCCGCAGACCACAAGAACCGCGGATCGTCAGGAATGCGCTTTAGCGTGTTCGTTCAGCAGCGAATTGAATTTCGGGCCGGCCGTCCACCATCGAGTGCTGCCACGAGGCGGAACCCAACCAGCAATCACCCGCGCGTCGAAGGAGTCCTCATATGCCACTAGTTCGTGTCCACAACTTTGCCGTGTCGCTCGATGGCTTCGGCACCGGCGACGGACAGTCCCTCGAACAACCCTTCGGACACGCCGGGACCAGGCTCGTCGACCGGTTCCTCGGAACCCGCACCTACCACCAGATGCATGGTGCGCCGGGTGGAAGCTCCGGGGTCGACGAGGCCTTCGCCAGCAACTGGGCCACGGGCATCGGTGCCGAGATCATGGGCCGCAACAA
>Ga0302279_10008351_pt1 | contig 10203 bp, 9 predicted proteins | sample III_Bog_N3_3_FD_194541 | JGI IMG/M metagenome (GOLD analysis project Ga0302279, IMG submission 194541) | Peat permafrost microbial communities from Stordalen Mire near Abisko, Sweden - III_Bog_N3_3 | ecosystem: Environmental > Terrestrial > Soil > Wetlands > Peat | place: Sweden: Abisko...
CCGGCGTCGCCCTCGACCTCGGTGCCACCGCCAAGGCGCTGTGCGCCGACCGTGCGGCGGACGACATCGCGACAGCCCTCGGGTGCGGCGTCCTCGTCGACCTCGGCGGCGACCTCGCCATCGCCGGCGAGCCCCCGGCCGGCGGATGGCGGGTCGGCGTCACCGAGAATGCCCGCGACACCGACTCGGCCAACGACATGGTCGTCGCCGCCTGGTCCGGTGGCGTGGCCAGTTCCTCGACCACCGTCCGCACGTGGGAGCGCCAGGGGACGACGCTCCATCACATCGTCGACCCGTCGACCGGATGGCCGGCCGACCCTGAGTGGCGCCTCGTCACGGTGGCGGCTCGCACCTGCGTGGAGGCCAACACCGCCGCGACCGCGGCGGTCGTCTGGGGCGAGGACGCCCTCTTCGAGATCGCCCAGCGAGGACTGGCTGCCCGCTTCGTGCGCCGCGACGGCGAGGTCATCGAAGTCGGCGGCTGGCCCTCGCCCGAATCGGAGTCCGACCAGGAAAGCGGTGCACGCTGATGCTGGCGGCAAGCAGTCCCATCCTCTGGTACACCACGCGGGCCTCGGGCACCGTGGCGCTGGTGCTGTTCACCGCCACCGTGGTGCTCGGCATCCTCTCCACCACCCGGGTGGCCACGACGAACTGGCCCCGGTTCGCGCTGACCGACCTGCACCGTCGCATCTCGATGATCGCCCTCGTCTTCTTGGGGCTCCACATCGTGACCACCGTGCTCGACTCGTTCGTCTCGGTCAACCTCATCTCGGTCGTGGTCCCCTTCACGTCGCACTACAAACCGCTGTGGGTGGGCCTCGGGGCGGTCGCGTTCGACCTGCTGCTCGCCGTGATGGTGACCAGCCTGCTGCGCCAGCGCATCAGCGCCCGGACGTGGCGGGGCGTCCACTGGCTGGCCTACGCCATGTGGCCGATCGCCGTCATCCACTCCATCGGAATCGGCTCGGACTTCCGTTTCGCCTGGATGAAGCTGATCGTGTTCTCGTGCATCGGGGCGGTTGCGCTGGCCGGCGTCTGGCGGCTCCGGGCCCACCCGTACCGCGGTGGTTTCCGCACCGCGGTCCCCAAGCCCTCGGGCATCCCCGAGAGTGACGTTCCCCGACCGGTACGGCGATCGTCCGGTGATCGCCGGGTCGTCCACTCGACACCCGCCCGCCAGCACGCCACCGACCTCCGCCACGTGGCGGGGACGTCGACCGGCAGGAGCAAGAGCCGATGACCACGCTTGACAGCCCACCGGTGACCCAGCGTCTCCTCGCCACCGGCGGTCCCGAGCACGCCGGTCTCGCCAACCACCTCGCCGTCCACGGCACCCTGCCGGTGCCCGAGCGGCGTGACCGCGACTTCGCGCCGCGCCTCGTCGCCGCCATCGAGCAGTCGGGCCTCACCGGCCGCGGCGGTGGCGGGTTCCCGACGGGCAAGAAGATGGCGCTGCTCGCCGCCCAGCGCCGCCGACCGGTCATCGCGGTGAACACGATGGAGGGAGAGCCGGCGAGCCACAAGGACGAGGTGCTCGCCACCTCGTCGCCCCACCTCGTGCTCGACGGCGCCGAGCTGGTCGCCCGCGCCCTCGGGGCCGTTGGCATCAAGGTGTGCGTGGCACACGACCGCCCGGCCACCGCCAATGCCCTCGCCTTCGCCATCGACGAGCGCGCCGCCGCCGGGCTGCTCAGCGTGCCGACCGAAGTGGTCACCCCTCCCGGTCGCTACGTGAGCGGGGAGGAGTCAGCGCTCGTCCACTGGCTCGACGGCGGGGAGTCGACGCCGACGTTCCGGGTCGAGAAGCCGACGATTCTGCGCGTGGGAGGCCGTCCCACCCTGGTCGACAACGCCGAGACGATGGCCAACATCGGCCTCATCGGCCGTTACGGGCCCGTCTGGTTCCGAGAGGTCGGCGCACCCGACGCCCCGGGGACGACGCTGCTCACCGTCTCGGGCGCGGTCAGCCGTCCTGGCATCTACGAGATCCCCCTCGGCACACGGGTCGACCGCGTCCTCACCGGTGCGGGTGCCGACAGTGGCATCGCCGCGGTCCTCCTCGGCGGCTACGGCGGCGCGTGGCTGGGACCGCAGCACTTCTCCTCGCCGCTCACCCCGAGTGCGATGGCGACGGCCGGTGCGTCTATCGGCGCCGGTGTCGTGGTCGCCCTCGCGACGTCGAGCTGCGGCCTGGCCGAGACGGCACGCATTGCCCACTGGATGGCCGGGGAGAGCGCAGGACAGTGCGGACCGTGTGTGTTCGGGCTCCCCGCCATCGCCGAGGACCTGACGCTGCTCGCCGCCGGGCGCTCCTCGCACAGCGTGCTCGAGCGCCTCTGCCACCGCCTCGACGAGGTGGAGGGCCGTGGTGCGTGCGGGCACCCTGACGGCGTGGTCCGCATCGTGCGCAGCGCCCTCTCGGTCTTCGCCGACGACCTCGCGTCACACCTGCGGTCCGGCCCGTGTCCGGGGAGCCGTGCCCACACGGTCCTCGCCCTTCCCGGGAGGGACGGTGGCCCATGGCGGTGACCAGGCGGCTTCGTGTCGACCCGGTGGCATGCGACGCCTTCGGCCACTGCGCGGAGCTCGCCCCCGAGCTCATCGCCCTCGACGAGTGGGGCTACCCGGTCATCGACGAGCGGCCAATCCCGCCCGAGCTCATCGGACTGGCCGAAGCGGCCGTACGGATCTGCCCCCGGCGCGCGCTTTTCGTCGAAGAGACCGCTACGGCTGGCGGACCACGGCGCGGCCGGTCCACGCCGGTCAGGGTGCTCGGCCGCCGCTGAGCTCGCCCGGCAACTGCCCGCGGGCCCTGGGCTCGCTGCCTCGGACGCCGGGAGCACGCGGGCCGGCGATCGTCGCCACCCTGGAGAAGCCGACCACACGTCCGACTGCACGTCGCCAACCGGGCGGAGCTGCCGCAGGCTCTCGTGATCGCCGCCTTCCCGATGGACCGCCACGGTCTCGATGACCGCGACGCTGCTGGTGACGCGCCGGAGCGCTCCACGCTGGTAAGCGGCTCGCTGCGCTGCCTCCCTCGGCCCCACGACGGCGACGCAGGGCGCTTGCTCCTCCTCCGACGGCCGCCGAGGAGCGGTGTGCGCAGGACGCAACCCCTGCTTCGTGAAAGGCTGCAGGGCCATGAAGTTGCTGGCGGAGCACACAGCGAGATGACGGTCGCCCCGGCACCCCTCCACGAGATCGACTCGCCCCCGACGCCGGCCGTGGCCGACCCGGCCCCCCGCTGGCTCGATGTGGCGGCGATCGCCCTCGGTTTTGTGGCGTTCGTCTTCGGCGCGCTCGAGCGGATCTGGTTGCTCGTGCACGTCCCGCTGTTCAGCGACGAGGCCGTCGTCGGCCTCATGGCCCGCCAGATCAACCACGGCCACTTCACCACCTTCTTCTGGGGCCAGCAGTACGGCGGCGTCGAGCCGTACCTGGTGGCCCTGGTCACCCACGTGCTACCCGGGGTCAGCGGGGTGAACGCCACGGCGGCCATCCTGTCGGGGGTCGCCGCCATCTTCGTCGGCTTGCTCGTCACCGAGCTCTGCGGCGACCGTCGAGCCGGGATCCTGGCGGGCTCACTCGCCTGGGTCTGGCCCTACACGCTGATCTGGAACTCATCGCGCGAGCTGGGCTTTCACTTCGCCACGCTCGCGCTGGGCATGGTGATGCTCTATTTCGCCGTGCGACTCGCACACGGCCATCGCGGCATCCCCACCACGGTGGTGCTCGGCCTGGCCGCAGGTGCGGGGTGGTGGTCGTCGCCCGAGATCGTCTACTTCGCCGTGCCGGCCGCCATCGTCCTGATCGGGTCGTGGTCCAAGTGGAGCAGCATCCGAACGGTCGTCCTCGTCCTCGCCAGCGCCGTGGTGGGTGCACTGCCCTGGCTCTGGACGAATGCTCGGGACGGCTTCAAGTCGCTGTCGCGCTCGGCGGCGCCGGTGGCTGTCCCGGCCAGCTACGGCGAGCGGCTGAGCGTCTTCTTCCACAAGACGCTGCCCATCGACCTCGGCGTCAAGACCCTGTTCACCGGTGAGTGGGTCGGCGGTCCGACCCTCGGCAAGATGCTGTTCGCAGCCGCCCTCGTCGTGATCGTCGGCGCGCTCGTCGCATCGGTGTGGCTCTTCGCCACCACCCGACGCGGGTTCACGACGCTGGCCTGCGCGGCAGGGGTGGTGGCGTTCCCCTTCGTGCTGGCGGCCAACCCGGGCACCGCCTACTGGATCGACGGCCGCTACGGCGTGGACCTCACCTTCCTCATCATTCCTGCCGTCTTCGCCGCCTACGCCACCCTGGTACTCGGCGAGCGGCGGCGGCCCGCCGGGCACCACGCGGCGGCCCGTGCCTCGCAGTCTGCGCCGATCTGGGTCGTCGCCCTCGGCGCCGTCGCCCTGGTCGCCGGTGTCGGGCTCACGGCCATCGGCTCGCACGACACCCTGGGCACCCCCGACACCAGCGTCTCGGCCTTTTTCAGCGGCTGGCACAACCCGAACACCCCCATCACACAGGTCGCCGACGCCATGGATGCCGCCCACATCCATGACGCCTACGGCGACTACTGGACCGCCTACACCCTCGACGAGCTCGACCCCTCACTCAGCGTGACCCCGACGCGATTTGACGTGGTGCGCTCGAAAGCGCTCAGCGCAGCCGTCGCGCACTCCTCACAGCCGGCGTGGTTGTTCTTCTCGCCGAACGAGCTCACCCAGGCGAAGGCCGCCTTCCAGAACCCCGAGGCTGGGCCGGGCGTCTACGACGAGAGCACGTTCTTGGCCCTCCTCGCCCGACAAGGCATCCCGGCCAGGGTGGTGCACCTCGGGATCCTCGACGCCGTCATCCCCGACCGCGCTCCCAATCTCGGATAGGGGCGTCGGCTCGCCGCTGTCGCCGCCCCGTGGCCACCACATCAGCTGGCGGCGATGAGCTCAATGCGGTTGCCGAAGGGGTCCTCGACGTAGCACCGGCGCACGCCGGGAAGATCGAAGTCGGGGGTGACGGTGCTGCCGACGGACTCGAGGGACTCGACGAGCGCGTCGAGGTCGTCGACCACGAGCGCCGGGTGGGCCTTCTTGGCCGGCCGGAACCCCGCCTCGACGCCGAGGTGCAGCGTCACTGCGCCGTTGGAGAACCAGCACCCGCCACGCGACGCCAGGGGCTCGGGCTTCTCCAGCCGGGCGAGGCCGAGGCGTCCCTCATAGAAGGACTGGGCGAGCTCCTCCTCCCCGGCAGGCATGGCCAACTGGACGTGGTCGAGGGCGAGCAGCTGCACCTTGAAAACCTCCTGGCGGACCCCGTGGCCCGGCCAAACCACAGTAGGCCCCAGACGGTCCCGCAATCCCTGCAACACGCGTGCTTGGCTGGGGTCTCGAGCTGCGATCCGGTCCTTGCCAGCGCACTCGCCACAAACGGAGGTCCTCGCCGTGAAGTTCCGTTCCTCGTCAAGTCGCAGTGGCAGTCATCTGGCCGTCGTGCGTCGATCGCTCGTCGGCGTGAGCGTCGTCGCGGTCATGCTCGCAGTCGCCCTCGGCATCTCGTCGCCGGCCCGCTCGATCGCGCAGGCGCGGCCGCTGGCTGCCCAGGACGTCGCGGCACGCGTGACAGCCGAGACGGGGGCGGGCTACTGGCTCGTGACCTCGACCGGCCAGGTCTACGCCTACGGCGGGGCCAACAATTACGGCGGTCTTGGTGGCCAGCACTTGAACAAGCCGATCGTGGGCATGGCGTCAACACCTGACGGCGGTGGCTACTGGCTCTTCGGTGCAGACGGCGGCGTCTTCGCATTCGGGGACGCACCCTTCTACGGCTCGCAGGCTGCAGGCGGCGGCAGCTTTACCGCTGGCGCCAGCGTCCAGACGACCTCGTCTTCGGGAGTGGGCCCGGCAGGGCCTGTTGGCCCCCAGGGGCCGGCCGGGGCAACCGGGGCAACCGGGGGGACCGGCCTCGAGGGGCCGCCCGGACCCCAGGGAGCCACCGGTGCGCCCGGCCTCCAGGGCGGCACCGGTCCAGAGGGGCCGCCTGGGCCACAGGGCGCCACCGGACCGGCAGGACCCCAGGGCGCCACCGGTGCGACCGGTGCCGTTGGTGCGGCCGGTGCGGCCGGTGCAGCAGGGGCGACCGGGGCGACCGGTCCCCAAGGGCCTGCCGGCCAGCCCGACTACGCCTACATCTACAGCATCGCTCCCCAGGTGGTGGCGGTGGGCGGGACGATCCTGCTGCCGAGCACCGGCCAACTCTCGGGCTTCACCTCGTCGCTCGGAACGCTCACTGCCCTGGCGGCGGGCACCTATTCGGTGTCCTTCTCGGTGTCGGCGACCGAGCCCAGCCAGATCTCCCTCGCCCTCAACGGCACGGTGGTGCCCGGGACGACCTACGGGTCGGGCGCGGGCACCCAGCAGAACACCGGCCAGGCCATCGTCACCCTCGCCGCGGGCGATCAGTTGACGCTCACCAACTCGGGGTCGGCGAGTGCGATCGGCCTCGCGACCGCCATCGGCGGCACGGGTGCCAATGTGAACGCCTCGCTCTACGTCCAGCAGCTCGGCTGAGTCGCTCAACGCAGCTCCTCGCTCAGCCCCCCGGCCCCTCTGGCTCACCACGACGGCGGCGCACGTTGCTCTCGACGGTCACGGTCGGGCGGTGCGAGGCGATCGCGCCCAAGCCCGGCGCGCGCTGGGGTGGCCGGCGGGGGGCGACGGTGCCCGAGCGCAGGTGCCTTCGGTTCCCCGACCACGGCGCGGGCGGAGCGGTCACGTAGTCAGCCATGCGATAGGCGGTGGTCTCGTAGTTAATCCGCCACCCGCGGAAGTCGGGCCAGGCCTCCTCGGCCGAGCGCTCGAGTGGGAAGCCCACCTCGGCGAGCAAGCTGACCGCCTCGGCGAAGTCATCGAAGCTGAGATCGATGGCGCCGTCGGGGTCGGGGTCGGGGTCGGGGTGCCACCCGAGCGTCGCCCCGATCCGGTTGAAGGCCGAGAACCCCATGCGCAGGCACAGCCGTGCCTGGTGGGGGGCGGTCCCGGGACACAGGGCGAGGTGCAGCGCACACGCGTCGAGCACGGCGATGAGCCCGGTCACCCAGGAGGCCCACGGTTCGGGCGAGCGGAACAGCAGCATGACCGGGTAGGTGGTGTGGCTCTCGGAGACGTCGGCCCCCCACTCCTCCCAGTCGTCGTAGAGCTCGGCCAGGGTGTCGGTGATGCCCACCAGCTGGTGGCGGGCCAGCAGCTCTGGCCCCCACGACGGCAGGCCGGCGCGGCTCTCGAGCATGGTGACCAGGCCCTCGCGCTTGTTGAAGGCGGAGTACAGGGCCGGCAGGTAGGCGATCTGGAGGGCCACGATCACCGCCCACGTGGCGCCCGCGGCGATGTCGACGGGCTGGTCGGCTGACCCGCCGACGGGGATGGCGCCCAGCGTGAACAACGACGTCGCCGCTTGGCTGAGGGCGTCACCCACGTTGTGCACGAACGGGAGCAGCATGAGGGCGTAGCCCAGGATGAAGCCGCCGGCCCAGTAGAGCAGTTGGGCGACCAGGGCCACGGGGGCCGTCGGGGCCAAGATTGCGTCTTTGGTCTCGTAGCTCTTCCCCAGGCGTGAGATCAGGATGAAGACCACCTGCACGGAGCGGACCACCACCCGGGTGAACCGGCCGGACCGCCGGGGTGCGCGGGGCAGAATCAGGGTGAGCACCACGCTCGAGGCCGTGGCCAGCACCACGAGGATGCCGAGGGCGAGGAGCACGTCGCTCATGGCGACGTCGGAGGGCAGGTGGGACAGGGCATGCCCGTCTCTCTACCCAGAAAGGCTCAACCCCCCTTGCCGGAGCTTCCGGCCACCCGCCGGTCCCCCGCACGCCGCCAGCAGGCCCCGTTGCAGGCCCCTCGCGAGGCTCTCACCTGCCGCCTGGCGGCGGGACCCCTTTGTGGCTAGCCTGGCGCACTCCATGGGATCCCTCATCAAGAAGCGCCGTAAGCGCATGCGTAAGAAGAAACACAAGAAGATGCTGAAGGCCACCCGCTGGCAACGCCGGGCGGGCAAGTAGGCACAGATCGCCACCGATCCCGCCCGAGAGGGCGGGATCTGGACGTTCACGGCACCGTCGGCAACTCCCAGCCGCTCGGTACCGTCGCAACTTCGTAGAGCCGGGCCCGCTCGGCCCCCCACTCGAGCTCGTCTCGCCCGGTCAGGCCGAGGCTCTCGAGCGTGCCCTCGGCAAACCACGTCGAGCCGCTGCCGGCCAGGTGGGGCACCGCACCTGTCGCGGCACCGAGCATGTCGCGCCAGGCGGCGAGTCTCGGTTCGACCACGAGGGCGGCGGCGGTCAGTTGGTTCGACATTTGCCCCGAGCGCCGCTTCCCCAGTTCGTCGTGGGCACGATAGACCGCGGCCGTGTCCACCCCGAAGGGGGGCACCAACAGGACGAACGAGCGGGCCTCGTACTCGAGGCTCGAGACCTGCTCGCCGATGCCGCGCACCATCGCACGGCCGCCGACCACGCAGAAGGGGACGTCACCGCCGAGTGTGGCGGCCAGGTCCAGGTCCTCGCACCCCGCCCAGCGCAGCACCGCGGCGGCATCGGTCGATCCCCCGCCGAGCCCACCTTGGACCGGGATGCGCTTGCGCAGCACGACAGTGGCCGGTCGCCCGAGCAGTTCGAGGGCCCGGGTGACCAGATTGCCCGGGCCCCGCTCGAGGCCCTCGGCGCGCGCCGAGGGGTCGGCCTCGATCTCGAGCCCGCTGCCACCGTCGACGAACAAGAGCTCGTCGGCGAGGTCGATGGCCACCATCTCGGCCTCGAGCTCGTGGTAGCCGTCGGGGCGCCGGCCGGTGACGGCCAGCGAGACGGTGAGTTTCGCCGGTGCGCTGACCCGCTCGGGCCGGGCGCCGATCACGACGGGGGCGCCCAGCCGGCGAGGCGGCCCCACTGGGCGACGTCGAGCTCCTCGGCACGCGCCTCGGGTGCGACGCCGGCCGCCTCGAAGGCCTCGGGATCGACGATGGCAGCGAGCGAGCGTCGCAGCATCTTGCGGCGCTGCGCGAACCCGGCGCGCACAACCGAGAAGAGGCGGTCGTAGCTGACGAGCGACGGGTCGACGGCGGGGGCGCTGCGGCGCTCCAGGCGGACGAGCACCGACTCGACGTTCGGGCGCGGCACGAACACGGTGGCCGGGACCCGTCCCACGACCTCGGCGCGAGACCAGTAGTCGACCTTGACCGACACCGCGCCGTAGGCGTCCTCCCCGGCACGGGCGGCCATCCGCTCCCCCACCTCTCGCTGCACCATCACGAGGAGGCTCGCGACCATGGGCGCCCGCTCGAGGACGCCGATGGTGACGGGCACCGCCACGTTGTAGGGGAGGTTGGCCACGAGGGACCACGGGCCGGGATCGCGGGCGAGGAGCGAGCCCCAGTCGAGGGTGAGGGCGTCGCCTTCGACGACGTCGACGTCGGTGCCGGCCAGGACCTCGCGCAACACCGGGACGAGGTAGCGGTCGACCTCGACCGCCACCACCGCCGCACCCGTCTCGGCCAATGCCAGGGTGAGCGACCCGAGCCCCGCTCCGATCTCGACGACGGGGGTCCCCGCACCCACGCCGGCGAGGCGGACGATGCGGCGGACCGTGTTGGGGTCGGCGACGAAGTTCTGGCCGAGCGCGCGGCTCGGGTGCAGCCCGTGCTCAGCGAGGAGGGCGGTGATGGCGGGGCGTGACAGCGTCACGCCGGGTCACCAGGAGATGGTGACGGTGACGACGCCCTGGCTGAGGTTGGCGATCTGGGTGAACTCTTGCTCGGACAGGTCGACGACCCGGCCGGGGTTCGGGGCTTCACGGTCGTCGACCGTACAGGTGGTGGTCGCCCCGGTGGCGTCGTTGCGCACGGTGAGGACCACGCCATGGGGCAGCGTCTCGCTGGCGCAGCCGCCCGGGAACGTGTCGTACCAGGTCGCCCCCCCGGTTGCGCTGTTGCCCGACGCGGCGGCGGCGGGGGCGGGTGCGGCGGTGGTCGTCGTGGTCGGCGACGGCGGAAGGGTCGTGGGAGGTGCGGTGGTCGTCGGGGGCGCCGCGGTGGTCGTCGTCGACGGCGCAGCCGCGCTCGTCGTCGACGGCGCGGACGTCGTCGAGGCCGGGTCGAGGGGCGCGATCTGGCCGCGGTAGCCGACCAGCTGGCCGCCGGGCATCGCCACGCTGTCACCCGACGGGCGCG
>Ga0302279_10008353_pt1 | contig 10200 bp, 10 predicted proteins | sample III_Bog_N3_3_FD_194541 | JGI IMG/M metagenome (GOLD analysis project Ga0302279, IMG submission 194541) | Peat permafrost microbial communities from Stordalen Mire near Abisko, Sweden - III_Bog_N3_3 | ecosystem: Environmental > Terrestrial > Soil > Wetlands > Peat | place: Sweden: Abisko...
CGCTGGCGTTCGCGATCGCGCTGGCGGCGAGCGCCAGCGCCGCCGGCGGTGCCGGCGCGCCGCTGGCCCGCAACACGCTCGCCGCCGCCGTCGTCTGCGCCATCTCGGTGCTGGTCTGGGTGGCGCCTTCGCTGCTGCGCATCGACATGCACATGCTGTATTTCGCGGCCCTCGCGCTGCTCGCCGGCTTCTGCGACCCGGTGCCGATCCTGATCGCGACCGTGGTGACGGCGGTGCATCACCTCGGCCTCGATCTGCTGCTGCCGTTGGCGGTGTTCCCCGACGCCGAATACGGGTTGCTCCGCGTGGCGGTGCATGCCGCGATCCTGCTGCTTGAGGCCGGCGCGCTGGTGCTGGTGGCGACCGGCATCCAGCGCGCAGCACTCGCCGCCGTCGCCGAGGCGACGACGCTCGCCGATCAGGCCAGCGTGGCCGCCCGCGTCATGGCCGATGCCCACGAGCAAAGTGACATTGCCGCGCGGGCGCAGGTGTCGCGCCAGTCCTGGGCGACGGCGCTGGACGCCGATCTGACCGATGTCGCGAGCCGGGTGTCCGGTTCCGCCGGCCGACTCGACGAAACCGTGCGCCGCGTCGCCGGCTTCGTGCGCGACGCCGCCGGCGAGACTGCGGCCGCCTCGCAGGCGGCGCAGGCGGCCGGCACCAACGCGCAGACCGTCGCCGCCGCCGTCGAGGAACTGGCGGCCTCGATCGGCGAGATCACGCGGCAGGTCGATCTCGCCACCAGCATTTCCGAACGTGCGGTGCAGCAGGCGCGCGAGACCGATAAGACGGTCGGCGGTCTGGCCGAAGGGGCGCAGCGGATCGGCGACGTGGTGCGGCTGATCTCCGAGATCGCGGCACAGACCAATCTGCTGGCGTTGAACGCCACCATCGAGGCGGCGCGCGCCGGCGAGGCCGGGCGCGGCTTTGCCGTCGTTGCCGGCGAAGTGAAAAGCCTCGCCGCGCAGACGGCGCGGGCCACCGAGGAGATCGGCCAGCAGATCGCCGGCATCCGCGCCACCACCGAGCGTGTGGTGGCCGATGTGCGCAGCTTCGGCGCGGTGGTGATCGAGGTCGAGCAGGTTGCCGCCAGCATCGCCGGTGCCGTCGGCGAGCAGCGCGCGGCGGCGCAGGAAAGCGCCAGCGCCGCCGCCGACATCGCCGAGCGGACCGCCGAGGCGACGCAGGCGGTCGAGCGCGCCGCCGCTGCCTTCGCGCCGGCGGCGGAGGCGCTGACCACGCTGCAAACCACCGCGACCGATCTGGCCGGCGCCGGTTCGGCGCTGCGCGAGCGGCTGACCGCGTCGCTGGCCAGGATCACCGCCGCATAGGTTTGTCCCGCCGTGCCGCCTTGCCGCCGTCGCGCTACGCCGCTAATCCGGCGGCCGCCGCCAGTCGGCGGGCGAGGGAGGACAAAGCAATGGTGCAGCTCATGCAGGGCAAGATCGCGGTCGTCACCGGCGGCACGCAGGGGTTGGGCGAGACCATCGCCCGCCGTTTCGCCGCCGAGGGCGCGGCCGGTCTGGTGATCTGCGGCCGCAACGAGGCGCGCGGCGCGAAGGTGGCGGCCGAACTGTCGGCCGCCGGCACGCCGACGCAGTACGTGCCGGCCGATCTCGGACTTGTCGAGGATTGCCGCCGTGTCATCGCCGCCGCCGATTCGGCGTTCGGCACGCTGCACAGCCTGATCAACGCCGCCGCGATCACCGATCGCGGCACGATCCTGGATACCTCGCCCGAATTGTTCGACAGCATGTTCGCGGTCAACGTGCGGGCGCCGTTCTTCCTGATGCAGGACGCGGCCAAGCTGATGCGCCGCGACAAGGTCGCGGGCAGCATCGTCAACATCCAAAGCATGTCCGCGCATGGCGGCCAGAGCTTTATCAGCGCCTATTGCGCCTCCAAGGGCGCGCTGTCGGTGCTGACGAAGAATGTCGCGTTTTCGCTGATGCCGGACCATATCCGCGTCAATGGCCTCAACATCGGCTGGATGGACAGCCCCGGCGAGGCGCGCATCCAGACGCAATATCACAACGCGCCGGCGGATTGGCTGGCGCAGGCCGAAGCCAGACAGCCGTTCGGCCGCTTGATCAAGCCTGCCGAGGTCGCGCGTTCGGTGGTGTATCTGGCCAGCGACGAAAGCGGGCTGATGACCGGCTCGGTCATCGATTTCGACCAGCAGGTGATCGGTGCCGGCGATGCCCCGTCGCATCCGCTGCGCCGGTTGCCCGACGCGGCTTGAGGCAGCAAATGGGGCCGGGCGTACTGCCCGGCCCAGCGTGCTGTCAGCGCTTGAACGAACCGTTCAGGATCGCCGGGATGTCGGCGCGCTGGATGCCGAGGTCGAACAATTCCCGTTCGGAGTACGTGTACAGTTCACGGGCGATCCGGGCGCGATAGGCCCGGCGGCCCTGCCAGGCGGAGAAGCGCGCGCGGCGCTCCGCGACGGCGTGGCTCAGCTGCGCCCAGACGGAAACATGGGAGTTATTAAGAACATGCGAGGCCATGGTTAGCCCTCCTAGCAGTGGTCAGCGTCGTGTTGCAGTGCAACATATAAGGCGGTCGGTGGTCGTTCAAGCAAATCCGTATGACGTTTTACGGATCCTGCCCGACCATTTTCGCCGTCAGCGGCGGTACGATCCGTTCACGACGGCGGGGATGTCGTGGCGTTCGAAGCCGAGGTCCCACAGCTCGCGGTCGGTGCAGGTGTTCAGTTCCCGCGCGATCCGGGCGCGGTAGGCGCGCTTGGCTTGCCATGCCGAGAAACGCGCACGGCGGTCGGCGAGCGTGTCGGTGAGTTGCGTCCAGAGCGAGACGGTCGTGGTGTCGAAAACTTGCGAGGCCATGATGGGCCCTCCTGTAGTGGTCGGCGGCGTGGTGTCGGTGGCCGGCATCGCGCTGCCTCGGGGTCGGCGTAGGCGTCGTGTTGCAGCGCAGCATATGAGGCAGCCACTCTGCCGTTCAAGCAAAACCGTGATACGTTTTACGGAGGCTGGGGTGTGCCGTGGCGATAGCGCCACACTCACGAAATTGTGATTGACAAACCGATCATAGGCCGGTTCGCGCCGCGAATCGGCCCGGCCGCGCGCCGCGACTCGCCGCTAAGCTACTGAATTATCGTAACCAGATTGGTCAGACGGTGACCCAGCGGCGTTCCCGGGCGGAGACGACAATGGCGTCCACGGTGGCCTGGATGCGCGCCGCCTCGCGGAAGTCGGGCAGAAATTTTTCGCCGCCCGACAGCGCCGCCAGGATCGCCCGCACCTCGATGGTCTTCATGTCGTTGAAGCCGAGATGGTGCCCGGGCGCCGGACAGAACGGCGCATAATGCGGGTGGGCGGGGCCGGACAGGATGGTCTTGAAACCTTCCCGCCCGCGCCGCTGGCCCGCGACATAAAGCTGGATCTCGTTCATCCGCTCCTGATCGAAGGCGATGGTGCCTTTTGTGCCCGTCACCTCGAAGGCGATGGTCATTTTCCGCCCGCTCGCGACCCAGCTGGCCTCGACCGCGCCGGTGGCGCCCGAGGCAAAGCGCAGCAGCGCCCGCGCCTGATCGTCCACCAGCACTTTTTTCATCTCGCCGGAGCCGGCGGCGGCCCGCCGCTCCGGGATCACCGTCGCGATCTGGCCGGACACTTCCACGATGTCGCCGCACAGGTAGCGGGCAATCGACAAAATATGGCTGCCGATGTCGGCGATGGCGCCGTGGCCGCCGGCCGGGTCCATGCGCCACGTCCACGGTTGCGCCGGGTCGGCCATATAATCCTCAGCGTGCAGGCCGCGGAAACTGACCACATCGCCGATCTCGCCGCTGGCGATCACCTCGTGCGCGAATGCCAGCAGCGGGTTCTTCAGGTAGTTGAAGCCGACGAAGGTCTGCACGCCGGCGCGCTCGGCGGCGTCCGCCATCGCCTCGGCATCGGCGGCGGTCGGCGCCAGCGGCTTCTCGCAATAGACATGCTTGCCGGCGGCGATGGCCGCCAGCGCCATCGGCTTGTGCAGCGTGTTCGGCGTGGTGATATCGACAAGTTGAACGGCCGGATCGGCGATCAGTGCCTGCCAGTCGCCAGTCGAGCGGGCGAACCCCAGTGCGGTCGCCGCGCGCGCGGCGGCCGCCGCGTCCACGTCGGCCAGGATTTCCAGCACCGGCGTGGCCGCAATGTCGGAGAAAATGCCGGAGACGGCGCGGAATGCGATGGCGTGGCTGCGGCCCATGAAGCCGCTGCCGATCAGGCCGATGCCGATGCGTTGCATGTTTGTCCCCCCTGACGGTCCGCGACGATGCCCGATGGCGCGGCGGTTTACGAGGGGGGGCGCGTTAGCGCGTCGCGACGAAGAACAGGCGCGGGAATGGCAGCAGCACCGTGCCGTCCGGCAGCGCCGGGTAGGCGGCGGCGACCGTCGCCCGATAGCGCGCCAGAAACACCGCCTGCTCGGCCGCGTCGAGCGGTGCCAGGAACGGGCGCAGGCCGCTGCCCTTGAACCACTCCACCACCGCCGCGGCACCGCCGGCGAGCGGATGATGGTAGCTGGTGCGCCAGACATCGACGCGAGCGCAATGCGGGCGTAGCACGCGGTAGTACCAATCGGCACCGCCGAGCCGCGTTCGCGCTCCGGCCGCGTCGGCGAGTTTTTCCGCCCACGGCCCGGATGCGGCGACCTCGCGCATCAGCACATGCGCCGGCTCCTCAAGGTTATCCGGCATCTGCACGGCGAGGCTGCCGCCCGGTGCCAGCTTGCCGAGCAGCCGCGGCAGCAGCGCCGCGTGGTCCGGCAGCCATTGCAGCACCGCGTTGGCCAGGATCACGTCGCACGGCGCCGGCTCGGCCCAGTCGTCGATGCCGCCGAGCACAAACCGTCCGTGCGGCATCCGCTTGCGGGCGGCGGCGATCATGTCGGCGGAGCTGTCGAGCCCGGTCACCACGGCGCCGGGAAAGCGCGCGGCCAGCACTTCCGTGGAATTGCCCGGGCCGCAGCCGAGATCGACGGCGGTCTGCACCTGCGTGGTCGGCACGGCGGCGAGCAGGTCGGGCACCGGCCGGGTGCGCTCGTCCGCGAAGGCGACATATTGGCTGGCGGACCAGCTCATCGCCCGGCCTCTCGGCTGGCGGCATAAATGTCAGGCGCTTCCAGCACGTTCTTGCGCAAGCCGCCGCGCGCGACTGCGATCATGGCCCGGCCGACGCTGTTGGTGGTCAGCACCCAGGTCGGCGCCAGATGCCGCAGCAGCGTCAGCAGCGGCCGGGTCCAGGTATAGAGCAGCCGATACGCCGGCGTTTTCGAGACGATGCCGCCGAGTGGCTGGATCGCGCCGGGGCGGAACAGGTACACTGCCTTGAACGGCAGGCGCTGCAGCGCGTTCTCGGTGCGGCCCTTGATGCGGGCCCACATGACGCGGCCGCGCTCGCTGCTGTCGGTGCCGGCGCCGGAGACATAGACGAACGTCATCGCCGGGTTGAGCCGCGCCAGCAGCGTGGCGACCGCGAGCGTCAGGTCGTAGGTGATCCTGGTGTAGGCCGCCTCGTCCATGCCGGAGGACGACACGCCGAGGCAGAAGAAGCAGGCGTCGAAGCCGGTCAGATCGGCCTCGACCGCACCGTTGTCGCTCAGATCGCGGCGGACCAGTTCCTGCAACTTCGGATGCGCGAGGCCGCATGGCGTGCGGCCGACCGCGACGACGCGGCGCACCCCGGCATCGGCCAGACAGGCGCGCAATGCGCCCTGGCCGACCATGCCGCTGGCGCCGTAGATGATGACGTCCATCGCGCCGCCTCCTGCGCTGCCTCCGGCACGTTCCCCGCGCACCATGCCCGGCGGCCGGCGGCTTGGCGAGGGGGCCGGCCGGCTTGTAGGCTGCACGCTCCAGGGCGCCGCGTGCCGCCTGATCCTTGCGGACGGAACCGGATGACCCCTGCGCTGTCGACCTATCTGAACATCCTGCGCGTGTTCGGCGCGCTGGCGGTGTTCTTCGGCCATATGTGCATCTGGAACGCCAGTTGCGGCCCGGTGGCGTGGCTGCCCAATCTCGGCAGCGACGGCGTGGTGACGTTCTTCGTGCTGTCCGGCTATGTCGTTGCCTACGCCGCCGAGGAAAAGGACAAAACGCTGCGGCGCTTCGCCGTCAACCGCTGCGCCCGCATTTATTCGGTGATGCTGCCGGCGCTGCTGCTGACGCTGGTGTTCGAATACATCGGCATCCGCGATTTTCCCGATGCCTACAACACCGTCTACGACCGGTATCAGCTGGCGCGGCTATGGCTGTACCTGCCGATGTGGCTGAGCTTCACCAGCGAATTCTGGAGCTACAACGAGCCGATCTTCACCAACGGCGCATTCTGGTCGCTGTGTTTCGAGGTGTGGTTCTACGTCTTCTTCACCGTCGGCCTGTTCACGCGTGGCCGGCGGCGGCTCGCGCTGCTGGCCGGTGTCGCGTTGCTGGTCGGCCCGAAAATCTGCGCGCTGTTTCCGCTGTGGTGGCTCGGCGCGCTGGCGTATCGCCGGCAGCGCACCCTCTCGCTGCGGCCGGCGCCGGCGCGCGTGCTGCTGGCGTTGAGCCTCGCCGGCTTCGTCGCGCTGAAGGCCACCGGCACCGACACGCTGGCGACCGAGGCGGTCAACGCGGCGCTCGGGCAGTTTCCGCTGACGTCGATGCAAATGGCGTGGCTGCTGCCGGGCTATCTGCTGCTGGCGCTGTGCATTGCCGGCAGCATTTTCGCCGTCCGCTTCGCGGCGCTGGACGGGTTGGCGCGGCTCGCCGCCCCGGTCGGCGTGGTCGCCTCGTTCACCTTCACGATCTATCTCATACACCTGCCGGCGCTAAAGTTCTTCGTGGCGCTGGGCTTCGCCTCGATGCTGTGGCCGGCGCTGCTGACGCTGGCCATCGTGCTGGTGCTCGGCCTGCTGACCGAACGCCGCCTCGGCCCGTGGCGGGCGGCGTTCAGCGCCCTGTTCGCCGCCGCCGAGCGGGTGCGGCGCTAGCTTAGCCCGCCGCCGCCGCGATCCGCGCCAGCGTCTCCGCGCGTCCCAGCGCCGCCGCCGTTGCGTCGATCGGCGGGCTCGCGGTGCTGCCGGTCAGTGCGGCGCGCAGCGGTTGCGCGACCTGTCCCAGCTTCTTGCCGGTCGCCTCCGCGAATGCGCGCAGCACCGCATCGATGCCGGCCACGGAAAAATCGCTGCCATCGAGGGCGGCGCCGAGGTCGCGGAGCAAAAGCCTGGCCTCCGGCGTCAGCAGCGCCGCCGCCTTCGGTTCGAACGCCAACGGCAGCGGATGCACCAGGAATGCCGCCGAATCCGCGAGTTCGGCCAGAGTCTTCGCCCGCTCTTTCAGATAGGGCAGCAACGCCTGCACGCGATGTGCGGCATCTGTCCCGAAGGACAGGTCGGTGCGATGGGCGAGGCGGCGCAAGGTCTCGTGGCTCAACCGCGCGTCATCGGCGGCGCGCAGATAGACGCCGTTGGTGTGGGTCAGCTTGGCATAGTCCATCCGCGCGGCACCGCGCCCGACTCCGTCGAGGTCGAACAGTCTTATCTGTTCGTCGCGCGGCAGAATTTCCGCGTCGCCATGCGCCCAGCCGAGCCGCAGCAGATAGTTGCACAGCGCCTCGGGCAGAAACCCCTGCTCGCGAAATTCCAGCACGCTGACCGCGCCGTGGCGCTTGGACAGTTTGGCGCCGTCGGCGCCGTGGATCAGCGGGATATGGGCAAAGCGCGGCGGCGCCCAGCCCATCGCGCGGTAGATGCCGAGTTGCCGGAACGTGTTGGTCAGGTGGTCGTCGCCGCGAATCACATGGGTGATCGCCATGTCGTGGTCGTCCACGACGACGGCATGTTGGTAGGTCGGCGTGCCGTCGGCGCGGAGCAGAATCATGTCGTCGAGTTCGGTGTTGGCCACGCGCACCTCGCCCTGCACGAGGTCATGCACCACCGTCTCGCCGTCGCGCGGCGCCTTCAGCCGGATCGCCGGGTTGACGCCGGGCGGCCCCTCGGCCGGGTCGCGCTCGCGCCACGGGCTGTCCACGCGGGTCGAGCGGCCCTCGGCCAGCGCCCGCTCCCGCATTTCGCGGAGTTCGTCGGCGGTCAGCCAGCAGCGATAGGCGGTGCCGGCCGCCAACATCGCCAGCGCCACCTCGGCGTGGCGGTGCTGGCGGGTGGACTGGAACACCGCCGGCTCGTCCGGCGTCAGACCGAGCCATGCCAGCCCGTCCAGGATCACCTGGGTGGCCGCCGCCGTGCTGCGCTCGCGGTCGGTGTCCTCGATGCGCAGCAGGAACTGGCCGCCGTGGTGGCGGGCGAACAGGTAGTTGAACAGGGCCGTGCGGGCGCCGCCGATATGCAGCAGGCCGGTGGGGCTGGGGGCGAAGCGGGTGCGGACTGTCATGTTCCGCCGTGTAGCGCGCCCGGCGGTCTCGCGAAACTCCCGCGCCTGTGCTTCCATCGCGGCAGCGCAATGGGATCGCCATGCGGGCAACGACTCAACTTGTGCTGGTGCTGATGGGTGGCGGCGCGCTGACCGCGGGCGCGGCGGCGGCGGTGGAATCGGGCCGCGCCTGCCAGCAGGCGCAGGCGCGCCAGGATCCGCAGGCGGCGCAACCCTGCCGCCGCTCGGCGTGGTTCGGCGGCTACGGTTACCACTACGGTGGCTGGCATGGCTGGTATGGCGGCACGTCCACCTTCTATGGCGCGACGCCCGCCAGCGGCGTGCGCGCGGTCGCGCGCGGCGGCTTCGGCCTGTTCGGCCATATGTTCGGCGGGTTCCACGGCTGATGCGCCGGCATCGCATCACCCCACGCGCGGATTTCCCGGAGCGGGCGCGGCGCCTGGGTTTCGCCTTCGCCGAGATCGACGGCGAACCGTACTGGGACGAGTCGGCCTACTGGCGTTTCACCTCAGCCGAGATCGACACGCTGGACGACGCCACCGCCGAGTTGCAGCGCCTCTGCCTCGCCGCCGCCGAACACGCGGTGCGGCATAACCGTCGCGAGATCCTGGGCATTCCGGCCGCCGCGTGGCCGCTGGTGGTGCGCAGCTACGAGACCCGCGAGCCGAGCCTGTACGGCCGCATGGATCTGCGCTGGGACGGCGGCGGCGCGCCGCAACTGCTGGAATACAACGCCGATACGCCGACCGCGCTGTACGAGGCCTCGGTGGTGCAGTGGGACTGGCTGACATCGGTGTTTCCCGGTGCGGACCAGTTCAACTCGCTGCACGAAAAGCTGATCGCGACGTGGCGGCAGGGCGCGTGGCCGCCGGCGATCCACTTCAGCTGCATGGCCGACAGCGTCGAGGACCGCACGACGATCGAGTATTTCCGCGACACCGCGTTGCAGGCCGGCAAACAGGTGCCGTTCGTCGCGATCCAGGACATCGGCTGGGACGGCGCGCGTTTCGTCGATCTGGACAACCGCGGCATGGATGCCTGCTTCAAGCTGTATCCGTGGGAATTTCTGCTGTCCGACGATTTCGGCAGCCACGTCGCGGCGGCGCCGACGCGCTGGATCGAGCCGGCGTGGCGGCTGCTGCTGTCCGGCAAGGGGCTGCTGGCGCTGCTGTGGGAGTTGTTTCCCGGCCATCCCAATCTGCTGCCGGCCTACCGCGAACCCGGCCGCACCGCCGGCGCCGAGATCGCAAAGCCGCTGTTCGGCCGCGAGGGCGCCAATATCGCCGCCCCCGGCCGGCAGACTGCCGGCCCGTACGGCGCGCAAGAAAGAGTCTGGCAGCGTTATGCCGAACTGCCCTGCGTTGATGGCCGCTATCCGGTGCTCGGCAGCTGGGTGATCGGCGGTGTGCCGTGCGGCCTCGGCATCCGCGAGGACGCCTCGCCGATCACCACCGATGCCAGCCGTTTCGTGCCGCACTGTTTCGACCCGCCCGGCAAGGATGCTTCGCCATGACCAGCTTCGACACGCTGCCGGCCTTTCTGGCGTATTTTGTCGGCAGCCTCGTGCTGCTCGGCATCTTCCTGTGGCTGCACAAGACGCTGCTGCTGGGCGCGGAATGGCGGCTGATCCGCGACGGCAACACCGCCGCGGCCCTGACGGTGGCGGGGGCCGCCGGCGGGTTTGCGCTGCCGCTGGCCTCGGCCATCGTCCACTCGGCCGACTTCGCCGACATGGTGATCTGGGCGGCGATCTCGGGCGTGGTGCAGATCGGCTGCTTCCTCGGCGTGCGGCTGCTGCGCCGCGACGTCGCCGCCGCACTGGC
>Ga0302279_10008355_pt1 | contig 10199 bp, 8 predicted proteins | sample III_Bog_N3_3_FD_194541 | JGI IMG/M metagenome (GOLD analysis project Ga0302279, IMG submission 194541) | Peat permafrost microbial communities from Stordalen Mire near Abisko, Sweden - III_Bog_N3_3 | ecosystem: Environmental > Terrestrial > Soil > Wetlands > Peat | place: Sweden: Abisko...
GGCGGCGGGCATATCAGGCGCGGCGGTTTTGAAGCTGACGCAGCAGTATGTGGACGCAGCGCCGAAGCGCTACATCGGCTCACCGGGACACGCGGCCGCCGAGGCATTCATCAAGAGCCACTTTCAGCCGGAGATCGCCAAGGGCAACTTCGTCACCGACAGCTTCTACGCGAAGACTCCCGCGGGGCAGTTCGGCATGGACAACCTCATCGTAAAGTTTCCCGGCAAGAAGGACGGCATCATCGTGCTGGCCTCGCACTATGAGACCAACTATCCGCTGAAAGACATCCATTTTATCGGCGCCAATGACGGTGCCTGCACCACAGCGCTGCTGATCGCGCTGGGGCAGTACTACCGGGAGCATCCGCCGCAGGGCTACTCTGTGTGGCTGCTGTTTGACGATGGCGAGGAGGCCGTCGGCAACAACGGCATGGTCGGGTCCGACCAGCTCTACGGCGTGCGCCACATCGCGGCGAAGTGGAGCGGCGACGGCACGCTGGCCCACGTGAAGGCGCTGATCGTGGCGGACATGCTCGGCTGGAAGGAGATGAACATCGACCACGAGGATTACTCCACGGCGTGGCTGCTGGATCTGCTGGCGCGCGCAGGCAAGGATACCGGCCACTCCAGCTACCTCTTCCGCCACGCGCTGCCCATCGATGATGACCACCTCCCGTTCAAAGAGCGCGGCGTCCCCGTGCTCGATGTCATCGCCTATGAGTACGGCCCCTATGACAGCGCGCGCGGCGATTATGCCTTCCATCACACTGACAAGGACACGATGGATAAGCTCAGCGCGCAGAGCCTGCAGGTGTCGGCGGACCTGTTTGTCGATTTGGTGAAGCTGATTGACCAGCGGTGAGAGACCTGCCGAGAGGAGTTGAGGACGAGTGACTCCGATCTCGTATTGGATAGGCTTTCACCTAGCGCTGCTAGCGCTGCTGGGTGCTGAGTATCTGCTGCATCTGGCGTTCCCGAATACGCGCCGCAAGGCAATCTACGCGATGCTGCTGTGGGTGACCGCAGCGGTGGGTTTCGCGGCCCTGCTGGTACGTCCCTACCATGCCGTCGGCGCCACGCAGTTTCTGGCCGGATATGTTCTGGAGCAGTCACTCTCCATCGACAACCTTTTTGTCTTCCTTCTGCTGTTCCGGCTGTTCCGCATTCCGGAGGCGCGGCAGCCAAAGGTGCTGTTCTGGGGTGTGGCTGGCGCGATTGTGATGCGCGGCGCGTTCATCGCTGCCGGCGTGGGGTTGCTGCGCCGCTTTCACTGGATTGAGTATGTCTTCGCCGCGATCCTGCTGGTGGCCGCGACGCGGCTGCTGCGGCCCTCGAACGCAGAGGATGAGAGCAAGACGCCGGGATGGATTGCCTGGCTTACCCGCCTTCGGCCGGTGAGCTTAAACTGCGACCACTTCTTCGTGGAGGAACAGGGCCGGCGGATGGCCACCGTGCTGTTGCTGGCGCTGGTAGCGGTAGAACTGACCGACGTGGTGTTTGCGATGGATTCCATTCCCGCGGTGCTGAGCATCACGCGCGTGCCGTTCCTCGCTTACACGTCGAACATCCTGGCGGTGATGGGCCTGCGCTCGCTGTATGTGCTGCTGGCGGCCTCGCTGGCACGGCTGCGCTATCTGCACTTGGGGCTGGCGGCGGTGCTGCTGTTTGCCGCAGTGAAGATGCTGCTGTCGGATTGGGTGACGATGGGACCGCTGCTCTCGCTGGCGGTGATTGCCGGGCTGCTGGGGGTGACGGTGGGGGCGTCGCTGGCCGGGAAGGAAAACAAGCAACAGCAAAAGCTTTAACGCAGAGGACGCGATGGAAGAACGCAAAGGGCGCGGAGGAAAGCGATGGCGGGGTATTCTGAGGAGCGATGAGTGCGACGACGACGATTGCGGTGAAGACGGCCTCGGCGAGCTATGAGGTGGAGATCGGCGCGGGCGTGCTGGCGCTGGTCGGCGCGCGGGTGGACTCGCTGCTGGGCGGAGGACTCGTAGGGGGAACACAGCGGGCAATGGTCGTGACCTCGCCGGAGATCTGGCGGCTGTGGGGCGAGCGCCTGCAAAGCGGCTTCCCTGCTCCGCTGGAGATGTTGAGCGTGCCGGCAGGTGAGCAGCACAAGCGCGTGGCCACGGTCGAACGGCTGCTGGAGGAGCTGGCTGCGGCGGGCGCGGACCGCGACTCGGTGCTGGTTGCGTTCGGCGGCGGTGTGATCGGCGATATGACGGGATTTCTCGCGGCGACCTACATGCGCGGCATTCGTTATGTGCAGGTGCCTACCACCGCGCTCGCTCAAATTGACAGCTCCATCGGCGGCAAGACCGGCGTGAACCTGGCCGCAGGCAAGAACCTGGCCGGGGCGTTCTATTCTCCGCTGGCGGTCTATACGGACATTGAGGTGCTAAAGACCCTGCCACCGGCTGAACTTCATGCGGGTTTGCAAGAGGCCGTGAAGGCGGGCATCATCCGCGACCGCGCGCTATTCGATTTGATGGACGCGCAGAGTGCGGCGGTGCTGGCCGGGGATGCGACGGCACTGACGCGCGTGGTCGCCGACAGCGTGCGCATGAAGGCCGCGGTAGTGTCTGCCGACGAGCGCGAGGGCGGGCTGCGCATGATCCTGAACCTGGGCCACACGCTGGGGCACGCCATCGAAGCTGCGACCGGCTATACCCAACTGCTGCACGGCGAGGCCGTGGCGTGGGGGATGATTGCGGCCATCAGCATCGCCCAACGGCGTGGGCTGGTGACAAGCGAGGAGGCCGCACGCATGGAGCGCGTAATACGAACCTATGGGCCGCTGCGGAGGTTTGAAGCGAGCCCGGAGCATCTGGTCGCGCTGACTGCGAAGGACAAGAAGAATCGCAGCGGCGCGCGGAGCTTTGTGCTGCCGAGCGGAATTGGCGATGCGGTGGTCGTGAAGGACGTGGGCGAGGTCGAGCTGCTGGAAGCCGCGCGCGGAATGATGGCGGCGGTTGCGCTTACGGCTTAAGAACAGGCAACAGCTTTGAACGCAATGGACGCGAAGGAAGAACGCGAAGTACGCAATGGAAAGACGGTTGCTGATGGTTGTGGAGAAGGTGAATCCGGGGGCGCGGCCGGCGGATGAGGCGAGCGAGGCCGATGCGGCGAAGAATGTGCGCGGGATCTTCGATGCCATTGCGCCAAGCTATGACCGGCTGAACCATCTGCTCTCGATGGGGCTGGACCGGCGCTGGTGGATGCGGACGGCGCGGAGCTTTCAGGATGTTCTCGCGAGGCCCGAAGCGACGGTACTGGACCTGTGCTGTGGCACCGGGGATATGACGTCGGCGCTGCTCTCGCTGCGGCCCGCGGAGGGCGAGTCGGTAACGGGTCTCGATTTCTCGGCGGAGATGCTGGACCGTGCGCGAGAGAAGTTTGCGGGAGCGAACGCACTGTGGATTGAAGGGGATGCTATGCGGCTTCCCTTCCCTGACGCCAGCTTCGATCTGGTCACTGCGGCGTTTGGCTTTCGCAACCTCACCAACTACGCGGACGGCCTGCGCGAGATGGCGCGCGTGCTGCGGCCCGGCGGCAGGCTCGGCATCCTCGAATGCAACCAGCCGGAGGGGTTGAGCGGAACGTTCTACAACCTTTACCTGCACTATGGGCTGCCGTGGATCGGCGGTCTGCTGTCCGGCGAGCGCGCGGCCTATGCCTACCTGCCGGCGTCCATTGCGCGGTTTCCGCGGCCGCCGCAGATGTTGACGATGCTGGCGGAGGCGGGCTTTGGGGATGCGGCATGGGACGGATACTTTATGCGCGCGGCGGGGTTGTACCGGGGCGTGAAGCGGTAATGGTGCGGGTTCTTGTTCAGTTTTGAGCGATAAGTTTTTGAGTTGTGAGTTTCGGTGGTGGTTGTGCGGGGTCATTGTTGAGCTTTGAGCTGCGAGCCATGAGCTTTGTTCGGCTGGTATGCTCAGGGCCATGGACGGCACGGTGAGCGGACCACGGCAGCAGCCGAGCGCGGCCAAGCGGGCGGCTGCGACGACCTCCGTCGCGGCGGCTCTGGCGATTACGCTGCTGAAGCTGCTGACCGGCGTTCTGACCGGCTCCCTGGGCATGTTGAGCGAGGCGGCACACTCGGCCATTGACCTGATGGCCTCCGGGATAACGCTGCTGGCGGTGCGGGTCTCCGACCGGCCTGCGGATGAAGAACACAACTACGGGCACGGCAAGCTGGAGAGCCTGTCGGCGGCCTTTGAGGCCGTGCTGATGGTGGGCTCGTGCCTGTGGATTGGGCGCGAAGCGATTCGCCGCATCGTGCACCACACCCATCTGGAACTGCGCTGGTCGGTGTGGCCGTTCGTGGTGCTGCTGCTCTCGATGGCCGTGGATGCGGCGCGCTCGCGCAACCTGCATCGCGTGGCGCAACAGCACCGCAGCGATGCGCTGGAGGCGGACGCAGTCCACTTCGGCACCGATATCTGGTCGTCGGCGGCAGTACTGGCGGGACTGCTGGCGACGTTCGCGGGGGAACGCCTGAAGCTGCCGGCACTGGAGTATGCCGACCCCATCGCGGCACTCGCGGTAGCGGGCATCATTCTGTTTGTCACGTGGCGCCTGGCCCAGCGCACGCTGGACTCGCTGCTGGATGCAACACCGCCCGAGGCGCGTGCACAGATCCGCAGCGACCTGATGCGCGACCTGGAAGGGGTAGACGGCGTGCTGGCGGTGGAGCGGGTGCGATTAAGGCGGTCGGGACCGGACACCTTTGTCGACCTGACACTGGGCCTGCCGCGCAACCTGACCTTCCAGCGCAGCGAGCAAATTACCGCCGCGGCCGGCGATGCGGTGCGGCGCCGTCTGCCGGGCGCGGACGTTGTGATCCACACGGTGCCGACGGCCAGCCTGGGCGAGAGTGTATTCGACCGCATCCGCGCTGTGGCGGCGCGCGCCAACCTTACCATCCACGATGTGAGCGTGCGGCAGTTTGACGGCCCACAGGGGGTGCAGTTGCAGGTGGAACAGCATCTTGAAGTGCCGGAGACGATGCCGTTGCGCCAGGCGCACGAGATTGCCACCCGGCTGGAGAACGAGATGCGGCGCGAGATTCCCGGCATCGCGTCGCTGCTGACGCACATTGAGAGTGAGCCGGCGACGATTGCGAACTCCGCCCAGATGGAAGCCAGCCAGAACCTGGAAGACCAACTGCGCGCCACCGCCGCCCACTTTCCTGAGATCCTTGACATCCACGAGATCAGCCTGACCCGCGGCCACGGCGGGGCAGCCAGCAGCGTGCAGGTGAACTGCCACTGCACCCTGCCGGATGACCTCTCCATGGAGGCGGTCCACGAGATCATCACCAACTTCGAGAGCGAGTTCCGGCTGGACCACCCACAGGTCTCAAGAGTGTTCATCCATCCGGAACCGGCCACCGACAACCGGCGCTGAAGGCGCGTTATGCTGGGAGCGTGAAGATGCCGATCCAGCTACCTAAAGCCCTGCAGCGCCGTCCGCGACAGCTAAAGCTGAAGATGGACTTCGCCGGGGTGAAGCGCTACACCCAGTGGACGCTGACTGGCTTGATGATGCTGCTGACCATGCTGTTGTTCGCGGCGCTGACCCTGCGCGCGGCACTGCACGGACGTGAGGTGCACATCCCGGACTTTGCCGGGATGACCCTGCCGGAGGCCAGCGATGCGGCCCTGCGCGGCGGCCTGGACCTGGCGATCGAGAACCGCTTCTATTCAACGACCGTGCCGGCAGGACGTGTGCTGTCGCAGTCGCCCGCGGCGGACTCACTGGTGCGGCGCGGCTGGCAGGTGCGCGTAACCGAGAGCCTGGGGCCGCAGCAGGTGACGATTCCCAGCGTGGTGGGCGATCCGGTGCATGAGGCAACCGTGGCGCTGCGCCGCAAATCGCTGGATTTGGGCACGCTGGCACACCTGGATGCGCCCGGCGATGCGGACATGGTGCTGGCGCAGACTCCGCCCCCGAATGGCGGAGTGGACCAGCCGGTGGTGAACCTGCTGCTGAGCGCGACCCCCGGCAGCGCGGCGAGCGCCGTAGTGACGCCGAACTTTGTGGGGATGAGCTATGCCGACGCGAACCATGTGGCGGCGTCGCTGGGGCTGCGCGTGGCTTACATCAGCTCGCAGGACTCGGTCGCCGCGGGCAGCGGTGTCATAACGCCGGCGGGCGGTGTGGTCGGGCAGTCGCCGCAGGCGGGGTTCCGCGTCGGCAAGGATGACGTGGTGAAGCTCTACTTCGGACACTCGCCCGCGCAGCCCTAATCGTTGACAAACAGCGCCGCGAAGAAGCCGTCGCCGGCGAAGTTTGCGCCGGGCAACGTGCGGAGATAGCCATCCCGAATCAGGCTCGCCGGTGAGTGCCGCAGCGCCGGAAGTGTTGCGAGCACGGCGTCGAGCGGGCGTCGTGTCACGCCGCTGGGCAGTGTGACGGCGGCGACGACGTCTTCGTTCTCCTCCGGCTCCAGCGAGCAGGTGGAGTAGAGCAGGCGGCCGCCGGGCGCGAGGTGCGCGAGCGCGGCGGTGAGGATCTCGCGCTGACGGACAGCTTGGCGCGCGAGGTCTGCGGGCTGGAGGCGCGACTTCAACTCCGGGTTGCGGGCGAGCGTTCCGGTGCCGCTGCACGGCAGGTCACAGAGGATGAGATCGAAGAGGCCTTCAGCCGCAGGCAGGTGCGCGGCATCAGCCTGCAAGGCGCGAACACGCGGCGCAGCCGAGCGCAACCGGTCGCTGAGGTTGCGCAGGCGGCGCGGGTTCACGTCCGTGGCGAGTAACTCGGCATTAGGATGGCGGTGCGCGAGGATGAGCGTCTTGCCGCCGGGCGCGGCGCAGGCGTCCCATATACGCTGCGGAGCAGCGTGCGCCGCGGCGGCGAGTTCGGCGACCAGCCGCGAGCCGGCATCGATGTGTAGCAATCCGGAGTCCTCCTCGGACTCTGCGAAGAGTTCGCTGTGTTCCGGCGGTGTCTGGTCGTACTCACAGATCGAGATAGCGGCTGCGCGCCCGTAGTTCTTCTGCCAGCGTGCGACCAGCCATTCCGGATGGCTGAGGCGCTGGGCGAGCGCGTACGTGGTCTCCACCAGCGGCCGGCGCGGCGGCGGCGTGCGCGTGAGCTTGCGCAGAATTGCGTTGACCATGCCGGCGGCGTGGCCGTGGCCGGCGGCGCGGACCAGCTCGACCGACTCGCTGAGCGCCGCATGCGCGGGGATGCGGTCAAGGTAACGCAACTGGAACGCGCCGAGGCGAATGGCCGTGGCGACCGGCGAGGCCAGCTCGATGTCCGGGCGGGAGAGCAGCGGCTGGATGAGCGCATCCAGCGCAACCTGCCATCGCAGCACGCCGAGGACGAGCGTCGTGGTGAGGTTACGGTCCGCCTGCGACAGCTCCGTGAGCCGCGAGGAGTGCAGCAGGTCGTCCGAGTGCGCGTCCGTGTGCGCGACGCGTTCGAGGATCTCGAAGGCGGCGGCGCGGGCCGGGCTGACTGTCGCCTCCGGCTTATTCAAGGTACTCTCCGGCGCGCAGTTGATAGTCGCGGGCGAACTGCGCTCCGGAGAGACGCGGCTTGGCCTCCAGCTGGACCTCGTCAAGGCTGAGGATCGTGCCGTGTGCGGCACCGGCGAGGAGCGCGCCTGTGGATTGGTCGAGTTCTCCCGGCGCAAGCGCCGGACCCTCCGCCGCAGGATGCAGCGCGTGAATCAGGAAGCGCCTGCCGCGGAAGTTCGCCCAGCATCCGGGCCACGGAGAGAAGCCGCGCCAGCGGTTGTAGGCCTGCTGCGCCGTGTGTTGCGCGGGGTCGAGGCGGGCGTCGTCTCGGGTGAGAATGGGAGCAAGCGTGGCCAGCGAGGAATCCTGCGGCTGCGGCTGGAGCGTGCCGGCGGCGAGGCCGCTGAGGGTCTCCAGCAGGACCTGCGCGCCGACGGCTGCAAGCTGTGGATAAAGCTGTGAAGAGGTTGTGTCCGGGCCGATGAGAAGGCTGTGCGAAAGCAGTGTGTCTCCTGTGTCCAGTCCGGCGTCGAGGCGCATCGTCGTTACGCCGGTCTCGGTCTCTCCGTTCGCCACCGCCCACTGAATCGGCGCTGCGCCGCGGTACTTTGGAAGCAGCGAGCCGTGGACGTTGATGCAACCGAAGCGAGGCAGCGCGAGCATCCAGTCGGGGATGATGCGCCCGTAGGCGACAACGAGGATGGCGTCCGGCGCGATGGACTCCAGCTGCGTGCGGAGTTCTGCGTTGGTCTTGAGCTTCTCCGGCTGCAACACCGGCAGGCCGAGTGAGAGAGCCAGCGATTTGACCGGAGGGACCTGCACTTCGAGCTTGCGCCCGGCGGGACGGTCCGGTTGCGTGAGCACCAGCGCAACCTCATGGCCTGCATCGACGACGGCCTGCAGGCTGGGGACGGCGAACTCGGGGGTTCCGCAGAAGACAAGTTTCATGGCAAAGAGAAAACAAGTAAAAGCCTTAACGCAGAGGACGCGAAGGAAAGCGCAAAGGTCGCGGAGGAAAGCAGAGATTTACCACTCACCGTTGCGAATGAGTTTCTTGATGCGGCGCTGCACCAGGTCGCGCTTGAGCATACTGAGTCGGTCGATGAAGAGGACGCCGTGCAGATGGTCGATCTCATGCTCCAGCGCGCGGGCGAGCAGGTCCTCGCCTTCGACCTCGAAGAGCTCGCCCTTCGCATTCTGGGCGCGGACCTTCACCCAGGCGGACCGCTTCACCTTCTCGCGGATGTCGGGCAGCGAAAGGCAGCCTTCCTCCTCCACCTGCGATCCTTCGTGTTCGAGGATCTCGGGGTTGATGAGCACCAGCTTATCCTCGGGTCGCTCGTTGAAGCTGATGTCGATGACCGTAATCTGCCGCGAGATGCCGATCTGTGGCGCGGCGAGTCCGATACCCTCCGCCGCGTACATACTGTCGAACATCTCGGCGACGAGCTGTTCGAGCTCCGGCGTGAACTCGGTGACGCGCTCGCCTTGCCTGGTGAGGACGGGATGCGGATACTTCAGCACCTCATGCAGCTTCTTCGAGGAGCGGCGCGCGGCGTCGCGCGTGGCCTCGCGGGCGGCGCGTTTGGCTTCCGCGGTGAGGTCGGGTTTGGTCTCGGTCGGCATGTTTAGAACGTTCGAATCTGCTCGCAGTAGCTCTTGTAGTTGCGTTCCAGCTCGCGAAGGCTGTCGCCGCCGAATTTTTCGATGACGCAGCGCGCGACGGTGAGCGCGACCATCGCCTCGCCCGCGACGCCCGCAGCGGGGACGACGCAGACATCCGAGCGCTCATAGGATGCCTTGGTGGTCTCGCGCGTTTCAAACGAGACCGAGGCGAGCGGGCGGCGCAGCGTGGAGATGGGCTTGAGATAGCCGCGCACAATCAGGTCCTCACCGTTGGAGATGCCGCCTTCGATGCCGCCCGCGTTGTTGTGCTCCCGTGTAAATTTTGTGAACGGTCCATCGCCTTCGCTATAGCCGATGGCATCGTGCACCTGCGAGCCGGGTGAAGAAGCAGCGGTGACGCCACGGCCGAGCTCGACCGCCTTCACCGCCTGCAGGCTCATCACGGCCTGCGCGAGAAGACCATCGAGGCGCTCGTCCCAGTTGACGTGCGTGCCGACGCCGGGCGGCAGGCCATGCACCACCACCTCAAAGATGCCGCCGATGGTGTCGCCGGTGCGCAGCGCGACATCGACCTCCGCCTTCATGCGGGCCTCGGACTCGGCGTCGACGCAGGCCAGCAGAACCTCTTCGCGCTGCGCGAGCGCCGCAATCTCCGCGAAGGTGGCCTCACGCGCAAGCTCGGCGGCGCCGACGCGGATGACGTGGCTGGCGACTTCGATGCCAAGCGAGCGGAGCAGCATCTTGGCGATGGCTCCGCAGGCGGTGCGCGCGGCGGACTCGCGGGCGGAGGCGCGCTCCAGCACATAGCGCGCGTCGGGCTTGTGCTTGGCGGCGTCGCCCGGCTCGACAGGGAGGATCTCCTCCCAGTTCTTCCAGTCGTTGTTGGCCAGCGTCATGGCAATCGGCGAGCCGATGGTCTTGCCGTGGCGCACGCCGGAGAGGATGTGCGCGGTGTCTTTCTCAATGCGCATACGGCCGCCGCGGCCATAGCCCTGCTGGCGACGCCAGAGTTCGTGGTCCAGAAACGCCTGGTCGACGGGAACGCCCGCGGGCAGGCCGCTGATGAGGGCTACAAGAGATTCGCCGTGGCTTCCGCCG